>ERZ511473.746-NODE-746-length-41723-cov-8.548192_pt1 | contig 41723 bp, 29 predicted proteins | sample MGYA00374947_ERZ511473 | MGnify/ENA primary metagenome ERZ511473 (study PRJEB26303, sample SAMN06343854) | sediment metagenome | isolation source: hot spring sediment | place: Canada: British Columbia | collected 2012-09-26 ... | reverse complement strand
TTCAGTCGATCCGCCTCATCCTCTGGACTGATATCCCGCTTCATGCTGGAACCGTACACATCGATCGGGCGCCGTTCCCCACCCAGCAATTCGCAAACGCTCTTTCCAAGCCGCTTTCCCTTCAAATCCCAAAGTGCCGTATCCAGTCCACCCAGAGCTCTGCACAAGTAAGAACCCGGAAATTTATGTTCTTCTCTGATAATATGTTCTCCAAGCTCTGTAATTCGGTCTGCATCCTTTCCAAGGGCATGATGGGCGATCTGTTGATGCAGCACAAGCGTAGAGATGTTCGAATGATAAGGAGCAATCTGGCCTATACCTTCTTGACCGTCTTCCGTTTTCACGCGGACAAAACATACATAACCCGAATCGAAAGTTTCTATGCTTTTAATTTTCATAAGTTTGATACCTCCAGATTATTAGATAATATAAATAGTTGCTGCTGAATTTCTTCAACATCCTGCAGATAACCGACAATCGTGATGATGATATTGCATACTTTAGCCAGAGAACTTGGGACATCATGCTACTTTCTCCCATTACTCCTGTTCCCATGACTATTCACCTCTATGAATAAATTTGTAATTCATTACACCTTATATGTTTTAGCGATGGTAATATCGTTATTGACTTGAGCTTGCAGCTCTTTTACATCAACAACCTCATAACCTAATCTGTTTAACAATTGCGGAATATATTGATTTGAAGCAGCAGCATATTCCCTCCAATATTCAGAGGCTTTTTGCAAATGATGGACAGCCTGGTTCCGATGTTTAACCTGCCTCGTAACATCGGCTAAACAAAGCTCCACTGCACCTAGAATTTTTTCAGCATAATATTTCCCCAACCATGACATAGCCTGCAAATCGCCAATCGTCAATTTTAATTCCTTATCCGAGATTGGATTCATATCTGAAGTGTACTGAAGCGTTTTTTCTGCAAAGCGAAACAAGTCATGGGCAACCTGCACAGGGGTTATTCCCTTCATAGACCGCTCATTAAGAAGATGATCACAGTAATCGCGAATACTCATTAAACCGCTGCCGAGTATCGGTGCATCTTCGATAAAATGCTTTACTGTGTGAAATCCTTTAGCTTGAGTCGTTAAACTGTAGCAGGCTTCCGGATACCACTGGAAATCATTTCCGTTCCCTTCCCAGTGGAAGCTTGTCACAAGTGGAAGTATTCTAGAAGTCGCTGACCAGGCTTCAAACATAACCTCACCAGAAACCTCAGGGAAACGGTAAGCAAGGAGCTTTTTAAATTGTATATTTGATATGTTTGGTTGATAGGAAAGCTTACCCCAAATCAAAAAGCTGTACCAAAATTTGCGAATTACGGTCTGTCTCGGAGAATCCATAATAGTCATCATTGCGCACAGTGAGCCATGTTTTTTTATCTCTTGGCAATTCATCAAGGAAACCATCTGTATGAATATTTGGTGGATTGACCGAAGCATACATATGAGCCTGAGAGTACTTATAGCTAAAGTCAAGAGTGTCAGGATAATCCGCAAACACTTCCTCGATGTGAGAAAGCGAAGCCCAGTGCGCCCTATGGATAAAGCGAATTTTGCGATCAGGCTGGATCCCCTTTACATCTTGAACCGCTTTCCCGTACGTACGCCACAGCCACTCTTCATCGGAATACGGACTCTCCAAGCTTTGCATATTTTCACCGGAGGTCACTCCAACGCCGGCTAATAAAGGGTAAGTCTTCAATAAGGCACGCACACTGGCTCTGAAATAATCAATGGTCTTTTCATTATTCTGTTCATCATTAATCCCGTACTGATTACCTTCAGTCCCATAGGTGTAGATATTCCATGTCATCATATAAACATCAATACCCCGATTCTTGGCATATGTCATCACATCCTGCCAAAAGGAGATTTTGTCCTCAATCTTCATTTCTTTTAATGTGACTAGATGATTTAAAGTTTCATCTGTGGACATGTAAAGTCCTCTGGTTGTTGCTTGAATAGGAATGGTTGTTTTTTTGACATCGTTTAGTGCAATATCAGGATACTCTGGTACCTTAACCATAGAAGGAAAAGGATGCAGGTTCCATAACGATAAGGTATTAAACCGGTTAAGTGCCATTTCATCCAGAAACTCAGACCAAAAATCCATGCTCCACATTTCAATAATATTGTGCTGCGCTGAATCACTGTTATCGGAATAACTCGGTGTGCGTGCATCCAGAGGAATATTGAATTTAATTCCGCGATTTTCAATGTAAGGACTTGTCTCGTAATTTCTGATGTTTTTAATGGTCTTTTCTGTTTTTAAAACATCGGCTAAATCAAGAACACCGTACATGGCTCCAACAGAGTCACAGCCTATAATCCAACAGCTCATAACTTCTTTTGTGAGCTGTTTCCTTATTGCATATCCTTGCGGCGACAGGGAAGAGAAAGTATTTGCGCCATATTTATGTTTCAGTTCTGAACTTTCAGCAGTATCCATGGTTGTAATTATAATGCGAAAAGATGCCTCCTGAATTTCATTCTCTTCCTTTGCAATAATTTTGTTTAATTCTTCAGCGGCAAAAGCGACTTCAGGTATGTTTTGATCAAATAAAACGATATAAGCAGAAATTATTACCAACCCCTTTTATTCTTTCATTGTCAATATTATGATCCGAGCCGTGAATGCAGTCATGATCGGATTTTTGTAATGAAAGTCCCATTCCTTTTTATTTGTTAGCTTCTATGCCGCCGGCATTTGAATATTATCTTACCCCTTGACAGAACCAAGTAAGGCGCCTTTCACAAAATATTTCTGTATATATGGATAAACCGCTACAACTGGCACGATGGCAAATAATATGGTCGTTGCGCGAAGCGTATATTCATTATAATTGGGAAGTACCCCGGCATTCATATCCGGCATTACACTATCATCTACAATAAATTGCCTGATTTTGAGCTGAAGCGGAAATAAATCGGGATTCTGAAGAAACATGACAGGGTGCTGAAATTGGTTCCAGATGAGAACTCCGTAGAACAAGCCCAATGTAGCCAACACGGCCTTGGATAATGGAAGTACAATCTTAAACAGCAGTCTGAAATAACCGCACCCCTCAACTACCGCAGCTTCCTCCAACTCCGCCGGGAATTGCTTGAAGAATGTTCGCATGATAATTAAATTAAATGCCATTAATATATGTGGAAAAATCAACACCAACACATTATTGTACAATCCATATCCGCGCAACGTTAGAAAGTAAGGCACGAGCGGCGCTTTCAATACCAACGTGATGACCGCAGCAATCATGAGCACTTTGCCAAGCATAAACTCTTTTTTGGCTAACGGATAAGCCATCATGGCCGTGATCAGCAAAGACAAAAACGTACCGACGATGGTTGTAACCAGCGTAATCCCAAAGGATTTCCATAAATCCGGTCTATAGATCATGTACTCCCATGATGCAAAGGTAAATCCGATTGGCCAAATGGTCACCTGGTTCATGTCAACCGGCAATCTTGAACTGAAAGATGTAGCAATCACTGACAATACAGGCACGATGGCGACAAAGGATAAAAGGCATAATATGGTGATAATCACAACTTGAAATAATTTTTCATTCCATGACATCGACATCTCTTACCATAACCCCCCACCCGAAACTTTTCTGGAAAGCCTATTAAATACGATAACCAGCGTCAATCCGACGACAGCCTGGAACATTCCGACTGCGGTCGCAAAACTGTACCGCGCTTGCTGGATTCCCGTTCGAAATACATAAGTGTCGAAGATATCTCCGACTGAGTAAGTCATCGGGGTCAGCAGATTGTAGACATGTTCAAAACCCAGCTCCATAAAATTGCCGATGTCGAGCAAAAACAGGATGGCTGCCGTAGATAATAACATCGGAAAGGTGATATGGATCATTTGCTTGAATCGGGAAGCGCCGTCCACGACAGCGGACTCATATATTTCCGGATCGATGGAACTGATCGCAGCCAAATAGATAATCGTTCCCCAGCCCGCATCCTTCCATAACCCGGTGAGTACATACATTGGCCTGAAATACGACTCCATCTGCATAAACAACATGGGTTCTAGTCCGAACCAATCGCGAATCGTATTGACCAAACCGCTTAAAGACGTCATTTCAAACGCAATCCCGGCAATGATGACCCAAGACAAAAAGTGAGGAATATACAATGACGTCTGAATTCCTTTTTTCAATAATGAATGCCGGATTTCGTTAATCATAAGTGCCAAAATGAGCGGGACCATAAACATGATGGTGACCTTTAGAAAACCAAATATCAGTGTATTGCGAAGCACACGATAAAAATCGGGGTATTCAAGTAAATAAATAAAATGCTTGAAACCTACCCACGGACTTCCAGTAATTCCTTTAAACACTGAATAGTCTTGGAACGCTATCACCGATCCTCCGATTGGGATATATTTGAATAAGATAAAAAACATGGTGCCCGGAAATGCCATCACATACAATGGCCAGTACTTCCTCATATTAAAAGCCAATTTCCCCATCACTATCCTCCATATCTCGAATAAAGGAATCGGACAAATCTGCTGATCTGCATGATCTGTCCGATCCCGCTATTCTGGTGCTGTTATTTCCCTAAGTTCTGATACCAATTTCTTGCTTTTTGCGTCACTTCTTCTCCGCCGGACTTATTCCATCGTTCAACAAATTCGTCAAATTTCTCGATCGGATATTGCCCAATGATGATCTTTGTTGCATACTCCACATACAGCGAGGCGGAGCGAATATCTGGATAATCCTCATACACACTTCCGGGCATGCCGTCACCCGCAATGGCTTTCACATGTTGCTGGATGTCCCTCAAGTCTCTTACATTTTGTTCCATGAACCACATCGTATCTTCACTCGCCGCATCCATCAACAGCTCCGACTTGTATTCCAGCGTGCCGATATCATCGTATGGTATTAACACATTATCATTTTGCATTGTGCTATAATCGTCAGGCAGCCGGACACGCTTGCCATCCTTGACTACATGGTGCATCCCTTCTACACCAAAGTAAAGATCAGGCCAACGACTTTCATCCGCATAATTATTCAACAACTTCAGAGTGGCCATGAGCTTCTTCTCATCCTGGTTGTTTTTGACAACCCATTTTGGATCCAGCGTAGGCTTATACGAATAGAACCCTTCATATCCGGGGACCTTCGGGAGAGGCAATACCGAAATATCTCCCTTGACCCCGAAAGCTTTCTCGATATCCGCAAGACGGTTGCCTACACTCCATGTAAAATGGAAGTAATTTCCAACTAATCCAGAGTTGATCTTGCCGTCCCATGCCTTTTTATTGTTCAGTAACGTTTCCTGATCGAGCAAGTTCTCGGCATACAGCTTCGAAATGAATTGCAGCGCGTCCCGCATATTCGGAGTGACGGCGGAATACGTCAACTCCCCGTCGTAGATATCCCAATCCGGAAAACCTTCATTCATAGCAATGCCATACATGGCGAATAGATGGTCCATCCAGCGGGCATCTTCCCGTCCGCCTGTCGGAATTTCGTCCTGTAATCCGTTTTGGTTCGGATCCTTAGTTTTGAACGCCTTCAATACCTCCACATACTCTTCCTGGGTCGTGGGCATCTCGAGCCCGAGAAGGTCCAGCCAGTCTTTACGGATTAATCCTCCCTGAACTCCGTAATCACGGAAACCCGGCACATAATAGATCCGGCCTTTTCCGGTCGGGTCGTTGGCCTTAACCACGTCCCACACTTTTTGTGGAACCCGTTTCCACAAATTCGGAGCATATTCCGGAAGCAAATCTGTCAAATCGGCGATCGCTCCGTTTTTCGCCAAATCAGTTTCAATTCCGCCCCAAGGCAAGAACAGATCAGGCATTTCACCCGCGGCGATTTTCAGGTTCAATTGATTAAGGTAACCTGTACCTCCGTTCCAGTCCACATAAGGATGGATGACACCCACACCGAGTTTGTCGACATAAAAATCATACAACGGACTTCCCTTTTCGATGCCTTTTTTTCCGTTAGTGGTTTTCCAGACTTCAATATCGACAATTTCTTCCTTGACGGAACCTTCATTTTTCGATGCCGTTTGATTCGAGCCTGTATTCGTTTCACCGCCCGAGTTCAAATTTTCTACTTCCCCCGAGGAACAACCGACAACGAGACTAGTCAACAATAAAACAATCAGTGTCAAAATGAAAAACTTCCTCTTCAACAAATGCTTTACCCCCTAAAGTTTAGATTGCGAATCCCTTTTTTGGAACCGCTTACATTCATATTATAATTTGTCTTAGACAACGGATAAACCGGCATTTCATAGCTCTTACTATGACATTTTTAAGGTCATCTCTAACTCAGGTAATACTGCAGCCTTTTCATTAAAATAAGCCGGGGATCCCAAATCACCCCGGCTTTCGGTTTTCATTTTTAATTGCATCGCCTCGATAACTTTATCGATACAAGTTCATTTCCTGCTATGATCCCCGAGCGAATCCAGCGTGTACATATCACTCGGAAGCAGTTGATTGAGCAGCGGTTCGCCGGCCCGATATCGCCTTATATTTTCCTTGATAATGTCTAACGAGCGTCCGGTGCGGTCGGGTACCTGCGGCGTAGTATGCGGTGTAATCAGCGTATTGGGTGCATCCCACAATGGACTATCCGGAGGCAGCGGTTCCTTCGTGAACGTGTCGAGACCGGCTCCTCCGATCTGTCCTGCATACAGCGCCTCCGTCAATGCCTCTTCATCAATTACGGCTCCACGAGCCATATTGATCATGTAGGCCGAGCTCTTCATAAGTGATAGCTCACGACGGCCAATTAAATGGTGTGACGCATTGTTCAGCGGAAGTGCCAGCACAACGAAATCGCTCTCGGCGAGCAGTTCATCCAGCGTATCGCCGTTCTCCGCACAGATGAGCTTGTCCACTCCCGATGGCGGGGAGACGGCACTGCGGCGGTAACCTAGCACGTTCATGCCCATCGCTTTCAGTCGCACAGCCAGCTCCTTGCCGGTATGTCCCAGACCGACGATACCAACCGTGCGCCCGTACAATCCGCGAAGGTCATTCTGACCGGGGATTCCAAATTGGTGGGCCCGCTGAGCATCAAGGAACCGCGGGTATTGATATGCTAAGGCCAGCATAAAAAATATTGCATGCTCCGCAAGTCCCGGAGCCGACCGCCCGGCCGAACTCGTTACTAGCAACTCCCGATCGAACAACTCTGGCTGAGCACTCCTGTTTAATCCAGCATGATCGCAATGGATCCAGCGGAGCAACGGAGCCTGCAAGAATTGCACATCAAGAATATCTCCTCCGAGCACAGCTACATCGGCAGTTTTAAGCGCTTGCTGTATGCCTTCGTGATCGTCTCTTCGCAAGCGGATGACTTTTGCCGGAGCAAAAGCCTCGGCTAATTGCCGGAAATGCTCATCTTTGTAATTAACCGTAGTAAGTACGACTCGAATGTCCCTCAAGTTTTATCCTCCTCAGTTTTTGCTGACGAACCTTTTTAATATTGGATGACAACAGTTTCGAACAACTTAACTTCCGGTAGGATAAACGTAATGTGATGATCGTCGGGTCGGGTATAAGAAATGTCCTTTTCCCCTTTTAAACCAAAGATCCGTACAGGTTCGCGCTCTACCCCCATTGTACAGACAATATCACGCACAATGAGAGGGGCATGGAAAGCTGTGCCCAACTGGCCGCTTAGATTCACCGCATGAACCAGATCTCGGCTTTTGTCGCGCTGACGGTGGGCCGCAATCTCGATAGAAGCCGGCCCCTGAACGCGAATGGAGCTGTCCAGCTTTAACAAATCATACAATACAGAAGCGACCAGCATAGCATGGCCGTGGTTGCTCAACCTTTCATAATGGCTCCCCACTCCCCAAGGAATCATTACGGTTTTCCCTTTGCCATAGTCATGCTCAATAACCCCTGGTATATCCTTGATTTCCGTATAATAGCATTTTTCCGGTGGCCCGAACATGCACTGGTCAATCAACCCCATGTATGTCCTGCTGCTTTCTTTGGGCTCGCAGCTTAGCATTTCACCGTACAGGTAGACCAGATCCAGCTTTTCAAAGCCTTTCATGGATTCTTTGTCTCCATCCCGGAAGGTGAAATAACTGCCTTGCTGTTTGGGACGCTGCTCTATAATATTAGCCGCTCCCAGACTCTCCAGCTGAAACCTCCCCAGTGGATTGCCCTTTGCATCGCATGTCGAAGAGGCGCCTGACGACAAGAGCCTCCCGCCGGCCTGGACATACGCATCCAACACCGCTGTGGCAGTCTTACTCAAATTCCTCGCATCCGGCAAAATCACCACTTGGTATTTTTGTAGCATCTTAAGGGCTTGATCGCTCTCTAACACGCTGTCCTGCACCACATCGAACAGCTCTTGCCGCTCGGAAAGGATGCGAAACATCCCTTTAAATTCATTCAAGCTGCCGTACATCGCGCTATTGTCGGGTTCGATCAAGCATATATCGGCAATCGATTCGATGTTGGTGTAATACTCCTCATGCTTCGCATGATAATGGTAAATGTCCTTGACCGCGTCCAAACACAAACGGTCGTCTTGGTTCGTCAAAGTGCCGATCACATAGAAGTCAAGCCAGCCTCCTTGAATCATGCTTTCAGCCAATCGAAGTGCCGTATGATGCGGGGACACCGCAGAATGGCGCATGGCAAAATCCACAAAATGCACGGCCGAATTGCTGACAGCCATGCCGGGCCACGAGCCGCGGACATTCTTCACATTATAGCTGGAGTTATAATTGAATTCGGGCAGCGGTCGGTCAATGCCGGTGTTGGATTCCTTGCGGAAGACATCCGTTCCTACCGGCGTATAATTGCAAATCGTAATATTCTCATTGATGTTCTTCACAGCCTTCGAGCGGCGGACGAATAATTCCGCCACGGTCTCTTTACGAAATTTTTGGTAATCGCGAAAAATCGGATCATTCTCATCCTCGACGGTAGGCAGCTGATCATGGCCGAACAGCTTCATAAACCGGCTACGGCAATTTTCGCATTGGCAAATGCCATGGTAATTGTAGCTGTAATCCCGTGTCACATAACCATGCATATTGATAAAGATGCCATCGATCGGATAGTTTCTGGCGCATTCCAGCAATATCTCGATCGACTTTTCCTGCTGATACACACCGTTTAAACAAGTATGTACTTGCCCGTTGTAGTTGACGGCCTCGCCCTTCACGCTTTTGTAGATCCAATCTGGATGCTTCATCGCCACCTGTTCATTCAAACGGCTAAAATCAAAGCGGGCAATCAGCTTGATTCCCGCTTTGTGCACCCGCTCCACCACCTCACCCAAAAAATCATTCACCAAGTTCGGATTTTTATAGTGAAAGTCGAATACCGTTTCATAATTGGCCACAATCCCGCCCGCATTAAACAAGATCACATTCGCCGAATATTCCTTTAAGCTTTCCACCATTTCATTCACGTCAAGAGTTGCATCAATTTCCCGCAGATTGGTTTGAATCAGTCTCATCGGTTTTTCCTGCCACCACTTCAAAAGTATAGCCTCCCCCGAACTCTTATTTCCCTTCCCAAAAAACTCTATTTGAGGAATAAACGATGCAACGCGCTGTGATCCTCATCCGCATATCCTCGCTCGGCAAGAATGTCGAATTGATCCAATATTTGTTTCACATTCGGCAACTCCGCGCCTAAACTGCCGCTCATGGACAAGGCGTTTCGCAGATCCTTCGCATGCAGCTTTATCCGAAATCCCGGATCATACTGCTCCTTGCAGATATTATCAATTTTCGTATCCATCACCCGGCTTCCGGCCAATCCGCCTTTGATCGCTTCATATGCCACTTGAAGATCCACTCCGGCCTTTTTGCCGAAAGCAAAAGCCTCAGACATGGCGGCGATATGGACAGCAACGATAATTTGATTCATGAGCTTAACCGTATTGCCCGCGCCAATGTCTCCCACCCGGGTCACCGATTTTCCCATCGTTTTGAGCAGCGGCTCGCATTTTTCGAATATCTCCTCGTCTCCGCCCACCATAATGGCCAAAATGCCCTCTATCGCCCCGATTTCTCCACCGCTAACAGGAGCATCCAGCATGTGCGCCCCTCGCTCACCCAGCCTTTCGGAAACCTTTACCGCTATCAAGGGATTAATCGAACTCATGTCAATCACGATGTTATCCTTGGAAATCCCTTCGATGATGCCATTCTCACCCAAAGCCACCTTTTCCACATCCGGCGAATCGGGAAGCATAGTGATGATGATGTCTGCGGCTTCTGCAACCTCCTTTGGGGATTTGCAAGCGTTGGCGCCCAATTGGGTCAACTCTTCAACGGACTGGGGACTCAGATTGTAAACAAACAAGGGGTAACCAGCTTTCAGAACATGCTTGGCCATCGGTTTTCCCATAATTCCTAATCCAATAAATCCAATATTCATAACAACCATTCCTCCTTAATTTTCAAAATATTATCTTACCCCTTGACAGAACCAAGTAAGGCGCCTTTCACAAAATATTTCTGTATATATGGATAAACCGCTACAACTGGCACGATGGCAAATAATATGGTCGTTGCGCGAAGCGTATATTCATTATAATTGGGAAGTACCCCGGCATTCATATCCGGCATTACACTATCATCTACAATAAATTGCCTGATTTTGAGCTGAAGCGGAAATAAATCGGGATTCTGAAGAAACATGACAGGGTGCTGAAATTGGTTCCAGATGAGAACTCCGTAGAACAAGCCCAATGTAGCCAACACGGCCTTGGATAATGGAAGTACAATCTTAAACAGCAGTCTGAAATAACCGCACCCCTCAACTACCGCAGCTTCCTCCAACTCCGCCGGGAATTGCTTGAAGAATGTTCGCATGATAATTAAATTAAATGCCATTAATATATGTGGAAAAATCAACACCAACACATTATTGTACAATCCATATCCGCGCAACGTTAGAAAGTAAGGCACGAGCGGCGCTTTCAATACCAACGTGATGACCGCAGCAATCATGAGCACTTTGCCAAGCATAAACTCTTTTTTGGCTAACGGATAAGCCATCATGGCCGTGATCAGCAAAGACAAAAACGTACCGACGATGGTTGTAACCAGCGTAATCCCAAAGGATTTCCATAAATCCGGTCTATAGATCATGTACTCCCATGATGCAAAGGTAAATCCGATTGGCCAAATGGTCACCTGGTTCATGTCAACCGGCAATCTTGAACTGAAAGATGTAGCAATCACTGACAATACAGGCACGATGGCGACAAAGGATAAAAGGCATAATATGGTGATAATCACAACTTGAAATAATTTTTCATTCCATGACATCGACATCTCTTACCATAACCCCCCACCCGAAACTTTTCTGGAAAGCCTATTAAATACGATAACCAGCGTCAATCCGACGACAGCCTGGAACATTCCGACTGCGGTCGCAAAACTGTACCGCGCTTGCTGGATTCCCGTTCGAAATACATAAGTGTCGAAGATATCTCCGACTGAGTAAGTCATCGGGGTCAGCAGATTGTAGACATGTTCAAAACCCAGCTCCATAAAATTGCCGATGTCGAGCAAAAACAGGATGGCTGCCGTAGATAATAACATCGGAAAGGTGATATGGATCATTTGCTTGAATCGGGAAGCGCCGTCCACGACAGCGGACTCATATATTTCCGGATCGATGGAACTGATCGCAGCCAAATAGATAATCGTTCCCCAGCCCGCATCCTTCCATAACCCGGTGAGTACATACATTGGCCTGAAATACGACTCCATCTGCATAAACAACATGGGTTCTAGTCCGAACCAATCGCGAATCGTATTGACCAAACCGCTTAAAGACGTCATTTCAAACGCAATCCCGGCAATGATGACCCAAGACAAAAAGTGAGGAATATACAATGACGTCTGAATTCCTTTTTTCAATAATGAATGCCGGATTTCGTTAATCATAAGTGCCAAAATGAGCGGGACCATAAACATGATGGTGACCTTTAGAAAACCAAATATCAGTGTATTGCGAAGCACACGATAAAAATCGGGGTATTCAAGTAAATAAATAAAATGCTTGAAACCTACCCACGGACTTCCAGTAATTCCTTTAAACACTGAATAGTCTTGGAACGCTATCACCGATCCTCCGATTGGGATATATTTGAATAAGATAAAAAACATGGTGCCCGGAAATGCCATCACATACAATGGCCAGTACTTCCTCATATTAAAAGCCAATTTCCCCATCTCTCTATCCTCCATTCCAGTGTTGTTGAATGCGCTTTCTTGTAGTATAATTGTTTCCCGCATCGGCTTAAACTGTCGTTTTGCAGTGCTTTCTGTGGCATTTTTAAGATGTGGAAGCTTCATTCACGCTTGTTCGAGATTTTACTCTATTGCCGCCAATACCGGGCGTAAAAAGTAATGTAGCCGGATCATTGATAGACCCGGCTACATCATCATTAAAATTTCCCTAGACTTAACATTATGATGCTCAGTTCACACCCACATACCATTCTCTCGCCCGCTTCGTCACATCTTCTCCGCCGGACTTGTTCCAACGGTCTACAAATTCATCAAACTTCTCAATCGGATACTCCCCGATAATAATTTTTGTCGCATACTCCAGGTAGGTCGAAGCGGACCGGATATCCGGATAGTCTTGATAAATACTTTCAGGCATGCCGTTGCCTGCAATGACCTTTACATACTTCTGATTTTCCTTCATATTTCTTACACCTTGTTCAACGTACGCCATCTGCTCATCACCAGCTGCATCCAACATCAGCTTAGACTTGAAATCTAACAAACTAAAGTGATTGTATGCTTTAATAACATCCATATTTTGCTGGGTGCTTTTATCTTCCGGAAGAGCAACACGTTTGCCGTCTACGATTTTATGATGCATGCCTTCTACACCATAGTATATATCTTCCCAATTTTCCTGATTCGCGTAACCATTAAGTAGTTTCATAGTTGCCATTAATTTTTCCTCTTCCATACCGCTTCTGACCACCCATTGCGGACCCAATGTGGGCTCGTGGGAATAGAAACCTTGGTATCTAGGGACTTCAGGGACAGGCAATATTGAAATATCGGCCTTTACACCTGTACTCGCCTCTATTTGCGGTAGGCGGGTATATACAGTCTCCGTCCAATGAAAGTAATTCCCGACCTCTCCTGAATTGATCTTGCCGTCCCAAGCTTGCTTGTCATTCAAGAACGTCTCCTGGTCCATCAGTCCTTCTGCATACAACTCTGACATAAACTTCAAGGCATCTCTCATATTCGGCGTAACTGCAGAATAGGTCAACTCGCCGTCATAGATATCCCACTCCGGAAAACCCTCATACATCGCGATACCGTACATGGCAAATAGATGATCCATCCAACGCGCGTTTTCCCGCCCTCCTGTCGGTATTTCATCCTGCTTTCCATTTCCATTCGGATCATCGTTTTTAAAGGCTTTTAATACATTTACGTATTCTTCCTGGGTCGTCGGCATTGACAGTCCTAGATTTTCTAACCAGTCTTTTCGGATCAACCCGCCGGTAATACCATAGTTCCTGATACCTGGAACATAATAGATACGTCCCTCTTCAGTCGGATCGTTGGCCCGAACCGTGTCCCAGACTTCTTCAGGTATCAGTTCCCATAAGTTGGGGGCATATTTCGGAAGCAAATCCGTTAAATCTTCGATCGCTCCGTTGTTGACGAGATCATATTCTATCCCTTTATAAGGGAGGAACAGATCCGGCATCTCTCCAGCCGCGATTCGCAGATTCAATTGATCGAGATAGCCCGTACCTCCGTTCCATTCCACGTACGGACTTATGACTCCCACACCAAATTTGTCAACAATAAACTCATACAATGGACTACCATGATCGATTGCCTTGAAACCCTCGTTGACAGCCCAGACTTCAATGTCGACAATTTCCTCGTTTTCGCCAGAAGTCTCCGCCCCGTTTTCATGCGAGTTCTTTCCTGATTCCGATGAACAAGCTATCGTCAATATTGACACCGTTAGAAAGGTTACCAACAAGATAAATAATCTTTTTTTCAATTTTATTCCCCCTTGTGATTTTGCGATATTGAAAAATGAATACGCTTACTCATGAGTATAAGAGATGACCTCTTCAGCTTAAACTGGCATTCTGCTATTCTTACTGTGGCAATTTAAAGATGTACTGGTCATTGATCCAGTCCTGACGTTTCTCGGGCGTCATGCCGTTCATACGTAAAGTAAGCCGGGGACCCCAAATCACCCCGGCTCTCGGTTAATATGCCGCTTGAAAATTATCCGCTTTCCGGAAATCAAAGTTTGTTTTTCCTGTAATCACTCGGCTTGCATCCGACAAATTTCTCGAACAACCTACTGAAGTGGGTAGTGTCTATATAGCCCACTGCCTTGCAAATCTCGTATATTTTCATATCGGTTTCTTCCAACAATTTTTTTGCATGATTGACGCGAAGCCGCATCAAATAATTTAAATACGTCTCACCAGTCTTTTCCCTGAACAACTGACTCAAATAATGGGGATTCAAAAAATACCGTGTAGATAAATCAGCCAAACTGAGATTCTGGTTAAAATTTTCAGCAATATATTTTTTGACTTCGGAAATCACATCTTTTTTTTGCGGAACAAAGTCGGCTGAATATTGGTGAGATAATAGTTTTTGAAGCGTTTTTTTGAGCCAGGCTTTTAACTGCTCCAACGTTTGAAAGCGCGATATTCCTTCCAGAGATATGATGTCTACTCCAATAATATCGTGCACTTGAATTTGAGCTTGAGGCACACTACGTACCCCCAACAAAATTATATTTAGACAGTGAATTTGAAGGTCTGACCAGCTGAAATGTTGGAGAGATTGTAATTTTTCAAAGATATCATCGATGATTTGATTGCACATCTCATGATCTGCGTTATGCATGCTCTCCTCCAAACGTTTCAGATCGTCTGCTTCCAATAATGTGAAAGGTGCATTGTCGATTTCGCTGAATTTAATGATTCGACCTGCACCCTTAATCAATTTATAGTTCAAAGCTTGTATGGCTTCTTTAAAGGAATCTCGTATTTCATTCAAACGTTGGCGGGAAAGTCCGATTCCAATGGTTAGTGTCTTCTGTAATTGTTTCGCCAACTTGTTTTTTACAGTTGTTAAATGTTCTTTGAATAGATCCCCATTATCTTTTCCTGCTGCCAGAACCCCGATATGTGCCGGTGTATATTTAAATATAAATACATCCTCATAACCCGAAAACTGGACTCGGAGGAGCTGTTGAATGTTTTCCATATCATCCTTGCCCAATGTATCGCCGTTGATTTCAATCAAGGCACATGTATAATGCGCGGCAGATATGGGAAAATTGATCAATTCCAATAAGTCCTGAATTTCATGTATATTATCGTTACTTTCATCGAGAATATCTCTGATAACAAATTCCTTCAAGTTTTCAAACCGTGATCTCTCAGACTCGATTTCACTCGCGATACGACTTAGACAATCAAAAAGCTCTTCTTCTTCCACCGGCTTGTTAATATAAAAGTTGACCCCGAGTCTTATTCCCTTTTTCGCGTACTCAAATTCCGAATACCCGCTTAATATAATAAATTTGGATTTACATCCTATATCAAGCAATCGTTGAATCATTTCCAATCCGTCAGATCGAAGCATTCGAATGTCGGTGATGACGATATCAGGATTATTTTTGGAGCATACATCAAATCCCTCAGTGCCGTCATAAGCCCAACCAATAACCCGGCAGAACGGTACCTCCCGAGTGAGGATCGTCTGCAAACCTTTTACAATGGCTTTCTCATCATCAACTATAACTACTGTATACACTTTTTCTCACCTCGCAATGTTAGGGTTTGGGGATCAAAATCTCTACAACCAGGCCCTTTTCCGCGCATCTTTTAAGTTTCAATCCATACGCCTCCCCATAATGCAGCTTGATTCGTTCAGCTATATTTTTTAATCCGATACCCTTTTCGGAATTCTCCTCTTGAATTCGATTTGGATCTAACCGGACAGATTCAAGCATATCGTTGAGTTCATTTATCATCTTTGAAGCCAAAGCTGCTCCATTATCTGTTATTCGAATCAACATGCCTTTTTCGGTTACTTCCCCATCAATACAAATATGCAATTTTGAATTGTGATTGCGAAAACCGTGTGCAATGCTGTTTTCCACGATCGGTTGAAAAATCACCGGAAAAATGGGTGAATCCAGCATTTCCATGGTTAATTTTAATTCCAATGCAAATCGATCATCGTATCGTATATTTTGCAATTTAATATAATTCGTTACATACTCTACTTCGTCTCGGATCGTATGGATCCCGGCCTTATTACCGAGTGACAGCCTGAACAATCGGGCGAGGATCTTGATCATATCCGCAACTTCATCCTGATTATTCACCAGTGCTTTCATACGAATAGATTCCAACGTATTAAAGAGCATATGGGGATTGATTTGCGTTTGCAATGCCAAAAATTTCGCCTGTTTCTGTTTAATTTCCGTTATAAACACTACCTCGATGAGTTCTTTAATTTTCAATATCATATAGTTATAGCTAAGAACCAATCCGCCTATTTCACCATTACTTGGGGTGTTCAGTGAAATTGGTGCATAGTGCCCAGATTCTGCCATTTTCATACTTCGTCTTAAAGCTAAAATCGGCTTGGAAATACGGTGACTGAATAGAACGGAAATCATCACGATAAATACGATACATCCCAAAGATGCAGCCAATGTGACTTTCTTGATATGGTTTATATTCTCAAGTAATTTGTTTAAAGGTATTTCTGTTCTTAATAGAATGTCTCCCCGCTTCGATTCATCTGAGAGTACGATCAATTCATCTTCCGCTTCTTGCTGTTTCGCTACATACTCTCCGCCGATGATTTCATCCCATTTTCGTTGGTTGGTTATCGCGTCAGAATGATAAATAATCCCGCCGTCAATCTTGGTAATAACCAATCGAATATCGTATTGATTGCGAGCCAGCAGAAAATCCTCATTAAGCCTTAGCAAATCTTGCGGATCCAAATCCATTAAAATAATACCCGCATAAGAACCGCTGTAATTCAGCAATTTTCTTCCAACTGTGAATACAGCTCCCTCACCGCCATCAGTATAATATGATCGGTCGTGAACTGTCGAAATAAACAAATTTTCTACCCCATTTTTGTTCTGTTCCAACCAAGGCTGCTCCAACAACTTGCTGTCGTCTATGGATGTACTTGTTTTCGAATAATAGTATACTGCATCATTGGCTCCAATCAGCATCACGCTTTGGATCTCGGGTTTCAACGTCATCATTCGCACGAGAAACCTTCGTACGGTCTCTTTATTCTGAATTAATTGTTCCATATTCATAGGATGGCTATTTTGAAGAATTCGAATAATTTCCGACTCTACCAATACTGATTTGGTCAGTTGATCATATTCTGCCATAAAATCGTCAATTGTGGTGATTGCTTGAGAGCTATACATCGATGCAAACTGTATGGAGGACTTTTCCATACTTTTTGCAGATAGATGATAGATAGTCAAACTAATAATCAGAAGCGGGACAATCAACGCGATTAAATAACTGGAAATCAGTTTCTGTTTCAGCCTCATTTCCTGAATATATTTGACGATGCGTCGATGAAACCTCACAAAAATCACCTCCTCACAAAATACCCGGTTATCCCATATTATTCTTATTAAGAATCTGTGAATTTGTCTTTCTAACTCTGTCTTCCCGCTAGAAAGGTCCTTAAAACTTGCTCAGCTCGGTCAGCTAATAAATCGCTTGCCGCATTAGTACCTTGGATCAGCATACATCACGATTATAATCGTGAAACTGATTATAATCTTCGGGAAAATATATGTAAATTGAAGGCGAGAAGATGCACCGACCCTCCGATCGTGCTCCATTTGGATCAAGGCTTCCAATATACGTCTCAAGCGACAACACACGATTAAAGACATTCAACGTTAAAGGCAGCCACTCTCGCAGTGTAAGTCAGTAGCTTCTGTCTACTTGACGGGGGTATGACCAGTTCATAGTTACCTGCAATTCACATAGAATTCGATTGCTAAGTAAACATTTACCCGGTTTCTGCCCCTCACTGATGCATCGGCTTCTATTTTGTATGCATAATCATACTACTCGAGACTTTTGTTTCGCTCACCCTCTTCATTACATATCGATTACCAAGTCGTCGGATCGAATTTATAGCTCCCTTTCTCCAATTTCTCCCAGTCAGGAGATATTCCCAGTCCTGGTTTATCATCTAATATCAAATATCCGTCTTCTATGTTCAAGGAGTTATTAAATAAATCCCGATTTATTGCGAAATTCTTCACGAAGAACTCCTGTTTAAAAAAGTTCGGCAGCGTAATATCAATATGCGCGCTAACCATAGTGGCCACGGGTCCACTAGAATTATGGGGGGCAATTCTTACATAATAGGCTTCAGCCATAGCCGACATTTTTTTACTCTCCCAGATTCCTCCGCAATGCGTAAAATCAGGTTGGGCAATCGAGCAGATCCCTTCCTCGTACAGCCTTTTATGGCCCCATCGTGTAAAAAATCGCTCACCTGTAGCGATCGGAATATTGGATTTTAAAGCCAATTTTTTAAACCCTTCCCAATCGTCGGGCTGCATCGGCTCCTCAAAAAAACCAATGCCGTACTGTTCGGCATTACGCACAAACCACAAGGCCTGATCATAGTATAAACGTGCGTGTCCCTCAATGAATATTTCGATTTCGGGACCTACAGCCTCACGCACAGCACCTACTTGTTCGAGACCCTGCATCACAGTTTCCATTGTGACGATGTGTCTCAATGGTGAATGCAGTTCAGGAAGCGGAAAAGGATCCCACTTCAAGGCCTTAAAGCCCATCTCCAAGGTATTTCTTGCTTTCTCTGCCAATTTTGAAAGATCTCCCCCATTATCTTTCGACCAGCCATTGGCATATAACTGCACTTTCTCCCGGACTTTTCCTCCAAGCAGATTGTACACTGGAACACCCAATTTTTTTCCGATCGTGTCCCACATCGCCATCTCTACACCACTGATTGCTGTATTCATTATAGGTCCGTTTCTCCACCGATCCTGGTAGAAGTATTTATGAAACATATCCTCTATGCTAAAAACGGTTGTACCGACAACATGGGCGGCCAACAAGTTGATTGCCTCCATCACCGCCGGTATTTTTCCGCGTAATGTCGCTTCCCCTATCCCAACTATGCCCTCATCTGTCTCTAATTTCACATATAGCAAATTCTCATGGCAAACGTGCTTGATACTCGTAATGTTCAATGTTTTTTCCTCCTCTTGGGTTTTTCACAGAATCTATCATAGATTGATAAATTCACCTCCCTGATAACCCGTCTCATCATGCTCATATACCAGTTCCTCCGCAAACATGCATGAGTTATCCAATGGGCGGTAGCCGATCAGGTCTTGCAAATAACCAATGTCCCATAAATTATCTTGATTTGCTGATACGCCATACAAAGCCAAATACCGAATCTTCTCATCAGCTTCAACACAGCATCTGAACAGTTCAGCGCAGTCTCGCTGGCTGATCCACATTCTGGAATTATGGATAGTTCGCGGTTTACTCCTCTTATTGTAATTACCGATCCGCACTTGGATGGAAGATATGTCGTATTTATCCGCATACATACGTCCTATCAACTCTCCGTAACACTTACCTAGACCATACAGAGAGTCCGGTCGATACGGAGACTCCGGGGTAACTCTTTCATCGTTTTTATAATAACCCGTCACATGCGTGGAGCTTCCGAATATAATTCGTTTAACACCATACATTCGGGCTGCCTCGTAAACATGATATGTTCCTTCGATGTTCACCGGCAGAATTGTTTCTTTAAACTGATCCTTGCCGAGATACCAAGCCAAATGAATGACAGTATCAATCCCTTCCATGACTTGACAAACGCTTTCATAATCGCAAACGTCAACCTCCATTATTTTCTCCTGATCGTTCGGCTTACGATCTATGGCTATAATGTCGTAGTTTTCAGTATTTCTAAAGCTTTTCAAGACTTCACTGCCTATCCTTCCGTTTGCTCCGGTCAATAAAATTCTTTTCTTGTCAATATGCCAACACCCTTTCCACAACACTTAATCTCTCCTGGCATTTTTAACAAAGGAGCTCATTGCATCATTCAACAAGGAGGTAATGGTCAAACAAACAAAATCCGCACCCCATTGCAGGTGTTGTTTGGCGCCAATAGCGTTTTTAGTGTGGATGCCGATCTTTACTCCGTGTCTTCGCGCCGTATCACGAATTGCATCTGCTGCTTCTAATACCTCTGGGTGGTCGATTCGCCCACCATGCCCAAGGGAGACCGACAAATCCGTTGGACCGATATAAATCAGATCCAACTGCGGTACAGATAATATCTCGTCCAGTCGTTCCAGAGCAGTAGTATTTTCAATATGAATGGCGATCAACGTTTCTCTATTGGCATTTTCAAGGTATTCATGAATGGGAATGGTGCCATATCTAGCAGCACGCATAGAAAAAGCCGCTCCTCTTTTCCCCATGGGAGGATACTTTACCGCTTCTACCACTCGCTCAGCCATTTCCCAGCTGTCAACTTGTGGAACATGGACGCCATGAGCTCCGCGATCAAGAGCCTTTAGGATTTCGGTTGGATCCCCAGATACCACGCGTACAAGCGGTGTGATACCGGCCAGTTCCGCCGCGATCGTCATGTGTTCAATTTGTTCGTCTGACAGCATGCCATGCTCATTATCCAGAACGACCGTGTCAAAACCAGCGTAAGCAGCCATCTCGACGGAATGCGTTGAAGGAAAACCAATAAACATACTCTTCAGCTATTCCAATTCAAGTCCCGGGGCGATTGTCAATTTCAAAAATTCAATATTAAGCGTTTACATAATGAATTTAGATTATTTCTTTTAAACTCTTAATGGAGTTCTAGTTTATTCCACAGCTTTTTAATATTTACCGACTCCCCCAACAGTTTTTTTGCGTTTACTTTTAATTTAGATTAAATATCTAAACTGATAAACTGACATTTCGGATATATTTCTATGCGATTTTTAAGGAATATCACTTTTATAGGATATTTTCCGAGTCTTTTTACAGGAATCCATTTCATGGATGAGTTGCAGGATGTAATCAACACCTTCTCCAGAAGCGAATAAAAGGAAATAAACCCAAGGTTAAGTTAATTGGATTGACAATGGCTTTTTCAATGTATGCCTCTCTATACCAACATAGATAACGACGTATGCCAAATCTGTTTATATAAACAAACAGGTTGATCAAGCAAGAACGCTTCAGAAAGATAGCTTTCTGCGTTGAATCTTATTGATGGCAATTCTCCACCCACTAGCTTCATTTTCCGTTAATATAACTTGAAAATTCTTTTCATTCGAAGGTCCTGCTTTAGAATTTGACCATATGATGAAAAGTTGTCTTCAGTTAAATTTTTTAAATAAATTCCCATGCTTATCACCTCTTTTTTAAATACTTCAGCATCAAATGATGTTTTGATTCCGGTTGTCCATACCCTTACTAGTGAACCAGACCCCATCGGCGCGCCTGCATAATCAGCAGCATAAAGATTATCCGATGGATTCTGTTCAGCTTATGCTTTTATAAAAACTGTTTTGATGGATGTGAAAAATTCAATAGCTGCCTGTCCTTGTTCTCTAGAATGCGAGCTGGATTGCTTCATACCGCCAAATGGCGCCTGCAGCTCTACGCCTGCCGATTCAGCATTGATTCGTACTAAACCAGCATCCATATCCTGAATGAAAGCGAGCATGTTAGCTATATTGGTTGTAAAGATGGATGCGCTTAAGCCAAATTTCACATCATTAGCCACCTGCAGCGCCTCCTCAATCGTATCTACCTTGATGAGCGCAAGTACAGGTCCAAATATTTCTTCTTGTGCAATGACCATAGAACTGCTGACATTCTCGAATACAGTAGGCTTTACATAGAAACCGTTTTGCAACCCATCCTCATTGTGGACCTCTCCGCCATGGAGCAATGTCGCTCCTTCATCAATGCCTTTCTGAATATAAGTGAGGACTGTATTTAATTGACCTTCACTAGCGCAAGGTCCCATCCATGTTTCACTGTCCATTCCTGACCCAATCTTGATTTGCTTGACCTTCGAAATCAGCTTCTCTTTAAACGCTTCATACACAGCGCTTTGAACAATCACACGGCTGGTTGCTGTACATTTCTGCCCTGTTGAACGCAAGCCCCCACTGATCGTTGCTTCTACTGCTAAGTCCAAATCAGCATCCGCAGCAACAATAACCGGATTCTTGCCTCCCATTTCTAATTGGTACTTAGCCCCGCGAACCAGTGCGCCTTGACCAACACGCTTGCCGACTTGATCTGATCCTGTAAAGGTGATACCTTGAATATCCGGATGGTCAATAATGCCTTGACCAATCACAGAACCCGGACCTGTTACTAGATTGACAACGCCTCTGGAAGTCCAGCTTCCTCGAAGCATTCGGTTACTTTAGCAGCAGTCACCGCGGTTTCCTGCGCTGGCTTAAACACAACTGTGTTGCCGAAAATTAAGGCAGGGGCTATCTTCCAGATTGGAATGGCCACAGGGAAATTCCATGGCGTAATAACCCCTACCACACCTAGAGGCACACGAGATGTAAACATTATTGCCTCACTATCTGTTGGAGGAATGACGTCACCAATCTTTCGCATCCCCTCACCTGCATAATATCGAAGAATAGCAATACCTCGAGCTGTTTCACCCTTGGCTTCCAGAAATGTTTTGCCTATTTCTCTCGTCATCGTTTCTGCAATTTCATCCAATCTCTTTTCTAGAGTATTGGCAATTTGGTAGAGATAATCCCCTCTTGTTGGAGCTGCCAGCTTCCGCCAATGGACCTGAGCCTTCTTGGCAGCGTCTACAGCCCGGTCGAGATCATCCTTGGTTGATTTCTGAATATACCCTATAATTTCGTTGCGATTCGCCGGATTAATACGAGCATCGGTCCATCTTTTACGCCATTAAGGCAAGAGCTCCCGAGACGGCTGAACAGCGGATGAAGGAGCATATCAAGCGTACCATTCATAATGTACTTCGATCACAATAAAGGAGGCGATTCACTGTATCATCCATGAAACAGCTCACTCAGCTATTAAGCGAATACAGGTCGGCTGAGGTATCGCCGCGTTCTGATTAGTTGACATTAAACGACCGGTGGAGCAGTCTACTCGAAAGACAACGATCGAATCGGTTTCCTGGGTTTACCGCAAGTAGCAATTCACCGCCCGGGGTAAAATTAAATGCCCGCGGTATACGACCTAATGTCAAAGTGTTACCAAGCAACACATCAACAATGACTACTGAATACTACGCTTTCCACCTCGCAATTTCTGTGGTTTATTCTTGAATTTGAGATTTCTTTCCTGGTACCCATTTCATAGCTGGTTCACGCTCTTCATTGGTAGCTGTGTGCACGCGTTTGATAAAGAAGGAAAGCAGCAATGCCAAGAGAGCGAACACAAGAACAACAAAATAAGCATCGTTAGTTCCTTGGATCGAAGCTTCAATCATTAGATTTTGTGTTACAGTATCCACTTTGTCTTCGGCAATAGCCTCGCTCAAATGAGCTGTGGTACGGTTCACCATGATGGTCACGAGCAGAGAGGTTCCAACGGCACCTGCGACTTGTCTTATCGTGTTAGAAATTGCAATACCATGTGCATAAAGCTTGGATGGCAATTGATTGAGCCCTGCTGTTTGGATAGGCGTAATAATTAGGGCCATTCCAATACGGCGCCCCGTAGACAATAGCATTAGAAAGATATAACTGGTTGAGCTGGTCAAATTAACAAAGCTCAAGGTTGTAGCGATAATAATGATTATACCTATGATGCATAACCATTTGGCTCCGTATCGGTCGAACAGCTTTCCGGTAATAGGCATCAAGAAGCCCATCAGAAGCGTTCCAGGAAGCAGTAATAATCCAGTCTCCATAGCTGAAAAGTCACGGGCATTCTGTAGATACAGAGGAAGAAGCATCATATCTGCAAACATCACGATCGTAATCGCGATATTAATAATGGTTGTCAAGGAAAACATATGATTTCTAAAAGCACGAAGATCAAGGAACGGCCTCTCGGAAGTCAGCTGCCGCCTAGTAAACAATAAGAGGCCCAGCATACCGACAATCAGGGATATGAGCACCTCTATATTCAACCAACCTTCAGTGCCCGCACGGCTGAAACCGTATAACATAGCTCCAAATCCGATGGTGGATAGGATGACACTAACCATGTCAAGCTTCACATCAACTCGTTCAGAGACATTCTTTAGGCAATAATAACCTAAAACGATTACAACGACAACGAGCGGAAGCATGCCGTAGAACATGATTTTCCATGGATAATTTACTAAGATGTAACCAGCCAGCGTAGGTCCAAACGCAGGGGCAAAAATAATGGGTAGACTTATCGTGCCCATGACGCCTCCTCTTTTATTAGCTGGAAAAAGGGCAAATACGACATTCATTAGTAATGGTATCATAATGCCTGCGCCAGCTGCCTGAATTAGACGACCCGTCAATAGAACAGGGAAATTGGCAGCGATAGCTGAAATGATGGTCCCAACAAGAAATAGCAGCATAGAACTTTGAAATAATTCACGTGTGGTAAATCGTTGCATCAAAAAAGCGGTAACGGGAATCATAACACCATTTACCAGCATATATCCTGTGGTCAGCCATTGGGCAATCGAGGCCGAAACATCTAAGTCAATCATTAATTCCGGAATAGCAACAATCATGATGGTCTGATTCAACGCTGCAAGAGAGACGCCTAAAATCATAATAAACAAGATAGTCCCCTTCTTGATAGAGCTGTTGTCGATCCCTTTAGTAATACTCACTCTCCTACATCCTTTCAATTCCTCTTTATATCACCATGTTGGATTCTTTAATAAAAAAAGTGAGAAGCAGCAACATTAACTGTAAATGTTACTGCTTCTCACTTTTCCATTCTCTATTAGATTAGTATGCTGTCCAACCGCCATCTACTGCGATGACGGCACCATTGACGAATTTGGAATCCTCGGAAGCAAGGAAGAGTGCAACGGTTGCGATTTCTATCGGATCAACTGCTTCACTACGCATCGTCCCTGCCCCTTCTCTAAATAGACTAAGGCCTGCCATATCCATATTGGTCATTGTATTAGCAATATTGGTTTGAACCCCACCGGGCGCAATAGCATTGCACCGGATACCGGACTTTGCATACATGTAACCCACATTCTTAGTCAAACCGACGAGTCCATGCTTTGATGACGTATAAGCGACTCCACCTTTACCGCCGGTAATGCCTGCCGCTGAAGCTATATTGACGATAACCCCTTCGCCTTTCTTTAGCATGAACGGAAGTGATTTGCGAATAGCACGCATAGGACCGGTCAAGTTTATCGAGAGCACTCGATCCCAAAGATCATCCTCAATGGTCTCAATAAGCCGGAAGCTATCCATGATACCGGCATTGTTCACTAGGATGTCCACGCTTCCGAATGCATCAGCTGCCTTTTCCACCATAGCCTGAATCTCATCTTCCTTCATGACGTTAGCAACGACACCGATTGCGGTTCCACCATTACTGTTGATTTGGTCAACAACTGCATGAATCGCCTCCATGTTAAGGTCAGCTACTACAACCTTAGCGCCTTCCTTCGCATACAATTCTGCAATGGCTCTACCCACTCCAGATGCAGCACCTGTTATAATTGCCACTTTATCTTGTAATTTCATTCTTATTCCCTCCCTCTCATGCGCCATTTATTTAACCCTTCACAGCACCAAACATAATCCCTTTAATGAAATATTTTTGGAAGAACGGATAAGCTAGCAAGATCGGAAGTGATCCAATCACCGCGATCGCCATCTTAACTGTATCCGACGGCATTTCTTGCAATGCTGAACCAGCGTTACTGGAGTCCAGGTTAGTAACAATAAACTGAACATCTTGCATAATCCGCTGCAGGAGATTCTGTATGCTGAATAAACTAGGATCCGTAATATAGACCATCCCGTTCGTCCAGTCGTTCCAATACATGATCGCGGTAAACAATCCGATGGTTGCCATAACCGACGTGGAAAGCGGGATCACGATATGCCATAGAATTCGGTATTCATTCGCTCCATCCAATTCTGCCGATTCAATCAAGGCGGGTTCCATCGAACCTTGTAGGAATACTCTCATCAACATAATGTAATACCCATTCGTGAGCAGCCCAGGGATAATCAAAGCCCATATCGTATTCTTCATTTCTAGGAACTGTGCATAGATGAGATATGTTGGAACTAATCCACCGTTGAACAAGATCGAGAAGAACACAATGAACAGGATCAAGCTGCGATGTGGCGTTACTTTTCTGGATAACGGATAAGCAATCAGCAAAGTGATCGCGACGCCGACCACAGTTCCAAAGACGGTGATAAACACAGAAATGCCATATGCTCGAAAAATGTCACTTCCTCTTGACATTAAGAATTCATAAGCAGAAGTACTGAATACATTTGGTACAAACGAATATCCATCAACAATAATTGAGCTTTGATCTGTCAGAGATGCCGAAATCAATAAGATGAAGGGCATAATACATGCTATAGAGAATAACAACAACGTAATAAAACTAAACCATGTCAATACTGGGCTTTCGTTTTTCAAGACATCCCCTCCTTAGAATAAAGCGCTATCTTTGTTTTTTCGGCGTACAAAATAGTTCACCGTGATGACTAGAATGAATCCTACAATAGATTGATAAACACCTGCCGCAGCAGACATACCCATATCGCCGCTGCCTAACAATCCGTTAAATACATAGGTATCTATCGTAGCCGTCGCATTGAATAGCGCTCCAGAATTTAGCGGTACTTGGTAGAAAAGTCCAAAGTCAGAATAGAATATCCGTCCCAGTCTAAGCAGCATCAGCATGATGATGACTGGAGCTATAAGCGGAATCGTAATATTGAAGATCTGCTTCATGCGGCTGGCACCGTCAATTCTTGCAGCTTCGTAATACTCTTCATTTATCCCGAGCAATGCCGCGAAGTATACGATACTGCCATAGCCAACCGTCTTCCAGAAGTCCACCAAGGATAATATCACAGGCCAGTGCTTCGCTTCGGTATACCATGATATACCATCCTCGTTTCCTAACATCGGCATTACTGTATGGTTCATAAACCCTGTATCGGGACTTAAGAATGCGTATACTAGGTAGCTGATAATGACCCAAGAAATCAAATGCGGCATCGTGATGACCGCTTGAAACGTTCTAAGTAAGACCTTGTTCTTGATCTCGTTCAACATAATTGCTGCGCTGAATGACAAGATCGTACCAAGAACAATAAATAGAAGATTGTACAGGATCGTGTTACGAGTGATAATGTATGCATCTGAGGTTTTAAAAAGGTACTCAAAGTTGGCCATTCCAACCCAATCGCTTTGCAAGATTCCTTTGGCAAAGTTAATATCTTTAAACGCGATGACAATCCCGAACATAGGCAAATAACTATTGATCAGAAGATATAATAAAGCTGGAATCATCATGATCAGAAGCGGTGAATGTTTCAGATAATTGTTCTTCTTTTTTTTCGCTTTCTGCAGAGCCATCGGTTGGGACACAAGTGGTACTTGATTCATATAAAGATCACTTCCTTGTCCTATTCTAGTAAACTTTCATTTATTGTTCGCCTTTATACCCGAAATTCGGAATAGCTTGCCATCTTCTGCGCAAATCATGGGCCGCTGCTTTCGGCTTGCGCTCTCGCGTAAAGACGCCCTTCTTGTTCCCTTGCACCCTTACGATGCCTTGACTTGTTTGGAAGTCGGCGAAATTCCATACATGCTCTCCAACGAAATGCTCAAATTCGTCGAATACCTCGTGATTCGCCCGCAAATATTCGACTTGGTATTCTTCCGTGAACATAACCGGATCTACGTCATGAAACCCAGCAATCGTATCAGCTCCGTATTCGGTCATCATGATCGGTTTGTCTGGGCAGCGCTTGATCCAAGCCTTAAGCTCTTGACGCATTGCAGCCTTCGCCGTTTCGAAGTCTCCACCGAACACGTACCAGCCATAATAACGGTTAAGGCACAGAACATCGACGAGCTCCGCCACTTTATCCTTATCAGGAGTGGCCATCATCATATTAACGATAGTGACAGGCCGTTTCTGCGGATCCAGCTCCTTGGCCAATTCCACAAGCGGTCGGAAGTATTCCTCTGCCCCTTCCTCCTCAGAGGCCGGTTCATTGGCGATACACCACATGACCACGCTGGGATGGTTCTTGTCGCGGGCGATAAGCTCCCGCACCACTTCCTGATGAGCCTCTTGTGTCTTCAAGACTTCCCAAGTATTCCGCTTAGGACCGCGCTGGGGCATAACATTAAAACTGAGATGCATGCCAACAGCGGGGGTTTCGTCTATGACCACAATGCCTTCCTTATCCGCCAAACGCATGATTTCCTCAGAATATGGATAATGCGCCGTCCGGAAGGAGTTGGCACCGATCCAATTCATTAAGCGGAAATCCATCACGTTCGCGGCTTCATTCAGACCTCTGCCGTTAATCGGGGTATCCTCATGTTTACCGAAGCCTTTAAAGTAGAACGGTTTATTGTTGATCAGGAATTTACCGTCCTTCACTTCAACTGTCCTGACTCCAAATGGCTGCTCATAAACATCAATGACTTGTCCATCTTGCATGATTTCGAGCTTGAGTTGATATAGATAGGAATTGAGCGGTTCCCACAGTTTAACCTTGTCAATTGGGATGGTACCAGATGCCCCTTGACTTTCGCCGACCGATATACCCGCTTGATCAACGCAGGTGACCTTGATCTGATCTCGGCCTTCGATTGACGCTTCATAACTTACCATCCCTGTCGACCCGTTCAGATCAGTCACGATACTTACATCCTTAATATAAGCTGATTTGGGAGTGGTATAGATTTTCACGGGTCTGTGAAGCCCTGCGTAATTAAAGAAATCAAAATAGGGACTGTTTTTTACAACCTTGCCTCCCCCAGGCACTTCCGTCTCGCTATAATTTCCCATCGGTAGTGTGGTTTCGTCTACAATGTTATTCACCGCCACCATAAGATGATTTTTACCTGTTTGCACAACGGAATGAATCTCAGCCTCGAAAGGCGTGAATCCGCCTACATGCTCAACCACAAGCTTACCGTTCACATAAACCTTAGCCTTATGCGTAGCCGAACCAAATCGCAGCACCATGCGTTCAGAAAGCAGCAGGCTCGGCACCGTAAACTCTCTTTCATACCATACCCATCCTACATGGTTGCGTATGTCTGCGGTAACACCCGTATCATTGAACGAAGATGGAACGGACATACTGATTGGATCGGTAAGGCGATCGTTGTACCATGCTTCTTGAAAGCCATGTCCCGAATCCAATTTAAAATTCCAAATACCGTTTAAATCAATGATACTCCGACTTTCTGTCACGATAGGATACAACAAGCTTTCCAACTCCTTATAGTCAAGTCACATTACTAGAAATGCTCTTGCTCCATTCCTTTAGTCTAATCATACGCTCAGGTTCTACTGACAACTAACATTATGACGACTACTTCAATAACGGTTTGCCGACTTTTCTGCCCATCACATGCAAAAACCGGGCTTTCGCCCGGTTTTTATCAGAATAGCTCCTTACCTATTTATCTTCTTTTCCCTTGATTTGCGTTCTGTACTCGGTCGGTCCCAATTCTGCATACTTCCTGAATATTCTGGCGAAGTGCGAGAAATTCGAGTACCCCACGGAGGAAGCAACCGCGCTAATGGAGATATCCGTTTGCGACAGTAATTCCTTTGCAAGCTTAATTCTCTCAAGCAGAACATATTCAGAAATCGCAAAGCCTGTTTCTTTCTTGAAGATTCTTGTAAGATAGTCTGGATTCAGAAACACCTGCTTAGCCATTGCATCTCTTGTAAGATCTTGGTCTATATGCTGAGTAATATACTGCTGGACCAACTGGACTACGGTAGAAGTCTCTTCAACCACTTCAGCTTGTTCCACTGCCCGATTCACCGTATGACGGACCAAAACCAGCATATCCGAAACTGAACGGCCTGCTGCCGCAGAAAGACGCTTCGATACCTCGTCCCCAAATAAAAGATGGGCTTGTATGCCGGTTTGATTTAGATAGGAATATACCGCCTGAATAAAGTCTTGTTGGAACTGATGCAGAAGTCTGGCATCTATATCATTATTTTCTACGAGCTGATGGAAGAACTTGTCCACCTCCTCGATGACAACTTCCCTCTTACCTGTCTTCAAAAGTGACGACCACAGATTCAATTGAGGCAGTTTAGCTACTAGATCGGTTTGCTTGCCTTCGGAACCGGTAAAAACCTTATTCGTAAAGGCCACGTTGTTCTGATCCTGTGCCCTTAGCTTAGCGACGATAGCCGTCACCTCGTACGCTTTCACTGGCTCACCGATATAGCAGGAAACGTCACAGTAAAAATACTGATTACAGGAGTCAATATATTGGCTGCATGCTGTCTTTATGCGCTCCAAATCCCATTCCTTGCCGTCGACAATAATAGCAAGCAGCGTCCCTCGTCCTATATAAAAGAAGATTCCATTCGTATGATGGCCTAATATCAGTTCTTCTGCCGAGTTTTTAAGCGCATACTCCATAATCTTCTCATCTCTTCCGTTTAACTCTTTGTACCATTTCTGAACTGAAATCAGAAGAGGAAGGAAAATCATCCCTTCCGTCACCGGAATCTGAAGTAGCTCTGCCTGCTCACTAATGACTTCAGAGGTACTTTTCATGCTATGGTTGATCAAGTCCAGCCAGAACCGCTCGATGATCAGAGATTGATGCTTCATCCATAACTGATGGGATTGACTGTTTCGATGAATCTCGCTGGTTTGGTCGATCACGTCCTGCGCTCTGCGGATCGCAACTTCCAATTCATCAGCAAGCACAGGCTTCAACAAATAATCGAGACTCCCTAACCGCATAGCCTCTTTGGCATATTTGAAATCAGCATGACTGGTCAGGAAGATCGTTACCGTGTTCGGATATTGCTCCTGCACCCAGGAGAGCAGCTCCAACCCGGTCCCTTGTGGCATCTCAATATCGCAGAGCATGATATCGATGGTTTCACGGTTGAAAATCTCCTTGGCTTGTTTGACATTAAAAGCAGTGAACAATCGCGAGATCCCGAGCTTTTCCAGATCAAGATCCGCCTTCACCCCCTCTATAGCATACACTTCATCATCAACAAGGATGATTTGATAGGTCATGCGTCCTCCTCCTCCTTCTTTGGACTAGTAGGAAGGTTTATGATGACAACGGCTCCAACGGTTTCCGGATCGTTATAGAATTCTAAGGAAACTGCCTCCCCATACAAGAGCCTTAGACGGCGCTGTACATTCCAAATTCCGGTGTGCTCTCCCAGCTCGTTCTCAACACTTCGGCCTGCTTGAAGCTCTTCTAGCACCTCTCGACTGAACCCGCGTCCTGTATCCCAGATTCTTACCCTTATCATCGAACCGCTCACTTTATCAGCGAAATTGATCTGAACGCCGATATGGATGGATTCCTCCAGCGTGACGGCATGTTTGATGGAATTTTCAACGAATGATTGAATGATGAGAGGTGGAACTGGTACTTCAGATAAGTATACCGGGACGTCAATTTCCCACGTTAATTTGTCTGGGAATCGCACGGTCTGAATTTTTAGGTAATTCCGTGTATGCTCAATCTCGTTCTTAAGCTTAACGAATGAAGTATTGCTTCTGAATAGGAATCGGAAAAAATGAATCAACGCCATCGTCATTTCCATAATTAAGTCATAATTTCGCACTTTGGCTAAATTATATACGATATTGAGCGAGTTCAAGAAGAAGTGAGGGTTCAGCTGCAGCTGCAGTTTCTGCAATTCCTCTTTCTGCTTATTCAGTTGTTCCTCATACACATTGATCCGAAGGGTTTGGATTTCGTCCATCATGGCATTGAACGAATTGCCCAGCAAAATTAATTCATCCGAGGCTTTCAATGTCTCCACGCGAACTCCCCAATCCCCGCTACGAACCCTTTTCATAGCTGCTAGAACTCTTCCAATAGGGATCAGAATAGCTCGTCTCATGATGTATAATCCAATAGGGATAAAGAAAATTCCACCTAGGGTGACCAACCAAATCAACTTCTTCAGATATGGCAGCTTGGCAAGCACGGACTCGTCTGGAAATAGGGCAAACAGACTGAAATCCCCCCGATTTGAGTTCTTGCCGACAATCAGAAACTTTCTATCTGTTCCAGATAAATAATAATCGCCTAGATTCGATTGCAATTTAATTCCATGCTCCTGAATAAAAGTCAGATCCGTAATCAATTCCCCGTCATCAGAGGAAAGCAAGGTTGTTCCTCCCTCCGCTAGCTTAAGCGATTGGATAGGCTCCAGAATATGATCAACCTTTACCCATGCCCCTAGGTAGACATCGCCAGTTCGCACGATATCAATCAAATAATGTAAATCGCCGATCTTGATATGTTTCCACCTTTTCGTACCTATTCCTTTATTGATTTCTTGTTGTTGAATCAAATCAATAACATGGTTTTTAACTCTCTCTTGTTCATCATAATATACACCACCTTTAGATACTTCCATATAATCCTGTCTAGCGTTGACATAGACAAAAAATGAACTCACTGTTGGATATAAAGCGATATCATTGGATAGCTTATTAAACAAAAATATTTTTGCCATATAATAATCGTCATCCTCAAGAGCCAGATCAAGAGATAATAGGTCAAAACTGGAGGGGCCTGCTACCGTATTAATATAAGCATCGACATCGTTCAAACCCGTATCGATTTGATTCATATAAAAGGTTAATGCATTGCTATAAGAATTTGACACCTGCTCTCGGACAACGCCAATGGCATAAAAATTATTGTACAAGAGCAAACCGATCAGCGGAAGCGTCATCATAAGCACACTAATGGTTAGCTTGATTCTAAGTGAATTAATAGGCCACGACCAGCCTCGTAATTTCATAAGTTAACCCCTTCTTTCTTATACAACAGGAGCGTACGCAGTATATCTTATTATAGCACCTAAATCAGTACATGCTCGTACCACTTAATGTTACCGATTCAACACTTTGAGAACAAAAGAAGCCACGAAACAACTGAGTATCAGTTTATTTCGCGGTCTCATCTCATGCACCGTACTGTCATACGAATCAATCATTTGTATTCACTTTTTAATTTTTGTCAGTTCTTTATTTAATACGAATACCAGCTTTTCAGGGAAATATTCAGGGGCCATATCCACCAAATTATCAATCGTAAATACTTGGCTCGTGCTATACCTAGATTTCTCTCTAAAACTTTCCCCAAAATATTTTTTAAGCACTGCTTCCGCTTCTTTATTGTCAAAAAGCTCTTTAAACGTACAGCGGGTGGAATAAACATCATCTGTAATCTGTAATTCCTCTATCTCTACTCCATCCAAATCAGGAATTTGGATCACGTTACTTGCTTCGCCGACTTTGTCCTCTTCCTGATCCGGCGTATATATATCACTTGCCCGCAGTTGATTGAGCATCGGTTCGCCGGCCCGATAACGCCTCATATTCTCCTTGATAATGTCTATGGATCGTAAATTGCGATCGGGAACCTGCGGTGTCGTATGCGGTGTAATCAGAGTATTGGGCGCATCCCACAACGGACTACCCACAGGCAGCGGTTCCTTCGTGAACGTGTCGAGACCGGCACCTCCGATTTGTCCCGCATACAGCGCCTCCGTCAATGCCTCTTCATCAATTACAGCTCCGCGGGCCATATTAATAATGTAAGCAGAGCGCTTCATAAGCGACAGCTCCCGCCGGCCGATCAAGTGGTGCGTCGCATTGTTCAGCGGCACAGCCAACACGATGAAATCGCTATCGGCGAGCAGTTCATCCAGCGTATCTCCGTTCTCCGCACAGTAGAGACGATCGACTCCCGTCGGCGGGGAACCGGCACTGCGGCGGTAGCCGAGCACGTTCATGCCCATCGCTTTCAGCCGCACAGCCAGCTCGCAGCCGGTATGTCCAAGACCAACAATCCCGGCCGTTCTCCCGTACAATCCGCGAAGCTCGCTCTGGCCGGGCACTCCAAATTGGTGAGCCCGCTGGGCATCAAGGAACCGCGGGTATTGATATACCAAATTCAACATAAAGAATATCGCATGCTCCGCAAGCGCTGGAGCCGAACGCCCCGCCGAGCTCGTTACAATCAGCTCCCGTTCAAATATCTCCGGCCAGGCGCATTTGTTTAATCCGGCATGGTCGCAGTGGATCCAGCGGAGCAACGGCGCTTGTAAGAATCGTTTATCGAGATCTCCTCCGAGTACAGCCACGTCGGCGGTTTTTAGCGCTTCCTGTATCCCTTCGTCATCGTCTCTTCGCAAATGGATCACTTTGGCCGGAGCAAAGACTTCGGCTAATTTCCGAAGATCCTCCTCTTTGTAGTAAACGGTAGTAAGTACGTTGCGAATGTCCCTCATCTTTTTATCCTCCTTAGTTTTCAGTACCAAATGCCTAAAATTAGTGTGGTATTACAATTAAATCAAGGGAAGTCCTCATCCGAATAAGAAATAGTTGCAAAATTACAATTAAATCTAGGTTATGACAACCTTTTAAAGGTTTTTTCTTCGAATAAGTGCAAATGGTTACTATATTCACGAATTCCCACCTGCAACTGAATTTAGTTGCATATACACACTATTTTCGATATATCATAAAACTTTCATCTCATCAATTAGTCAACCTCATTAAATGCCGAGAGGCTATTAAATATACATAATAATCGTGCGCACCTTCGCTATTTAACAGATCCTGCATCCGAAAAAAAGCTAGTTTCATATCCGGGATGATTCGCCACAATGCGGGGCAACTGCCCTTGTAACTTGCTTCATAATAAAACAAGCTCCCATCCTTATCATACGAGGAGTTGCTGCTGATGACTAACAGAATTACGACTATTCCACTACCATTTTTACGACTTTAAGTAATGTGTGCTCGGTGGACTGGATCCTAGGTGCCCCAGATGGTTCCGGCACCTTCCTTAAACAACATTAAGACAGCCCGATAAATCCTTTTTCCCTATTATTCGATGCGGTCTGAGGAAAGCCTCAGTACGTTGATGGTATACCGCCTGGCATATGACAAATCCCTCGAAATAATATTCAGGCGAATCTCATTCTCGCCCGCCGCAAGCGAAAGCTCGCCATCAAGGTCTGCACGCTTCCCGTTCACAGTCACTTGAATCCTGGCCTCGGGGTCTGCCGTCTTCATCGTAAGAGAGACCGCTCTGGCTTGAGCAGGCACTTCTACGGAAAATTGTTTGCTTATATTGCCATAGGAAGACACTAAGTCGATATCAGCTACGGATTCACCAAGCGTATACGAAAGCGTCAGCTGGTTTACATACACATTGGCCAGTATAGGCTTCTTCGCACTTCTCTTCGTCTCATCAGCCGCACCCGCTTCCGCTGCCTCTCCCGATGATCCGTCATACACCATTTGCTTCACCAGCCTTGCATGCACCACAGAACGTCCATCATCATGGATATACTCGTCACACGTCGATAACGTCAGAATCTTATCCTTGGGCCCCAGCTTCAACCCGTAATCATGCACCGAAAGCTTCTGATTTCGCTCTAGAAATGCCAAGTACGCCTCATCGTTTTCAAAAACCGTCTGCCTGTAATTGTAATCCGCTTCTGCCGTATACGCAGAGAAGACCTCGTATTCCAAGCGTGTATCGAGCAAATCTATATATATCTTAGTTTTATTGAGATAATCGTCTGGATTGCGGTTGTATTCCCGCAAGTTTCCGAACATGGAGTAGTCACGCATCGCATGACCGTATAAGATCATATGCTGAGGCACCGCCGTCGGATCGTTGGCCGCTTCCATAAATATGGAGCCGGCGTGGGAATCATTATTGTAGAAATCCTTATATAAATATGCTCCATTGTTATCCGCCCACATAATAGGATAATCAATCGGTTTCTTATATCCGGGCATGCTGATCCAGCCCGCCATATCACCGTTTTGCGCCTTAAGCTTTTCGTATTCCTTCAGCACGCCTTGCTCGCCCAGCTGATCAGGATTCCCAGGAATCACTTGATAAGGGAGTATCTGCTCCTTATAGAGTGTCTGCTCCTCAGCATGCTGTGTGTTCGTATCCGGTACGCTAATCCAATTAGCTGGCTGTAATTCAGCCTCGAAACGCTGCAAAGGCTCTGCCCGCTCAATCTGGTTACGAATCGTCTGATAGGACCGGTCAGACGCATGGTACCCCCATAGCTTGCTCACAACTTGAAAACCCGAAAATAGAAATACACTGATACACAAGCCGTAAGCAATCCAATAACAAATCTGTTTCACGCCCCGCTTATACCATTTCATGTTATGCCCTCCGCCTTCTTGGCAAACCTTATGATCTGATTTTTCAACCTGATTTGCTGTAAGACATACTTCTATGCATATTTTTATATTCTTGGGGGGACATTCCGGCCATCTTCCTAAATATTTTGTAAAAACTGGAATAATTACAATACCCAACCTCAAAGGCGATTTCTCCTATGGAGTTGTCCATATCTAATAAAAGCTTCTTCGCGATATCTATTCTGCGATTCACAATATATCTATTGATCGAAGTACCAACTTCTCTTTTGAATATCCTCGTAAGATAATCAGGGGTCAGATGTACATTTCGGGCTATGTCATCCATCGATATTTCTTCAGAAATATGATTTTCGATATACCGTTTTGTTCTATCGATGGGACTGACTGCATTCTCATTTCTCTCTACATACTCCATAATAATATTTATTGTGAACTGTGCCGACTTCAATAAGCCCTCTATAGATGCAGGCATCAATGGATCTCGAAGTGAATGGTTTCCTCTCAAGTCACGTTCCCCCTCCATTAAGTACAATATCCTTTAATCATAATCAAAGGGCACTAGGCGAGCTAACATTTATACGACTTTATGAGTATAACTTTAACGACTTTCGTATGGAAAAGAGAACGCTTGCAATGATTTAATTGAAGTCGGAAAAGTACATGCAGAAGAGCGGAAAAATCATAACTGCATCAATATGAAAGCGCTATAATCAAAATTGTCACAACATACCAAGGAGGGTTTCACATGAAAAAGGGATTAAAATTCAAAGTAGTGTTCATGCTGGTGTTAAGTATGCTGATAAGTATGACTGGGGCAGCTTTTGCTGCTACTACTACAGGCATGAAGGATGACTTCTACTCTGCACAAACCAACCCTGATGCATCCAATCTGTATTACAAAGTAGTTGCGCTTATCGAAGGCGGCAAGATTTCGAGTTTTTCTTTTGAATACCATGGTTCAAGGCTTATTACTGCAGATCTTGTACAGTATATGCCGGAAGATCGGCAGGCAGGAATCAAAGCATTAATTGAAGAACAAGCATACTACAATGATTTAATTAATAATGGTGGAGATCCTGCGAACGTCTCGAAGTATTCTAAATCTACCAATAATGATGTGTATTCAACTCTCCAATCATTGTGGAAGGAAATCGTTGTCCAAGCAGGCGGTAAAATTGCAGCAGAGACTTCTGCACCTGAATCAAGCTCTAGCAATCCTAAAACCGGAGACAGCGGCGTCTTAGTTTATGCTTTCCTTGCAGGTGCCGCCCTTGTATTAACTGGTGTTCTGCGCAAAAAGAAATTTACTGCTTAAAGATTATATGAATTGCTTCTAAGCGTACACCAAAGGCCGGATCTCCTGGAGAGCCGGCCTTTGGACCATTTATTAACCCTTGCAATCTTTGTTATTCCGACAAATCTTCAATTTTGAGTGTCCGCTGTACTTTATTCTGCTTGTCCATACGATTCTGGGGAGTAACTAGCGACATTGTATCCTGTCCCCTCGAACAACCCATTTAAGGCAACGAAAATGCTCTAATTCCCATCAGACATGCCACCTATACCATTTAAGGAAACGGGAATACACTAATATACAGATTGAGCAGCTCGGAAGGCACACTATCCTCATTTAATGTATCCTGGTTGCCTTAATTCAACTGAATCCCTATTACAAACGATTTAGTCTATTTTCATTGTTCTAAATCACATACATGGGGTGAAATCGTGTTTGCTAGAGGACCAACCCTCGGCCCACCTCAAAACTTATAAATTCAGAAGAAGCCACGAAATAACTGAGTAACAGTTTATTTCGTGGCTTCATCTCATGCATCGTACTGTCATATGAATGAATCAGTCTTCAATGGCAAAAATGCCACAGCTTATTTATTTTCCCTGAAACGCTCGGTGTTTTCTTTTATATATCCGTACATGCCCGACATATCTTTGTCCCCAAAACCCTCTAATTTGGCCTGAGAAAAGAGCTGCTCCACTTGTGCCCCAATTGGCAAGGCAGCTCCATTCTCATCCGCCATCTGCTTCACGAGTGCAAGATCCTTGTGAAGCAAGCTTAGAGCAAAGCCAGGCCGAAACTCATCCTTCTGAACAAATTGAGTAAAATGGCGGTCATAAATTCGGCTTTGAGCAAAACTATCAGTTAAAATTTGATGAAGTGTGTCCTTGGATAATCCCATTCTATCAGCAAGTGCCATCGCTTCGCTTGCAGCCACTGTGTGGATGCCAACCATGAGTTGGTTCAAGAGTTTCACCACAGTACCGCTGCCACTCTCACCGACATAATAGATGTTTTTCCCAAGTTTTCCTAGAACGGACTGCACACGATCAAATACGGGCTGGTTTCCTCCAACCATAATGGACAGTGTTGCTTGTTCGGCCCCAACCGTGCCGCCGCTAACCGGTGCATCCAAAAAGTCCATTCCCGCTTGCTCTGCTGCTGCCTTTATCTTGACACAAAGGTCCGGAGATACCGTACTGAAATCAATTAATGTCATTCCACTGCGTCCTTTATTTACGATACCTTCCGGACCAAGGTAGATCTCTTCTACATCCGCAGGCATTGGCAAGCATGTCATCACTATATCGGCTTGTCCGGCAAGCTCCTGAAGCGTAAAACCTACCTTTCCGCCGGCCTCCGCAAAAGTTCCCTCTCTTCCTTTGCTCCGATTTAACCCATACACCTCATATCCAGCCTTCACTAGATTCATTGCCATCGGTAATCCCATGTTGCCCAGTCCTATAAATGCAAGTATCATGTCTATTTCCACCTTTCATAAATCGACTCATTCATTCAGTTGCCTTGGTTTCATTAATCCCCACCGACAAACGCGATATCTTCTGCTAACTGCGGACGGAATAACTCCCATGAGAACGGAGTTTTACCCAGATGCATTAAGGGCTGCTCCACATAGTGCGATTTCGTTACGGTGATCAGGTCTTCCCAATGCCCGGCCGCATGCGGCGCTTTTAACCACTCCACCGCATTGAGCCTATACTTCTCGTCCCCGGTTCTACTGTACGTTTCATAGCAAACGCCGGCGCGCAGCTTCTTCGCAAAGTAAAGGTTTAGGTAGGCCCATGCCTCAATATCGGCCTTCTCGCAATTAAGCGTCGGGGCTTCCCCAGAAATTGAGTCCAGCACCGTCAAGGCTTCCCTTGCGTTTGCCTCAATCGTATCGGCTAGCTGAATCGGCGTGATTAAACCCTCTAGCGATTGACCATTCAAATTGCGTTCTACATATGCCTTGATCGATAGATATTCCGAATTCAACGTACGGGTTTCCAGCAGGTCCTGCAAGGAAATGAACGCCTTTCCCTCGTTATATTCGGACTTGTCAGTAGACATAAACCCTTCCGCGTACAAGGTGAAATCCCACGTAAACATAAAAATCGAAGCCAGTGCCATCGGCATGCCGCACACGAGCGAATACGCGTTTAATAAGGGTGCACCCGAATTCTCCCCATAACGGCGGGCCAATGCGGCTGAGAATACCTTATCGGGCGTTGTTGGATTATACAACAATCTTCCCCACTGCATGTAGTACAACCAATGCTTCTCGAAGACATAGGTCCAATCCATATGCGGACTATCTGGCGCATGGGAGTAATCTCTGCCAGGGATAAAGCATTCCGATCCTACGTAATAACCACCCACGTACGCTTGCCCGTTCTCGGTGATGTGCTCACGTATAAATTCGGGCTTAGCCCAACGCAGGGTGAAGAAATCCTCGTTGCGGACCATCCAAGTTATTTTGTAATTCTTCGGCGGAGGATTCCAGTACCCCTCCATTCCTTTAGAGCCCCCGTGTGTCAGCAGAAGCTTGGTGGAAGAATATGCGTGTGACCAGTTGAATTTCACTTCCACCCATACAGGTTCCTCCGAATATCCGCTGCTTTCGATCGCGTTCCTCGTAATGGCGGGATCTACTGAAAACGGCACGCGGTGAATCAATTTCACTGGCCGGTCGACCTGTTTTAACGTTTCAATATACACATCATTGATCCAGTCCTGCCGCTCCTCGGGCGTCATGCCGTTCATACGTTCCCCTAATGAAATACCTATCCCGGTCAAGTCAGGATATTCCTCAACAAGCTGCATCACACATTCACGGGTATACTGTTTAATCTGCTCGCTGGAATAGAAATCACCGTGATGGTATTGATTATCATCAATGGCATCTGGTTCGTAGTGCTCCTTGAAGGCCTCCGAGACGAGAATATTCCAGTTGACCATGTACGTTTCAATTCCTCGGTCTTTAGCCATCTGGAACAGCGACGTCCAGTACACCTTCCACTCTGCCAGTTCATCATCTGAGAAAGGAGTGGCATTAGGAAAATTTTTCGGTCGGAACATATATGGAAAAGGATGCATATTCCACAAGGTCAATACATTGTAGCGGTTTTCCGCCATCATATCTAGAAAACGCCGCCAGAAATCAAGGTCGCGAACCGTTTCCACCTGCAGGTCAAAACATTCGTTCTTCCGGTAGCTTGACCAAGGGAGATTGAATTTGACCGCCCGAAACGGAAAGCGGGCGTTCATGACGCATTCCTGCACAAGATTCAGCTCCCCTTGCATCTGAAGCCGTTCGGCCAACTCAAGCGTTCCGTACATGGCTCCCGATTCATCCGGGGCCATGACGAACAGAGCCGTTGTTCCCTTGTGAAGTGACCGGCGGATTTCAAAGCCCTCCGGCCCCAAGGACTCGCCCGGTGTAAGCCCAAATAAAGCGGATGCGTCGTCACTACTTGCAATTATGAAAATGTCCGCATTTGTCTCGGATGTCTCCAGCCGTTGAAGCTTTGCGATCTCACCCGTCTCCCTAACCGCTTCGCACAGCTTTTGAGCCGCGAAGCTTAATCTTGGAGAATCCTGCCGGAATACTATAGTAATTGACACTCATGAAACCCTCCCGTCTTCTTCAGTTAGTATCCTTACTTTTATTCTGAAACCACACTTATATCGCATCCTTAGACCTGACTAATCCGATATTCCGCCTTTTCGAGCCATTCCGGACGAACAGTTACCCCCCAGCCCGGCCCATCAGGGATTGTTACTTTGCCTTCACGCACCTCAAAGCTCGACGTAAACAGATGCTCCGTCCACGGAATAGATTCCACACAAAATTCCATAAATGGTCCAGCGTTCGGGATGGCCGCAACCATGTGCATCGT
>ERZ511473.740-NODE-740-length-42321-cov-4.292870_pt1 | contig 42321 bp, 37 predicted proteins | sample MGYA00374947_ERZ511473 | MGnify/ENA primary metagenome ERZ511473 (study PRJEB26303, sample SAMN06343854) | sediment metagenome | isolation source: hot spring sediment | place: Canada: British Columbia | collected 2012-09-26 ... | reverse complement strand
CCCACCTGCCCATCGTCGTCGACCCCAGCCACGGCACCGGCAAATGGTCGCTGGTGCCGGCCGCCGCCCGCGCCGCCGTGGCCGCCGGGGCCGACGCCCTGATCATCGAGGTGCATCCGTGCCCGGAGCGGGCTCTCTCGGACGGCGCCCAGTCGCTCAAGCCAGAGACCTTCAGCAAACTCATGCAGGAACTGCGGGAGATCGCCCGGGCCGTCGGCCGGACGCTCTGACGGAGAGACCGCCGTGCCGCTGCGCTTCTTCACCGCCGGTGAGTCCCACGGTCCCTGTCTCCTGGGCATCCTGGAGGGGATGCCAGCCGGTCTCCCCCTCACCGAAGAGGACCTGCTCCGCGACCTCCGCCGCCGGCAACTCGGCTACGGCCGGGGCGGGCGCATGAAAATCGAAGCGGATCAGGCCGAGATCCTGAGCGGCGTGGCCCACGGGCGGACGACCGGTGGGCCCATCGGCCTGCGGATCGAGAACAAGGACTGGCCCAACTGGAAGGATAAAGACCTGCCGCCGCTGACGGTGCCCCGGCCCGGCCACGCCGACCTGACCGGCTACTGGAAGTACGGCCACCGCGACCTGCGCCTGGCCCTGGAGCGGGCCAGCGCCCGCGAGACGGCCATGCGGGTGGCGGTGGGCGGCATCTGCAAGCGGCTGCTGGCCGAGTTTGGCATGACCATCGCCAGCCAGGTCCTGCAGATCGGCCCGGTGCGGGCCACCCCCGGCGACCTGACCGACCCGGCGGTGGTCGAGCGGGCCGAGGCCTCGGCGCTGCGCACCCCCGACGCCGAGGCCGAGCAGCGCATGCGCGAAGCCATCCTCGAGGCCAAGCGCCAGGGTCAGACACTGGGCGGCGTCTTCGAGGTGGTGGTCAGCAATGTCATCCCCGGTCTGGGCAGCTACGTCCACTGGGACCGCAAACTGGACGGCCGCCTGGCCCAGGCGGTGATGAGCATTCCGGCCATCAAAGCGGTGGCCATCGGCGACGGCTTCACCATCGGCGAGTCGCTGGGCACCTACGCCCACGACGGCATGCGGCTGGTGGACGGGCGGCTGGTCCGGCTGAGCAACCGGGCCGGCGGGCTGGAGGGGGGCGTGACCAACGGCCAGCCGCTGGTGGTCCGGGCGGTGATGAAGCCGATCTCGACCACCCCGACGCCGCAGCCATCGGTGGACCTGGCGACCGGCGAGAACGTCCCCAGCCAGTACCAGCGGTCGGACGTCTGCGCGGTGCCGGCGGCCGGGGTGGTGGCCGAGGCGATGGTGGCCTTCGTCCTGGCCGACGCCTTCCTGGAGAAGTTCGGCGGCGACAGTCTGGAGGAGATCCGCCCGCGCGTCCAGGCCTACCTGGCCGCCCTGCCCTACTGGTCGCCAGCCCGTCTGTAACCCCCGCCGTCCGGCAACCCGCGTCGGGCGCCTCCGAAGGCGCCGGCGAACGCCAGGGAAGAGACAGCGCCGGGTCAGCCGCCTCCCGGGCCGGCCTACCCGACCTGCCGCCCGGCCGGGCAGCCTCTCCGCTCTGATCCGGCGAGGCCACCCGGGCGATGCCCCTGGTAAAATTCCGGAAGGGGCGCCCCCGGGGCGAAATCTTACGCCTCTTTAACAGCCGGTACTGTACAATAACACATCGGACACCTGTTCGAGGGGCGAGGCGATGCCGCTCGACCGTATCATCGTCCGTGGGGCCCGTGAGCACAATCTGAAAAACATCGACGTCGAGATCCCCCGCGACCGGCTGGTGGTCATCACCGGCATCTCCGGCTCGGGGAAGTCCTCCCTGGCCTTCGACACCATCTACGCCGAGGGCCAGCGGCGCTACGTCGAGTCGCTCTCGGCCTACGCCCGCCAGTTCCTCGGCCAGATGGAGAAGCCCGACGTCGACTACATCGACGGCCTCTCGCCGGCCATCTCCATCGACCAGAAGGGCGTCTCCCACAACCCCCGCTCGACGGTGGGGACGGTCACCGAGATCTACGACTACCTGCGCCTGCTCTTCGCCCGCATCGGCGTCCCCCATTGCCCCCGCTGCGGCCGGGTCATCAGCCAGCAGACCGTCCAGCAGATCGTCGACGCCCTCCTGGCCCTGCCCGACGGCAGCCGCCTCCTCATCCTGGCCCCGGTGGTCCGCGACCGCAAGGGCGAACACCTCCAGCTCCTGGAGGACCTCCGCCGGGCCGGCTACGCCCGCGTGCGCGTGGACGGCCAGGTCCGCGATCTCAGCGAAGAGATCGCCCTGGAGAAGAACAAGAAGCATACCATCGAGGTGGTGGTCGACCGGCTGGTCATCCGCCACGGCTCGCCCAACGGCCAGGCCGACGACCACGCCCGCATCGCCGACTCGGTCGAGACGGCTCTGAAACTGGGCCAGGGCATCGTCCGGGTGGCCATCGTCGGCGGCGAGGAGCTCCTCTTCTCCGAGCACTTCGCCTGCGTCGAGTGCGGCGTCTCGCTGGGCGAGATCGAGCCGCGGACCTTCTCGTTCAACAGCCCGCACGGCGCCTGCCCGGCCTGCAGCGGCCTGGGCACCGCCCAGGAGTTCGACCCCGACCTCGTCGTGCCCAACCCGGAACTGTCGCTGGCCGAGGGGGCCATCCACCCCTGGTCGCGCCCGGCCTCGCTCCAGACCTACTACCTCCAGATTCTGGAGGCGCTGGGCCGCCGCCACGGCTTCGATCTCCATACCCCCTGGCGCGAGCTGGCCGAGGAGCACCGCCACCTCATCCTCTACGGCCGCCCGAACGAACGCCTGCGGCTGGCCCTGCGCGACCGGTCCGGCGGCCGCCGGGAGTACGAGGTCACCTACGAAGGGGTCATCCCCTACCTGGAGCGTCGCTACCGCGAGTGCGAGTCAGACTACCAGCGCCTGGAACTGGAACGCTACATGGCCGACCGTCCCTGCCCAGCCTGCCAGGGGGCCCGCCTCAAGCCCGAGAGCCTGGCCGTCAAGGTCGGCGGCAAATCGATCGTCGAGGTCACCCGCATGGCGGTGGGCGAGGCCCTGGCCTGGTTCGAGGACCTGGAGCAGCGGCTCGGCGAGCGCGAGCGGACCATCGCCCGGCAGATTCTGAAGGAGATCAAGGCCCGGCTGGGCTTCCTGCGCGACGTCGGCCTGGACTACCTGACCCTCGACCGCCAGTCGAGCACCCTGTCGGGCGGTGAGTCGCAGCGGATCCGGCTGGCCACCCAGGTCGGCAGCAGCCTGATGGGCGTGCTCTATATCCTCGACGAGCCCAGCATCGGCCTCCACCAGCGCGACAACCGCCGCCTCATCAACACCCTCCTCCGCCTGCGCGACCTGGGCAACACCGTCCTGGTGGTCGAGCACGATGAGGAGACCATCCGCTCGGCCGACTACATCATCGACATCGGCCCCGGCGCCGGCCAGCACGGCGGTCGGGTGGTGGCCGCCGGCACCCTGGCCGACATCATGGCCTGCCCGGAGTCGATCACCGGCCAGTTCCTGCGCGGCGAGCGGCAGATCCCGGTGCCCCCCCGTCGCCGACCCGGCAACGGTCAGGCCCTCATCATCAAAGGCGCCCGGGCCAACAACCTCAAGAACATCGATGTCCGGATCCCGCTCGGCTGCTTCGTGGCCGTCACCGGCGTCTCCGGCTCGGGCAAGTCCACTCTGGTCAACGACATCCTCTACCGCAAACTGGCTCAGGTCTTCTACAAAGCGCGCGAGCGACCGGGCGACCACGACGCCATCCTGGGGATCGAGCACCTGGACAAAGTGGTGGCCATCGACCAGTCGCCCATCGGCCGGACCCCGCGCTCCAACCCGGCCACCTACACCGGCGCCTTCACGCCGATCCGCGAACTCTTCGCCAGCGTGCCGGAGGCGCGGCTGCGCGGCTACGCGCCGGGCCGCTTCTCCTTCAATGTCAAAGGCGGTCGCTGCGAGGCCTGCCAGGGCGACGGCATCATCCAGATCGAGATGCAGTTTCTGCCCGACGTCTTCGTCCCCTGCGAGGTCTGCAAGGGCCAGCGCTACAACCGCGAGACGCTGGAGATCCGCTACAAGGGCAAGACCATCGCCGACGTCCTGGAGATGACGGTGGACGAGGCCCTGGCCTTCTTCGAGAACATCCCGGCCATCCGGGTCAAACTCCAGACCCTCGCCGACGTCGGCCTGGGCTACATTAAACTCGGCCAGCCGGCCACCACCCTCTCCGGCGGCGAGGCCCAGCGGGTCAAACTGGCCACCGAACTCTCACGCAAGGCCACCGGCCGCACCCTCTACATCCTGGACGAGCCGACCACCGGCCTCCACTTCGCCGACGTCGAGCGGCTGCTCCAGGTGCTGAACCGCCTGGTGGAGGCCGGCAACACCGTCGTCGTCATCGAGCACAATCTCGACGTGATCAAGGTGGCCGACTGGATCATCGATCTGGGACCGGAGGGCGGCGACGCCGGCGGCTGGATCGTGGCCGAGGGCACCCCCGAACAGGTGGCCGAGAACCCGGCCTCCTACACCGGCCAGTTCCTGCGCCGCGTCCTGCGCCCGGCCGCCGCCACCGCCGCCGGCTGACCGGAAGGGCCGGACGAGCGATGGCCAGCCAGACAGAGAAACCCGGGCGGGGGAGGGCCGGCTGTTGCTCCGCGTGCACCTTGACACCGATATTGGCGGTGATATCGACGACCTCTGCGCCCTGGCCCTGCTCCTGACCGCCCCCACGGTGACGATCACCGGGATCACCACGGTCCTGGAGGAGCAGGGCCAGCGAGCCGGCTACGCCCGCTACGTCCTCGCCCTGGCCGGCCGGACCGCTATCCCGGTGGCGGCCGGCGCGGACCTCTCCCTCGGCCGCTGGCGGCTGCCGGCCGGCCTGCCTCCGGCCGACCGCTACTGGCCACAGCCCGTGCCACCAGCCCCCGGTCCGCTGACCGCCGCGCTCGATCTCCTCGCCCAGAGCATCGCCCAGGGAGCGGTGGTCGTCGGAATCGGCCCCTGGACCAACCTGGCGCTGCTGGAGCAGCGCTTCCCCGGCCTCCTGGGCCAGACCCGCCTTTATCTTATGGGCGGGACCATTCATTCGCCGCCACCCGGCTTCCCTGACGACCGCGCCCTCGTCGACTACAACCTCCAGGCCGACCCGGAGGCTGCCGCGATCGTCCTCCAGAGCGCCACCCCCACCCTCGTCCCGCTGGCGGTCACGGTCCAGACCGCCCTCCGCCGGGCCCACCTCCCGGCTCTGCACCGATCCGGCCCTCTCGGCCGCCTGATCGCCCGGCAGGCCCGCGCCTTCGCCGCCGATGAACGCCCGGCCGAGCGCGACCGCCGGACCTGGGCCGGACTGCCGCCCGACTTCATCAATTTCCAGCACGATCCGCTGACCGTGGCGGTCGCGCTGGGCTGGCCGGGGGTCGCCATCGCGACCCGCCCGCTGGCCTTCGACCAGCCGACCGGTCGGCTGGTGGCCACCGACCGTGGCCGTCCCACACCGGTGGTGACGGCGGTTGACGGAGAGGCGTTCAGCCGCTACTGGCTCGGGACGGTGACCGCCCGGCGGAAGGCTCCCGGAGACCGCCGGCCCGGAGGCACCGTCGCTCGCGACCCCGGCCTCTGACCGGTCTCGCCCGGCTACGGCCGGCGCCGGGCGAACGAGGTGCGGACAAAGGGCTCCACCGACTGGATCGAGAGCCCGCCATCCAGAACGAAGATCGACCCGGTAGCGAAACTCGACTCGTCCGAGGCGAAGAAGAGGGCGGCCCGGGCCACGTCCTCCGGCCAGCCGTAGCGCCCCAGCGGCGCGCAGCGGCGGGCCTGCTCTTCCTCCTCCGGGTGCTCGGCGAAGAAGGCCTGGGTCCGCTCGTTGGCGATGATGCCGGGGCAGATGGCGTTGACCCGGATGTTGAAGCGTCCGTAGTCGAGGGCCAGCTGCCGGGTCAGGTTGTTCAGGCCCCCTTTGGCGGCGGCGTAGGCCGGAAAGGCCGGGTTGGCAAAGAAGCCGTTGACCGAGGAGATGTTGATGATCGAGCCGCCCCCGGCCCGGATCATCTCGGGGATGGCGTACTTGGCCATCAGAAACGGTCCCTTCAGGGTCACGGCGATGGTGCGGTCCCAGTCCTCCTCGCTCAGATCGACCGCCGGAACCGCCCGGCTCCAGGCGGCGTTGTTGACCAGAATATCGAGCCGGCCGAACGTCTCGACCGTGGTCCGCACCACCCGCTGACAGTCGGCGGCCACCGCCACATCCCCCTGGACGAAGAGGGCCTCGCCCCCGGCCTGGCGAATGAGGGCGACGGTCTCCTCTCCCTTGACGATGTTCTTGTCGGTCATCACCGTGACCTTCGCCCCTTCGCGGGCGAAGAGCAGGGCCGTCGCCCGGCCGATACCGGTGGCCGCGCCGGTGATGATGGCGACCTTGCCGGCCAGACGCATGCTCCCTCCCGAATCCACCGAGACTCGGCCCGGCACCCCGGGCCAGCGCCCAGGCTACCCGACCCGGCCGGCCCCTGTCAAGGGCGACCACCTCCCGACCGGAGCGGCCGGCACCCCGCCCGGGGCCCCACCGATCACCGGCGCCCCTGGGGCCCGACGCCGAACGTCGTTATCGGCGACGAGCGCTTGTCATAAGAGGGCCTCGCCAGGTTCCTGGCTCAGGCCGGGCGCTCGCCGAAGATGGCCCGGCCCAGGCGGACCATCGTCGCCCCCTCCTCAATGGCCACAACGTAATCATTGGTCATGCCCATCGAGAGATGCTGCCAGGGGATCGAGGGATAGTGAATCTGCAGCCTGTCGCGCAGTTCACGCAGGCGGCGGAAGACCGGCCGCACCGCCTCCGGGTCCGCGACCAGCGGGGCCACGGTCATCAGCCCGACGATCCGCAGCCCCGGCAGGCGGGCGACCTGGCCCGCCGCCTCGATGACCGCGTCGGGGTGAAAGCCGTACTTGGTCGGCTCGCCGCCGACGTTGACCTCGAGCAGGACCGGCACGGTCCGTCCGGCCTGGACAGCCCGGCGCGAGACCGCCTCGGCTACCCGCAGGCTGTCGATGGACTGGATCATCTCGAAAAGACTGACCGCTGTCCTGGCCTTGTTGGTCTGCAGGTGCCCGATCAGGTGCCAGGTCGCCTGGCGCTCGGGGTGGGCCGCCCGCCAGGCGGTGATCTTCTCCTCGGCCTCCTGGACCCGGTTCTCGCCGAAGTGCTGGAGGCCGGCCGCCCAGGCCTCTTCGATGAGCACCAGCGGGACGGTCTTGGTCACCCCGATGATCAGCACGTCCTCTGGCCGGCGGCCGGACCGCAGGGCGGCCTCGGCCACCGTCTGCCGGACGCGCGCCAGCCGGTCAGCGATGCTCTCGCTCATGGACGGAACCCGATAACGGCCGCAAACCGGCCGGTCTGGCCCTCGGCCCGGTGGGAATAATAGTCGGTCTGGTGGCAGCGCGTACAGAGGCCAGCCAGGACGATCCGTTCGGGCGGGACCCCAGCCCGCTCCACCTGCCGCCGGTTGGCGGCCCAGAGGTCCAGCCGCCACTGGTCCGGCCCCGCCGGTCGGACCACAGCCTCCAGAGCCGGCTCCTCAGCCTGGAGGGCCCGCAGCACCTCGGCCCGGACCGTATAACAGCAGGGGCCGATGCTGGGACCGATCCCGACCAGCAGGTCGGCCGGGTCCACCCCGGCTGCGGCCCGGAGCGTCTCGACCAGCGCCCGGGCCACGCCCTGGGCGGTGCCCTGCCAGCCGGCGTGGGCCAGCCCGACCAGCCGCCGGCGCGGGGCCACCACCAGAACCGGGACGCAGTCGGCGAAGAGCAGACAGAGATAGACGCCCGGCGTGTCGGTGTAGAGGGCGTCGGTGGCCGGGAGGGCGTCGCCCCGGTCGGTCAGGCCCCGTCCACGGTCGGCGGCCGTGACCCGGCTGACCCCTCGACCGTGGACCTGCTGGGCGAAAACCAGACCCTCGACCGGGATCCCCAGGGCCGTGGCCAGCCGGCGGCGGTTCTCCACGACCCGGTCCGGCTCATCGCCGACGGCCAGGCTCAGGTTCAGGCTGGCGTAGGGCGCCGGGCTCGCTCCACCGTGGCGCTGGCTGACGCCGTGGACCAGCCCCGGGACCGCCATCAGGTGGGGGAAGCGGAAGAAGCGGACGCTCTCGGCCATCGGTCTCCTCGGGTACAGCCTACCAGACCGGACGGGGTCTGTAAAGGCGCAGGCCCCCGGCCGTGCGAGATCAGAAGACGAGGCCCCAGCGGGTCTCCAGGGCCTCGTCCACCGTCAGACCGCGCGCGCCCGTCCCTCCACTGGGTCCGGGCCTTTCAGCACTCACTGTGGCCACAGGCGTGGCACTTGCGACAGCCCTCTTCGTTGATCAGGGTGTTGCAGCCGCAGCGCGGGCAGAGGTTGCCGGTCGGCTGGGCCAGCGGCAGCGGCAGCTGACGGTGGCCATTGCCGCTGTCCGGATACTCGCCCAGGTGCATGGCCAGCGCCTTGGCGATGGCGTCGGGCAGCGACCGCACCTGATCCGGGCCGAACCCGACCGCCCGGCTGCCGCCGATCCCCCGCAACTGGTCGGCGATCTCCCGCACCCGGTCGGCCGGCGACATTGGCGAGGGCAGGCGCAGGCAGAGCGAGATGAGCCGGCCCAGCGCCTCGGCCAGGGCGGCGATGTCCGACCCGGCCTTGCCGACGTTGATGAAGACCTCGAGCAGACCGTTCTCGTCGGAGTTCAGGGTGATATTGACCTTGCCCTCGGGGGCGATGATCTGGCGGGTGTAGCCGTGGACCACCGTCGGCCGTGGCTTGATGGTCGGGGTGATCTCCTGGGCCGGCGGGAGCGAGTAGGTCTTCTTCGACTCGGTCTGCCCGTTCTTGCCGCCGACGTGCTCCAGCACCGCCTCGCGGCAGCCGTCGCGGTAGTAGGTGATCCCCTTGCAGCCCAGTTCGTAGGCTAACGTGTAGAGCTTCTTCACGTCCTCGACTGTGTGGCTGTTGGGGGCGTTGACCGTCTTGCTGATGCTGGCGTCGGTGTACTTCTGGATGACCGCCTGGACGCGGACGTGCTCCTCCGGCGTCAGTTCGTTGGCGCTCACGAACCAGGGCGGCCGGGGCAACTGGTCGGGGTCTTTGCCCTGCCGGCGCATCTCCTGCCGCCAGGCGTCGTAGAGCGGATGGTAGATGAGGTGCTCGCCCAGCCGGTCACGGCGGAGCATCACGAAGTCGAAGACCGGCTCGATGCCCGAACTCACCCCGGCCAGGAGCGAGGTCGTCCCGGTCGGCGCCTGGGTCAAAAGCACGGCGTTGCGGATGCCGTGGGTGGCGATCTTCTGCCGAATGCGCTCCGGCAGCCGCTGGATGAAGGCCCCCTGGAGGTACTTCTCCCGGTCGAACATCGGGAAGGGGCCCTTTTCGGCCGCCAGGTCGCAGGAGGCGTCGTAGGCGGCGTCGCGGATCCGGCGGTAGATCTCCTCGATGATCGCCAGCGACTCCTCCGAGCCGTAGCGGACCTGCATTTTGATCAGGGCGTCGGCCAGCCCCATCGTCCCCAGGCCGGTGCGCCGGGTGTTGAGCTGAGCGACCCGGTTCTCCTCGAAGAAGTACTCGTTGGCGTCGACCACGTTATCGAGGAAGCGCATGGCGATGCGGACGTGCTCTTCGAGGAGCGCCCAGTCCATCTGCCCGTCTTTGACGAAGGCCGCGAGATTAATCGCCCCCAGGTTGCAGACGCCCCAGGGCGGCAGCGGCTGTTCGCCGCAGGGGTTCACGCAGCGGATGTTCTCGTAGTACCAGGTGTTGGAGAGCTTGTTCACCCGGTCCATGAAGACCACGCCCGGCTCGGCCGAGTCCCAGGCCGCCCGGCAGATGAGGTCCCAGAGGTCGCGGGCCCGGACCGTCTTGCGGACCTTGCCGTCCCAGACCAGGTCCCAGGGCTCGTCGTTCTTGACGGCCTCCATAAAGGCGTCGGAGATGCAGACCGAGAGGTTGGCGTGGTTGATCCGGCGGCGGTCCTGCTTGACGGTGATGAACTCCTCAACGTCCGGGTGGGTGTCGTCGAGCATCAGCATCAGCGCCCCGCGCCGCGAGCCGCCCTGCTGGATCACGTCGCCGGTGGCCACCGAGTAGAGTTCGGCCCAGGAGCAGGGACCGGAGGCGGTGCCGTTGACCGTGCGGATGTAGGAGCCGCGCGGCCGCAGGGTCGAGAGATTGACGCCGACCCCGCCGCCCCGGGCCATGATCTCGGTCATGATCTTGAGATTATCCAGGATGCCGCTGCGGCTGTCCTCCGGCGAGGGGATGACGTAGCAGTTGTAGAAGGTGACCTTATGGCCGGTGCCGGCGCCGGCCAGGATGCGCCCGCCGGGGACGAACTTGAAATCGGTCATCGCCCAGTAGAACTTCTCTTCCCAGTAGCGGCGCTTCTCCTCGGTGGCTTCGACGGCGGCGATCCCCCGCGCGACCCGCCGCCACATCTCCTCCGGGTAGCGCTCCAACGGCTGGCCGTCGCGGTCCTTCAGTGAGTACCGGTCCAGAAACACCTTCTGCCGCACCCCTTCCAGGACCGTCCCACTGGCGGTGCTCTGTGCCATCGCTCCTCCCTCCACCCCTCTCGCTGAGGTGTATGAACTACCGGCTCCTAGTATGCCTGAGCGGATACTAGAAAGCCGTTAGAGTTTGGGCTCCACCACCAGCCCGTCGTCACCGAGAGCCAGCGGCAACTGGTGCTGTGTCTCCTGGACCCGCCGTTTCCACTCCTTCAACTCGGCGATCTCGTCCAGCAGACTGTCGATGTCGCGAAACTGCCGGTAGACCGAGGCGAAACGGACGTAGGCCACCTCGTCCAGCTCCCGCAGGCGCCGGACCACCGCCTCGCCGATCCGCCGGCTCGGCACCTCGGCCTGGCCCAGCCCGAAGATCTCCTGCTCAACCGCGTCCACCACCGCCTCGATCTGGTCCTCCGAGACCGGGCGCTTGGCGCAGGCCAGCCGGACACCCCGGACCAGTTTCTCCCGGCTGTACTCCTCACGCCGACCATCGCGCTTGATCACCACCAGCCCGGCCCGTTCGATGCGCTCACTGGTGGCAAAATGGTAGCCACAATTGACGCACTCCCGCTGCCGCCGCAGCGAGGCCTGGACCAGCTGCAGGCTCAGCACTCGCGTCTCCGGATGGCCACAGCGCGGACAGGGCAGGAGCTCCGGCCGCTCGTAGGTCCAGAACCGCTCTCCACAGCACAGACACTCACGCCGCCGCCGGATCCCCCCCTCGATATCGCGCGAGTCGACCACCCGCGTGTCCGCCTGACAGCGTGGACAGCGCATACCCCCACCCCCGTCCCCCACCCCGAGGAAACGCCGACCACCCTCCGGGGAGGGCCATATCTTGATCGCTCACTTCCACAGTAATCAAGATATGGACCGGCGTCAAGAGGATGGTCGGCGGATCTCTAGGACTTTTTTCCTATCGCCTAGCCACGGCCGTACCGCTTGCGCAGGAAGGCCGGCACCTCGGGGTCATCGATGCCGGCCGGCTCCCGGCTGGGCGCCGGCCGGTGGCCGGTCAGCGGCAGGGTCTTGACCTGGCTGGGTCGGCCATCGAAGCCGGTGGCGATGACGGTGATCTTGACCTCGTTCTGCATCTTCGGGTCGATCACCGCCCCGAAGATGATGTTGGCCTCGGGGTCCGCCGCCTGGCTGATGATCTGGGCGGCCTCGGTCACCTCGAAGAGGGTCAGGTCCGGTCCGCCACAGATGTTGAAGATCACCCCCCGAGCACCCTCGATGGAGACCTCCAGCAGCGGGCTGGAGATGGCCGCCCGGGCGGCGTCGGTGGCCCGGGTCTCACCCTCGCCCCGACCGATGGCCATCAGGGCTGAGCCGGCCTGCGACATAATGGCCTTGACATCGGCGAAGTCGAGGTTGATGAGACCGGGCACGGTGATGAGCTCGGCGATCCCCTGAATGCCCTGGTGCAGGACATCGTCCACCACCCGGAAGGCCGCCTCGAACGAGGTCTTCTTGTCCACCACCTGGAGAATCCGGTCGTTGGGGATGACGATCAGCGTGTCAACCTTATCCTTCAACTGGTTGATGGCCTCCTCCGCCACCGCCCGCCGGCGGGCCCCCTCGAAACTGAAGGGCTTGGTGACCACCGCCACCGTCAGCGCGCCGACCTCCTTGGCCAGCTGGGCCACCACCGGCGCCGCCCCGGAGCCGGTCCCCCCGCCCATGCCGGCGGTGATGAAGACCATATCGGCGTCTTTCAGAGCCTCGAAGATGAGATCGCTCGACTCCTCGGCCGCCTTGGTGCCGATGATCGGGTTGCCTCCGGCGCCCAGGCCCTTGGTGAGCTTATCGCCGATCTGAATCTTGCGGTCGGCCTCGGTGCGCAGCAGCGCCTGATAATCGGTGTTGATGGCGATGAACTCGATCCCGCGGATCTCGGCCTGGATCATCCGGTGAACGGCGTTCGATCCCCCTCCCCCGACACCGACAACCTTGATTCGGGCAAACGACTCGGTGTTGGGCAAAGGCACCAGTTCCGCCATGGCGCTCTCCTTCAACGCTCCCCCTCTTCGTCACAGAGGCTGCCCGCTCCCTGACTCTCCGTCCCTGCCCTGGGAGCCAGCCGGTGCGGCCAGCAGAGGCCAGCCCCAGCGAGGGCAACCGACCCCCAGACCGGTCAGCCCGCTCAGCGGGGAGCGGAGGCGCTGCACCCCTGCCGTGCCCAACGGTCCGCATCACGGCGACGCTCGGTCTCGGTTGGATCAGGCCGGTGGGGAGAAGATGATGAGTCGAACAAGCCAGCCGCTTCCCAGGACGCAGGGGATTATAGTGGGGAGGACGACCGCTAGCAAGGGGCCAGGAGTACTATGGTCCCGCCCTCCCACGCTATGGTAAAATAGCCAGACCCAAGCCGGAACCATCCGCGACCGGAAGAGTCGTCCCGCGCCACCACGGTGAGGAGACCATGCCCGATCCCGAGACGCTGATCGCCCGTCTGGCCGCGACCCCCGACCGCCTGGCCGCCCTGGTCGCCGACCTGGACGAACCCCAGCAGCGCCAGCGCCCCTCCGACGGCGGCTGGTCGATCAAAGAGATCGTCGGCCATCTGGCCGACGCCGCCGCCTGGCTCAACGCGGCCCTCTACCGTCTGCTCAGTGAGGACGACCCGCTGCTGCCGGACTACGACCCGGAGGAGTATGCCGCCCTCCGCGACTACCAGTCTGACGCGGTCGCCCGGCTGCTGGGACTGTTCCGGGCCTTTCGTCAGGAGACGGTCGCCCGACTCCAGGCGCTCCGGCCGGAGGACTGGCAGCGGACCGGTCGTCACCCGCGCTGGGGCCGGCTGACGGTCCGGGAGCTGGTCGAGCGGGCCGTGGCCGACGAGGAGCGCTGGCTGGCGGAGATCCAGGCCCGTCGGGAGCGGCGCCGGCCGGCTACTCCCCCTCCGAGGTGAGCGAAGAGGGGCGGCGGTAGAGAGCCCGGCTGCGGGCGATGAGGTGACGCCGGATGATGGCCAGATTGTTGAACAGGCGCACTCCGAAGGCCAGAATGGCGGCGAAGTAGAGCTCGACCCCCAGCCGGTCGCCCAGAAAGGTCAGCAGGCCCGCCAGCAGCATATTGGTCAACAGGCCCGAGAGGAAGACGATGTTATCATACTGGTCTTCCAGTTCGGCCCGCGCAGCGCCCAGGATCGAGTCCAGGGCCGCCAGGATGGCGATGGCGGTGTAACGGGCGTACTCCGCCGGGACGGTCAGGCGGAAGACGAGCCCGGCCACGATCCCGATCAGGAGCCCCAAAGCCGGCAACCACACTGGATACACCCTGCCGGTGAGACCTGTCTGGCCCTCATTATAGCAGAGCCCGCCGTCCCGGCCACCCCCGACGGTTTTCCCCGGCACGGGGGATGTGCTACACTGGGACGGGCGGCCTCTCCCAGCGAGACGACCGGCGCGCGAGGATGACGATGGTGCAGCGGGCCCGATTGCTCCTGCCAGTCTACCTGCCCACATTCCTGCTGGCCTTCAGTCAGGGCATTCTCATTCCCACCCTCCCGCTCTACGCCCAGCAGTTCACCCCCTCTTTCGGTCTGGTCAGCCTGGTGGTCTCGGCCGCCGGACTGGGGACGCTGCTGACCGACGTCCCGGCGGGCCTCCTGCTGGAGCGGCTGGGGCGCCGGCGGATGATGCTGCTGGGGACCGGGGCCCTGGCTCTGGCCAATCTGGGCCTGGCCCTGGCCCACCTCTACCCCGAACTGGTCGTCTACCGTCTGATCGCTGGGGCCGGAACCGCCTGCTGGAACCTCTCCCGGCTGGCCTACCTGACCGACGTGGTCCCGCCGGCCCAGCGGGGCCGGGCCCTCTCGACCTTCGGCGGCGTCAACCGCATCGGCACCTTCACCGGCCCGGCCATCGGCGGCGCGGTCGGCTACGCCCTGGGCCTTCCGGCCGCCATCCTGCTCACCGCCGCCCTTTCGACCGGAGCCCTGGTCCTGGCCTTCGTCGCCGTCCCGGAGAGCGGTCTGCAGACCCGTCTCCATCACCGGCTCCGCTGGCGGGTGCTGGGCGACCTCTTCCGCCACCACTGGCCGGAACTGCTGGCAGCCGGGACCGCCCAGCTGTGGGCCCAGATGATCCGGGCGGGCCGCCAGATCATCGTCCCCCTGTACGGGGCCAGCGTTCTGGGGCTGGATGTGGCGGCCATCGGCAGCATCGTCAGCCTCTCGGCGGCCATCGACATGTCGCTCTTCCTGCCGGCCGGCGTCATCATGGACCGGCTGGGACGCAAGTTCGCCTCGGTCCCCTCGTTCGCCGTCCTCTCGCTGGGCATGCTGCTGGTGCCGCTGGCCCACGATTACTGGGGGCTGCTGCTGGCCACGGCGGTGATGGGGCTGGGCAACGGCCTGGGCTCGGGGACGATGATGACCCTGGGAGCCGACCTCGCCCCCAAAGAGGCCACCGGCGAGTTCCTGGGGCTCTGGCGGCTGCTGGGCGACGCCGGCTCGGCCGGGGGACCGCTGGTGGTCGGGATGATCGCCGATCTCGTGGGGCTGACGCTGAGCGCCCTGGCCCTGGCCGGCATCGGCGCTCTGGCCGCCGTCACCCTCCTGGCCTTCGTCCGCGAGACGCGGGCGGAGGCGCCGGCCGGTTCGCCGACGCGCGCCCCGGCCCGCGAGCCCTGACGGCGCGGGGGAGCAGGTGGTCGGGCCACGCCTCCGGCACGAGTGGGCGCTTATCCGCCGTCACTGGGATATCGTCGCCTCGCTGAGCCTGCTGGCGGTCACCCTGATCACTGAACGCGTTCTCCGGCCGGCCGTCCCCCCGGTCATGCGCCTGCCGCGCCTCTTCAGTCTGTTGGCTGTCACCAGCACCGCCTACCTCAGCCGGCAGCTGGCGCTCCAGCGGCTGCTGGCCGAGACGCGGCTGCGGCGCCTCCAACGGACCCACCAGGCGGCTCTGCGCATCGGAGCCCAGGTCAGCCTGCCGGCCGTCGTGGCCACGACCGCCGACGAGGCTCGCCAGCTCAGCGGCGCCGCCTGGGCCCTCGTCCATCTGACCGATCCCCTGCCGGGCGTCGAGACCCCTCACCTCCACGGCCCCCTGACGCCGGGCGTCCTGGCCGGCAGTCCGTGGCTGGCCGACCTGGCGACCCGGGTGCGTGACCGTGGTCCCCTCTGGCTGAGCGACTGGCGCCGCGACCCTTCGCTCCGGGCCGCCGCGCCCCCCGGGCTGCCGGCGGGGAGCCTGCTGGCCGTCCCGCTCCTGAGCGGCACCCGGTCTCTGGGCGTCCTGATCCTGGGGAATAAACCTGACGACGCCGGGTTCACCGCCGACGATGCCGCCATCCTCACCCTGCTGGCCGCCCACGCCGCTCTGGCCCTCGAGCGCACCCGTCTCTACGCCGAGGCCCAGCAGCGGGCAGCCGAACTGCTCGAGGAGCGCGAGCGGCGGGAGACGTTTGTCTCGGCCGTGGCCCACGAACTGCGGGGGGCGATGACCCCGCTCCTGGGCTACCTTTACTTCCTCGACCGCTGGGAGACCCTCGCGCCAGACCGACAGGCGACAGTGAAGGCCAACCTGCGGGCCCAGATCGACCGGCTGAACCGGCTGGTCAGCGATCTGCTCGATGTCTCGCGCATCGCGGCCGGGCGCTTCCACCTTGAGCGCACGACCACCGATCTTGTGGCCATCGCCCGCGAGGTCGTGGCCGCCCAGCAGGCCACGACCACCCGCCACCGGCTGATGCTGGAGGCACCGCCCTCGCTCCCCGGCCGCTGGGACCCGGACCGTCTGGCGCAGGCCCTGACCAACCTCCTCAGCAACGCCATCAAATACACGCCTGAGGGGGGCGAGATCCGCGTCCGCCTCTGGTCGACCGACCGGGAGGTCTGCGTCGCGGTCACCGATCCGGGGATCGGGCTCCGGCCGGAGGACCTCCCGCTCCTCTTCCAGCCCTACTCGCGCCTCTACCGCGAGCGGCGGGCCCGGGGCCTGGGCCTGGGTCTCTACATCACCCGCGCCATCGTCGAAGCCCACGGCGGGCGCATCTGGGCCGAGAGCCCCGGGCCCGGACGGGGCAGCACGTTCACCTTCTGTTTGCCGCGCGACTAGACCCGCAGCGCCGCCGCCAGCGTCAGCCGGTCGACCATCAGATCGGCCCCCAGACCGTAGCCTGTGGGCAGGATCAGCCGGTCGCCCTGAAGCGTCTCGGGCGGGGTGGTGAGGGCGGACCGGTCGGGGAACTCGGCGAAGGGGTACTCCAGCCGCCAGCCACTGGGCGTACTGGCCAGCAGATGGGCGCTGGCCAGGGTGCTGACCGGCCCACTGGGGTTGTGGGGCGAGAGGAGCACACCGTGCGCCTCCGCCAGCGCCGCCACCTTGCGGGCGGTCCAGAGGCCACCCCCGTGCTTGACGTCGACCAGCCAGACGTCGGCGGCCTCCAGCCGGGCCAGACGAGCGTAGGGGCCGAGGCCGAAGAGACGCTCGCCGGTGGCCAGGCGCTGGCCGGTCTCGCGGCGAAGCCAGGCCAGACCCTCCGGGTCGCGCTCGACCGGGAGCGGGTCCTCGACCCAGAAGGGACGGTGAACCTGAAGGGCCTGGATCACCCGCCGGGCGGTGTGACGGTCGAAGCGGCTGTGGCAGTCGACGAGGAGCTCCCGGTCGGGACCGATGGCCGCCCGGACCGCCGCCACCCGTTCCAGTCCCTGGGCGATGGCCCGGTCGAGAGCGGCGGCGCTGAGCCCCGGCTCGACCTCGTCGAAGGGGGCACACTTGACGGCCGGAAAGCCGGCGGCGACTGCCTGCCGGGCCAGGGCGGCGAAGCCCTCAGGGCTCCGGTCGGCCGCCGCCCGGTTGATGTTGGCGTAAAGCGGGACCGCGGACTGGAGCGGTCCGCCCCAGAGACGGGCCAGGGGCGTTCCCCAGTGGCGGGCCAGAAGATCGTGCAGGGCCTGCTCGACCGCCGAGAGAGCGGTGGCGGTGACACGGTCAGGAGCGGTCAGCGTGAGACTGGCCAGCCAGGCCTCGACCGTCGGCACCTCCTGGTCGAGCAAGGCTGGGAGAAACCGATCGCGGAGCAGCGCGACCACCCGGTCATCGTCGCCGCTGTGCGAGGCCTCGCCCCAGCCGGTGTGGCCGGCGGCATCGGTCAGCTGGACGAAGACCCAGGCCCCGCGCAGGTGGACCCGGCGGTGGTCGGGAACGGCGATGGTGTAGACGGCGCCAGCGCGAACGATGGGCATGGCCTCCTCCCTAGAGCAGTCTGAGTGGCCAGGGGGTGACCTCACCGACAGCCGGAACAACCGCGGTCCAGTCGCACCGCGCGCAGAAGGCGAGATCCTCCCCGTAGCCCAGCGCCATGAGCTCCTGGCCGTGCTGACTGGCCCGCAGCGCCGCCAGCGGGTCGCCGAACGAGCGCCAGAGGCGATGGGCGGCCATGGCCCCATCGTCCAGCCGGGCCGTCACCTGGTCCAGCACCCGTTCAACCAGGTAGCCCGCACAGACCGCGTCGTCGAGCCCGAAATCGCCCCGGCGCCCGGCGCAGAGGACCACCAGGCGTCCCGTTCCCCCACCCGCCTCCCAGGCCGCCAGCGCGGTCCGGACAGCGGCCGTGGCGTTGAGGAAACTGGCCGCCAGAACACCGCGGGCCGTGGCCGCCAGCCGCAGGGCCCGCGTCCCGTTGGTGGTGACAAAGACGACGCTCCGACCGCGCAGGTCGCGCCCGGCCAGGGCCACCGGTGAGTTGCCGTCATCGAACCCCGGTGGGGGATGACCGCCCTCCTCTCCGCAGAGCAGAGCGGTGGGGAGCCGGCGGATCGCCTGACGAGCGGTGGCGACGTCCGGGGCCAGCCAGACCGCCTCACAGCCCTGGGCGAAGAGAACGGCCAGCGTCGAGGTCGCCCGCAGCACGTCGACCACCAGACAGAGGTCGGTCGGGTGGAGCGCCGCCAGCGCCGGCGCCAGGGCCACGGTCAGCGAGAGCGGTGGGGTGCTCACCGGGCAGTGATCAGGCGGACACCGCGCTCGAAGAAGAAGTAGTCCCAGGCCCAGTTGATGAGCACGAGCAGGCGGTTCCGCAGGCTGATGATCTGGAGCAGATGGAAGACGAGCCAGACCAGCCAGGCTGGAAAGCCGGTGAACGAGAGCCCGTAGATGTGGGCGACCGCAGCGTGCCGGCCGATGGTGACCATCGCCCCTTTGTCGTGATAGCGGAACGGCAGCGGATCCAGGCCCCGGAGCTGACGGCGGATGTTGCGGGCGGCGTGGGCCCCCTGCTGCATGGCCACGGGGATAACCATGGGCAGCGGCCGGCCGTCCTGCTCGACATAGGCGCTGTCGCCGACCACGTAGACCTCCGGACGACCCGGGAGATGCAGGCAGTCGGTGACCATGATCCGTCCGGCCCGCCCGGTCGGCAGTCCCAGGTGAACGGCCAGGTCGCTGGCCTGAACGCCGGCCGCCCAGACCAGGGTGTGGGCCGGGATGGTCCGGCCATCCCGGAGCCGGACCAGGTGATCCTCATAGCTCTCCACCGGGGCGTTGAGCCAGACCTCCACGCCCTTCTCGCGCAGAGCCTGAGCGGCGGCCTGCTGGAGAGGGGGTGGGAAGCCCCCCAGGAGGGCCGATCCGGCCTCCACCAGGATGATGCGCACCAGACCGAAGTCGAGGCCCGGATAGTCGTGGACCAGGACCAGCCGGATCAGCTCCGCCAGGGCGCCGGCGAACTCCACGCCGGTCGGACCGCCCCCCACGATGACGAAGGTCAGCAGAGCCGCCTGGCGCTCGCGGTCCGGCTCGGTGACCGCCCGCTCGAACATCTTCAGAATATGGTTGCGGAGCCGCACCGCCTTGGGCAGATCCTTCAGCCCCTGGACGCGCGGCCGCAGGTGCTCCAGGCCGTAGAAGTTGGTGGCGCTGCCGGTGGCCAGGATGAGGTAGTCGTAGGGGATGGCGCCCGTTTCGGTCAGCACCTGCCGGCGCTCCAGGTCCACGCCGGTCACCCGCGCCATCTGGAAGCGCAGATTGGCCAGGCCCTTGATGATGCCCCGGACCGGCTGGGCGATCTCTTCAGGCTCCAGGCTGGCCGTCGCCACCTGGTAGAGAAGCGGGATGAACAGATGGTAATTGTTCTGGTCGAGAATCAGCACGCTGGCCGGGGCCCCCACCAGCGCCCGGGCGGCGGTCAGCCCGCCGAACCCCGCGCCGACGATGACAACGCGGGGCTGACTGGCCAGCGGGGGAGCGGCGGCCTCCTGGCGCCGGGCCCGCCAGAGCCAGAGGCCGAGGGCCGCCCCCAGACCGAGGACACCGGAGCGGAACAGGGCGCGTCGCATCGGCTGGTCTCCTGGTCGCCGGATTCGGATAGTGCGTCGGGGCAGTGGGCCCACCGGTTAGGGCAATGATACGCGATGCCCAACCGGCACCGCAACGCGCCGGGGCCGGGAAACAAAGAGGCGGGGCGGAGGCCCGCCCCGCGCTGCCGGGTCGCGTCGACCGTGGCACTCAGGCGGTCGTGGTCGACGAGGCAGTCTGAGCGGTATGGCCGCGGAACGGCGGCTTGGTCGTGCCCTTGATGCCGTAGCCGGCGGTCGAGGCGAAGCCGGAGACGAGTTTCTGGGCCTGGCCGCCGCACTGCGGGCAGGTGGCCGGCTTATCGGCCTCGCTCATCGGGCGGGTCAGTTCGAACTCCCGCTGGCACTGAGCGCACCAGTACTCATAGATCGGCATCGCAACCCTCCTTACGCACGTGCTGGGCACGGGATGGCGGCATTGCTAACGCCGGTATAAATGGTAGCAGGGACCGCCCGCCCCTGTAAAGCGCCGGCGGGGACAGGCTCTTTTTGGTAACCTGCTCGGTAGAAAGTGCCGTCTTGCGCCCGCCGCCTCTGCCCCCTACAGTCCCCTGCAGGGGTGATCGCCCCCGTCAGTCCCGAGGAGGTGGTCAAGCGATGCAGCCTGCGTCCATTCCCGGCTACGCCTACGGCGATCCGTCGCTCCCGCCGGCCCCGCTCTCGCTGGCCGAGTTCGAGCTGCTCAAAAAGACGGTGACCTTCACCGAGGACGATGTCCAGGCCCTGCGGCTGGCCGGCGCGGTTCTGGCCGACCAGGTCGAGGAGATTCTCGATGTCTGGTACGGATTCGTAGGTTCCCAGCCGCATCTTCTGGCCTACTTCTCCGATCCGCAGGGACGGCCGATCCCGGAGTACCTGGCGGCGGTGCGCCGCCGCTTCGGCCAGTGGATTCTCGACACCTGCCAGCGCCCCTACGATCAGGACTGGCTGGCCTACCAGTTTGAGATCGGCCGCCGGCACCACCGGCTCAAGAAGAACCAGACCGATGGCGTCCAGGCCGCTCCCCACATTCCGCTCCGCTACGTGCTGACACTCCTCTACCCAATCGTGGCCACCATCCGCCCCTTCCTGGCTCGAAAGGGCCACCCGCCCGAGGCGGTCGAGCGGATGCACCAGGCCTGGTTCAAGGCGGTCCTGCTTCAGGTCACCCTCTGGGCCTACCCCTACACCCACGCCGGCGACTTCTAGCCGGCCAGCGCCGGCCGGGGTGGTGAGGTTCTCGCCGCCGATGCGATCACCTCGCCGGCCAGCAGGGTCTGCACCAGCAGGTGTCCAGGGGGAGTGAGGAGATAGCGCACCCGCACCGGCCAGTCGGGCACCACCTGGCGGGCCACCAGTCCGAAACGGACCAGCTTCTTCAGGCGCTCAGAGAGCATCTTGGGGCTGATGCCGGGCAGGTGCCGCTCCAGGTCGCCGGTGTAGCGCGGGCCCTGGGCCAGGAGCCGGAGGATCGTCCCCATCCACTTGCATTTGAGGACCTCCTCCGCAACCGCCGGAGCGACCCCCGCCCGGGCCAGCGCCTCCCAGCGGGTCAGGAAGGCCCGGGCGGGCGCGGTCAGATGGTATTCGACACGCCGCGGATAGCCGTCGAAGGCCCGTCGTTCAAGCCAGCCAGCGGCGGTGAGATCGGCGAGCCGCTGGCGCAGGGTCCGGCGCGGGATACTGCCGAGCGCCCGCTCCAGGGCCAGAGGACGGCAGACCCCCTGGCCGACGGCCAGCAGCAGCCGGATCGCCCAGCGGTGCTCCAGGGGAGCGAACCTCTCGGTCACCAGGGCACCTCCCCACGACGGCCTCCGCCTCTCTGATTGTCCCCGATCCGGCCTCCGATCGCAAGGGGCGGCGAAGGTCGCGCCGGCATCGGGCCCGCCGCGTGAGCGGGCCGGCCTCAGGGCGTGGTGAGCGGAACCGCCGGGGCGGCCAGGCGGGCCAGCACCGCCTGGCGAACCGTGTTGCCGATAAGCGGGGCCAGGGCCGGCCGGAGCACCTGCAGCTTGGCCTGATCGACCGTCTGCCAGTCATCGAGGAGCAGGCCGCCGGTATCACCCGAGTTCGGGTTCAGGCTCCAGTAGGTGAAGCTGAGCCCGTGGGCGATGAGGAAGTCCACCAGCGTCCGCTGCCAGACCCCTTCGCGGTCGGCGCCCACCGACCGCCCGCCGAACTCGCCGACGAGAAGCGGGGCGAGGTTCTCCAGGGCCAGGTAGGCCCAGGTCCGGGTCCAGAGGGGAACCAGGTTGGCCGGGAAATCCGGGGTGCGAAACCAGGGCTGGTCGTAGACACCGGGACCGTAGTCGTGGGGGCTGTAGACCAGGCGGTCCGGACGCACCAGACGGACCGGGGCAGTGCGGGCGGCGCTCAGATTGCCTCCCCACCAGTACCACTGGTCGTCCGTGCGCTCGACCCCCTCAACGATAATCAGCCAGTCGGGGTTGACGGCCAGAATGGCATTTCCCGCCCGCTCGGCCGCCAGCCGCCAGTCGGTGCGGGGGTCGCCGCTGCCCCAGGTGGCCGGGCCGTGGGGTTCGTTATGGAGGTCGGCGCCGATGACCGCATCGATCCCCCGGTAGCGGGCGGCCAGGCGCTGCCAGTCGGCGATCCAGCGCTCTTCGGGGTAGCGGTCGGTGTACCAGAGTTCACTCTGCTGGGGGCACTCGATGCGGTGGCGGTCCAGGATCACCTTGAGGTTGCGCTCGGCGGCCCCGGCGATGATCCGGTCCATGATCTCCAGCGGGCTGAGGTTCGCCAGCTCGGGATTGAGGTCGGCGTTGATACCGTTCGGGCGGCTGTCGGGGTCGAGGGCCTGGGTGGCAAAGGGCAGGCGGATGGTGTTAAAGCCCATGGCGACGATGGTGTCCAGGAGATCGGTCCAGCGCCGGGCCCAGAGGCCGTGGGGAGCGAAGCTACAGGTCTCCAGACCGAACCAGTTGACGCCGGTGATCCGAACGACCCGGCCGGTGGCATCGCGCAGGGTGGCGCCGTCGGCGCGGAGGACGTTGAGCGGTGGCGGGGCGGGCGTCGGGGTTGGGGCCGGCGTGATGCCGGGCGTCGGCCGGCCGGAGGGTGTCGCCGTCGGAGACAGCAGCGGCGCAGTGGGAGCCGGACCGGGCCGGACCAGGAGAAGACCGCCGGCCACCAGCAGCCCCAGCAGCGCGAGGAAGAGACGGAGACGGACGGGCACAGTCGGCATCAGCGGCGCTCCGTTGACGGAGAGTGTGGCGCTCAGGATAGGGGAGAGGGTGATTTATGTCTATTCCCCCAAAAGTCCTGGGCATGGGAGCGGGCGCCCGGTTCAGCGTCTGGTCAGGGGCCACCGCCCCGGAGTGGGGCGTCCCCTTGTGAGGGGCGGAGGCTCTGTGTATAATCGCCACACGCAGAGAGGCCCTCAGGGGGACGACCGGCGGCCGTCAACGGGCTGTCCAGCGGCCATACGGGGGAAGGGTCATGGAGCGAGAGGTCCAGTCCCGCCGGCGGGTGGTCGTGACCGGCGTCGGTGCGATCACCGCCGTTGGACTCGACGCAGAGACGACGTGGCAGAATCTGCTGCGGGGTGTCTCGGGGGTAGGCCCGATCACCTTCTTCGACCCGACGGGGTATCCCACCACCATCGCCGCCGAGGTCAAGGACTACCAGCCACCGGAGTGGCTGGACCCGAAGGAGGCCCGGCGGCTCTCCCGTTTTATCCTCTTCGCCCTCTCCGCCGCCCACGAGGCGCTGACGCGGGCCCGGTTCTGCATCACCGAGGAGAACGCCGAGCGGGTCGGCGTGCTCATCGGCTCAGGGATCGGCTCGTTCACCACCGTCGAGGAGGGCTGTCGGACGGTCTTCACCCGCGGGGGAGCGCGGCTGACCCCGTTCTTTCTGCCGATGATGCTTCCCAATATGGCCTCGGGGCAGGTCAGCCGGCTGCTGGGCATCCGTGGCTACAGTTCGACGATCGTCACCGCCTGCGCCAGCGGGGCCCAGGCCATCGGCGAGGCGGCCGAGGTCATCCGACGGGGGGCGGCCGACGTGATGCTGGCGGGGGGCAGCGAGGCCTCGGTCTGCGAGATGGGGCTGGCCAGTTTCTGCGCCATCCGGGCCCTCTCGACCCGCAACGACGAGCCCACCAGAGCCAGCCGGCCGTTCGACCGGGAGCGTGACGGCCTGGTGCCGGCCGAGGGCTGCGCCATTCTGGTTCTGGAGGAGCTGGAGCACGCCCGGCGGCGGGGGGCGCCGATCCTGGCCGAGCTGGTGGGCTACGGGGTCTCGTCGGACGCCTACCATGTGGTCGCCCCCGACCCCGAGGGACGGGGGGCGGCGGCGGCCATGCGGGCGGCCCTGGCTGACGCCGGCCTGACGCCCGCGGACATCGATTACATCAACGCCCACGCCACCTCGACGGTAGCGGGCGACTACGTCGAGACGCTGGCCATCAAGCGGGTGTTCGGCGAGCGGGCCTACGCCATTCCCATCAGCGCCACCAAGTCCATGATCGGCCACTCGATGGGGGCAGCGGGGGCCATCGAAGCGGTGGTTGCGGTCCTCACCATTCGGGATGGTATAATTCATCCGACGATCAACTACGAGTACCCTGACCCGAAGTGTGACCTGGACTACGTGCCGAACGTGGCCCGGCGAGTACCGGTGCGCACCGTCCTCTCGAACTCGTTCGCGTTCGGCGGTCACAACGCGACGCTGATCTTCCGGCGCTACGCTGAGGACTGAATCCGTGCTGGTCTTCACGAACGAGCGTCTGGTCCAGAGCCGGATCCGGCTGGGGCGGCTGGCCACCCTGGCGGGGTTCCTGGCCCTGGGGGCGGGGCTGATCTTCTCGCTGCAGACCCAGGCTCAGAACCAGCCTGATCTGGCGCTGCTGCTCTCGTACGGCGGGCTGCTCCTGGGGCTCTTTTTCTTCAGCCTCGCCAAGTACAACGCCCTGCGGTTCGGGATCCGTCCGCCGATCCACGAGATCCTCAGCCGGGAGCTGCGGGGGCTGGACTACAAGTACCGTCTCTACAACTACATCGAAGGGATTCCGGTCGATCATCTCCTGGTCAGTCCTTTCGGGCTGACCGTTATCGAGACCCGGCCCTTCATCGGCCACATCATTAACCGTGGCCAGAAGTGGTCGCGCAAGGGCGGCCTCTTCCGGATCCTGCAGTTCCTGAGCGAGGGAGCGCTGGGCAACCCCAGCCGCGATGCTCAGCGGGGCGTCCGGGCGGTGCGGGCGCTCCTGGCCGAGCGCCTGGGGGCGGAGCGAGCGGCAGCGGTGCCGGTTGAGGGCGTGGTGGTCTTCACCCATCCGCGGGTGGTTCTGGAGGTGACCGACCCGGTGGTGCCGGTCCTGCACGTGCGCGAGCTCCGGGCGCACCTGCGCCGGCCCAATGGGCGGACCCGGCTGCCGCTCGACCTGCAGCGGCAGGTGGTCCAGGTCTTTGACGACATCAAGCAGGCCGCCTGAGACCGGGCAGGGTCCTGAGGAGACGGGGAGGAGTTATGCCAGGCGTGCCGTTGACCGAAGCGATGAGCCGCTATCTGAGCGACCTGGCCCCGGCCGAGCGGGCCCGGGCCCAGGCGGAGATCGGGCGTTTTGTGCGCTGGATCGGTCAGACAGTGCCGACCGACCGTCTGACCCCGGATGATATCGAGCGCTATCAGGACTACACCGAGAAGACCGGTCTGGACCCGCAGCGGCTGGAGCCGCTGAAGGCGTTCCTGGCCTATCTGCACCGCCAGGGCTGGCACGAGGCCAACCTGGGGCGGTTCATCAAAGCGCGGCGGACGGCGCGGCGGGCGACGGGGAAGACCGGCCCGGCGGCGGCGACGCCGCCGCGTGAGGAGGAGGTGATGGTCCTCACGCCGGAGGGCTACGCCGCGCTCCAGAAGGAGCTGGAGTACCTGGTGACGGTCAAGCGGCCGGAGATCGCGCGCATCCTGTACGAGGCGCGGTTGGACAAGGACATTCGGGAGAATGCGCCGTACGATGCCGCCAAGCACCATCAGGCCGAGGTCGAGGCCCGGATCCGCTATCTGGAGCGGGTGCTGGCGACGGCGCGGGTGGTGGACCCGCGCAGCGTGGAGACGAACGGCGAGCGGGCCACCCTGGGGGCGCGGGTGGTGCTGCGGGACCTGACGACGGGCGAGGAGCTGGTCTACACGCTGGTGGGACCGACCGAGGCCAACCCGCTGGAGGGGCGTCTGTCGGTGGCCTCGCCGGTGGGTCGGGCCATTCTGGACCGCCGGCCGGGCGAGGAGGTCGAGGTCGAGGCTCCGGCTGGCCGGGTCCGCTTCCGCATCGAACGCATCGAGCGCTGAGCGGCCAGCCGGCAAAGTGCGGGCGGGAACACCCCGCCCGCCTGGGCTTTTAGGCCCAGGCCGCCTTGTAGCCTGCCATCGAGCCTGGGAACTGCGCCTCCCTGGCATCCCGAGGGAGCCGGCTGCCCCGCCTTCGCGGTCCCCGAACCTCACTCCCAGTAAATAATCCAGACGCAGGCCCCGGCGACCAGGACCGTGGCCACCACCAGGACCAGTAACTGGCTCGGCGTCAGCGCCACCTCTCGCGCCGCGTAAAGCAGTAGGACCACCATCCCCAGAGCCAGCACCACCCACGAAAGAAGACGCGGGTGCTGGCTGTACCACTGCTTCAGCCGCTCCATCCACCGCTCCTTCAATCTCCGTCCTGCCCGACCGGCACCATGCCAACCAGTCGGGCGCTCGATAGCTGTCGCACTCCCGCGCGTTACCCCGGATTGTCGCCTGGCTGTTCGAGAATGCGCTTCAGATTGGCCAGCGAGCGCCGGGCGTTTTCGGCCAGTTCGGCCATCAGGCGCCCCTCGACCGGGCGCAGCAGCACAGGCAGACGGTACTCGCCCCGAAAGGTCACCCGGGTCCGGCCATCGAGCGGCTCGAAGAGCCAGGCCGACCGGCTCTCAACCATGCCGGTGCTCCGTGAGACCAGCCGACGGTTGGGCTCGAAATCAACGATCTCCAAGGTGACCTCGACCGGCAATCCCATAACCGTCCCAGCCGCCCGCACCCGCGCCCCCCGGCCGTAGGTCGGCTCACCCACCGGCTCGAAGCGCGTGAAATTGTGCATCCACTCGAGAGCGTGCCGGTAATCGGCCACGTAGGCGAAAACCCGCTCGACCGGCGCCTCGATGATGATGCTCTCCTCAATCTGGGGCACCACTGCCTCCCACCGACGCGACCCGACGAATCAGCAGCGGCCGGGCTGTCCGTTGCAAGACCTCCAGCGGCACACTGCCAAAGAGCAGGCGGGCAAGAGGCGAGACCGTCTCCACGGCCAGGGCGATGAGATCGGCCTCCTCCTGCTCCGCCGTTTCCGCGATCACCTGGGGAACATCCGGTCCGGCCCGCAGGAGTGTGCGCACCCGGAGCCCCTGCTGGCCGAGGCGGGCAGCGACTCGCTCCAGATACTGCTGAGCCGCGCTGATCTCGGCCGCGCTGTACTCCTCACCGATAACTCCGGTGGGAACGGCGTAGCCGGGAATGACCGGCGGGGCGCCAAAGGTTGGCGGGCGCTCGGGCGCCTCAGCCGCCAGCACCGGGCGGTAGTGCGGTCGGACGACGTGCAGGAGCAGGACCTCGCCCTGGGTGAGGGCGGCCAGCGCGCTCACCTCATCCAGGATCATCTCGGCCGCCGGTGTGCCATCCAGTGGCACCAGGATGCGCCCAAACCGTCGCGCCACCGTCCGGACCTCACCGCCGGAGCATACCACGGTCCTGTACCCACAGCAAGAGTCATCCCCGGCCCCACCGCGCCGCTGCCTGGAAGGGGGAGACCACCCTCCGCCAGGCGGACGCCCATGGCCAGGCGAGCCTGAGGCAGGCAGGCCAGGGACCGGTCACAAAAAACCGGCGACGGGGTCAGTCCGTCGCCGGTTGAATCTATCCCGATCGACCGGGAGTGGCTCTCAGGCGCTCCTCGGTCTGGCGCCGAGATCCCGCGACGCTCTCCCGTCGCCTCTTAAGAGGGCGGGCATTCCACTTGCACTCTTGGAGCGGCTGATGACAGTTTGGCGACCGGCGACCGTTCTCCGCCCCGTCTCCCGCCAGCCCTGCCGGGTCTTCGGTCTCCGGGCACAAAAAAAGGGTCGGGGCGAGTGGATTTGAACCACCGACCTCCACGACCCGAACGTGGCGCGCTAACCAGGCTGCGCTACGCCCCGACTCCTGGTCTCGCTGAAGAGACCATATTGAGTATAGCATGTCAAAACCCTGACCGCAAGCCCCGGCCCAGCCCTGGCCAGGACGGTCCCCCTGGCCTACTTCTTCCGCCGCTTTAACTTGCCTTCACCGCACCCCCACCCTATCCTTCCTCACCGGGGAGGAGGTGGTGGCGGTGCGGCATCTCGCCTGGCGTACCCCTCGGGCGGACTGGCCCCTTTCCCGTCTGGCTCTGCTGCTGGCCAGCCTGCCCCTTCTCGTTTATTTAATGTTCTCGTTCGCCCAGCTCGTGCTCACAGCCTACCGGCTCCAGGTCCAGGCTCAGGCCCTGCGGGAGCGTCTGGCCACACTCCAGGCCGAGCATCAACACCTGCAGGCCGAACTCCGGTACTGGCAGTCCGATGAGGCCCTGGAGAAACTGGCTCGCGAGCGGCTGGGCTGGGTCAAACCCGGCGAAACACTGGTCCTGGTCCCGGCTCCGCGACCGACGCCCACCGCAGTCGCGGCTCCGCGCCGCTGAATACACCCCCAGTCACACGCTCGCCCGATCAGCCACGCGCAGAGCGGTCAGGCAGATTGACAGGGGCTCAGCACTCCGCTATGATGGCCCCAAAGCCGGTGCCGGAGGACCCGATGCGCTGGAGCGGCCCCTTCCTCTGCCTGAGCGCCACCGTCTTCGCCTACCAGTTCGGCTTCGCTATCGCCCGGGCCATCCAGTCGAACTTCTTCGTCGAACGCCTGGCCATGCGGCCCGACGAAATGGGCCTGCTCACCACCATCCGCGAACTGCCCGGCCTGCTGATGGTGGCCATCGCCGCCCTGACCATGCGCCTCGTCCCCACCCACCTGGCCGCCTTCTGCCTGGGGCTGATGGGCCTGGGCTACGCCGCCTACGGCCTGGCCACCTCGTTTCTGACGGTCATCCCCGGTGTGCTCATCGCCAGCCTCGGCTTCCACACCTGGCTGACCCTCAACAACGCCTTCGCCCTGGCCCTCGCCCGTACCAGCGATACCGGCCAGACCCTCGGCAACCTGCAGGCCATCGGCTTCGCCGGCGCCCTCCTGGCCATGCTCCTGGTCTTCGGCACGGTCCAGACCCTGGGCTATCCCACCAGCTTCGCCCTCGCCGGCGCGGCCCTCCTCGCTGGCGCCGCGATCATCAGCCGCTTTCCCGCCCACCTGATCCGCCGTGACGAACAGCGCCTGTTGGTCCGCCGACGGTATCTGCTCTTCTACGTGCTGAACTTTCTCGACGGCTGTCGAATGGAGGTCTTCCAGGCGTTCGGCGTCTTTCTCCTGGTCAAAGAGTACGGTGTGGATGTGCGGACGATCACCCTGCTTCTGGTGATCTCGACGGTCATCAACATGACCCTCTCAACACCGGTGGGCCGTCTGATCGACCGCCTGGGCGAGCGGGTGACACTGACCGGCAGCTACCTGGCGCTGCTGGGGCTTTTCCTGGGACTGGCGCTGGTCCGCGACCGAACCCTGGCCATCACCCTCTATATCGCCTATAACTTCCTCCTGCTCTTCAGCATGGGCCTCAATACCTACCTGAAACGCATCGCCCCCAGCAGCGATGTCCGTCCCTGCCTGGCGATGGGGGTGACGACGATGCACATCTCGGCTATTATCCTGCCCCCCATCGGCGGACTGCTCTGGCAGCGCTTCGGCTTCGAGGCCCCGTTCCTCCTGGGCGCCGTCTTCATCGCCCTCTCGGCCCTCATCACCCAGCGCCTGCCCGGCCGGGCCGCTCAGCCTCAGCCAGCGGTGGCCTGAGCCCTCAGCCCGACGCCGCAAAGCGCCCGGGATCGAAAGGACCGAGAGGCAGGTCGGTCCGCCCGACACAGATCAGGTCGCGGAGGGCGCGCGCTGTCGCCGGCGCGCTGAGAATCCCCTTGGTGAAGTGCCCGGTCGCCAGATAGAGACCGGGCAACGCCGTCGGACCGATAAGCGGCAGATGGTCGGGGGTGTCCGGCCGCAGGCCGGTCCAGATCGCGCTGAGAGTCGCCTCGGCCAGCGCCGGCACCAGCCGCTGGGCCATGGCCAGCAGTCCACCAACCCCACGGACCGTGGGTCGCTGGTCGTAGCCGACATATTCAACCGTCGCCCCGACGATGATCCGTCCGTCGGCCCGGGGGACCAGGATCCCGTCGGGCCCGGCCACCATCCGCCGGAGCTGGCGCGGGGAGGCCTCGAGAGCCAGGATCTGCCCCCTGGCCGGAACCACCGGGCAGGGAACCTCTGGATGCAGAGCACCCGCCCAGCAGCCGGCGGCGTTGACCACCACCGGGGCCTCGAGGACCTGAGGCCCGACCCGCACGCCACCGACCCGTCCCTGCGCGACGACGAGCCCGCTGGCCGGCCACCCCCGGTACACCGCCACCCCGGCCAGCTCGGCCGCCAGGACCACGGCCCGCGTCAGCGCCGGGCTATCCACCAGGGCGTGCTCGGGGAAGAAGAGCCCGCCGCAGACCGTCGGCGTCACCGCCGGCTCGGCCGCCCGGACCTGCTCGGCCGGCCACCACTCGACCGCCACCCCCACGGCCCGGTGACGGGGCAGATCGGCCGCCAGGGCCTCGGCGGCGGCCGGGTCCAGCGCCAGCCGCAGCCGCCCGGTCACCCGGAACTCGACTGCCAGCCCGGTGGCCGCCTGAAGGTCGCGGAGAAAATCCGGATAAAGCCGCAGACTCTCCCGCCAGAACTGCACCACCGCCGGCGAGGCCTCCGGCCGCCACTCCGGCAGAAGCCCCCCGGCCGCCGCCCCCGAGGCCCCCGCTCCGGGGCGGTCGCGCTCGACCAGGGCCACCCGTCGGCCGGCCCGGGCCAGCTCCCAGGCGATGGCCCCACCGATGATCCCCCCACCCACGACGATCACGTCATAGGTCGGTGCCGCCATCCTGTCCCTCAGACCGGCGTCGCGCCGGTGCGGTAGATCTCAGGGTTGACGGCGTAGCGGGCCGGCTGCCCCGAGAGCACCCGCGCCACCTCTTCGACCGCCAGGCGATACATCGCCGCATTGGCGCCCCGGCTGGAGCCGGCGATGTGCGGCGAGAAGACGACGTTGTCCCGGTCGCGCAGGGCCATCAGCGGGCTGTCCCATGGCGGCTCCTGGGCGAAGACATCGAGCGCCGCCCCGGCGATCCAGCCCTCGCGAAGGGCCTGGGCCAGCGCCGCCTCGTCCACGATCTCGCCCCGGGCGGTGTTGATGAGATAGGCGGTGGGCTTCATCAACCGCAGCCGCTCGGCATTGAGAAGATGGCGGGTCTCCGGCGTGAGCGGGGTGTGAATGGTCACAAAGTCCGACTCGGCCAGCAGTGTCTCCAGGGGAACGTAGCGCACACCGTACTGGCGGGCGAACTCCGGGTCCTGAACCGTATCGTAGGCCAGGACCCGCATCTCGAACCCCTGGGCCCGGCGGGCGACGTTCTTCCCGATGCGGCCCAGGCCGATAATCCCCAGGGTGGCGCCGGCGACATCGGCGCCGGCCAGCCGCCGCCACTCGCCGGCCCGCACGAAGCGGTCGCTGGCCGGGATGAACCGGGCGACGGCGATGATCAGGCCGAAGGTGTAGTCGGCCACGGCGCGGTCGTTGGCCCCCGGGGTGATGGTCACGGCGATCCCGCGGGCGGTGGCGGCGGCCAGGTCGATGGTATCATAGCCCACCCCGACCCGGGCGATGATCTTGAGACGGGGCGCGGCGGCGATCACCCGGGCGGTGAACTGGTCGCTCCCGGCGATCACCGCGTCGACGTCCTGGACCAGCGCGATCATCTCGTCCTCGCCGTAGCGCTGGGGCCGGCGCCGATCACTGAGGTCACAGCCGAGCGCCCGCAGCCGGTCGAGGATCGGATCGGCGGGATCGCAGAGCCAGGAGGTGATGAGGACCTTCGGTCGGGTCACGGTGCGGCTCCTCGTCGGCAGTCTGGCCCGCATTATAGGCTCTGCCGGTCCCCCACGGCAAGCCAGGTCCGCCCCACCAGAGAGGTGGGCAAAACCGGTGACTCGCACCCCGGACCCGTCCTGCCCACGCGTCCGGTACCGACTGCAGCACCCGACGGGCCGGGCCAAGATCTCACTCGTCATCCCGCATCGATGGCCCGCTCTGGCGCCGGCGAACTACGCCCTGGTTCAGCGCCGCCGTCAGGCGAAGCCCCCAGCGGGTGATCCTCGTCCAGCGCCCGCCGAAGAGCCCCGCTGCGCCGGTGGCCGTCAGGCGAGGGCGCGGTTCTGATCCCGGCCTGACACCTGGGAGAGCGCGTCAGCCACAGATTGCCGCCGGACGCCGGGACGTGGTAGACTCCCCCCGAGCCCCACCGACGGAGGGAGACCATGCTGGCCCTGGTGAAGACCGCGCCGGGAACCGGCCACCTGGAACTTCAGGAAGTGCCCGATCCCACGCCAGGCCCAGGCCAGGTCCTGATCGAGGTCGCCGCCACCGGCCTCTGTGGAACTGACCTGCACATCTATCTCGGCGAGTACCGCTGCACCCCGCCGGTCGTCCTGGGCCACGAGGTGGCCGGCACCATCGCCGCCGTCGGCCCCGGTGTCACCCGCCTCCACGTCGGCGACCGGGTCACCACCGAGACCTACTTCGCCACCTGCGGCCGCTGCCGCTACTGCCGGAGCGGCCGTCCCAATCTCTGCCCCGACCGCCGCTCCATCGGCACCCATGTCAATGGCGGCTTCGCCCGCTACCTGGTGATGCCCGAAGAACGGGTCCACCGTCTTCCCGACAACGTCGACCTCATCGCCGGAGCGCTGACCGAGCCGCTGGCCTGCTGCCTGCACAATCTGCTGGATATGGCGGGCGTCCAGCCGGGCGATGTGGTGGTCATCTCGGGGCCGGGGACCATCGGCCTGCTCTGCCTGCAGGTGGCCCGGGCGGCCGGGGCCACCACGGTGGTGCTCGGGGTCGACGGCGATGAGACCCGCTTCGCCCTGGCTCGCGACCTGGGCGCCGACTATGTCCTCAACGTCCAGCGCGAGGACGCCCAGGCCCTCGTCCAGTCGCTGACCGACGGGCTGGGAGCCGATCTGACGGTCGAGGCCGCCGGGGCGGGGGCCTCGCTCCGGCAGTGCCTGGACCTGGTCCGACGCGGGGGCACGGTCGCTCAGATCGGCCTCTACGGCCAGCCGGTGACGGTGGATATGAACCAGGTGGCGCTGAAGGAGCTGCGGGTGGTGGGCAGCTTCGCTCATGTCCCCACCGCCTGGCCGCGCGCCCTTCAGTTACTGAGCCGGGGCCTGGTCCAGACCCGTCCGCTGGTCACCCACCAGTTTCCCCTCACCCGCTGGGAGGAGGCCTTCCAGACGTTCACCAGCCGGGCGGCCGGGAAGATCGTCCTGCTGCCGGTGTAGCCGCCCTCAGGGCGAGCCCAGACGGAAGACCGAGGGAACAAAGGCCCGGCGCAGCGGCGGCAGCGTCAGCGCCCGGTAGGCGTTGATCCGCCCGTAGCCGTATTCGCTGCTGAAACCGCTGGCATCGTAGTAATCGGCGGCGGGCACCTTATCGGCCGTCAGTTTCAGAATGAGCCAGATCTGGCCGGCCGTCGCCCAGGGGTAACGGGCCAGAAGCAGGGCTGCCAGCCCGCTCACGTGCGGCGTGGCCATCGAGGTGCCGGAGAGTGAGGCATAGGCGCCGCCGGGCCAGGTGCTGAGGATATTCACCCCGGGGGCGGCCAGGACCAGCTGATCGGCGGTGAAGCCGTAGTTTGAAAAGCCAGCCCGCCTGTCCTCCTGGGTGGTGGCGACGACGGCCAGAGCGTGGGGCGAGTGGGCCGGGGAGAGCTTCTCGGTACGGCCACTGTTTCCGGCCGCGGCCACGACCAGCGCCCCGCGCTGCCAGGCGTACTGGACGGCCAGGTCAACAGTCTGGGAGGGCGGACCGGCGGCGCTGACGTTGATGATCCGGGCTCCGCTGTCGGTGGCGGCGACGATGGCCCGGGCCAGGGCCTCGGCGGTGGCGAGGCCCTGAGCGTCGAAGGCCTTGAACGGCCGGAGACGGGCGCCCCAGCCCAGGCCGGCGATGCCCTGACCGTTGTCGGTCAGGGCGGCGGCGATCCCGGCCACATGGGTGCCGTGGCCGTTGTCGTCCTGGACATCGGCGGGGTCGAGCGGCACACCGGCCGGCAGGGTGGGGGCGGTGTCGGGCGGCAGCTGCTCCAGACGGACGGGCGACGCGGGCGCATAGAGGGCCAGCCGGGGCGGTGCGCCGTCGCAGCGGTCGAGGTAAACCCCATAGGCCCGGGCTCCGGACTGAGGGGTGAACGCGACGGTGAGGGCGCTGCCATCGGCCGGAACGTTCAGGCAGGCGGACGGACCAGGATAGGCCGACTCCGGGAGCGCGGTGGTCTCGTTCGCGTCGCGCCGGGCGGTGACCCAGACGCGGTACTGCCCCGCCGGCAGCGCTCCACCGGTCTCCACACTCACCTGCGTGATGACCCCGGTGTACCAGTTCACGAAATTCCGTCCCCCGGCGAGGAGGGCGTCCCTGAGGTCCGGATGGGTGAGGTCGATCCCGGTGTCGACGATGGCGATGGGAGGACCGGCCGGGGCGCGGTAGTCCCAGGCCGCGGGAGCCTGGACCGTCGTCAGCGCCCACTGCTGGGGGAAGAGCGGGTCGTTGGGGATGTAGGCCAGGCGGTAGCGGACGTCGGGCTCGGCGAACTCGACCTGGCCGCTCTCCTGGAGCCGGCGACGGACGGCCTCGGCCTGCCCGGACGGCACCAGCAACCGCACCACACCCAGGGCGGCCAGTTCGGGCGGCGCGGCCACGGCCTGAGCGGAAGCCAGGTGGGCCAGGTTCCGAGCGCCGGGGCGCGGGCGGACGAGGAGGCTGGTGGCCGGCGCCGTCTCCGGCCGGCTGGCGGAGCCGGCCGGGCGGTCGACCCAGAGCAGGGGCACGAGGAGCAGCCCGATCAGAAGCAGGCGCCAGCGAGCGTTGCCCAGGCGGTGTGTCACGCACCGATTGTACCGGCCGGACGAGGGGGGCAGTCTGCGAAAGTTTTCCTACTTTCAGCCGCCTCTGGTCTCTTCGATTCAGGGAGAGGCCGCCAGGCCGCGCGTGATCCGGGCGGACCGATCCGGTATCATGGCGCCGAGAATCACGGCCTCCAGGGCAGGGCGATGCTTCTGTATCTGGTGTACTGGTGCGGAAGGCATCTGGGACCCCATCTGCCAGGCTGGCTGCGGGCGGCGCTGGCCACGGCGCTGGGCGACCTCCTGTGGCTGGTCTGCTCCGGCCGACGGCGAGCGGTCCTGAGCAATCTGACGGTGGTCCGCCCAGCCCTTGATCCGGCCGGGCGGCAACGGCTCGCCCGCCAGGTCTTCCGACACCTGGTGTGGAACTACCTCGATCTCTTCGCCACGGCCGGTCAGGGGCCGGAGGCGGTGGATCGGCGGACGGAGATCGAGGGCTGGGAGTATCTCGAGCAGGCTCTGGCCCTGGGACGGGGCGTCATCGTCGCCGCTCCCCACCTGGGTCCCTTCGACACCCTGGCCCGGGTCGCCAGCGCCCGGGGCCTGCGGGTGACGCTGCCGGTCGAGCCGGTGCGTCCCCGACGGCGGCTGGACCTGCTCTGCCGGGTTCGCGAGGGACCCGGCCTGCGGCTGGTGCCACTGGACGAGGGGGCGTTGGGGCAGGCGCTGACCGCCCTCCGGCGCGGCGAGATCGTGGCTCTGGGGGCCGACCGCGACATCCAGGGCATCGGGGTGACGGTCACCTTCTTCGGCCAGCCAGCCCGGCTGCCCGATGCGCCGGCCGTCCTGGCCCTGCGCACCGGTGCACCGATCATCGTCGCCGGAACCTACCGGCTGGACGATGGCCGCTACCGTCTGTGGCTGCTGCCGCCGCTGGTCCTGCGGCGGGAGAGCCCACGGCTGCGGGAGGAGGTCCAGCGCGGGACGCAGCAGGTGGCCAGACGCCTGGAGACGGTGATCGGGCTGGCCCCCGAGCAGTGGGTGGTCACCACCCCTCTCTGGCAAGAAAGGGCGGTGAGGTCGGCCAGTGAAGATCGCGCTGGTCTGCCCGTATGACTATCTCACACCGGGGGGTGTGGTCGAGCACATCACCCAGCTCGGGCGCGCCCTCGCCGACCTGGGCCACCAGGTCACCATTCTGACCCCAGCCGCCCGGCCGGTTCCGCCCCGGCCGGGTCCGGCGGTGGTCCGGCTGGGCAGCGTGGTCTCGGTGCCGGCCTACGGCACCGTCGCCCGGATCACCCTGTCCCTGCGGCTGTCGGGGCGGGTCAAACGGCTGCTCCGGCGCGAGCAGTTCGACATCATCCACCTGCACGAGCCGCTCCTGCCGGCGCTGCCGCTCACCGTACTGCGGCATTCGACGACCGTCAACATCGGCACCTTCCACGCCTACTGGGACAGCGATCTGGCCTACTATTACATGCGTCCTCTCCTCCGCCGTCTGATCCGCAAACTGCACGGGCGGATCGCCGTCTCCGAACCGGCCCGGCGCTTTGTCGCCCAGCACTTCCCCGGCGACTACACCGTCATCCCCAACGGCATCTGGGTCAGCGAGTTCGCCCAGGCGGAGCCGCTGCCCGAGGTGCGCGACGGCTGGCAGAACGTGCTCTTCGTCGGTCGGCTGGAGAAGCGCAAGGGGCTGCGGTATCTGCTGGAGGCGATGGCTCAGGTCCAGGCGCACCGGCCCCAGACCCGGCTGCTGGTCGTCGGCGACGGGTCCCCGGACATGCGCGCCCAGGTTCAGGAATGGATCGCGGCCCTGGGGCTGCAGGCCGTGCGGCTGTACGGCTGGGTGCCACGCGAGACGCTGGTGCGGCTGTACGCCTCGTGCGACGTCTTCTGTGCGCCGGCCACCTTCGGTGAGAGTTTCGGCATCGTGCTCCTGGAGGCGATGGCGGCCGGCAAGCCGATCGTCGCCTCGGACATCGAGGGCTACCGCTGGGTGATGGCCGACGGAGTGGAGGGACGGCTGGTTCCGCCCGGCGATAGCGGGGCCCTGGCGGCGGCGCTGCTCAGCATCCTGACCGACCCGGCCCGGGCGGCCCGGTACGGGATGGCCGGACGGCGGACCGCCGAGCGCTACGACTGGTCGCGGATCGCCCGCGAGATTCTCGCCTACTACGAGATGGTCCGGCGGGCGCCGCCGGAGGTGCCGCCCTTCGAGCGGCGGCTCTGGAGCCAGGTGGCCCGTCTGGGCCGTCGGCTGCGGCTGGTCATGGGGGCGGGCTGGTCGGCGGCGAGCGGGCCGGTCTGAAGAGAGGAGAGGCGATGCTGGCGGAGATGAAAGCGCGGACCCGCCAGGGGGCGGAGAGGCTGGTCCAGCCGCTGGTCCAGGCGGGGGTGAGTCCGAACGTCCTGACACTGGCGGGCTTTCTGCTCAACGGGGTGGTCGGTGGGCTGCTGGCCCTGGGGGTCGGGCCGGTGGGCGGGCTCCTGGTCTGGCTGGCCGGGGCCACCGACCTTCTTGACGGAGCCCTGGCCCGGGCGGCGGGCCGGTCGAGCGTCTTCGGGGCCTTCCTGGACTCCACCCTGGACCGCTTCTCCGAGGCGGTGGTCCTGCTGGGCCTGCTGGGGCTGTTTCTGCGGCAGGGCGAGATGGGAGGAGCGGTCCCGGTGACGCTGGCTCTCATCGGGTCGTTCATGGTCAGTTACACCCGGGCCCGGGCGGAGGGGCTCGGTCTGCGCTGTGAGGTCGGCTGGTTCGACCGGCCGGCGCGGGTCGCCATGCTGGGCCTGGGGCTGCTCCTGGGGCAGCCGGTGCTGACGCTCTGGGTGCTGGCGGTGGCCGCCCACTGGACAGTGCTGCAGCGGGTCTGGCATGTCGCGCGTCTCACCCGCCCGGGAGGCGGATGAGGCCGCTGGGACAGGGGCGGCCGGACTGGTCGAGGAAGCGCGCCAGCCGGGCGGCCCCGACCGCCGGCTCGACCGGCGGAAAGACCAGTCGGGCGCCGGGGGCCCGGTGCCGGACAGCGCGGCGGAACGTCTGGTGGAACTCCGGGAGAGGGGTTTGCCAGACGCCGCCGACCAGGACCAGGTCGAAGGCGGTGCCGGTCAGGTCCAGGCGCGCTGCCAGGGTGGTGGCCAGGCGGGCCAGTTCGCGGGCAGCCGTTCGGAAGATCGTCCGGGCGATGGGTTCGCCGGTGCGCGCGAGATCGGCGAGAGCCGGGGCCAGGGCGGCGACGCGGTCGCGGGTCCAGGCCTCGACCGGTTCGGCCACCAGGTCGGTCAGGGTGGCGAAACCCAGGGCCCGGGTGACGGTCTGGACCAGCGGGTGCGTGGGCTGGCCAGCGTCAGCCAGGCGCAGGGCCTGGCTGATGGCTTGGGCGCCGAGCCAGTAGGCGCTGCCCTCGTCACCGAAGGGTGGGCCCCACCCGCCGGCCCGGGCCTCCCGGCCGCCGGCCAGGCCGAAGGCGACCGAGCCGGTGCCGGCGACGACCACGATCCCCTGGTCGAGGGCGCCGCCACTGGCCAGGGCGATGACGGCGTCGTTACAGAGGTCGCAGCGGGCGATGGTCAGGCCGGCCGACCGGAGGGCAGCCTGGAGAGGGTGAGCGAGGCGTTCGCAGTCGGCGGGGACATCGAGGTCGCTCAGGCCGAAGACCGCCCGGGCGATGGGCGGGTGGCCGGCGGCGGCGACGGCCTGGGCGGCGACCGTCTGAAGGGTAGCGAGAGCCGCGGCCAGGCCGACGGTCTTGTAGCCCGAGGGGCCGGCGGTGGCGCGACCGCGGACGGTGCCGGTGGCGTCGAGGACGACCGCCACCGTCTTGGTGCCTCCGCCGTCCACGCCGAGGTAGCCTGGCTCGGTGAGAGAGCGCAGGGGGTGAGAGGCGTCGCCCATTCAACTCCTTAACATAATATCGGGCGGGTCATGGGGGAGGCGGGCGGCCCGGTGCGGGCGGCGTGTTCCGCGGGAGCCGCCGTGGTCGGGCCGGCGCCTCGCGCCCGGGCGTGGTCAGTCTGGCCAGCCATGCTGGCCGGATCGACCCAGGGTTCCCCGGGGCCGGGTCGGCTCCGGGCCCTGGTGGTTCGCCGGGGGCCGGCGCGGGCTGGTCCGGGTGTTTTCGAAAAGGCCGGCGCGCCGACCTCTTGCGCGATATGGGTGTTGGCGGTATAATAGTAAGCGGTGTTGGGCCGCTAGCTCAACTGGTAGAGCAGCTGACTCTTAATCAGCGGGTTGGGGGTTCGAGTCCCTCGCGGCTCACCAAACGGCCCGAAAAATCGGGCCGTTTTTGTGTGCACCGTCGTCCCTCCCCCCGGTGGGAGAACTGGCATCAGGGCGACCTTGACAGGAGAGCGTCGGGGGGCGAGAACGAGGACGGCGGATCGCCCTGACCGGCCCGCCCGATAGATCGGCGCCGCCAACACCAGCGCCGGTCTCCTGCTGTATAGAGTGCAGGCCCCAGCCCACGCCCCCCGGGGCTCCCCTGCCAAGAGGAGAGTCGCCAGCCCCCGCGCCGGCAGCCGCCCAGAGGGCACCAGAGACCCGAGGCCGGTGCACGTAAAAATAGACTGTCTGTGGACCGGGAGTTCCCCTCGTGAGAAGATTGCCGGTCGCAGCGGGTTCCCGTCCCTCACCTAAATCTTCGCTCAGCATGTTCGGAAAGCAGATAAGCAGACTTTCCCGATTCCCGGTCCTTAAGGGAATGGGAATCGGGAAAGGTCGTCCGGCTGCTTTGGGGAAGGCCTCCTTCGGTGGGGGCACCCTGGCCGGGGCGGCCCGGGTGGGACAACCAGCCGGTCCGGCCCCCATCTCCAGACCGAGCAGGCCGAGCACCGCGAGACGGACGAGGCGGTCGAAGCGGAGAAGCCCGACGATCAGGCGGCCGAGCAGGAGGACCGCGCGACGGCTGAGCAGGAGCCCGAGCAGGAGGGAACGGTCCAGGAGGAAGCCGAAGACTGACCTTCGCCAGGCAGCCCTGAGGGTGGCCGACCTCGACCAGGCTGTCTGGAGAATGCGCTCTCTCGACCGTCCTTGACAGTCAGGCCCGGCTTCTCCACCATGAGGTCGTCGACCGACCGCGCCGGGAAAGCGGACGGTGTCTCCGCCATCCCTCGATCAGAGTCGGAGGAGAAGAGAACCGCCGGCGCTCAGCGCCGCTGCGGGCAGAGGGGCGCGCCGCCTGGCGGTCGGCATCGTTCTGGTATGCGGGCTCCTCGGCGCCACCTACAGTCTGGTCACGCCGCCGTGGGAGGCCCCGGATGAGGTCGGCCACTTCGCCTACCTGGCTCACCTGGTGACCCACCGCCGGCTGCCCGAGCAGCGTCCAGGGGAGCTCGGCGAGGCCCACCAGCCGCCGCTGTACTATCTCCTTGCCGCCCTGGCGGTCCTGCCGGCCGATCTGCGCGATCCCTCCGGCGCCTTCCGACCAAATCCGCACTTCATCTGGGCCGGCCAGGGCGGAACCGAGATCACCGCCGCCCGACATACGACCGCCGAGACGTTTCCGTTTCAGGGACAGGCGCTGGCCCTGCACCTGGCGCGGGGTGTCTCCGTCCTGCTCGGGATGGCGACCGTCGCCCTGACCATTGCCCTCGGCCGGACGCTCTTCCCCGAGAAACCGGCCGTTGGTCTGCTGGCCGGAGCGCTGGTCACCGGCACGCCACAATTTCTGTTTATCAGTGGGGCCGTGAACAACGATACCCTGCTGACCACACTGGCCACCGCCGCCTGGTGGCAGCTGTGCCAGCGGCTCCGCCAGCCGGAGCCGGGGTGGCGGTGGCTGGGACCGGGGCTCTGGGCGGGCCTGGCGGTGCTGACCAAACTCAGCGGGGTGGTCGTCGCCCTCGTCTTCGCGCTGCTGCTGGGGTCTCTCGCCTGGCAGCGGCGGTCACCCGGACTGCTTCTCCGGGGTGGTCTCGCCCTGGGCTTGCCCCTCATCCTGCTCCCGGCCCCCTGGTTCCTCCACAATCAGGCCCTCTACGGCGACCCGCTGGGGTGGGGGATGTACCAGCGGGTCTTCGCCGTCAACCTGCGCACCACGCCGCTCCAGTGGAGCGACCTGAGCGACTTTGTGCTCACCCAGGTCCGGTCGTTCTGGGGGGTCTTCGGCTGGATGACCGTGCCGGCTCCCTGGTGGCTGGCGCTGGGCGGGCTGGTGGTCAGCCTCGGCGGGCTCCTGGGTCTGGCGCGCTTCGTCGGCAGCGGAGGCTGGCGTGCGCTCCACCCCTGGCCGCGGACTGGACTGCTCTGGCTCGCCATCACCGTGCTCGTCCAGGAGGCCTTTCTCGTGGGGGTCATCACCCGCTGCAACGCCTCCTGCTACCAGGGGCGCTATCTCTTTCCGGTCATCGCGCCGCTGGCCGTGCTGGTGAGTGTGGGCCTGCTCACCCTGGGATCATCGCGGCCTGGCCGGCTGGCGCTGGTTGGACTGGTCGGCCTCCTCTGGACCCTGGCGGCGATCACGCCGTTTGCAGTTATCGCGCCGGCCTATCCGCGCGTGCCGCTGTCCAAATTGAGTCTGTGGGAACTACCGGCCCTCACGCCTCCGCCGACGTTCGGCCAGATGATCGTCCTGCGGGGCTACCGGCTGACGCAGACGGCCGACGGCTCGCGCATCCAGGTGCTCCTGTACTGGCAGGCGCTGCGGCCACCGGACTTCGACTACTCGGTCTTTGTGCACCTTATCGATGCCGCCGGGACCCTGGTCGCCCAGAAGGACCACGCGCCGGGGGCGGAGGCCGGCTATCCCCCAACGGCGTGGGCGCCGGGGGATATCGTCGCCGATGAACACGTCATCAGCGTCCCGCCAACGGTGCCGGCCGGGACGTACCGTCTGCGGGTCGGGGTGTACAACTGGGCGACCGGGCGGCAGCTCCCGGTTGAGGTGGACGGACGGCCGGCGGGGACGTTTGTTCTCCTCGATCAGACCGTCACCATCCCACGCCCCGGTGCCGGCCCGGAGTAAGGCGCGTTCGCCAGATCCAGGCGGGACACCGCCGCCAAGGCCTCGGATCGACCCGCTGGTAGAGGAGGTGGCGAAAACCCGGGACCGGCCGGCGCCGAAGCGGCTACGCCCGCTCAGATCACCGCCACCGCGAAGTCCACCCCTTCCCACCAGTCCACCACCGCCATCCTGCCCGGCCGCTCTCTTGCACAACCTCCCTCACCCTGCCATCGCCGCCGGCGCTCACCTGGTGCTGCCGGCGCTCTGGGGCTTTTTTACAGCGCACCGGGTGCGCGAGGGACAGCCGCCACGAAGATGCGCGAGCGTCCGCGCTGCCCCCAGGTCTCTCCCCACGAGGCCTGGACCACCGGGGCCGCAGGCCCCGACTAGAGACCTTCGGCGTCCAGGAGCGCGACCCGGCGGCGGCGCCGTCCCTCGGGGCGCATCAGAGCCACCGCCCGCGGGACCCCGACCTCGGCCCCCCGGACCGCGCTCAT
>ERZ511473.721-NODE-721-length-43416-cov-31.280348_pt1 | contig 43416 bp, 31 predicted proteins | sample MGYA00374947_ERZ511473 | MGnify/ENA primary metagenome ERZ511473 (study PRJEB26303, sample SAMN06343854) | sediment metagenome | isolation source: hot spring sediment | place: Canada: British Columbia | collected 2012-09-26 ... | reverse complement strand
GCGCTTCTTACAATTATCGCATTTCTCGTGCGCCGAAGGTATGCCCTCGGCATATAGAATTCGCAGCAAAGGTTTGCTATGGTCCCAGCAATGGCCTTCCCGCCTTCTCCTATCGCGACATTGGTGTGGTTGTCCTGAACGAGCCGGTGTACATGGACCAGTATGCTGCACTGCCCACCGCGGGGTTAGTGGACACCCTGAAGAACAAGACCCCCGTTGATCTCGTTGGCTACGGGGTTCAGGAGCAGATCATGAAGTACCCCGGCCAGCCACCACGAGCCAGGTGGACAGGGCTGCGGGTCCGCCTGTATGCCCCGAGCGAGTTGGTCTCTGGCCAGTTCGTGCATAGCGCGGAATATATGCGTCTGGCACTGAACCCGGGCGGCGGGACCGGCGGCACCTGTTTCGGTGACTCTGGCGGTCCCGACCTGCTGGGCGGTACAAATGTTGTCCTGGCGGTCAACTCGTACGTGACCAACGTCAACTGCTCGGGCGTCGGGTACTCGGCCCGCGTGGACATCCCAGAAGTGCTGGAGTGGATCCAGGGGTTCATCCCGTAGCCACTGATCTGGGCTGAGCATTGTGGCAAATTTGCTCGTACTGGGCCCGGAGCCATAGGGGGTTAATCGGGAGGCGGGCAAACGCGGGGCCCGCTCTTTTGCGGGCTGGCTCCGTTCTGGTTTTTGTTGCTCCTGTCCACCAGCGGGCCTCCGGGAGCAGTGGTTTGCCTGGATGACGGCGAAGGTCCTCGTTCCTCAGCGCTGTTTTGCCCTACCTGCCTCCGTTGCCGCTTTGCGGCGTGAGGGAGGAGACAGGTTAGAGGTGGGCGGCTTCGTCGCTCCCCACTCCCTCCCCCGTCCCCGCTACCAGCGGGGGAGAAGAAGGCAGGGAGGATAAGGGAACGGGATCAGCTCGCCAAAAACGGAGGTATCCCATGAAGCGAATTCTGTATACCTGATTCGCAGGGGGAGCCTCCAGCAAATGGGGGGCTCCCCGTTTTGTTTGCCAGACTCGCGTGTGCCGGGAGAGGAATGAGATGGTCGCGTCATTTGAACCATCCCGAGCCTCGGAGCAAGATTTGCTGTTTACTCCAAATGGGTGTATCCTAATCTATGCCTGTGCGCGATCGGCAAGGCAGAGACCAATCAGCGGTTGTCAACGGTTGTCTACAGCATGATGCAGGATACCAGAGTTTCCCCAGCCCCTCTGCGCTTATTTTGGGCGCTCGGCACCGCTCTGGGTGCCATCGCTGTTCTCCTGGTAGTCGGTAGCCCTGGGGGTCTGCCCCCTCCGATCCGGTCCGTCATCGCGCAAACTCCTCCCCTCTTTCAGGCCGTTTCCATCACCATCCCCACCTACCCCTACTCGCCCTGCCTGCGGGAGGCCTGGGACGGCCCCTACCGCTACCGCCGGATGGACTGGTCCTGCTATCCCTCCTCCCCCATTTCTGTCCCCGTCCCTTATACCCTGCTGGTGATGGAGAACGACTACCTGCGGGTAACCGTCCTGCCCGAACTGGGCGGACGGGTCTACCAGATGGTCTATAAGGCCACGGGCAGTAACGAACTCTACCAGAGCCCCGTCCTCAAACCGACCCACTGGGGCCCGCCCAACCAGGGCTGGTGGCTGGCGGTCGGCGGCATAGAGTGGGGCCTGCCGGTGGACGAGCACGGCTACGAGTGGGGCGAGCCATGGGCCTGGACGGTGGTCACCTCCGCCGCAGGCATCACCGTGACGGTGCGGGATACCGACGCAGCCGACCGAATCCGCGCGGCGGTGGACCTCTTCCTCCCTGCTAACCGGGGCTACCTGGCGGTCACCCCTCACCTGGAAAACCCCACCTCTTCGGCCCTCCGCTACAAATTCTGGATCAACGGCATGCTGGCCCCCGGGCCCGCGAACACTGTCGGCCCGGACCTGCGCTTCATTTTTAATGCCCCCCAAATGGCCGTCCATTCCACCGGCGACGACGTCCACTTCCCGCTGTGCGCCTGGCAGACCTATACCAGTCCCGATTGCCGCTTCCCCTGGCCTGTCCACCAGGGCGTGGACTTCTCCCGTCTGGGGAACTGGTACCGGCATCTGGGCTTCTTTGAATACCCCCAGGCGGCCGCCAATTTCTTCGGCGTCTACGATACGGCGGCGCATGAGGGCATCGTGCGGGTCTTCCCCTCCGCCGTTGCCCGGGGCGCCAAAGGGTTTGCCATGGGGTGGTCCGACCCGATAGACCCGTCTAACTGGACGGACGACGGCTCCACCTACGTGGAGCAACACGGCGGGGTGATGCCGGCTTTCTGGGACGAAGCGACGTTGCCGCCGGGGGAGACCCTTTCCTGGACGGAGTACTGGTACCCCGTCGGCGACATCGGTGGTCCTTTTTCGGACGCCACGGCGGAGGCTGCGCTGCGGGTGACCGGAGGGGACGGGGCCCTGCAGGTCGGCGTCCACTTCACCGCCCCGCGCGCGGCTGGGGAGAGCCGTCTGCGGGTCTGGGAGACAGCGACCTGCGCGCCCGTCGCGCGGGTGGACCTCCCCGAAGTGGGCCCGGCCCACCCGTTCACCGTCACCATTCCCCTGGCGGGCCGGACTCCAGAGCAGGTCTCGGTGGCCTGCGTGGACGCGCGGGAGAACGTCCTGGCGGGCCGCCGACCGGCAAACTGCCCGGCCTTCCCGGCGGCGCGTGTGGCGCCGCTGCCGCCCTATGTGACCCTCATGACCTTCGCCGTCTCCTGGCTGGAGCCAGACCCCTGGTGGGGCGCGGCAACTTTCCAGGTCCAGGTGCGGGACGGCCCCGACGGCCCCTGGACGAACTGGCTGACCGAAACGCAGGCCGTCTCGGCGACCTTCACCGGCGCCCACGGCCACACATACTTCTTCCGTGCCCGGACACTGGAGCGGGAGGAAGCGTTCGCCGGGGGCGACGAGGGGCAGGCCTGCACGTCCGTCCTGCTGGAGCCCGCGCCGGTGCTGGCCACTTCCCGTAAAACGGCCGCGTGGAGCCCGGGCGTCGTCCTCTCCGACGGCATATCCATCGCGACCGATGTTCTCTCCTACCGGGTGATCCTCTCCAATACCGGCAACCTGACGGCGACGGCGGTTGTCACCGACACCCCCTTCTGGGGGACGCGCGTCCTGACGGAGACCCTCGCGGCCGACGGCGGGCCGCCGCCGGTGTACGAAGGGGGCCGGATTCGCTGGAGCGGGGAAGTCGGGCCGGGGGAGGAGCGCTGGATTCAGTACGCCGTCATTCCCACCGATGCCCTGCGGCAGGGAGACCGGATTACCAACACCGTGGAGATTGCGGGGAGCGTCCTGGGGCCTTTCACCCGCCAGGTCGTGACGGTCCGGCCCTGGCGCTGTTATCTCCCGCTGGTGCGGCGGGGAGCGTAGAGGGAAGGATGATGTTGCGGCGGCGGCTTCGCGGGGGAAGAAGAGGGGGTTTGGGGGCGGCGGCCGAAGGCCGCCGCCCCCAAACCCCCGTTATCTCCTCCTCCGGGAGGGGTGAGGAACGCAGGTCGGATGGTCAATCCGACCCACATTATTGGTGGTGGTCCCGGCGGGGGCGGACGGGGATGGTGCGGAATTCCCGCACGAAGCGGATGAGGTTCTCCACCGTCGTCTCAAATAGCGCCTGGCCGAACCCGGCGGTAGCGACGGTCGGGTCGCCACAGACGCCGCTTTCGCTCATCCGGGACCACCAGTCCTGCCATACCAGCGCGCTGGGCTCCGGGTGGTCCCAGTTAAAATAGGTCAGTTTGACCTGCCCTATCTCCCGCACCGCCCGGTCCATTTGCACCAGGTCGGGCCGCAGATAGAGCATCATCGCCGTTTCGTACTCGCAGGCATGGGCGACGCCGCCGGGGCCCGAGCGGCGCATCCGGGAGAACGTCGGCTCCGCCAGGGTGGGGTCAATGGCCGCGTTGGGACTGACGACCCCACAGATGGCGCCTGTCTCCAGCACCACCCGCCGGGCCGCCAGGTCGGCGATGGCGGCGTTGGAGCCGTGGCCGTTCACAATCAGGATGTGGGTGAACCCATGGCGGGCCGGACTCATCGCCACCTCGGAGACGTAGGCGATGAGCGTCTGCATATCCACCGAGACGGTGCCGGGGAAGTCCATGTGGTGCTCGTCCAGGCCGTAGGCCACCAGGGGCATCACCAGCATCTCCTCCGGCGCCCGCCGGGCCGCCTCCAGGCAAATGGCCTCCACGATGATGTTATCGGTATTGAGCGGGAGATGCGGCCCGTGGTCCTCCACCGTGCCAAATGGGAGCAGGACGACGGGCTGCCGGGCGATGGCCTCCCGCATCTCGGGCCAGGTCAGTTCGTCGTAGCGGTACTTCACGGGGTCTCTCCAGAAATGACCACGGACCACTGACCACAGACCACAGACCACAGACCACAGACCACTGTACAGGCTGACAGCCTGCGCTACTGTCGTCTGTCGTCTGTGGTCGGTCGTCTGTCGTCCGTCGTCAGTCCTCCGATTTCAGCCGCCGGGCCAGGGCCAGGGCCTCTTCCCGCGTGGTGACCTCTCCGGCGGCCTGGGCCTCCCGAATCGCCTCCAATAACCGTCCCACTTCCGGCCCCTCCGACAGGTTCAACTCCCGCATCAGGTCCCGCCCGTTGACCAGTGGCGGGGGCGCGACGGTCCCCTGGCTTCGGTGGAAGAAATATTCCAGCAGCGCGTGGGCCGCCGCCCGCCGACGGGCCCACCGCTGGGGTTCCAGGTTCGGGCCCCAGATGGCCAGATGGTCGGCCAGGGCCAGCAGGACGACCTCCACGCCGGCCTCGCCGGTCGCCCGGAAGAACCGGTAGGCGGCGCGCCCCGTCACGCCGCCGGGAGTTTCGGCCAGATGGGCCGGCCGGAGGTGGGCGCGCACGACGGTTGTGATGAACTCCGTCTCGGCCCGGCTGAAGCGGAACTGGCGCATCCAGTCCGCCGCCTGCCGCGCGCCGACGGCCTCGTGGCCGTAGAAATGGAGGACGGGGTGGGCCTGCCCCGGCTTCATCTCTTCCGTGACGGTGAGGGGTTTGCCGATGTCGTGGAGCAGCGCGGCCAGGAGGAGGAGTGTCCGTCGGTAGCGGGGGGCGGTCATCGGCCGGCGGAGATGGCGGACCAGCGCGGGGGCGAAGGGGGCCAGCGTCTCCCGGACCTCATCCCACGCCACGTCCGGCGCGTCCGCGTACATGGCAGATTCAAGAGGGGAGATGGCAGATTCTTTGAACATGCCATGTAGAATCTGCCATATCCTCTCCGCTGCGTCCACCGTCATTAACGTGTGCCACCAGACGTCGTAGCGATGGGGTGGGGTCTGGCGTTGCTCCCGGAGGGCATCCACGTCGGGGAGGATGGACCTCATCAGGCCCAGTTCGTCCAGCAGTTGCAGGTGGTAGGCGACGGAGCGGGCGTTCAGCAGGCGGACGAACTCGTCCCGGATGCGCTCCGGGGAGACGCGGGGGAGTTGTCCGGCGCGCTCTATGATCCACTGGGCGGTCCGCACCTCCAGCCGCAGGCCCAGTTCCGCCACGATGCGGACGGCGCGCAGCATACGGACGGGGTCGTGGTCAAAGGCTTCCGGCCCCACTGCCCGCACCCGGCGGGCCTCCAGGTCGGTCAGGCCGCCGGTGGGGTCTATCAGTTCCCCGTCCGGCCCGACGGCCAGCGCGTTGAGGGTGAAATCCCGGTCGCGCAGGTCGGCTTCCAGATCGGGGCCGCGCAGGCGGGCGAAGTCCAGTTCCACCCGCCGGCCTTCTCGCCGGACGATGACCCGTCCGGTATCCCGTTCCTCATCCAGAGGGTAGAAGGCCCCTCCCAGCGCGTCGGCGACGGCGCGGGCCAGCCCCAGCGCGTCCTGGTCCACGGCGAAGTCCCAGTCGTGGATGGAGCGGCCCAGGAGCAGGTCCCGTACACACCCGCCCACCGGCCAGACCCGGACGCCCCGTTCGGCCGCGACCTGGCGGACCATATTCCAGGGCCACGGAGGGAGCGAGACGGCAGCCATAGCGAGGCCAGAACGTGCCAGGCACTTCCGGAAGTGCCTGGCACGTACTGCATACGAGGCTTACGACTTACGCGACGATATGTTTCTGGTCGTACTGCTGGATGCCCCAGATGGCGGTCCGTCGGAGCCACTGGTAGGCACTGAGGACCTGCTGAGGGAGCAACCCGCCGTCGTAGGGCAGGGCGTAGTCCAGGACGATGCCCTCGGGGAATGCCCACGCCCGGAGAAAGACCACGTTCTGGTTCAGGGTGTTGGTCAGTTCCAGTTGGTCCTCGTGGCGGGTTCCCCTCCGCCAGCCGAAGAGCAGGAAGAACGTCAGCAGTTGCTTGTCCTCTTCCACCGAGATGAAAACCTTGATCCCCTCCTCGTTCACACAGACCTTGTCGTCGGCGGTCAGCGTGGCATTGATCAGCGCGTCGTCAAAAACGGCCTTGATGCTCTGAGGGGAGACCTCTTCCGGGGATAGTACGTACTCGTTCATCGGACTCCTTCCAGACAGGGGGTCACACGGGCGCTTTCGGGAAGGACGACTGTTGCCGGAATGGGGGAGAGCGGGGACAGGCGTCTTTCCTCAAAAGAGGGTGTGCCGTTCTCATTATACCGGTTTGTCCCACATTGTCAAACGTTCTGTACGACCGGCAGGGTCAGCAGCGCGTGGGGGACGATGAGGACATCCAGGTCGGGCCCCAGGTCCCGGGTGACGATGTCCAGCGCTTCGTCCATTGTGGCGGCGGGGATCATTTTACAGGCCGCCACGATGTCCGGATGTTCGCTTCCCACAATGATAATCCGCGTCTCCTCCAGCACTTTCGCGACCACAAAGGCCCGCTGCTGGCCGGGCGGGTAGCCGTGGCGACGGGCATCGTCCAGGACGAACTGGACATCCGGGGCGTCCCGCAGAGCGGCGAAGAAGCGCTGTTCGCCCACGCCCTCTCCGGCCCCTTCCTCGCAGCGGGCGGGGATGATGTAGTAGCCTCCCCGCCGGACGACAGGGGTCGGGGCGAAGTGCAGGTACGATGGCGCCCGGCTGGCCTGGTAGAGGTTGGTGTCTTTGGGATAGCCCACGCCGCCGATGGCGACGTCGTACTGATGGGGGATGGGGACCTCGTAGACGGTGCGGGCGAAGGCCACCAGTTCCACGAAGGCCGCCTCCGGGTCCCCGGCGGCTACCTTGAGGATGCGGTGTTCGTCGTCCAGGACCGCGTTGAGGATGAAGCGCAGGCCGGCCCGGCGGGCCGCTTCGGTGACCGCTTCGTGGAAGGGATTGCCCTCAATGCGGCCCAGGCGGGTACCGGGGTGGTCCACGAAGGCCGGGCCGTGGGTATGGGCAATGAGCGCCTCTCCGGCCGCTCCCACCGCCACCGTCTTGCGGCCGCCGGAGTAGCCCGCGTACTGGTGGGGCTCCACGATGCCGGTGGCGATCAGCAGGTCCGCCTCCACCGCCGCGCGGTGGACCTGAACCGGCACCCCGCCGGGGGTGACGCCCAGGTCTACCAGCGCCTCGGGGTTGCGGGGCTCGTTGTCTATGACCCGGTAGCGGGCGACGACCTCCGCACCCAGTTTGGCGGCCTTCTCTTCCGGGGTGGACGGTCGGTGCATCCCGATGCCGCATAGCAGGGTGATGTCCTCATCCCGGATGCCGGCCGCCTCCAGTTCCCGCAGGAGGGCCGGGACCAGGATGTGGTCCGGGCTGGCGCGGGTGATGTCGGTGAAGACGATGCAGACCCGGTCGCCGGGCCGGGCCAGTTCCCGCAGGGGCGGCGAACCGATAGGGCGGGCCAGCGCCTCAGCCACGGCCGCCTCCGGATCGTCCAGCGGCGGCACCGGGCGGGACTCCACCACCGTCGCCCGTATCCCGGGAGGCAGCGTGAACTCCAGATAGGTTTTACTGTAGGGAATCCGGTACATAGTCGGCCTCGCAATGAGAGATTGAACTGGATGGTTGAGGTCACCCTGTTGCTGTTTCCTTGTTCTCCGGAAATTATAAGCGCAGATGGCGGAAGGGGCAAATGTTCATTAATAGGACACGGATTGACGCGGGTGATACGGCTTTTCACGGATTTTTAACTATTCAGCCGATTGAAATCATCTTCCCTGGGCACTTCGTGCCGGGCGTCGGCCTGCCCTCACCCTTCCTCCGGCGGCGCAGCCGCCGGGGGTGGGGTGAGGTCGGCGAAGGCCGACCCAAGGCCTGCGGCCCAGGAAGGGTGACTTCAGTCAGCGCCTGAATAGTTACCACGAATGAAAAGGGGATGGTTCAGAATTGGTTGACACTTTCTGCATCTCCAAATCTTCCTGGCCCCTCACCCCCCTTTGTCCCCCCTCTCCCCTTGGCCTGCGGCCAGGGGAGAGGGGGGATTGAAGAGGGGTTTTGCGGCGGGCGGCTTCGCCGCCCGCCGCAAAACCCCAATTTCTCCCCCTCCCCTCGCCCGCCGCCGAAGGCGAGCGGGAGAGGGGAGGGGGCAGGGGGTGGGGTGAGGGCCAGGCGGAATTTTAACGCCCGTAAAAAGTGTCAACATATTTCCCCGGAAAATTGAACTATCCCATGAAAAGAAATAAAATTCGTGCCAATTCCAATTGATCTGCGTCCTTTTTCCACCTGCTGGCGTGTTGCCTCAGACCAGCATCGGTGTTATTATTAGTGTCACCACCTATCCTTTGCACGGAGGAGGCCGCAATGAGCAGAAGCGAACTGGCGGGTCGGTGGGCGCTCATTCTGGGCGCCTCCAGCGGATTCGGGGCGGCAACGGCCCGGGCTCTGGCGCGAGCGGGGATGAACATCTTCGGCGTCCACCTGGATACCCGGGCCACGCTGGACCGGGCCCAAGGGGTCATCGCGGATATTGAGGCGGCCGGCCGGCGGGCCGTTTTCTTCAACACCAACGCCGCCGATGCCCGGAAACGAGAACAGGTCCTGGACCGCATCCAGGAAGTTCTCTCTCAGGATACGGAGAAGAGCATCCACTTCGTCCTGCACTCCCTGGCTTTCGGCTCCCTTCTCCCCTTTATCGCGGATGACCCGCAGGGAGCGATCACCGAGGAGCAGATGGATATGACCCTGCGGGTGATGGCCCACAGTCTGGTCTATTGGGTGCAGGGGCTGGTCCGACGCAATTTGCTGCAGAGAGGTAGCCGGGTGTATGCCCTCTCCAGCGCGGGGGCAGAGCGGGTGGTCGTGCCCTACGGTGCGGTCTCCGCGGCCAAGGCTGCGTTGGAGAGCCACGTGCGCCAACTGGCCCTGGAACTGGGGCCGCGCGGGATCGCCGTCAACTGCCTGCGGCCGGGGGTGGCGGATACCCCGGCCCTGCGGGTGATTCCCGGGCACGAACACTGGATGCAGGAGGCCCTCCAGCGCAATCCCGGGGGACGGCTGACCACTCCGGAGGACGTGGCGGCTGTCCTGGTTGCTCTGGCCGACCCGGCGGTCACCTGGATCAGCGGTGCGGTCATTCCGGTGGATGGCGGGGAAATCATCGTCGGGTGAGATTCAACCATCCTTCGCGGTAGCAACAACTCCCTGCTTTCCTGGATCAATGACCGGCAGCGGGCATCTTGCAGGCTGCCGGTCGTTTTTGCACATAGCGCGCAAATGGCCGGCCTTGCCGAAATATTTTGTTCCGTCCCATCGTCCATTTAATATCCCCACATATATCCCAAATGTTCTGAAAATTCCCCACTCCTGGGGGGAGGGAACGGCTCTCGGGGCTGGAGGCCTTCACCGGCTCCGGAACCTTAAATTTGAGAAGGTTTTAAGGTAGAGGCAGGGGCCAACGAGTTGCCCGCTGTGGGCTTTTTGGTACAATCAAGGCGAATCCTGACCTTGGGCACTACATCTTTCGCCGATCCTCACTGCTCAAGGAGTCAATCTCTTCAACCTCCCGTCAATCTTGATCCACCGGCTCAACCGCATATAAGGGTCCCCCTTACCCTTCGCGGATGGGCTCAAAGTTTGCTCTGCGGGAGGACGTCTCCCTGTCACGAATCTTCCCTGAACGGCTCAGTATGGATGCCTACCGTATCTGGCAAGCAGCCTTAGGTGAACTTCAACTGGAACTGACGCGCGCTACCTTTGAGACCTGGCTGCGGAACTCTCGTTTGATAGCCTGCGAAGATGGTGTCTTCGTCATCGGAGTCGCCAATACGTACGCGCGCGACTGGCTGGAGAGCCGGCTCCGGTCCGTTGTGGCGCGCGTCCTCACCCGTCTCACCGGGCGGACTGCATCCGTACGGTTTGTCGTCTGGGAAGGCCAGCGGGAGGAGCCGGAGACCCCTCCCACACTCCCGCTGTTGAACGGAAAGACGACCGAGTCCTCGCGCAGGAACGAACGGTCCAACGACACTTTGAATCCTCGCTACACCTTTGACTCTTTCATCGTCGGGCCGGGCAATCGGCTGGCTCACGCGGCCTGCATGGCCGTGGCGGAGCGACCGGCGCGCGCCTTCAACCCGCTCTTCATTCACGGGGGTGTTGGTCTGGGGAAGACGCATCTCCTGCATGCGATTGGCCACATCTGCCGGGCCAGCGGCCTGCAGACCCTATACGTCTCCGCCGAGACTTTCACCAACGACCTGATTGAGGCCATCCGCCACCAGACCACGGATGCGTTCCGGGAAGTCTACCGCACGGTGGACGTCCTGCTGGTGGACGATGTTCAGTTCATCGCCGGAAAGGAATCCACACAGGAAGAGTTCTTCCACACTTTTAACACGCTGCATGGCAATGGGGCGCAGATTGTCATCTCTTCCGACCGTCCTCCCCGGGCGATGGCCACGTTGGAAGAGCGACTACGCTCCCGGTTTGAGTGGGGGCTCATCGTGGACATCCAGCCCCCCGACCTGGAGACGCGCATCGCCATTCTGCGCTGGAAGGCTGCCGGACTGGGCATCCCGGTCCCCGATGAGATTTGCTTCCTGATCGCCGAACGGTTCCAGAGCAACATCCGGGAACTGGAGGGGGCGCTGAACCGCGTGGTGGCGGTTGCCACATTAACTCACCAGCCCCTGACACCCGAACTGGCCGCACAGGCACTGGAGGACATGGTCGCCCGTGCCCGGCCTCCGATCACCCCGGAATCCATCATCCAGGCCGTGGCAGAATTTTACAACCTGGGTGTGGAAGAACTGACGGGCACCTGTCGGCGCCAGGGTGTCGTCCGCCCGCGCCAGGTGGCGTGTTATCTGCTGCGTCATGAAGCGGGCGCGTCCCTGCCCCAAATTGGACAGTGGCTGGGTGGGCGGGACCATACCACCATTCTGCACGCCTGCGAACGGATCACGACTTTGCTGGAGGAGGACAGCACTCTCCGGCGGGAGGTCCAGGCGATTCGGGAACAACTGTACCGGGAACCCCCGGCACGGGGAAAGGCCCATGCCGTGTCTCTATCCCGGCGATAACCCCATGCTGCCCCTGATACCGCAGAACCGGGGGTGTGTCCCAATTTCGTCGGGCCTGGCCGCTTTGTAGGACAACTGCGAGCAGTTGTCCTACAACTTTGGGACACACCCAGAACCGGCGCGGCCTTGACATCTATCCAGATTGCGGTAAAATACAAGGGCGAATGGGGCTGTAGCTCAGCTGGGAGAGCGCTTCAATCGCACTGAAGAGGCCAGGGGTTCGAATCCCCTCAGCTCCATCGTGGGCCCGTGGCGCAGCTGGGAGCGCGTCTCAATGGCATTGAGAAGGCCGAGGGTTCGAATCCCTCCGGGTCCACCTGATTCCACCTGATTCCCTCTCTGCCCCCTCATCTCCACCCTACCGGGCCTCAGTGAGATGACGGCTCAGAGGCGTCAACCTTTCCCAATGAGGTGGGCGCAACGGAGCCGTTTTTCTTTTTCAATCCCACCATAGGAGGCCAAAATAATGTCCCCCTCTCCCCGCATGTTCTGGATTCGCCTGGGTATCGGCACCACCCTCTCCGTCCTCAGCGCGGTCCTCCTGACCCTCTCCTTCCCACCCTACAGCCTCTGGCCCCTGATCTGGGTGGCCTTCATCCCGATGCTGGTGGCCCAGTTCCGGGTCATGCCGCGCAAAATCTCCGGCCTGGCCTCCGCCATCGCCATCGGCGGCTGGCTGGGCGGCTACCTGACTCCCATCTTCACCGGCAGCGGCATCTATATGGTCTGGCTTCCACTGCTCATCGCCGCCATCAGTTATCTGGCCGATAGCGGCGTGCGCGCCTTCCACGAGCGCACGGACTACCGCTGGTTCGTCGGATACGGCGCGCTGAACTGGGTGGGCTTTGAGATGATCCGCAGTTTCATCCCCATCATGGGCACGTGGGCCTTTGTGGCCAACACCCTCTACGGACAGCCCTGGCTGATCCAGCCCGTGAGCATCTTCAGCATCTTCGGCCTGGGCCTGCTCATCATGTCCGTCAACTACGGGCTGGCGCTGGGCGCGCTCTATCTCTTTGACCGGCGCTGGAAACTGGACCCGGAGACGCCGCCCCTGACCGGGCGTTCGGTGCGCCGTTGGGTGCTGGGCGTGCTGGCCGCGCTGGTGGCCTGGACCGGCCTCAGCCTGGCCCTCTTCCGCGCCCCGACGACCCCGACAGTCCGCGCCGCCGCGCTGCACTACGACGCCGGTGTGCCCTGGAGCGGGGTGGGCCGGTTCAGCGAACTCACCCGTCAGGCCGCCCGCGCTGGCGCCCGCCTCGTCGTCTGGCCCGAAATCGCCATTGAGGGCGACCCGCAGGTGACAAACACCGACCACTTCCGCCAACTGGCCGCCGAGACGGATGCCCACCTGGTTCTGGGTTACTTTGTCCGGGTGACCGAACGGGTCTGGCGGAACGAGGCCACGGTGCTGACCCCCGACGGTCAGTTCCTGGGCGTCTACGGCAAGGACCACCCCGTCACCTTTGCCGGGGAGACGAGTCTGACGCGCGGGACCTATCCGGTGTACGACACCCCGCTGGGCCGCCTGGGCACCATCATCTGCTACGACCTGGACTTCACGGACACGGCCCGCAAGATCACCCGCAACGGCGCGCAACTGATCCTGGTCCCCTCCCACGACTGGCCGGAGATCGCCACCAAGCACTACACCCACCTGGTCTTCCGCGCGGTGGAGAACCGGGTGAGTCTGGTCAAGGCCGACAACAGCGGCAACGACTCGGTCATCGTGGACCCCTACGGGCGGATCATCGCCGCCGCCGTCACCCCTGGCGGGGATAAAACCGGGCAGGTCGTCATCGCCGACGTGCCCCTGGGCACGGGCGATTCCCTCGCTGTCCGCCTGGGCGACTGGACCGGCTGGCTTGCCCTGGCGGGGATGGCGTTTTTCATCGTTTACGATCCCATAACCAAAGCAAGGGCGAAGCGGCGCGATGAAAGAGCAATTTCTGTTACGGGTTAACAAGCGCAGGAACATTTGGCGAGTGGCCCTGCTGGTGATATATTATGTAGGATTTTGTGGCGGGCGGCCTTGCCGCTCGCCACAAAATCCCTCTTACCGGCAGATTTGACATTTGCCCAAATTGCGATAAAATACACAACCACAGAGGGTTCTATTCCCTGAAGGGCCTGCGGCCCGTTTTCTGATTCCGTAGTTGTTCTGCACCTTTGACTTTCTGGTCCTCTACAGGCTGCGAACAGGAGTAGTAGGCCATCCCTGCAGCGAGCCGGGGACGGTGGAAGCCCGGCACACAGCGCCACGGGGAGCGCCAGGGGGATCCCCCGAAGGCCGAACTCGCCTGGGAGCCGCGCTGGCGAACGGGATTCCCCAGTAGTCGGCGACGGGTGGCCCCCGTTATTGGGCCAGAGCGGGAGACGCCCTTCGTTTCCGGGTTCGTAGTCCGGCACGGAGCACAGCGGAGTGCCGTCCGGGCGTCTCCAACCAGGGTGGTACCGCGGAGTGTGCCCCTTCGTCCCTGGACGAAGGGGCTTTTTGTTCATTTTTGCCACGAAAATTCGTGAAATTCGTGCGATTCGTGGCTACTCAGGAGGAGAAGATGGGAATCCGGCCAACCCCGTGGATCTGGCACAACGGGAAACTGGTCCCGTGGGAAGAGGCGCGCGTGCACGTTCTGACCCACGCGCTCCACTACGGCTCCAGCGTCTTTGAGGGCATTCGGACCTACAGTACCCCGCGCGGCCCGGCCGTCCTGGGCCTGGAGCCCCACGTGCGCCGCCTTTTCGCCTCGTGCAAAATCTACCGGCTTGCCATCCCCTACTCCCCGGAGGAGATCGCGCAGGCCATCCTGGATACCGTCCGGGCCAACGGCCTTCGGGATTGCTACATCCGCCCTCTGGTCTTCCGGGGCCTGGGGACCCTCGCGCTGGACGCGCGGGAGTGCCCCACGGAGGTCATTATCGCCACCGTGGAGATGGGAAACTACCTGGGGGAGGAGGGCCTCCGCCAGGGGATTGACGTGGTGGTCACCTCCTGGCAACGGATGGCTCCCAACACCTTCCCGGCGATGGCGAAGATTGGTGGTCAGTACATCAACTCCCAACTCATCGCAATGGAGGCCCACGACCGGGGAGCCGCAGAGGGACTGGCTCTCAACGCTGATGGCTACGTCAGCGAGGGGAGCGGGGAGAACATCTTCATCGTCCGGGACGGCGTGCTGGTTACCCCGCCCCTCTCCGCCTCCATCCTGCCCGGCATCACGCGCGGGTTCGTCCTCCAACTGGCCCGCGACCTGGGGTACGAGGTGCGGGAGGAGATGATCGCTCGCGAGATGCTCTACCTGGCGGACGAAATTTTCCTCACCGGAACCGCGGCGGAGATCACCCCTGTGCGCAGTGTGGACGGCCTCTTGATCGGGAACGGAGAGCGGGGTCCGGTGACCGCCCGCCTCCAGGAGGAGTTCTTCGGCATCGTGACCGGTCGCAAGGAGGACCGTTTCGGCTGGCTGACCTGCGTGGAGGGCGGATGAACGCGGTAGAACTGGCCCCCGGCATCTTCCACCTCCAGGGCGGCTCCAATATGGGGCTGGTCGTCCGGGAGGGGAAGGGGTTGCTGATAGATACCGGCCTGGACGAGGACGCGGCCCGGCGGGCCCTCCGCTTCGCCGAAGGGGAGGGGGTCGGACTGGAGGCCGTCTTCCTGACCCACGCCCACGCCGACCATCACGGCGGCGCCCATTTCCTGCAGCGGCGGCTGGGAGTTCCCCTCTACGCGCCGGCCCTGGAGGCCGCGATGATGGAGAACCCGATTATGGAGCCCCTGTTTCTCTTCGGCGGCGCGGCGCCCATCCGGGAACTCCGGCAGAAATTCACCATGGCCCCGCCCTGCCAGATCGCCCGCGTCGTGGACGCGGGGCCGCTGGAGGTGGGGCCGTTCCGGGTGGATGTGGTCCCGCTTCCGGGCCATGCCCTCAACCAGATGGGCGTCGCCGTGGGGGACGTCCTCTTCTGCGCCGATGCCGTCTTCCCGGCGGAGACGCTCCGGAAGCACGGGGTCATCTTCTGCGCGGACATGGACGCCGCGCTGGATACGCTGGCGCGCCTGGAGGAGATGCCGTACGCGCGCTTTGCCCCCGGCCACGGCCCCGCCTATGGGGCCGGGGAGGAAATCCGCGAAATCTGTGCGGCCAACCAGGCCCGGCTGGAGGAGATTCGGGAGCGGGTGCGGGCCGCGCTGGCCGGGCCCGCCGACACCGACGCGCTGGTCTGCCGCGTCGCCGAGGGCCTGGGCCTGCGCCTGACCACTGCCACCGCCTTCTTCCTGGCCCGCGCCACCATCTTGGCGGCCCTCTCTTCCCTGGAGCGCGCGGGGGAGGTGAAGGCCGTGGTGGAGGAGAACCGCCTGCTTTGGCGGAAAACCGTGTAGTGCGGGCTGTCGGCCTGTAACCCAGGCGATTCCCCCTGTAGCGCAGGCTATCAGCCTGTAACTCGCCGCCGTGGCGCAGAGAGCGCAGAGAAACGAACGTGCCGACTCAAGTTCCGCCATCGGCCTTCGGCCTCCGGTCGGCCTTTGCCGCCCTCACCCCACCCCCGGCGGCTGCGCCGCCACCCCCTCCCCTCTCCCGCCCCGGCGGGAGAGGGGAGAGGGGAGGGGGTTGGGGGAGGGGTGAGGGCAGGCCGACGCCCGGCACAGCGTGCCCAGGGAGGCTGATTTCTAATCAGCGCAAGCGGCAGGCCAGCCGGGCAGGTAATTACAGGGAAAAACCATACTCATCCGCGTCCATCCGCGGTCATCCGCGTCCTATTTCCGATGAAGTCTACTAATACGCAGCAGGAGGGGACCATGCCCGACCCGTACATTCCGCAGGAAATAGAACCGAAATGGCAGAAGAAGTGGGAAGAAGACCGCCTGTACCGATCCGTCATTGATCCCAATCAGCCCAAGCACTACGCGCTGACGATGCTCCCCTACCCCAGCGGCGACCTGCACATCGGCCACTGGTACGCCATGGCCCCGTCGGACGTCCGCGCCCGCTTCATGCGCATGCGCGGCTACAACGTCCTCTTCCCTATGGGCTTTGATGCCTTCGGCCTGCCCGCCGAGAACGCCGCCATTAGCCACGGCATCCACCCCTACCAGTGGACCATGTCCAACATTGAGAAGATGCGCCGCCAACTGAAGAGCATGGGGGCGATGTTTGACTGGGAGCGGGAGGCCATCACCTGCCTGCCCGGCTACTACCGCTGGACCCAGTGGTTCTTCCGCAAAATGTACGACATGGGCCTGGCCTACCGGAAAAAGTCCCAGGTGGACTTCTGCCCCCGGTGCAACACCACCCTGGCCCGCGAGCAGGTCTGGGGGCCGGAGCGGGTCTGCGAGCGGTGCGGGACCCCCGTCATCAAGAAAGAACTGGAGCAGTGGTTCTGGCGGATCACCACCTACGCCGAGGAACTGCTGGATTTCTCCAAAATTGACTGGCCCGAACGGGTGGTCACGATGCAGACCAACTGGATCGGCAAGAGCATCGGGGCCAACGTCACCTTCCGGACGGAGCGGGGGGACCCGCTGGTGGTCTTCACCACCCGCCCGGATACCCTCTGGGGCGCCACTTTCATGGTACTGGCCCCGGAGCACCCGCTGGTGGACGAGTTGACCGCGCCCGAATACCGGCAGGCCGTGGAGGAATACAAATACTACGCCGCCCGCCAGAGCGAGATTGACCGGCTCTCCACCGAGAAGGAGAAGACGGGCCTTTTCATCGGCGCGTACGCCATCAACCCCGTCAACGACGAGCGCATCCCCATCTGGATTTCCGACTACGTCCTGATGACCTACGGGACGGGGGCCATCATGGCCGTCCCGGCCCACGACGACCGGGACTTCGCCTTCGCCCTCAAGTTCGGCCTGCCCGTCATCCCCGTCATTGACCGGCCCGACGGCGCGGTCCGCTCCTTCGTCCGACCGGGCGCGGTCCGGGACGGATTCGCCCAGGCCCTGGCGGAGGCTGGGTTCTCCGTGGAGGAAAGGGACGGAGGGCTGGCGGTCTCCCTCTCCCGCGAGACGACGGACCGGTACCTCGGGCTGGTCCGGGAGTACCTGCAGCCCCGCGCCTGGGTGGACGTTGTCGGCGGCCCGTGGGCCTTTGTCTTTGCCGACGGGGTGCTCTCCGTGGACAGCCTGGCGGGGGAGCGGCGCATCCTGGAGCGCTGCCAGGGTCTGGACCCCACTGCCGGGGAGTGCAGGACCGTCGCGGAACTGCTCTGGCGCGTCCCCTTCTACCGGGACGTCCTCTTCCACGCCGGGTACGGCCCGATGATCAACTCCGGCCCGCTGACCGGCACCCCCGGCGACGTCGCGGTGCAGCGGACGACGGAGTGGCTGGCGGAGCGCGGGGCAGGGGAGTTCGCCGTCAACTACCGGCTGCGCGATTGGTGCATCAGCCGCCAGCGGTACTGGGGCGCGCCCATCCCCATCGTCTACTGCGACCGCTGCGGCATCGTCCCCGTCCCCTACGAAGACCTGCCCGTCCTTCTGCCCACCGACGCGGTCATCCCGCCCACCGGGGAGAACGCGCTGAAGTACCACGAGGGGTTCCTGCACACCACCTGCCCCCAGTGCGGCGGCCCGGCCACCCGCGAGACCGACACTATGGACACCTTCGTCTGCTCGTCCTGGTACCAGTACGCCTACCTGAGCCCGTACTACCGGGAGGGCGAACCGGCCCGCGCCGACTCCATCCCCTTTGACCCCGAGGAGGGGAAGTACTGGCTCCCGGTGGACGTCTATACCGGCGGGGTGGAGCACGCCACCATGCACCTCATCTACACCCGCTTCTTCACCAAAGTGATGCGGGATATGGGGCTGGTGGACTTTGACGAGCCGATGACCGTCCTGCGCAACCAGGGCATCATCCTGGGCGAGGACGGGGAGAAGATGTCCAAGAGCCGGGGGAACGTGGTGGCGCCGGACGACCTGGTGGAGCGCTACGGCGCGGACACCGTTCGGGGCTACCTGATGTTCGGCTGGCGCTGGGAGCAGGGCGGCCCGTGGGACTCCAAAGGGATTGAGGGGGTCTACCGCTGGCTCCACCGGGTCTGGAACCTGGTCCTGGAGCCGGGTGGCGCGGGCGGTCAGCCTGCGTCACCCAAAGAAATCGCCGACCTGCGTCGCTGGACGCACCGGACCATCCAGCGGGTCACGGAAGACCTGGAGAACTTTGAGTTCAACACCGTGATCTCCGCGCTCATGGAGTTCACCAACGGGCTCCAGAAGGCGAAGGAGACGGCCGTCTACGGGACGGAGGCGTGGGAGGAGGCCATCCAGACCCTGCTCCTGCTGCTGGCCCCCTGTTGCCCGCACATTGCGGAGGAGTTGTGGGTGCGGACGGGCCGGCCCTACAGCATCCACCTGCAGTCCTGGCCCCAGTACGACCCCGACCTGCTGGTGGAGGAAGTGGTGACGCTGGTGGTGCAGGTGAACGGGAAGGTCCGGGCCCGGTTGGAGGTTCCGGCGGACATCACCGAGGAGGCGGCGCGGGAGGCGGCGCTGGCCCATCCCAACGTCCAGAAGTACATCGCGGGGAAAGAGGTCCGGCAGTTCGTCTACGTGCCGGGGCGGCTGCTGAACATCGTGATATAGGCGGTTTTTGTGGCGGCGGCAGAGCCGCCGCCACAAAACCTTCTACTCCATCGTCCCGAAGCGGGTGAGGACCACCGCGCCCAGCCCTGCGCAGGTGACCAGGAATCCGCCGACCCAGCCCACGCAGGGGATCAGGTTCAGCAGGTCCACCAGCATCGTCAGGAGCCCTGCGCCCAGCGCGGCGGTCCAGAAGGGCGCCACCGCCCGGGAGGTCAGCGTCGGCATCAGCCGCTCACCGACGACGATGCCAATGGCCAACTGCCCGAACAGGACCGCGACCACCAGCGCGACCGCCACTGCGGCCCCCACCGGGGAGAGGCAGAGAGTGATGATGAGCCCGACCGCCAGCAGGATGCCGACGATCAGCGTCAGCAGGCCCATGCCGAAGGCGTTGAGGGGCCGTTCCAGCGCGCTTCGCCCGACCCGCGTGGCCGCCCGGGGCCACAGCAAGACCACCAGCCCGGCCAGTCCGGCCATCACCACCGTCCGCAGAAGGAGCCCCAGCCCCTGCATGGCGACCTGGAAGGCCATCGTGGGCAGCCCGTCCGAGGGCCAGTACGGGTAAACAGGCATGGGGACCGCCCCCCACCCCCAGCGCCACCAGGACCACTGAGGGGGATTCACCACCTGCTGGCCGCGCACCTGGGCGCCCATTTCCTGCTCCACCGTTCCCCCAAGGGTCACCAGCCCGCCATCAATCCGGGCCGTTTCCCGCAGAAGAACGTCGCCCCCCATCGCGACGACATCCTTCTCCACGGTTCCAGCGATTTCCACATCGCCGCCCCAGGCCAGCAGACTGCCTTCCAACTGGCTATCGGCCTCTATGCGCACGTCTCCGCCGAAGACGATCAAGTCACCTTCCATCGTCTGGCCGCTCTCCAGGGTGAAATCCCCCCAGACGACCTGCCCCGGCGGCTGCCCGTCCGAGGCGAAGGCCGGCGCGGCGGCCATCAACATCGTCGCCACCACCAGAAGCGTTTGCAGAATGCGCGTGAACCGCATGGGAACACCCCCATTGGTTTGATTTGTATGGGGGCGACCGCCCGGGGACAACCGCGAGGGTTGCCCCTACACGCCCCTGTCTGGGCAACCGTAAGAGTTGCCCTACATTATTCAGATTCCAGGATAACGCTGCCCACACCCGCCGTGAGGGTGACCTGCAGGGCCGCCCCGGCCCCTCCGTAGGCCCCGTTGAGGTAAGCGCCCTCGGAAAGACGCCAGTCGCCGCGGGTCTGGATGTCGCTCAGTCCGCCCTCCACCACGACCCGTACCCCTACATCTTTGGGGAACCGGAGCGTCAGAGACCCCACCCCCGCGGTCACTTTGACCCGGGCGGAATCCGCCCAGGGGCCGGTGAAATCCAGGATCAGGTTGCCGACCCCACCCTCCACCTGAACCTCTTTGGGACGGGCGTACCCGATGCCCCGGACCTCCACGTTGGCGGCCCCGGCCCGGAGCAGGAAACGGTCCATGGGGACGGCGCTGGGCGTCTCCCAGCGCACGACCATATCCGATGCGCCGGTCTCCAGGGAGAAATCGGTCAGCGCCAGGCCGCCCAGGTCCAGCCGCCCCTTTGCGGCACCGACCTGCAGTTTCAGGCTCATCGGTACCCGGGGGGCCAGGGCCAGGTCCCATTCGTTCTCCGCCCCGGGGCCGGGCATCCCGCGGGCGTCAGGCTGGGCGACCCTCAGGACCCCGTCCTTCCAGGTCACTTCCGGCTTCCAGGCAGGGACGTTGGTCCGGAAGAGGCCGGAGAAGAGGACCTCCGGCTCCCCGGCGGCCAACGTCAGTTTGCCCGTGCCCAGGGTGATCTCCACCTGAGCCGTTGTCGTGCCTTCCAGGGGGATTTCCTCCCGGTACTCCTGCATCGGCCCGACCTCCAGCGTGGGCACGCCGGGCACGGAAATGCTGGGAACCGTGATCGTACACGCCAGACTGCTCAGCACCACCAGCAAAATGGGCCATACCACTACCGTTTTCCGCATCGCTCCTCCTTACATCACGTTTCACTTTTCACGTTTCACGTAGCAACCGTCTGCCATCGGCGCAGCAGCCCCCACCACAGCCCGGCCAGGAGCATCGCCGTCATCAGAGTGCAGAGGGCCAGCGGGAGCGTCTGGACCAGCAGCGCGCCGGCCAGCAGGCCCAGCGAGTTCAGGAGCAGGCGGGCCGCGCCGACCAGGTGGTCCAGCAGGAGACCGCCACTATGGGAGACGACCACTGCCAGGCTCGCCCACCCGGGCAACGTCCAGAGAATCGGCAGGATGCCGATCAGGATGACCAGGGCGGTTCCCGCCGCCAGGGCCAGGCCGCCGAAGAAGGCGTGCTGCCGGGCCCGGCACCGGTCCACCCGGGCCATTACCCGTCCGACAAACCCCGGCGGGGGCGAGAGAATGGGCATCTCTCGCAGGACCTCCTCTGCGGCCAGGAGTCCCTCCCACCGGGCCCGACAACGGTCGCAGGCCTCCAGGTGGGCCTCCAGGGCAAGCCATTCCCCGTCCGGCAGTTCATCATCCAGCGCCCTCATCATCCGTTCCAGAGATTCCTCGCATTCCATACTCCCTACTCCCTAATCCCTACTTCCTACTCCCTACTTCCCACTCCGTACTCCCTACTTCCCCCAACATCCGGGCCAGCGCCAGCCGGGCCCGGTGGAGCCGGGATTTCACCGCGCTGACCGTTGTTCCCAGAATCTGGGCCATCTCCTCGTACGAGCAGTCGTACCAGTACCGCAGGGTCACCACCGCGCGGTCCTCGGCGGGAAGGCGCAGCAGCAAGCGCTGGATGCGCTCCCGCGCCTCCCACGCGGCGAAGGCGTCGCCGGGGTCTATGCTCGCCCCTTCGGAGGTCAACTCGTCGTCCAGCGCCAGAACGGGACGTCGGCGGCGGATGCAGTCCACACAGTAGTGAGCCGCGATGGAGAGCAACCAGGTCCGGAAGGGGCGGGTGTGGTCATACCGGCCCAGATGGCGGAACGCCCGCAGAAACGTCTCCTGAGCGGCGTCCTCCGCCTCCATCCGTTCCCCCAGCATCCAGTAGGCCAGATTGTAGACCGGCGCCTGGTAGAGAGAGACCAGCCGGGCGAAGGCGTCCATATCCCCGTGTTGAGCCTGCTGAATCCAGGTCGCTTCGTCCATCATCCACTACATTATACGTCAGATCGGCCTAAAAGTCGCGGGCAATTGCAGGTTCACACACCCAACTTGACAAGACGCGGTTCTTGAGTACACTTTGACCACTGACCGCAGACCATAGACCACAGACGACTGACCACAGACCACTGTCGTCTGTGGTCTGTCGTCCGTCGTCCATTCGCAACGAAAGGGCAAAGCCATGACCGGCGACTTCAGTTTTCCACTGATACTGGGATACCTGCTCCCTATCGGTTTCTTCCTGCTGGGTTGGGGCGGGATGGAGCCGGAACGGGCGCGGCGGGCCGCCATCCAGGGGCTGGTGGCCCTGGCGCTGGCGACGGTGGGTTACTTCGCCACCGGTTTCGCCTTCCACCTGGGCGGCGCGGCCGTCTTCTCGGACCGGCCCGGGCTGGACGCGCTGGATAGCATCTGGTCGCCGCTGGACCGGGTGCGGGGGCTGGGATGGGGATTCATCGGGCTGAAGGGATTCTTTCTGGGCGGCGCGGACACCCCCCAGGCACTGGCCCTCTTCGCCGTCTATCTCCCGATGGCCGCGACGGCGGTCCTTTTGCCGGTACTGGCCCTTTTCGGGCGGGCGCGGGGGGGATGGGTGGCCCTGGTGGGGTTGCTGACTGGCGCTCTGCTCTTCCCGCTGGCCGCCTGCTGGGTCTGGGGCGGGGGATGGCTGGCCAGCATGGGCCAGACCCTGGCGCGGGGGCACGGCGCCGTGGACTACGCGGGCAGCGGAGTGGTCTACCTGCTGGGCGGGATGATGGCCTGGGGCGCGCTGACCGCGCTGGGCCGGGAAGCGCCGCGGGAAGGCCCTGCCGAGATGCCCCCGGCCCACTTCCCCCTGCTGGCGAACCTGGGAGTCCTGCTGGTCGTCGTGGGCTGGCTGGGGTGGTCGCTGAGCGGGCCCCTCCACGCCGACGGAGCCCGCCTGGATGCCGGGCGGATGGCCGTCAACGGCCTGCTGGCGGCCGCCGGGGCCACGCTGACCGCCCTCTTCTACTGCTGGCTGGCCCTGGGGCATGGTGACCCGCTGATGGTAGCGCGCGGCGCGGCGGGAGGACTGGTCGCCCTCTCGGCCGGCGCGCCGTTTCTCCCCCCCTGGGCCGCGCTGGTGGTCGGCGTTGTGGCCGGACTGCTGGTCCCGCTGGGCGTCTATCTGGTGGACCGCCTCCTGCGGCTGGCCGACGCCACCGCCGCGGTGGCGGTGGCCGCGCTCCCCGGCCTCTGGGGGCTGCTGGCGGTGGCCCTCTTCGCCGACGGGCGCTGGGGGCAGGGGTGGAACGGCGTCGGCGCCGAGGTCTACCGGACGGTGATCGGGCAGGGGGTGAGCGGTTTCTTCGTTGCGCCGGGGTTCCTGGGCGACGGCCCGGGCCAGATAGTGGCCCAGGTGGTGGCGGCGGGGGCGGTGGGCCTTCTGGGGTTCGCCGGGGGATGGCTGACGATGGCCGCTGCGCGCCGGTGGCGGTGAACGGAAATCGGACGCGGATGAACACGGATTTTACTTTCCCGCTGCCACTGCGAGGCGGCGATTAGGGCCACCCCGATCCCTCTCAGCCGATCATCCCTCGCTCCCTGGCCCGCACCACGGCCTCGGTCCGGCTGGCCGCGTCCAGTTTTTGGAGGATGTTGCTCACGTGGAAGGCCGCCGTCCGCTCGGAGAACCCCAGGCGGGCCCCAATTTCCTTGTTGCTCAGCCCCTCTGCTATCAGCCGCAGCACTTCCTGTTCCCGCTCCGTCAACTTCGCCGGGCCCTTCCCCTCCAGAATGGCCTTCACCAGGTCTGCCACACCGGGACTGAAGTACATCCCACCCTGCACAGCGGCCCGGACGGCCTCCACAATGGCCTCCGGCGCCTCCTCCTTCAGCAGATAGCCCACGGCTCCGGCCTCTAACATCCCCCGGATGTAGTGCTCGTACCGGTAGGCGCTGAGGGCCAGGATGCGCGTCGGCAGGCCCCGCCGCCGGATTTCCCGCGCCACCTCCGGCCCCGACAGGCCCGGCAACTGGCAGTCCAGCACCGCCACGTCCGGCTGGAAGGCCAGAATCTTCGCCAGGGCCTCCTCGCCCTTCTCCGCCTCCGCCACCACTTCTATATCCGGCGCGCGCTCCAGCAGTACCCGCAGCCCCAGTCGCAGGGTGGGATGGTCGTCAGCCAGAAGAACGCGGATACTCATGTCGCAGGTCGCAAGGATGCAAGATGCAGGATGCAGGATGCAAGGTGCAGGATGCAGGATTCCTTGCTTCTTGCTTCCTGCCTCTTGCCTCTTTTTACCGTTTCAGCAGTTCCTCAAACTCCTCCGCCGCGTCCACCAGGCGGCCCCGGCGACGGGTCAGGCTGAAATTCTCCCACTGGGTGTCTCCGGGCAGGTCGTCCAGAAACCAGCAGAGGGCCTGAATCTGGGGTTCGTTCTCCACCACGGCCAGCGCCGCGCTCAGCCAGCCCCGGGGATAGTTCTGGGCCGGGGGCACGCCCACGGCGGGGATGAAGGTGTTGGCAGAAGTGATGTAGACGGGGAGCCCCCGGGTGGACGGGTAACCGTTGATGATGTCCAGCCACTCCTGGTAGACCCGGAACCCGGCCTGAGCGCCGTTCCACTCCGGCCGCGGTAGGTCGGTCTGGGGCTCCGCCTCCCCCCTCCCGCCCAGTTCGGGGGCGTCCGGCCGGCCGGGGGCCTGGACGGCGAAGCCGTCGGGGACGGCAAAGGGAATCCCCGCCGCGGCCTTCGCCCGTGCCGCTTCATTGACATATCGCACCAGGGTGTTCATATAATTGAGCCAGGGAGCGTCCACGGGGTACTTATGGGTCCCGTCCTGGTCGGTGTTCCAGGGCCGGACCGGGCCCACCAGGATTCGGACCTGGGGGTTTTCGGCCCGGACGGCCTGGACCGCGTTGTCGGTGTGGTGGACCGGTTCGCCGTAGCCGTTGAACATCCGGGCGTACCACTCCGGGGTCACCGGACGGTCGGGGGCCAGGGCGTTCTGGTCCAGGCCGTTGTAACTGCTCCCGATGATGTAGCCGTAGACCTCCCGGAGACGGTCGTCCCGGGCCAGCCGCGCCAGGTAGTCCAGGTATTCCGCCAGGGCCAGATGGTCGCCGCGGGGTGGGATGGACTGGTTGTAGTCGTAATCCACCCGCACCAGGACCCGCAGCCCCTTAGCCCGGTGGGCGTAGACCTTTGCAGCCAGGTCGTCTATCCCCCAGCCCGGCTCCTGGGCCCGCTGGACGTAAGTGACCTCCACGGCCCAGCCGCTGCGCCCGTGCCAATCGCGCCCCGGGTTGGGGAAGACCAGCCCCAGTTTGGTGGGAAGCAGGGCAAAGGAGGGGGGCGGCGGTTCCCCCAGCATCATCCGCCCCCGCTCCCGGCAGCCAGTGTCGCAACTGTGGTAGAAGACGATTTCCGACGGGCCGGTGGGAAGGACCAGACGGAACGTCCAGGTCCACTGTCCGCCCAGGCCGGCCTCCCAGGTCTCCGGATAGACGGGAACGCCGTTCACAGCCAGGAGGACATGGGTCCAGGGGGTGCGGTCAGTAACGTGGAGGCGGACTTCGTCGCCGGGGCGGGCAAAGGGGGGCTCCAGGCGCATCTGCGGGCCCAACAGAACGGGGATGAGGGGGTCACCCCTCCCCGGTGCGATGACCACATAGCCAGGGATAGGGAGTAGGGCACAGGCGGCCAGTGCCAGCAGCAACCCCAGGAGCCACCCCCAGCGGCGGAGAAACGCGAGAATTCGTTTGTAGTCAGGCACGGAGCGCAGCGAAGTGCCGTCTCCTCGCTGACGCCACTCCGCTTCGCTGCGTGGCTCACTACGAGCGCTTTGAGAGCGTGCTCTCACAGCCGCGAGGGCACGGTCAGCAAGACGAACTGCACGCATGTCCCGGTCTCTCCCTCCGTCTGGCTGGAAATCTCCAGGCGGCTCCCGTGGCGCCGCAGGATTTCCTCCACCAGCGCCAGGCCTAATCCGCTCCCCTCTACTTCCTGCTTCGCCACCCGATAGAAACGACGGGTTACGTGGGGCAAATGTTCCGCTGGGATGCCCGGCCCGGTGTCCTGGATCGCGCAGAGGACGCCGCCTTCGGCCCGCCGGAGGATGACGGTGGCCCGGTCGCCGGGACGACAGTGTTTGAGGACGTTATCCAGCAGGTTCAGAAAGACCTGCATCAGCCGGTCCGGGTCTCCCCAGACGGTGGGAAGGGGAGAGTCGGCCTCCAGGGAGAAGCGAATGCTCCGCTCCTCCGCCTGGGAGGCCAGGGAGGAGATGGCGCGCTCCGCCAGGTCCACCAGGTCTACCGGGCGCCGGTCTATCTCCGGGGTGGTCTCCAGACGGCCCAGTTCCAGCATCAGGTGGACCATTCGGGCCAGCCGTCGGGCCTCGGCCCGGAGCAGATGGAGGGATTGCTGTTTCGTCTCTTCCGGGATGTCGGGTAGGCGGAGGATTTCCAGGTGGGTGAGGATGGCCCCCACCGGGGTGCGCAGTTCGTGGGAAAGACCGGCGAAGAGTTGGGTCCGGGCCTCCTCGGCCTCGTACTGAGGGGTGACGTCCAGCAGGAGGAGGTAATCCCACCGCTGGCCGGACATCAGCCACCAGCGGGCGACCCGACCGGATGGAAGGCGGAGGATGCGGTAGCGGCCCTCCGGGGCCTGGCCCCGCCGGACGTCGGCCCGGTCGTCGTCCAGGAGGAAGCCCCATTCTACGGCCGGGACAGGGCCGGAGGGGGCCGGGAGGTCCAGCAAACGGCGGGCGTACTCGTTGGCGTAAACGTATCGCTCCGCGCTCTCCAGGACCATCCAGCCGAAGGGGGCACGCTCCAGGACGGCGTGCAGGACGGGGTCGGCGAACGTCTCCGCAGCGCGTCGCCGGACGCGCCGGTGGTCTAACCAGAGGGCCAGAAAGACCGCCACGATGATGGTCAGAAACAGCCCCAGGAGAAGCCAGCGCAGGGGCAGGGCCAACATGCAAGGTCACCCCTTCAGGGCACCCGCCAGGAGCCCCCGCATGAAGAAGCGGCCCAGGAAGATGTAGACCAGCAGAGTCGGCAGTGCGGCCAGCAGCGCCCCCGCCATCTGAACGTTCCATTCCACGATGTAACTGCCCGCCAGGTTGTAGAGGGCCACCGTCACCGGGCGGATGGCCGGGTTCTGGGTAAGGACCAGTGCGAAAAGGAATTCGTTCCAGATAGAGGTGAACTGCCAGATCATCACCACCGCGAAGGCGGGCATAGAAATGGGAAAAAGAACCCAGCGGTAGACCTTGAAGATGTTGGCGCCGTCAATCTTGGCCGCCTCTACCAGTTCGTTGGGGACCGTCGCGTAGTAGTTGCGGAAAATCAGCGTGGTGATGGGGATGCCGTAGACGATGTGGACGAAGGCCAGGCCAGCGATGGAGCCGTATCCCGGTACCAGTCCCCTCAGGGCTGAGGGAATGCGCAGCACCTCCGCCGCCGCGTTGACCTTCTGCAGAACCTGTACCAGCGGAATGAGAACGCTCTGGTAAGGGATGAACATCCCGAACAGCATAATGGGGAAGAGCACCTCCGACCCCCGGAAGCGCCACTTGGAGAGCACGTATCCGTTGATGGAACCCAGGAGCGACGAGAGCAGGGTCGCCGGGATGGTCAGGTAGAAACTGTTGCGAAAGTGGGGCCGCAGTTGCTCAAAGGCACGCAGGAAACTCTCCAGACTGGGGGCAGAGGGGAGGTGCCACATCCCGGCCAGGTTCGCCTCAGCGTAGGGCTTCAGGCTGGTCACCACCAGGACATAAACAGGGAGGAGGTAGAACGCGCTGGCCGCTATGAGGGCCAGGTAGATGCCCAGGCGGCCGCCATGTCGGAGCAACCACTGCCGCCATGCCCCCTTCATACTTCTGCCTCCCGACGGGTGCTGTAGATCAGATACGGGACAACCAGCAGGCTGACGGTGACCAGCAGAAAGATGGCGATGGAAGCCCCCTGGGAGTAGTGGTCGCCCTGGAAGGTGGTTTCAAACATGAAGTAGGCCGGGACGTCGGTGGCGAAACCCGGCCCCTTCTTGCTCATCGCGGCCACCAGGTCAAAAATCTTCAGGGAGATGTGGCCCAGGACGATGACGACGCTCAGCGTAATCGGTCGCAGAAGGGGGAAGACGATGTGCTGGTAGACCTGCCACTCGCTGGCCCCATCCACCCGCGCGGCCTCCCGCAATTCCTCTGGAATCCCCCGCAGTCCCGCCAGATACATGGCCATCACGTACCCGGACATCTGCCAGGTGGCGGCGATAACGATGGAGAACATTGCCAGCGGGATGCCGAAGTTGGGAGTGGTCAGAAACCCCAGCCCGACCTGATGGAGAAACTGGCCCACCGCGCCGTCCGGGGGGATATGGACGACGGTGGGATCGGTGTACCACTGGAAGAGGGACAGACCGACGGTGTTCAGCAGGACGTTGATGCCGGTCAGGCGACCCGTCGCCGGGTCGCCCGGAGCCAGCAACCAGCGCCAGGTAACGCCGGTCACGATGAACGAGATGGCCATCGGGAAGAGAAAGAGGCTGCGAAAGAAGTTCTCCCCGCGAATCCCCTGGTCCAGCAGAATCGCCAGCCCCATCCCCAGCACGATGCAGGCGCCCAGGAAGAAGGCAGTGAAGACCACTGTGTTACGGATGTCAATCTGGAAACGGGGATTGGCGAAGAGTCTGACGTAGTTGACAAAACCGGCCCAGGAGAGGTCGGGGGGCAGTCCGTCCCAGTTGGAGAGGGAGACCCATCCACTCCAGGCAATGAAGCCGTAGACGAAGACAGCAATGGCCAGGATGGAGGGAAGGATCAGCAGGATAGAGATGAGCCGGTCCCACGATACGCGGCGCATGCCCAACGACTACCTCCTCTGAGAGAGTCGGGGGACGTGCCAGGCACGTCCGGACGTGCCTGGCACGTTTTCGCAGAGCCGGAATAGTTTGCGGCGGGGCGGCTCTCCGGGCCGCCTCGCCGCAGTGCGGGCCGGGGACGATTATTTGCAGACCCCGGCGTCTTTGCAGGCCTGAGCCAGGCCGGCCTGAGCCTTGGCCACGTCCTTATCAGTGACGAAGGCGGTCATCACGTCGTTGATCTTCGTCACCCAGGACTCGGAGGCGGCGGCGCCGTGGGCCAGGCTGGGCACGATGGCGTCCTTCGCCCAGTCGTCCATCGCGGTCTTCAGGTAGGGGCCGAAGAGGTTCGGGTCACAGTCGTTGCGGGCGCAGATGGAGCCCTTGAGCGGGTTGAAGGCCTCCTGACCCGCCTTGGAGCCACAGATCCGCAGCCACTCAATCGCCTGCTCCCGGTGCGGCGCGCCCTTGGGCAGGCCGAAGGTGTCGGAGAGGGCGATGAAGATGCCCTTCGTCCCCGGCGGCGGCGCCCAGCCGGAGTCCTTGAAGCCCTTCGCCAGGTTGTCGGCATCCACCCAGTCGCCCATGATGGTCATCCCGGCCTTGCCCTGAATCACCAGGTCATTGGCCTGGTCCCAGGAGAGGGCGGAGTGGTCGGGGTTGGCGTACTCCAGCATCTTCGCCATCGTCTCCAGGGCCTTCTTGACCTCCGGGCCGTTCCAGTCGGTCTGACCGGTCCAGAGCCCCTTGTACTTCTCCGGGCCCATGGTGCCCGCCAGGATGACCTCAAAGAGGTGGGTGGAGGCCCAGATGCCCACGTCGCCCAGGGCCAGCGGGGTGATGCCCTTGGCTTTCATCTGCTCCGCCAGGGCGAAGAACTCGTCAAAGGTCGCCGGAGGCTTCCAGCCGTTGGCCTCAAAGACCTTCTTGTTGTACCAGAGGACGTTGGAGCGGTGGATGTTGACGGGGACCGACCAGTAGTGGCCGTCGTGGGAGACAATCTCCAGCACGCCCTTGGGGAAGACGGCCTCCCAGCCCTCCTGCTTGTAGAGGTCGTCCAGCGGCTCCATATAGCCGGTGGTGACCCAGGTGTCAATGAGTTCGTGGCCCATGTGCACCTGGAAGGAGTCCGGCGGGTCGCCGCCTAACATGCGGGCTTTCAGCGCGGGCTTGGCCTCAAAGCCGGCCCCACCGGCGACGGTGGCGTTGATAATCTCCACGTCCGGGAATTTCTGGTTGTAGAGTTCAAAGAGTTTGAGGAGCCCGGCAGCCTCGCCACCCGTCGTCCACCAGGAGAAGATTTCCAGTTGCTTCTTCGCTGGGGTGGGAGTCGGGGTCGGCCTGCAGGCGACCAGGAGCAGCGCCAGCACCACAACAAGGCTCAGCATAGACCAGATGGTTCTGCGGGACATGGTTACTCCTCCTTGAGTAATGATTGGGGACTTTGGGGATACTGAAACACAGAAGTCAGGGCGGCTTGCTCTTGCTCTTTGTATGGACACCACCTCCTTTCGGAAACCCGGACTCCTGAGAACGCTCTGGGGTTGGGACATCCAGGGACAAAAAGAGTATACTCCATGCTGGAGCGATTGTCAAGTTTCTCGGATACCCGGATGGAGTAACTGGCGCAAACTTCCGGAAAGAGGTACAATAGGACTCCGATTCGCCTCCGGTCAGCGATGACGGACCGGAGGCCCTGTTGAGGAGCCCGATGTCTGCAGACCTGGCGATTGAAACTCAAAATCTGGGACGCATCTACACCATCCGCAACCGGCGGGAGCGGCGCATCCGCAAAGAAGTGGTCGCCCTGCGGGATGTGAACCTGCAGATTCCGCGCGGCGAACTCTTCGGCCTTTTGGGCCCCAACGGCGCCGGAAAGACGACGCTGATCAAGATTCTGACCACCCTGCTGGCCCCCACCACCGGCTGGGCGCGGGTCGCCGGGTTTGACGTGGTGCGGGAGCCCCACAGAATCCGCCCCCGCATCAACATGGTCTCCGGCGGCGAGGCCTCCGGTTACGGCCTGCTCACGGTGCGGGAGAACCTCTGGATGTTCGCTCAGTTCTACGGTCTCCCCTCCCGCGAGGCGAACCGCCGTATTGAGGAACTGCTGCGCCGCATCGGCCTGGCCGACCGCATCCACACCAAATCCTCCGACCTCTCCACCGGCCTGCGGCAGAAGATGAACATCGTCCGGGGGTTCCTCACCGACCCGGAGATTCTCTTTCTGGACGAGCCGACGCTGGGGCTGGACGTCAACGCGGCCCGGGACGTCCGGCGGTTCATCCGGGAATGGCTGGACGCCCATCCCGACCGCACGGTCCTCCTGACCACCCACTACATGGTGGAGGCGGACGAACTCTGCGACCGGGTGGCCATCATCAGCCAGGGGCGGATGCTGGCCTGCGATTCGCCCGAGGCGTTGAAGCGCCGCCTCCAGCGGGACGCCCTCTTTGACATAGAAATCACCGCCCCCAACGGCCTGACCTCTTCCATGCTGGAAGCGCTCCCCGGCGTCCGCAAGGCCGTGCTGACCGATGCCGATGGCGGCGCGCGACTGAGTCTGATCCTGGCCGCCGACTCCGCCCTGCCCGGCGTCATCCACGTCCTGACCGAGCGCGCGGTGCAGGTCCGCCACCTGACCAAGCGGGAGCCGACGCTGGAGGACGTGTTCGTGGAACTGGTGGGCCGCCCGCTGGCGGAAGAGGAGGTCGCCGATGGGCAGTGAGGCCCGCCCCTTCTTCGCACCGGTCCCCAAGGCCAGTGGCTGGCGCCTCTTCCTGAAAACGGTGGTCGCCCGCGCCTACCCCCGGGTGGTCGGCCAGCAGCGGGAGCGGTCGTGGATTTTCTTTGACGTTTTCCTCTCCATCCTGGCCGTCTCCGCCTATGTCTTCGTCTACCGGGCCATCGGGGCGCCGGAGGAGTATGTGGGCTTCGTCGTCGTCGGCGGGGCGATGACGGCCTTCTGGCTCAACGTCCTCTGGAGTATGTCCAGCCAACTCTACTGGGAGAAGGAGTCGGGGAATCTGGCCCTCTATATTATGGCCCCCAACTCCATGATGGCCATCCTGCTGGGAATGGCCTTGGGCGGCATCATCGCGACGGCGCTGCGCGCGGCGGCCATCCTGCTGGTCGGCAGCCTCATCTTCCACGTCCAGTACGCGGTGGGGAACCTGCCCGCGCTGGTGGTGGTCTTCCTCCTCACCCTGGCGGCCCTCTACGGGCTGGGAATGATGAGCGCGTCCCTCTTCCTGCTCTGGGGGCGGGAGGCGTGGCAGCTGGCGAATCTGGCCCAGGAGCCCATATACCTCCTCTCCGGCTTCTACTTCCCGGTCAAAAACCTGGGCTTCTGGGTCGCGGTGGGGGCCTCCATCATTCCGCTGACGCTGGGGCTGGACGCGATGCGGCAACTTCTCTTCCCTTCGGGCGCCGCGCTGGGATTCCTGACGGTTCCTGTGGAGGTCGCCGTTCTGGCGGTCCTGTGCGTTCTCTTCCTGGTCGCCGCGCGGTGGCTGCTGAGGTATATGGAGCGGATTGCCATCCGGGAGGGGCGTCTGCTGGAGAGCCGGAGATGAGAATACCAGTCTACCACTCTACCAGTCTACCGAAAACCTGGTCCGCGGCCTGGCGGTCGTTCCGCATCGCGACATGGCTGGGGTGGCAGATTGAGTCCAACTGGACCGACCCCCTCCTGTTCGCCATCTACTCCATGCTGAAGCCGCTGGCCTCGGCAGCCATTCTGGTGGTCATGTACGGCGTCATCACCAACGGCCAGTTTGAGAACCCCATCTTCCCGTACATCTACCTGGGGAACGCCTTCTACATCTACGTCGGCGCGGTGATGACGGGGGTCTCCTGGGCGGTGATAGACGACCGGGAGCACTACCGGACGCTGAAGTACATCTACGTCGCCCCGATTCGCCTCCCGGCCTACTGGCTGGGACGGGGGGTGGCCCGCTTCCTGACCGGCTCCTCCGCCGTCCTCATCACTCTGGCCGCCGGAGTGCTCTTCTTGCATGTGCCGTTCCACCCGACGCAGGTGGATTGGCCCCTCTTTCTGCTATCGCTGACGCTGGGGGTGGTGATGCTGGCGCTGATGGGGCTGGTGCTGGCCAGCATCAGCCTGATGATCGCCCACCACTTTTTCCTCATCGGGGAAGCGGTGGCGGGGGCGCTCTACCTGCTCAGCGGGGCCATCTTCCCACTGGAGGTTCTTCCGCCCTGGCTGCGGCCGCTGGGGTTCGCCATGCCCATCACCTACTGGCTGGAACTGATCCGCCGTTCCCTGCTGGGAGACCTGGCGCGCGGTTTCCCCACCCTCTCCGGTTTCAGCAACGGCCAACTGCTGGGCATCCTGGCAGGGCTATCGGTCCTCTTCGGGCTTCTGGCGGCCGTCACCTACCGCCTGTGCGACCGTCAGGCCCGGGAGAAAGGGCTGATAGACCAGACGACGAACTACTAATCGCGTATCGCTGATCGCGTATCGCGTATTGTATCGTTGATCGCGGATGGCTAACCCCTAACGCTAATCACTAACCCCTGACGACTAACCCCTAAATCACCGTCCCTCCAGTTTGGCGATGAAGGTCTCCAGGGTATCGGAGCCGCGAATGCGGATGCGGTGGAGGGTGTAGAGGCCCTCGCGCGTGTGGATACGGCCGTACTCCGTCGTCACCGCGCCCCAGTACCCGGCGGAGCGAACTACCGCAATCACGCTGGCATCGTACTGACCGGACGGATAACAGAAGAACCGCACCGGCTGACCGGTGTGGTACTCCACCGCTTCCTTGATCCCCAGAATCTGGTAGACCAGAAACTCGTAGGACCTCCCGCGCAGGTCCACGTGGTCCCGTCCGTGCCCCTGAATCTCCATCCCGGCGTCCGCCATCTCCTTCATCATCCCCCAGTCCAGATACAGCGGGCTCCCGTAGTGGGCGGGGGTCGCCAGGACGAAGAACGTCCCCACAAACCCGTATTTCTGCAACAGGGGGAAGACGACCGTATAGGCGTCCCGGTAGCCGTCGTCAAAGGTCAGGATGACGGGTTTCTCCGGCAGGGGGCGCCCCTCCGTCAGGTAGAGGTACAGGTCGGTCAGGGTGACGGTGTGGTATCCGGCCTCAGCCAGGTACTGCAACTGGGCCTCAAACATTTCGGGGCGGACGGTGAGGTCCCGCCGGATGCGGTCCGCGTTGGGCGGCGGGTCCTCCACGTAATGGTACATCAGGATGGGGACCTCGGCGAAATCCGGCAGGGGGCCGGGGGTCGGGGTAGGGGTCGGGGTGGGCGTGGAGGTCGGCATTGGCGTGGGTGTCGGTGTCGGCGTCGGCGTAGGGGTGGGGGTGGGTGATGGCGTAGGGGTGGGCGGCAGGGTGGCAGTCGGCGAAGGGGTGACCGTCGGGAATATCTGTTCCAGGGGAATGGACGGCAGGCGGGCGACAAAAAGTGTCATCGCCGCCAGCACGCCGACGGGGAACAGGGAACGGGTCAGCCAGGAGGCGCGCATCATTCTATTTAGGTGCCAGGCACTTCCGGAGTGCCTGGCACCTTCAGTTGCTTGAAAGTCTGGTCTAGATCCAGCCCTGCTTCTTGCAGAAGTCGGTCAGGAAGGGGATGGTGACCCACTTGCCCTGGTAGGACTGGATGGCCAGGATGATGACGTAGACCAGCCAGGCGACGCCGATGACGCAGCCGATGATGATAAAGCTGAGGACGCCGGAGAGTACCCAGCCGACCACGGCCAGCGCCAGGGACTGGACAGCGTTGTAGCGGATGAAGGGGCGGGATTTCTTGTCTTCCATCAGAAGGGCGATCAGGGCGACAATCCAGATGAGCCATGAGAGAAGGGCCCAAAGTTTATCATCCTGAGTGACCTCTCCGTATCCTGCCTCGGCCATGGGGGTTCTCCTTTCTCTGAGAGATTTGGGGGAACGATAACATTCTTGATTATAAAACCCTCTGGCTGATTTGTCAAATCGCGTTGTGCTCTCTCCCCCATAAAGAGAGTGCTGAGAAAGTCCCCGTGCGGGAATCTTTTTTCGCCCCCTCTCCCCTGCCGTTTCACAGCGGGGGAGGGGTGAATAAGAATATTGTTTTTATGGTGGCGACTTCGCCGCCACCACAAAAACAATTTTTTTCTTTTATCCCTTTCCTCCCGGCAGGAGGGCTTGCCCCCACTTTCTCAGCAGCCTCCATAAAGGCCGGGGAGGGATTTGCAATGAAGGGGAACGGGTTTTTGCGGCGGCGGCCAAAGGCCGCCGCCGCAAAAACCCACCTCAGGATCAGGGCGCACCCTTGACAAATCCAGTATTCTGGGGCATAATTCGGGCCAGCGGCGGAGTCCACCGCCGCGACAACTGACCCCGCCAAAGGCGACGACGGAGAGGAGTAGGCGGAGGGAGACCGACAGGGAAGCGGGGCCGGCGCCAGCCACCGGCCCGACTGAGAGCCCCGCCCGGAGGAAGCCCGCCGAAGTTCGCTCCCGAGCCGACGGGTGAACGGGTTGGTAGTTGGTAGGCTGGTATATTGGTAACCGGTAAAGTGGTAGATTGGTACATTGGTAGCGGTGAAGCGGTAAACCGGTACATTGGCAACTGGTAAAGGGGTACCTGTTCCGCCCAACTTCCCAGATACCAATCTACCAATCTACCAACCTACCAACCTCAGTAGTCCGCTCCGCAGGCCCTGCGTTATCGGGGCAGCCGATTGCGCCGCAGCGCGCTGTCGGTGCAACGAGGGGGTTCGCTCAGAACCAAGAGGGGTGGTACCGCGGGAGTCCAGCGCTCTCGTCCCCAACGGGGCGAGGGCGTTTGTGTTTAGACGACGGACCACGGACGACAGACGACAGACCACAGACGACGGACGACAGACGACGGACGATTAGCGATACGCGATAAGCGATACGCGATAAGCGATACGCGATAAGCGATATGCGATACGCGATCCGCGAAAAGGAGGCTCTATGCTGGAACAACTGGCGCAATTAGAGACGGAAGCCCTCCAGAGTCTGGAAGAGGCCCGGACGCCGGAGGACCTGGATCGGTGGTACCACGCCTATCTGGGCCGGAAGGGCGCACTGACGGCCATCCTGCGCTCCGTGGGGAGTTTGCCGCCGGAGGAACGGCCAACCGTCGGGCAGCGCGCCAACGAGATCAAACGGCGTCTGGAGGCCGCCTACAATGCCCGCGCCGAAGTGGTCCGCCAGGACCAACTGGCACGGGAACTGGAGGCCGGCGCGCTGGACGTCACCCTGCCGGGCCGCCCCGTCGGGCCGGGCCACCTCCACATCACCACCCGCACCCTGCGCCAGATATACGCCATCTTCGCGGAGATGGGCTTCCAGGTCTACGAGGCGCGGGACGTGGAGACCGACGAGATGAACTTCGGCCTGCTGAATATGCCGCCCCACCACCCCGCCCGGGAGATGTGGGATACCTTCTGGATCACCGACGACGTCCTCCTGCGCACCCACACCTCCCCCGGACAAATCCGGGTGATGCGGGAGCGGTACCCGGAGCCCATCCGGGTCATCCTCCCCGGCAAGTGCTACCGGTACGAACAGATTACCGCCCGCTCCGAGCACCAGTTCTTCCAGGTGGAGGGCCTGGCGGTGGGCCGCCACATTACGATGACCGATCTCATCGGCACCCTGACCGCCTTCGCCCGTCGCTTCTACGGCGCCGAGCGGCGCATCCGCATCCGCGGCTCCTACTTCCCCTTCACCGAACCCAGCATTGAGGCCGACATAGACTGCATCCTCTGCGGCGGGAAGGGTTGCCGGGTCTGCAAGTACTCCGGCTGGCTGGAGATCGCGGGCGCCGGAATGGTCCATCCCGTCGTCCTTTCCAACGGCGGCTACGACCCCGACGAGTGGTCCGGCTTCGCCTTCGGCCTGGGGGTGGAACGCCCCGCCATGCTCAAATACGGCATAGACGACATCCGCCTCTTCTACAGCAACGACCTGCGCTTCCTGCACCAGTTTTAGAGAAACCACAAAGACAACCGGGCACAAAGAAAATAAAAAATTCTTCTTTGTGTCTTCGTGTCTTGGTGGCTTAGAAGATAAATCGGGAGGAACCCATGCGCGTCCCACTCTCATGGCTCAAAGACTACGTGGACATCTCCATCCCCATCCCTCAACTGGCCGGGCGGCTCACCCTGGCCGGGCTGGAAGTGGAGACGGTCACCTACATTGGCCTGCCCGGCGCCGAACTCCCCTGGGAGCCGGATAAAATCGTCGTCGGCGAACTGCGCGCCGTCCACCCTCACCCCAACGCCGACCGGTTGGTCCTGGCCGAGGTAGAGTACGGGGGACCGGCGCCGGAAGTCGTCGTCACCGGCGCGCCCAGCCTTCTGGCCCGCCGGGGTCAGACCGACCTCCACCTCAAGGTTGCCTTCGCGCTGGAAGGTGCCCACCTCTACGACGGCCATGCCCCCGGCTTCCAGGTTATGAAACTCAAGGCCACCAAAATCCGCGGCGTCCCCTCCCGCGCGATGGTCTGCTCCGAAAAGGAACTGGGCCTCTCCGACGAGCACGAGGACATCATCTACCTGCCCGACGACGCCCCGGTGGGTGTGCCCCTGGTGGACTACCTGGGCGACGCCGTCCTGGATTTTGACGTCAAAGGGCCCTTCGCTCATCTCTACTCCGTCCTCGGCGTCGCCCGCGAAGTGGCCGCGCTGCTGGACGTCCCGCTGCGGAACGACCCCCGGCGCGCCGCGGCCAGCCAACCCGTCACCATTACCCCCACCCCCGACTACATCGTCCTGGAGATCGCCGACCCCGACCTCTGCCCCCGGTACTCGGCGGCCTTCATCGGCGGCGTCCGGGTTGGCCCCTCCCCCTTCTGGATGCAGATGCGGCTGCGGCTGGCCGGCATGCGCCCCATCAACAACATCGTGGACATCACCAACTACGTGATGCTGGAACTGGGCCAGCCCCTGCACGCCTTTGACTACCACCGACTGCGCCCGCGCCCCGGCGAAACCCGGCCCGCCATCATCGTCCGCCGGGCCCGTCCGAACGAGCAGATGACCACCCTGGACGGCGTCCTGCGGACCTTTGACGGCGAAATGCTCCTCATCACCGACGGCGGGGGCCCTGTCGCCGTGGCGGGCGTCATGGGTGGACTGGAGAGCGAGATCACCGATGCCACCACCGACATCCTCCTGGAATCGGCCAACTTCCACTTCTTGAGCGTTCGCCGCACCGCGCGCCTCCTGGGACTGACCAGTGAGGCCAGCCAGCGCTTCGGGCGACAGGTGGACCCGGAGTTGACGGTCCCCGCCGCCCTGCGCGCCGCGCGCCTCATGGCCGAACTGGCGGGCGGGACCGTCGCCCCGTCGGTCGGCGACCTCTATCCGGGCCGCCAGATGCCCCGTACCATAGAACTGGACCCCGCCGACGTGACCCGCATCCTGGGCGTGGAAATCCCGCCGGACCACATCGTGCGCATCCTCACCGCCCTGGAATTCACCGTCCAGCCCATCCCCTCCCCAACCACCAATTTACCACCCACCAATTTACCACCCACCAATCTACCACCTACCAATCCACCAGTCTACCAAATCACCATCCCCTCCCACCGCCCCGACGTCACCCGTCCGGTGGACCTGGTAGAGGAAATTGGCCGCATCTGGGGCTACGACCGCTTCCTCCCGACGCTCCTGCAGGACGAACTCCCGCCCCAGCGGCCCAACATTCGCCTGGAGTGTGCCGAACGGGTGCGGGACCTGCTGGTGGGCTGTGGGCTGGACGAAGTCATCACCTACTCGCTGGTGGACATCGCCGATGAGGGGCGATTGCGCCTGCAGGGCCCGCCCCCCGACCCTGCCCGCTACCTGCGGCTGAAGAACCCCCTTTCGGCCGACCGGGCCTACCTGCGCCAGACGTTGCTGCCATCGCTCCTGCGCACCCTGCGGGAAAACCTCCGTTTCCAGGAACGGGTGGCCATTTTTGAGATCGGTGCCGTCTACCTGCCCGTGGACGGAGAACTCCTGCCGGACGAACCCCTGCGGTTGGGGATTGTGATGACCGGTCCGCGCGAGCCTCGCTCCTGGTTCCCGGACCGTCAGACGACCCCGCTGGGTTTCTACGACCTCAAGGGGGTGGTGGAAGCGCTGCTGGCGGGCCTGGGCCTCTTCGGGACGTTTGAGCGCGGTCAACATCCGGCCTTTCACCCCGGCCGCTGTGCGGAAGTCTCCGTGAACGGGACGATCCTGGGCGTTATGGGCGAACTCCACCCGCTGGTGCGGGAAGCCTTTGACCTGCCCCAGCAGCCGGTGGCCGCGCTGGAGTTTGACATGGAAGCACTGCTGGGCCTGTGGGGCGCGCCGCGCCGGATGACCCCCATCTCCCTCCACCCGCCCGTCTACGAGGACCTGGCGGTGGTGGTGGACGAGGAGACCCCGGCGGTGCGAGTACGGGACCTCATCGCCCAGACCGGCGCGCCGCTGCTGCGCTCCGTCGTCCTCTTTGACGTCTACCGGGGCGAACAGATCGGGCCGGGCAAAAAGAGTCTGGCCTACCGGCTGACCTACCAGGCCGACGACCGCACGCTGACCGACCAGGAAGTGGCGCGCGTGCGGGAGAAGATCATCCGGCGGCTGGAGCGGGACATCGGGGCAACGATTCGGGGGAAATAACAGGGGGCACCATCACGCCTCACGTTTCGCGTTTCACGTCTCACGTTTCACGCGTCACGCACCACCTCCGTCCAGCCTGCGGGGCCTGTGCCCCCCTGCTGCTGGCGGGCCTCTTGCTGCTCCTGGCTGTCGGTCGGGGGCTGACGTCGGGCTGGGAGGCGGGGCTGGTCCCCACCCCCACCACCACCCCGACGGCCACCCCGACCGCCACCGCCACCCCGACCCCGTCGCCCACGCCGACGGCAACGCCGACGCCCACCCCAACCCCGACGCCCACGCCCACACCCACCGCCACCCCGACGCCGACGGTGGCCCCGCAGGCCGCCGGGGCCGCGCTGCGTTCCCCCTACCGACCCCCGCGCCCTGCCCGGACCCGGAGCCGCTCCCGCCGGTGAGGGGCTGTCCGGCCTCCCTGCTGGTTGGCCGGCGGGTGGTCTCCTTCTACGGCACCCCGTTTGGGGGGCTGGGCATCCTGGGCCGTCAGGACATCACCACCACCCTCGTCCTGCTGGCCGAACAGGTCCAGGCCTACCGGGACTTAGACCCCACCGTGGAGACTGTCCCAGCCTTCCATATGGTCGTCACCATCGCCGACGGGTACCCCGGAGAGGACGGGGACTACAACCACCGGGTGTCCACGGACACCATTCGCCTCTGGATAGACGGGGCGCGGACGGCCGGGGCGTGGGTCTTTCTGGACCTGCAGATAGGGCGGGCCGACCTGGAGACCGAACTGGACATGGGGAGCCCTTTCTTTGGGAGTCGGGCGTCCATCTGGCGGCGGACCCGGAGTTTATTGTGGGCACCGATCAGGTGCCGGGGGCGCAACTGGGCCGGATCACTGGCCCGCAGATCAACCGCATCCAGGCCCGGCTGGACCGCATCTCCCGCGCCGTGGGCGAGCGTAAAATCCTCATCATCCACCAGTTTGACGACCGGATGATAGAGAGCAAACATTGCATCCTGGACTACCCGTGCGTGGACCTGGTCTGGGATGCGGACGGCTTTGGTCCTCCGGGGGCCAAGATCAGCGACTACGTCCAGTACAGTCAGGAGCCGGGCTTTGAGTACGGCGGCTTAAAACTCTTCTACGACTACGACGTTCCCCTGATGTCCCCTGCCGACGTCCTCCGCCTCTTCCCGCTGCCGGTCGTGGTGATCTACCAGTGAGGGCTTGCCCTGCAGGGGGTTTGATGATAAAATAAAATCGGGCTGTTTCCCCTCCACCGCTCTGAATAATGACTGGGGGCTAAAGGAATTCCCCTCGTTCCACCATCCCTGTCCCGGACTCCTGTGCCCGAATCGTTTACGGATGTGAACCGGTAGTTCGGAGGTTCTGATGCCCCACGCAGTGAACAATACCAATGAGAATCCCTCTGAACCTGATCGGGGAAACTGGGGCCAGGCCTGGCGGATGTTTACTGCGGCTCTTCCCCTTTTCTGCTTCTGGCTGTTGATCCCCCTTGTCGTGGGGCTGCTGATCCTGTTTTTAAATGCTGTTCAGCCATTGGTCCGGGGAGTCTATTCCCCACCCCTCGCTACATCTTTCCTGGTCGGCGAATGGGAGGTCCGGCTCTCTTATCCCCGGGAGGTCACCACGGACCCCTCTCTGCTGTCCCATCAGGCCGTCTCTATGCAGGCGTCAGGTTCGGTCAATACTTCTCCAGGAGATGTGGTGATAGAAGTGCGGACTTCAGATGACCATCTCTCCCTGGTGGATGAACAGGGACGGCCTCTCCCCCAACCGTTTCGGCAGGTGCTCTCCACTGACCCGACCGCTCTGCCAGTGCGCATTTATCTTCTGGCAGGCACATCCGCTCCGGATCCGGTTGATCTGACATTCCGGGCGACCAGCCTCCCCAATGCCAGCCAGGCCTCTCATTCCGTTCCAGTTTCCATTGAGCCTGCCTGGCAGACCGTGCTGTTCGGCCTGATCAGCCAGGGGGCCGGAACCGCTATTTGGGGTGGCGCGCTGCTTTCAGCGATGGTGGGATTCGTTATCCAGCAATGGAATCGGATGAGAGAAGAGGAGGAGCGCGAAAAGGAACAGCAGCGCCGGGACGCTTTAGCAGAAGTGGAAGGCTTACGGGAATTGCTTCAGCAACGGGATTACGAGCGGGCATTGATGCGGTATCAAACGCTGGAGAAGCGAGAACCGTTTCCATGGAGAACCCGCCCCATCCAAGACGCCCTGAGAAAAACCTGGGAAGAGGAAGCACCAGAGGAACTACAGCGATGGTTGAGCGTCTCTCGGGCAAGGGTGGAGCAAACACCGCCAGAAGCCATACAGAACCCATCAGAAGCAACAGAGGGCGATGTCAAAGCGATATTTTGGGCCTTCCGAATGCTTCCTTTAGAATCTGAAAAGGCTCCACGAATCCTGAGCAGGCTGCTGACGGAGAAACCAGACCTGCTCATCGTAGCAGAAAGAGTGCTGGCCGATGATGTGGACGGCCGGGCTCTGCTGTGGTCACCGGAACTGGCTCAGGTGTTTAGAAAAATGGAGGGCAAGGAAGACACGCCGCAAGAATTGGTGGAGTGCGCCCGCAGGCTGCAGACTCTGCATCGCTCCCCCTCGTCCTGGCTCAACCTGTGGCCCCGGGATCGCGTGCTTGACCCTTCAGTAGATAGAGGGGTGCGGGCGCTGAAACTCAAATGCAACCCCTTCGGCCCCGAACAAGCGGAGATGGACCCCCTGCTGAGAGAATATGGATACCGACCTCCTGAGCTCTGGGAGTACCTGAGCAGCCCGCAACCGATAGTGGTCCTCGGCGGACCCGGTTCAGGGAAAACGGCCACGGCCCTGCTGCTGGCTTACGATTGCCAGTTTCCATCCAGCCGGCCCCGAAGGGAAGGAACCTTGCCGGTTTATTTTTTACCGTATGAAAGCCCTCTCCCCTCCTCGGGCAAGGCTTCATGTCGTTATCTCCTGGATCAGATTGCCCGGTCCGTTGCGGAGGCACTGCTCCAGGTCATCGCGAAGCATCCATACCTGTTTACCGAACAACATCCGGCGGGCCAGGCCGCCGTTGCATCTCTGTGGGTCGCCTGCTTGGGGAAGGGCTTGCTGGGAAACCTGGGCCCTCATCTCCTGCGCGCGGGCCTGCGGGAAGAGGGGGCCGGGAGGAAGGTCTGGCAGGAGGTTCGGAAGTTGGCTGGCGCAGCCATTATGCCGGATGAAATGGCCCTGCTGGAGTTGCTCGGGGAGGCCAGGCCGGCGGGCTTCCAGCAAACTGAAATCCTGATGGACTGGGGGGTTGAGCCGGACGCTGCCCGCAGTGCTGCCATCGCGCGGTCTATGGAGGCTTTCCTGAGAATCGTCCCCGCCCTGGCTGCCCGGGGTGTCTATGTGAAGGCTTTTCTGCCCAGGGCATGTAAGCCTGCTCCGGAGAGGGGATATGGTGTCCCGGTAATAGAACTTTCCTGGACGGAGGAAGACCTTAAAGGGATGCTCCGATGCCGGTTGAATTATGCCGGCATAGAGAAGTTGCGAGAGGTTTATATCGTGGACCCGGCGGCCCTCCATCCGGACCCAGATGAATATCTGGTACAGCGGGCAAAAGGCTCCCCAAGAACCCTGATTCGCCTGGGGAACCAGATGGTATCCAGGGTGGAGGAAGCCACCCTGAGACCGGAGCACTTGCCATGAGAGCGCGGGTTTTCTCTCGTCTGCCACTTGCTTATGCAAGTCCCTACTTTGTGGACCGGGAAGAGGCGCTGGCTGTGGTGCTGGATAAAGCCCGCGCCCTCCTGCGAGGAACACCGGCGGTCCCCAACCGCACCACCACCTACTA
>ERZ511473.717-NODE-717-length-43528-cov-5.459989_pt1 | contig 43528 bp, 42 predicted proteins | sample MGYA00374947_ERZ511473 | MGnify/ENA primary metagenome ERZ511473 (study PRJEB26303, sample SAMN06343854) | sediment metagenome | isolation source: hot spring sediment | place: Canada: British Columbia | collected 2012-09-26 ... | reverse complement strand
ACCTGCATGTGGCGGTGGAGATTCAGGGCAACCGCTTCAAGATTGCGGGCGGCGTGCCGGGCAAGAAGGTCTCCTGGCGCGTAGAAGCCGTCCGCAATGACCGCTGGGTGCAGGAATACGGCTACCAGACCGAACAGCCCAAGCCAGCCGAGTATCGGGGCAAGTATCTGCATCCCGAGCTGTATGGTCAGCCAAAGGAGCTGGGCATTCACTACCACCCCGAACCGGAGCGCGAGGTTGCGCCTGCCGAACCGGTGAGGCAGTGAGACCTGACCCCCCCCTTCCCTTCAAAGGAAGGGGGGCATCTGAATAAACGGCTCTCCTCTCCTTGTAGGAGAGGGGATGGGGGTGAGGTTGGTAACCGGACGCTCAGTACGCCCGCGCGAAGATGACCTGCTGGGTGGTCTCCTTGCCCGTAAGGATGCACCTGCCCGCCTTTTCAGGCTGTTCGAAGGGGATAACGCGAATGGTCGCACGAGTTTCTGCCTGCACGCGGTCCTCATCCTCACGACTGCCTGCCCAGTACGCGCGGGCGAAACCGGTTTCCACTGCCTCTTTCAACTCCTCGTAGGTGCTCACGTCGACAGTGTGCTCCTCGTGGAAACGCAATGCGCGGTCATACAGGCTCTGCTGAATAGCGTCCAGCAGACCGCTAATCTGCTCCGCCAGTCCTTCCTGCGGCACGAAACTCTTGCCCTCGCGTCCGGGTATGTCGCGCCTCGCCAGCGCAACGGTACCCTGCTGCACGTCGCGCGGGCCGACCTCCACGCGCACCGGCACACCGCGCACTTCCCACTCGTTGAACTTGAAGCCGGGCGTCACCTCATCGCGGTCGTCCAGCTTCACGCGGAACCGCTCCGCCAGCTGCTCTTTTAGCCGGTACGCGCACTCCAGCACAGCCGAACGTTCCGCATCGCTCTTGTAAATGGGCACAATGACCACCTGAATAGGTGCGAGTTTAGGAGGCAACACCAGTCCCTCGTCGTCGGAATGCGCCATGATGAGCGCGCCGATGAGCCGGGTGGATACGCCCCAGGAGGTCGTCCACACGTACTCCTGGCGGTTGTCAGGCGTCTGGTACATGATTCCAAACGCCCTTGCAAAGTTCTGTCCCAGATTGTGTGAGGTTCCCGCCTGCAGAGCGCGCCCGTCCTGCATCATCGCCTCTATCGCGTAGGTGCGCAGCGCGCCCGCAAACTTCTCCTTCTCCGTTTTGCGTCCGCGCAACACCGGTATCGCCATCACCTTCTCGGCGAAGTCCGCATACACTTCGTGCAGGATGCGCAGGGTCTCCTCTTCTGCCTCCTGTTCGGTCGCATGGGCGGTATGCCCCTCCTGCCACAGAAACTCCAGCGTGCGCAAGAAGGGGCGCGTGCGCATCTCCCAGCGTACCACGTTCGCCCACTGGTTAATCAGCAGCGGCAGGTCACGCCACGACTTAATCCATTTGGCGAAGCTATGCCCGATAATGGCTTCGGAGGTCGGGCGCACCACCAGCGGTTCGGCGAGCTGCTCACCGCCACCGTGCGTAACCACCGCCACCTCGGGCGCAAAGCCTTCCACGTGCTCCGCCTCTTTTTGCAGGAAGCTCATGGGAATGAACAGCGGGAAGTAGGCGTTGACGTGTCCTGTCGCCTTGATGCGCGCGTCCAGCTCACGCTGAATCAGCTCCCATATCGCGTAGCCATGCGGGCGGATCACCATGCACCCGCGCACTGCAGAGTAGTCCGCCAGCTCCGCCTTCTCCACAATGTCCAGATACCACTGTGAGTAATCTTGCGAGCGGGGGGTAATGCCTTCTTTGGGCATAACGTTCCTCCTTCCGATAATCGCACGAGATTATTTTACACGCATGGAGGGCGTCTGGCAACGTTTGGCGGGTAAGTTCAGCGCAGGGTTCTGGGAGCGGTATAGGTGACCTTCAGCCAGTAGCTGGGCTTCGGGTTCTGTGGGGGCGTGTTGTAACTCCGAATGAAAAACTCATAGTATTCGTAATCGCGAATGTTGAAAGGGGTAAACGACAGCTGGGCGCCCTGTCGGGTGGAGCGGGTAACGGTTAGCCTGCGCATCAGTCGTCCCCGGGCGGTGCGCAGTTCCACCACTATCGACGTGGCGTCCGTCCAGTTTCCGGCATCCCAGTACAGCTCCGCGACGATGGGCTTGCGGGCGGCAACGCAAATCCGTCCCACCTTCACGAAGCGGGTGTTGTCGGCGGGAGGAATGTCCAGGTCCACAGCTCCTGCGAACTCCTGCGTGACCGGTTGCTCCTGTATCGGGAAGGTTCCGGTGACACCGCTCACCGAGTAGGCGACGTACCCGTTTGCCGGAATGGTAATGGTTACCCGCCCGGAGGCGTCGGTAATACGGTCGGGAGCGTTGCCGGTGTAATCGTGGATGCGGGTATACGGGGCGAAGCCGGTTTGCACGGTGACCGTTTTGCTGGCGATTTCGTTGTCGTTTAACCCGACCAGCAATCTGTGCCCGCCTGTGCGCTCATACACGAAAACATCCTCATCTTTCCACCGCTCTTGTGTGGTGCCGTAGGCGATGTGCTCGTGTATCCAGATGAGGTTGTCGATGATGGGCTTCATACCGTACTGGTAGTAGTTCTTCCAGAAGACGGTGGGATACCCTTCCGAGGTCAAAATATAGGCGTAGGCGAGATGTTTGTTTTTGTAGATAGGGTCATGGAGGTCGGTATCATGGTTCTCCACAAAGGTTACCGCTTTCCACGGGTCAATGCCTGCCAATCCGGCGTGGTCTAACCGTCGCATATCGTAGAAGCCGCTGGAGTTGCACATGTTTTTCAGCTCTTCACGCAGAGCGAAGTCGAACACATGCGCTCGCCCGCCCATTGCCACGTTCGCCCACCAGTTCAGCGCATCGCGGTTGGTATCCCAGTACTCTCCGACCGCAAACTTACCCGCCATCGCGCCGTATGCCAGATATTCCTTCAGATAGGTGTAGCTGATGCCCTTCACGTTGTCCAGGCGGTAGCCCTGCACGCCCAGCGCTTTCGTCAGCCAGTCTCCGGCAGCTTTCAGCCCTTCCGCCACGTAGGGGTTCGTGTGGCACAGGTCACGCCCAAAGCCCCAGTACTCTCCCGGCACGTTGGGACACTGGCTGTGATAGTTGGGATGGAAATCAAAGTAACCCTTCTGGAAGCGCCCTCGCCCGTCGTTGCCATAGGCATCCTTGTAGCGGAAGTTCCAGTACCCATCGTCGCCGTTGCGGTGGTTCAGCACCATGTCCACGTATACATCCAGCCCGTTGGCACGCATCACCGCTACTGCCCTCAGCAGTTCATCGCGGGTACCCCATCTGGTAGCAACCGTGCCCTTCTGGTTCTTGCTGCCGATATCGTAGTCATCAAAGGGGTCGTAGCCGTTGGAGTAGCCGCCGGATGCCCCTTTGAGCACAGGAGGTATCCACACCGCCGTAAATCCGGCCCGTCGCAGGCTGTTGGCTTGTTTCGCCAGGTGCGTCCACCAGGAGTCCCGTCTACCCGTGCTGGCGTCCCAGTAAAACCCCTGCATGAGCACGCCTGCAGAAGCCTGCAGAAGCAGCGCGAGCACGAGGATAGCAGTGAATATCCAGCGACCTGCGCGCAGATTCATCGTCCTGTGTACCGCTCAGAAAGGAATACGTATTCTCGGATAATTCTACTCCTCCGTCCTGCGCCTGTCAACGTCCGCTTGACAAACCACCCCTGAAACGTTTACAATCTATCCCTGCAGGGCGTAAACACCAGCAGGGATGGGATAGATGGACGGTACGGTACCCGCCAAAACAGGCGCTCCACGAGCAGCCGCTTCTCCCGCCTTTGCGCGCCAGAAGAGTTTGGACGATGAGGTGCGATTTGTGAAAGGGGTGGGAGAGGCTTTAGCGCAGGTGCTCGCCAAGCTGAACATCTATACCGTCTTCGACCTGCTGATGCACCTGCCGCGACGCTATGAGGACCGCACGCACTTCCGCACCCTCTCGCAGGTGGTACCCGGCGAGGCAGTGACGGTACACGGCACGATTATGGCGGCGGACAACGTCTCCCCACGCCCCAAAATGACCATTACCAAAGTCATCATCGACGACGGCACAGGCACGCTGGAGCTGGTCTGGTTCAATCAGCCCTACCTGAAGGACAAGTTTCTGAAGATGCGCGGGCAGGACATCGTGGCGTACGGCGTGGTGCAGAACGCGCCTTATCACTACCAGATGCAGACCCCCGAATGGGAGCCTTTGACGGAGAGCGACCCGCTTGCCGCGCACCGCATCGTGCCGGTGTATCCGCTGACCGAAGGACTGGCGCAGTCGCGCATCCGTCGCATCCTGTACAACGCTCTGCAGACCTACGAGCCGGTGTTAATAGACTGCCTTCCGCCCGACCTGCGCCGCCGGCTAAACCTGATGCCCTTTGCGGAAGCGGTGCGCAACGCCCACTTTCCCGAAAGCATGGAGCACCTTGAGCGCGCCCGCCGACGGCTCATTTTCGAAGAGTTCTATCTGCTGCAGCTGCACATTGCCCAGCGCAAAATCGCCGAAACTACCGGCGCGCCTGGTATCCGCTTCCGCATCGACAAGGACGTGTTGTGGCGTAAACTGCACGAGATAGTGCCTTTCGACCTCACGAACGCCCAGCGGCGCGTGATCGAGGAAATCTGGAACGACATGGCACGAGATTACCCGATGAATCGCCTGCTGCAGGGCGACGTAGGGTCGGGAAAGACCATCGTGGCGGCGGCGGCGATACTGGCGTGTGTGGAGAACGGCTATCAGGCGGCGGTGATGGTTCCCACCGAAATCCTGGCGGAGCAGCACTTTATCGTGTTGTCGCGCCTGTTCCGTCGGCTGGGCATCATCGTGGACCTGGCGGTAGGCAGTCTCACCCAGCGCGGCAAAAAGTCGGTGCGCGAGCGCATCGCCACGGGCATCACGCAGGTGGCGGTGGGCACGCACGCGCTCATTCAGGAAGGCATCGAGTTTCGCAAGCTGGGGTTGGTGATTATCGACGAGCAACATCGCTTCGGCGTGCTGCAGCGTGCCGCTTTGCGTGAGAAGGGCGAGAACCCCGACGTGCTGGTGATGACCGCCACGCCCATCCCGCGCACGCTCACCATGACCCTGTATGGCGACCTGGACCTTTCCATCATCGACGAGTTGCCGCCCGGGCGCAGACCGGTGAAGACGCACCGCAAACGTGCTCACCAGCGCGCGCAGGTGTACGAGGCGGTGCGCAAACTGGTTCAGCAGGGGCAACAGGCGTACATCGTTTGTCCGCTCATCACCGAGTCCGAAAAGATGCAGGCAAAGGCGGCGGAGGACCTGGCAAAGCACCTGCAGGAGGAGGTGTTCCCCGAGCTGCGTGTGGGGCTGTTGCACGGACAGATGAAGCCGATGGAAAAAGAGGAAATCATGGAGCGGTTCCGTGCGGGCGAGATAGATATTCTGGTCTCCACCACCGTGATCGAGGTAGGCGTGGACGTGCCCAACGCCTCGGTGATGGTGATTGAGGATGCGGAGCGGTTTGGACTGGCGCAACTGCACCAGCTGCGCGGGCGCGTGGGGCGCGGGGCGCATCAGTCCTACTGTATCCTGATTAGCGACTCTAACGGCGAGGATGCCAATCGTCGGCTGGACGTGCTGGTGCGCACGAACGACGGCTTCGTCATCGCGGAAGAGGACCTGCGCCTGCGCGGACCCGGCGAGATTTACGGCACCCGGCAGAGCGGCGTGCCCTCCCTGCGCGTGGCGGACATCCTGCGCGACGCCGAACTGCTGGAGCTGGCGCGGCAGGAAGCGTTCAACACCGTGCGCGCCGACCCCGAACTGAAACAACCCCAGCACCGCCTGTTGCAAAGCGCAATGCAACGCAACATGCCGCGAGCGGTGCTGGCAACGGTGAGTTGAGATGACAGAGTGCCGAATAGCCATCTATCCGGGTTCCTTTGACCCCGTTACCAGCGGGCATTACGATATCATCGTGCGGGCGTCGCGCCTGTTCGAAAAGCTCATCGTTGCGGTTGCGCCCAACCCCGCCAAACAGCCGCTGTTCACGGTAGAGGAACGCATCGCCATCTTGCAGGAAGTTTGCGCCTCGTTGCCTAACGTGCAGGTGGAGAGCTTTGAGGGGCTTCTGGTCGATTTCGCCATGCAGCGCGGGGCGCAGGTGATTGTGAAGGGACTGCGTGCGGTGAGCGATTTCGACTATGAATTGCAGATGGCGTTGACCAACCGACGCCTGTGCCCGCAGATCGAAACCATTTTCATGATGACCAATTCCGAATACGTTTTCCTGTCCTCCAGCATGGTCAAAGAGATTGCGCGTTTGGGAGGCAGTGTGCAGGGACTGGTGCCCAAAGCGGTGGAGCCATATCTATACCGAAAACTGGGCAGGGCGATACCGAACCGCGAAGAAAGCAACAGGGGGTGATTACCATAGAAATCTTACAGCTTCTAAAACAGCTCGAAGAACTGGTAGAGAACACAAAGTACATTGCTTTGCTGAAGCTCACTTACGGGCTGGACCACGACGAATTTTTTGTGCTCGTGAACCGCATTCGGGCGTCGTTGCCGGAAGATGTCAAGCGCGCCAGTAACGTCACCCGCGAGCGCGACCGCATCCTCGAAACCGCTCACGAGGAGGCGAACCATATTATCGAGGAGAGCAAAGCGGAAGCGGCGCGCATTCTGGAGGAAGCACGCCTGCAGGCACAGCGCATGGTGGACCAGAGCGAGATTGTGATGATGGCAAAGGAGCAGGCACAGCATATCGTCGCCAGCGCGCGCGAAGACGCCCGGCAGATTCGTCGCGGTGCAGACGAATACGCGCGTGACGTGCTGAACAACCTCGAAGCGGTGCTGGCAAAGGCGATAGGAACCATCCAGCGGGGCAAGGAAACACTGGAAGAATCCCTGCGTGAGGAGGAGCGTGTACCGGCGGGAACGGGGCGAGGATAGGTTTTGCCTCGCCCTGCTCTGCAGGATATGATACCCCTCCGTTTCAATCCGTCGAGAAAATCACAGGCGGGGAATCCTGTTGGGGCGGGCTGGGATTTTTGCGCGTTTTTTGTGGGAGAGATAAAAAGGCGCAAAAAACAACCGATAATGAGAGTATGCGCAATCTCCTGTTCGCCATACTCATCGTGGCAAGCGTGCTGCTTGCGCTACTGCTGTGGTCGCCGACGGTCAGCACCGGAGACCATCTGCATGTCGAACCGGTAGCCGCCGGTGTGCTACGGTAGCAGTTCGATACGCGCAATCTGCACCTTCACGCGGGCGCGCGCGCAGGGGTCCAGGCGCAGGCGCGTCACTACCCCTCGCCAGCGCGGGTTCTCGCCCAGATTCAGGGTGTAGTCGTGCCACTTGCCGTCCACGTGCACAGGGAACCGTACACTGGTAGATTCGCTTTCCGCCAGTGAACGAGTGCTCCAGAAAACCTGCCCCATATCGTCGAACTGCTGTTCCGCCGACTCCAACCGCATCCGCAGGCGCAGTCGCCGATAGCGTGACGCCGCAATCTGCACAGGTGGACCGAAGAACGCAGGGTCGTTGCCTGTGGTTACCGCTGTTAACGCGCCGCTCTCGATTCGCGGGTTATCCAGATTCATGCCGTTGTCCCACCCGTAGGTGTCCCGCACGAACTCCCACTGTGGCTTGCTGGTAAAGGTCATCTCCACTTGCGGTACCGGTAAGCCGACATCGGCGGGAGTGAGGTCAACATGCGCTTTCGGAGCGGAGGTGAACACCTCCCGAATGGCATCCAGATAGCCGAAACCGAACTCCTTATGCGGCTCGATGTACGACCCCTCGCCCCACTCGTTCAGTATCATCGGCACAACCTTATGCGGGTGGCTCTGCAGAAAATGTAAAGCATCCTGAAGATGCCTCTTGAACTTGTCGGGAGTGCGTCCGTAGCGTACAAGAGCGTTTTGACCGTGCCATGGGCGACTGTCCCAGCCCCCGCTCACGGGAGGCAGCAGGGGGATAGGGCTATTCTGTACGATATTCTCCCACTGCTGGCGGTATCCCCCGATGAGGGCATCGAACGACGCTCGTTTCGCATCCCCGACGACGCCAAGGTGGGGCCAGTTGTAGGCAGTTACCGCGTCGTAGCCCTCGCGGGCGGCGGTCTGCGCTTCGCCTGTGCCCCCGATACAGGCTATGAGGTACAGCCCTCTCAGCCCGGAGCGAACACATTCCTCACGCATTGCGTCAAAGGCACGTTTAACCGCCTCGCTACCCATATCTGCACGCAGGCGGTACGGACTGAAAATAATCATCACCGGCTTGCCGTCGATTTGCAGGTGTTCGGGACGGTGGAAGTAGTGTTCTATCCAGTACCGGGTTACGGCGAGGCAGTCTTCATGCGAGGAGGTGTCCGGCGGATTGTGATTCGCCCACAGCAGGCAGAACTGCAAATGTTGTCGATAGCGGCTTCGGAAATAGCCTTCGTGCAGAGCGTGTTCCAGCTGTCGTGCCCCCTGCACCCAGTACCAGTCGTACACGAAGAAGGTGATGCCGTGTTCCACCGCCCATTTGATATGCCAGTCGGCAACTTGTGGGTCGCTCTCACGATACCAGCCGAGCACCGGCTTGCGTTCGGGGAAGCGGGTAATCGGCGCCCATTGCCCCGCGCTTCGCCAGCCGGGGAAATAATATACCCCTACCGGGTACTCTGGTTTTACCGGAGACGGTGGCGGTATCGTACGCGAAGTGGTTCGCAGGGGACGCGGGGTAATCTCTACAACGGCTCTTACGGTAACCGGCACAGCGTTCGTGCTCTGCACCTGTGCGGTAAGCATGCCACGCCATGCACGCGCAAACAACACTCGCCATCGCCACTCTGCCTCCTCCCCATAGGGCAGAGCAGATTGCGCTGACTGCACCCTCTCCAGCAGGCGGGCGCCTGCAGGCAAATTAACCTTCGCGGTGACCCCTCCGGCGGTTTGCCCACCTACGTTTACCACGCGAAGCGCAACCGTCACCGGCACTCCCGCGCGCGGCAGGGCGTCTTCCACATCGAAGTACAGCACGCGCAAATCGGGCTTGCCTTGCGGTTGGGCAGATACCGATGCCTTCTCCAGCACAATAGTGTCGCCAACGTTCTCTCCGGGGCGAACGCCTAACATCACCACCTCGCCGCCCCAGCCGGGAGCGTCCAGCATGTTCAGGTTATACAGGTGGGGCTGACCGTCGGCGATGACCTCGAAGGCGTGCTGCTGGATACCGTACGCCTCGCTGGTTGCAAAAAGCAAGGTACATTGTGTCGCGTTGACCGAGCGGAGCTGCAAGATAACGAAGGGAAACCGCTCTGCCTCGACGCTCACTCGTCCCCCGAAGAAGCCGTCAGGTTCTTCCAGCTGCAGGCGCACCCCCGTCGCTGCCTCCTCTACCCACACACCACGCCATGCGGTCCAGTCCATTCGATGCGCCCGGAAGACAAACTCCCTTTGTCCCTCGCGTAGCGCAAGCCCTTCCAGCCGCACAACACGGATGGAGCGAAGAGCGAACTCGCCCATGCCGTACGGGTCGAACCGCAGACGAACGATACGCCCCTCCTTCTGCCAGAAGGGGAACACGCGGTAGGTATGCCACTGCCCGTCGCCGCGTACCGCGAATCGTGTGCTTTTGCCCGGCGAGAAACCACCATAAGGGGATTGGGTAGTGTTGCTCCAGAAGATTTCGGCTTCGCCGGGCAGGGAAGCCCGCATCTCTATCTCCACTGCCTGATGGGGCACAGCCGGCAGGTTCAGCAGAGGAAGGTACTCCAGCACCGGGTCACCGCCGGTGGTACGGAAGACCATTGCACCATCTTCAAAGCGCACGTCCGCTACTTCGCCGTTCGCACGCCACGCGTGTAGCACCTCGGGATTGCCGAATCGCCATTCGGCTTCTACTTGCACTTTGCTCATGATTGCACCTCGCCCTGTGCCGTTTCTCGCCAGTATCTTTCCGCTAGGATGACGGCAACGTAATCATCGTACGGCTGTTCTGGGGTGCGTAGCCAGGAGGGAATTATCTTGCGCCAGCCTTTCGGGGGGTTCTCGCGCAGGTAGCGGCGGCGTGCCTCCTCAGAGGTATACGCCTCGTTGACCACGTGCACAGGCACCTCCGACGACAGATTGCGCAGTAACGGTTCCAGCGCACGAAAACCCGTGCCCCCACCTACCACGATACACTGCGGACGAAAACGCCGAAAAAGAAACCCCAGCTCCTTTTCGAATTCCTCTATCGCCAGCACGCTACGATGCAACACCTGTCCATCGTTTCGCACCACAGCTAAACCCACCTTGCTCCGCCCGGGGTCTATCCCGATCACCACCGCTTCCGGCATTTCAGCACCCTCGTTGCGTTACTGCACAATGCGAAACCGTAACCGCAGGCTATCGGCGGAGTAAGTGTCCGCGTCCGCCACGACCACCACGTTCACATAACGTCCCCTGCCCTCACGCACGATACGGTCGGCGAGGTCGGTAATCTCCACGCTGGAAACCGTGCCCACTGACGGCTCGCCCTCCGCACCGATTTGGGGAATAATACCTGCCTCGATGGCTCTGGAGCGTACCTCATCGCGCAGGAACTCGATGAGCGTATTGACAATTTCGCCGGTGCTGCGCCCAGACCACACCCTCACGCGTGCAATCTCCTCATCCTTGCGATACACGAAGCGATTACGGTAAGGTTTCAGCTCCACCTGTATCGGCTCGCCAGCCACGCTGTTGCGTACCGCTACCGCCAGCACCACCACAGGCACATCGGAGCGAGCTATCTGCTCTGCCAGCACCTCCACGCTGACCGCTTCGTCAGCCACTACTTCCGTGCTACTTCCTGCTGGCGAGGGCATACTCACCCGCTTGAGAGGTACATACGCTGCCCGATGCGCCGTTCCTGCCGAGGCACCTCGTGCCTGAGCGATGCGCCCCGCCTCTACCAGCAAACGATAAATCTCGTTGCGAGTCGCCCGCAGGGAGAGCCCGTTGGGAATAACCCGTCGAGCGATCTCCTCGTCTTTGCGTGCGATGATGGGTTTCTCTTTAATCTGCTCCAGCCGCTCTATCAGCCCGCGCAGTTCCTCTTCCTGCGCCTGCAGCTGCGCGATGGTACCCCGAAGCGTGTCCGCTTGCTGCTGGAGCTGGCGGCTCTGCTGGGCGAGCTGTTCCGTTTGCTGGCGTAGCTGCGCCGCCTGTTGTTGAAGCCGGGCGTTTTCGCTGTTCAACCGCACATTCTCGCTGGCGTACTGCATATTCTGCGAAGCCAGCTCCGTGTTGTTCTGCTGGTACAGCGTGTTCTGCTCACGCAGAAACTGTCCCTGCCTCTCAAGCTGCGCATTGGTCTGGCGCAACTGCGCGTTGGTGCGACGTAACTGCTCACTGCTCGCCTTCAAGGTGGCATTTTGCTTCTGTAGTATTTGAAGCTCTTTGCTCTGCTCCGCGATACGGCGGTTGAGCTCGGCTACCTGCAGCCGCCTTTGCTGAAGCTGCTGTCTGACCTCCTCCAGTTGTTGTTGCTGCTGGCGCAACTGTCGCATGTTCTCTTCCATCTGCTGCTGTTGCTCACGCACACGTTGTACAGCCTCTTCATAGCGTTGCTGTATCTGCGTGTACTCGCTGCTCAATCGGGCGTACCGGCGCTGTAGCTGGCGCGATTGCTCCAGAATGCGCTCTCCGCGCACGATGATTTCGCGGAACGTCTGGGCGGTAGCGAGCACAGCCACGATGGTCAGGAGGGCGATAAGCGAGCCGGTGAAGCTGGTAATCAGCATGGCGGTATGGCGGGGGCGCAATCCCCACACGGAGATGCGCCGCTTACCCAGATACCGCCCCAACCAGTCACCGAAGTAAGCGATAAAGCCGCTGACCACGATGAAGATAATGCCGATGATAATGGTGCGAATGGGCATCGCTGAACCCTCCTTGTTACTTCACCGCCCGCGTTTCCACAAAATGACCACTCCGGCAATCGCCCCCAGAACATCCGGCAGAAAGCTCGCGACCAGGGGCGATATATTACCGCCTCGCCCCAGAATGAACAGGTACTGCGCCATCGCCCAGTACAAAAAGATGATGACGATGCTGAGGGCAAACCCCGCCGCTGCCGTGCTACGCTGCCTGCGGATACCCAGAGGCGCACCCACGAAACCAAAAATCAGGCTCGCCAGAGGCAGGGATATTTTGTTGTACAGCTCTACTTCCATTTGTCGGGTATCCTCACCTGCCTGCCGGTATCGGCGGATGCGCTGCAGGGTCTGGCGAAAGCTGCGGCTGTCGGGGTCGGGCACCAGGTCGGTTTCGATCTCCCGCAGGCTCTTGCGGATACCTCCTCTCAGCACCCGCGTGGTAGTGCGCGCAAACTCCGCCCTTACGCGCCCATCGCCTGTCATCCAGTAGCCGTCATAGAGGTCCCACTCTCGCCCGCCCAGCCATCTGGCGCGTTTGGCGTACACAATCAGTACCGGATGCCAGCTTTCTGAGGAGGGAGCGAATTGAACGGCGGTTACGTCGTACAGAACGCCTGCCTGCAGGTCTACCCCGCCCTGCGCGGTGATGAGCGTTTCCACCTTGCCCCCGCGCATCACCGTTTGCGTTACCGGCTGGGCGCGTTCACCTATCTGGCGAAGCACCGCCGTGCGCAATCGCCACATCTCCGCCGTCGCCGGCGGCACTACCAGCTCGTTGAAGCTCATCGCCAGCACGCTGACCACCGCCCCCATCGCCAGCACCGGCGTCACAATGCGCCACAGGCTATATCCTGCCGCATACAGCGCGACGGTTTCGCTCTCGCTGGAGAGCCTGCCGAAAGAGAGCAGGGAGGCAAGTAGCATCGCCATCGGAAAGGTCTTGACCATAATCTGGGGCAGGCTGAGCAAAACCATGCGCCCCACCGTCCACAAAGAAGCCCCTTTCACCAGGTACTCGGTGAGCTGGAACAGGCTACCGCCCGCGAAGAAGAGAGCGGTGAACAACAGCACACCGAACACGAACGGTCCGATGAGCTCTTGTAGTATCAGACGGTCTATTACCTTGAGCCGCATGGGTCAGATATGCTCATATTCCTCGCCAAGATAGAACTGCCGGGCGATGGGGTCGTCGGGTAGCGTGTCCGAGTTGCCCTCGGTCAGGATTTTACCGTTGTGAATGATGTACGCCCTGTCGGTAATACGCAAAGTGGCACGCACGTTGTGGTCGGTAATCAGGATGCCCACGCCAAGCTGCTCGCGCAGGTGTGCGATGATGCGCTGCAGGTCTGCAATAGCGATGGGGTCTACGCCGGTAAACGGCTCATCCAGCAAGATGAACCTGGGGGAAGCGGCAATGGTTCGTGCAACCTCCACCCTGCGCCGCTCTCCCCCCGAAAGGGTGTATCCGCGTGCGTGGCGCAGGTGAGCAATGTGAAACTCCTCCAGCAACTCGTCGATGCGCTGACGAATCTGTCTTTCCGGCAAACCATGTAGTTGCATTACCAGCCGGAGGTTATCCTCCACCGTCAGCTTGCGGAACACCGACGGCTCCTGCGCCAGATAGCCGATGCCCATTCGCGCCCGGGCGTACATGGGCAGGTGGGTAATCTCTCGCTCATCCAGCCACACCCGCCCCTCGTTTGGGTGCACCAGCCCCACGATCATATAGAAAGTGGTGGTCTTGCCCGCGCCGTTGGGCCCCAGTAGCCCCACGATCTCGCCTGTATCCATCTGCAGAGAGACGCCATCCACCACCCTGCGTCCTTTGTAGATTTTGACCAGCTTTTCGGCTCGAAGCTTCATTTTTTACCCTCCTCTGCGGGAGGACGCTTCGGCTGAATCACGGTTTCCGTGCGCTCGGGGTCACCTTCGAGTACAACCCGCAGGTCTTCCTCACCCAGATAGATGGTCCCTTTGTCGCCCTTCTGAGTTGCTAAGAATCGTGGGTCATCTACCTCCACGAAAACACCGTTTTGCAACGTCACCTGACGTGTCGCGTCGTCGTAGAGCACCACACCTGCACTGCCCCGTGCGGTACGTTTCTCTTTCGGTTGAGTAAGGCGAAAAGTAACCTGCCCCTCTGCCCGCGCCCTGGTCAGGCGGGTCTCCTGTCCGGTCTGCAAGCGCGACTCGGCGGTAATGACACTCGCCTCCATGCGCAGTTGCCCATCGGTACTTTCCAGCACCACCCGATTTCCCGTCACCTTGACCAGAACTGTGCCGTCCCGCTTGTATTCGGTGACAATCTGCTGGTAGCGGCTCAGGCGATACCGTCCCACCTGCACCTGTGCCAGAGCGGGCACAACCGCCCCCACTAAACACACCATCAGTATCAGTTTTTGTCTCAAAACCATACCTTTGATCCTCTCCATGAATTTCATGGCGACAAGACACGCATCGTCTGCAAGGCGGTATCCAGCTCCACCTGTTGCGCGCGCAGGTTGAACTGCTTGCCGGTGATACGCACATCTCCCCGTGCTATCAGACGGTTCTGACGCGCCAGCCATATCACCTCTTTTGCTTGAAGCCGGACGCCGTTTACGCGCGAATAGGCATGGACGCCCCCGCTTGCCTCTACGCGCCACTGCTTCTGCACCGCTCGCACCTGCCCTGCACGCAGGTCGGTGGTAGGTTTGCCTTTCTCATACAGAACACACCGCACGTTCTCGAAGACGCCTGTTGCACCCGCCTGTGCGCTTTCTGCCTCTGCGCGAGGCACGGTCGCCTCCCACACCGTCTGACTGGGAGTGCCCGGCTCCAGCCACGTCAAACGCAGCGCTTCTGTCTCCACCTGCAGAGAGGGCAATCGCGCTGGCTGAGGTGTCGACTCACGCGGCTGGGGAGGGCGACGAACCTGCTGTGTTCCACACCCTGCCATACTGAACCACATGCACCCGCATACCAGCACGGCGACAAGCCTCATCCGATTCATAGTGGGTACATGTTACACGAAGGGTAGCGGGATGTGCAAGGCAAGCATCGTTCCCCCCGTTTGCAGAGGGCTACAGGAGTCTCGCCCCCAGGCGAACGCGATTTATATCCCCAGCCACTTGCGGTAGATGGCTTCGAAGATGCGCACGTCCTGGACGGTATCTTCTCCCGAGGAGCGAAACGGCTCGCCTGTGCGCACGCAATGGATGAAGTGCTGTGCCTCGCGCTGGAACGACCACGACCAGCCATCCTTCGGGAAGGGGCGCAAGTACTCCGGAGTATCACCTGCACGATACACTTCCACCTCGGCGCAGGCGTTGCGCAGCAGCAAAGAGGGAGAGGTGACCTTCACCCAACCCCGCTGAAAGTATACCTGTGTGTCCTCATCCCATTTGTGCGCCGCCAGCGAGCCGGTCTCCAGCGCCATGCGCACGCCTCCCATTTTGAGCACCGCCACGCCCGTGAAGCCGTCGTCGTCGAGGTCTGCCGACATCACCTGCCAATCGTCTCCTGCGCCCAACAGCCATCGGGCAAGGTTCACGTTGTGGGTAAACACTTGCAGGTAGTTGGTGTAGCTCTGGTGATAACGTTCGGGCAGCCATTCGGGCACTTCGAGAGGTGCGCTCGGATACGGTTCATCCGTGCCGATAACCGTGCCCGAGTTGCCCGCCGTCCAGTTGCCACCGAAGCAACGAGCGCGCAGATAGAAAAGCTTGCCCAGCTCACCCGACTGGCGGTAGTCGTCGATAATCTGCTTCGCGAGCTCGATACCTGCGTCGTAGCGCTTCATGTAGGCGACCATCAGCCGACCGCCGCCTTCACGTGCTGCCTGTAACATGCGTTCGGCACGCTCTACCGTCAGCGCCATCGGCTTTTCCATGTATACTGGCTTGCCTGCGCGGAGCGCGTCTTCCGCCACCTGCGCCTGGTGCACAAAATGCGCCGATACCGCCACCGCATCGATATCGGGGTCTAACAGCAGTTCGCTGTGCGTGGTGTACACGCGCGGGATGCCAAAGCGTTCCGCTACCCTCTGCGCCAGCTGAGGGCGCATTTCCGCCAGCGCCACCACCTCGCAATCGGGAAGGGCGGTAAAATTGGGCAGGTGTACCGCCTGCGCCATGAAGCCCGCCCCAACGTATCCCAGCCGAACCTTTTGCATGTCGTCGCCTCCTTTCTCAGACCTTTGCCAGCACAGCGTCCAGCGCGGCTTTGGCGTTGCGGATAACGTTCTCGTGCGAGTCCGCCCAGTAGTCACGGTTGAAGATTTCGATGCTCAGGAAGCCCTTATAGCCCACCTCATACTTGAGGATGCGGAACTCCTCCACGAGGGGGATGGCGCCATGTCCGGGGTAGACGCGGTGGCTATCGTTCAGCTGCTCGCGCGGCAGGTCCGGGCAGTCGTTCACGTGCACAATCAGCAACTGCTCACGGGGTAGCCGGCGTATCTCGTCCAGCGGGATACCCGATTTATAGTAATGGAAGGTGTCCATCATGATACCCACATTGCGGCTGGTGGACGCGCCCACAACAGCCAGCGCCTGCCGCGGACCCGGTATGAAGGGCGCACCGCCAATAGGTTCCAGGGCGCATTTCACCTCGTATTGCCCGCTCACCTCGCCGTAGCGCTGGGCGGATTTGCCTGCTCGCTCGATGGCTTCGGCGATACCCATGCCGGGCGGAGGGGCGTCGGCGGTGAAGCAAAGAAGGGTTTTACTGCCCAGCTGGCGAGCGATGCGTGCGTACTTGTCGATGCGACGCAACTGCTCCTCTTGCTGAGCGGTATCGAAGGCGAAGAAAGGGAACGCCATAATCGCTGCGACCTGAAGACGGTTTTTCGCCAGCTGACGTTTGAGGTCGCTTATGGAGTGGCGTGTGAGATAATCGTCGATTCGTCCCGCCTCTATCTCCACCCCTTCATAGCCGTATTTGCCCAGCAGGTCCAGTGTGGCTTCCAGCGGTTTATCTGCTCCGCAGGTGATGGTGTTGAAGCATGTTTTCATCGGCTACCTCCCTTCACAACGTGCTACTGATTCAGTTCTCCACGCGCAGGTTATTCCTTCAAGCAGAGAACATTGGAGCGTCAAGCGTGAATCTTCGCTTTGCTATTCTGGAGGGCGAACCTCCCGGTGAGCCGAAACCCTGTGACCGCAACGGCTCGGACGGAGCCTCACCCTCCAAAAAGATGAAGGTTCTGCTTGCCTGTCATTCTGAAGAATCTCGTTTTAACAACAGGATGCCCCCCCCTCGCGGACGCTCAGCATGACAAAATGGACTGCAAAGCGCGGGACCGATGAAAGGCAAGGGAGCACGGGCTACCATTGCACCGGAGCAATTACCACCGTAACAGGTACCCATGCAGGGCGTCTCTGCAAGGGCAGGGACGTCCTTTTTCCACTACTGCGCAACAGCAGACTGATTGCGTGGCAGGGATTCGTATGAGACCCTCGCGCTATGCCAGAATGCCAACACAGCTATCAATAGCATCACCACAATCACCAGCGCAACCATCCACGCAGGCATATCCAGCGCGCGACGGTCATCGGGCTTTCCGTTATGAGACATCTCACTTGCCTCCGCGGGGGCGGAACGAAACTTTTTCCCAGTCGGTCATAGTATAATGGATAGCGACGAATGTGGCAAGATTCTCCAGGGGGCTTACAGCAGGAGGGGAAGACGATGCCACAACCTATTTCGGAACGACATCCGCTCAGACAGCTGTTCGGCACGCTGGTGGAACAGGCGTTCACGCGCGTGCTGCAGGAGTACGAGCCGAACGTTTTGCGCTACATGGTGAACCTGTTGACTGAGTTCACCCACATCGATAACGTGTACCGGATCCGTGACGCTCGCGGCAGGGCGTTGCGGGAAGTGGCAGAAATGCTGGCAGAGGGCGATGTGCTCCTGAACGCCACCTCCTTTGCACGCGAGCGTGAGGTGCACCGTCATATCGGCGACTTTACGCTGTTCTGGTCCGGGGTGTATCCCGAGGCGATGCCGCGCCTACGCCACGCCCTGAGCAAAGACGCGCTTATCGACTACGTGCAGCAGGGCAAGAAATCGTACTACATCGTTTCCACCTTCGAGGAAGGCGAGTGGCGGCATGAGGCGCCGTTGTTCCGGCGGTTATCGGAACGCTTCGAGCTGTACATGTTCGGGCTGAATCTGGTACGCCAGGGATGGGAACGCCTCGCCCGAGAACACTTCGAGCGGTGGCAACGCGGGCTACAATAACGCGTGGTATATTCCGACGAGCCGATGGATATGCCCTTCCAGAGTGTATCGCTCGCATGCCACCCGACGAGCAGAAACGCCTATCGCTCGCCTTCGCTCTGCGTCGGCAAGTAAGGTGTGTACCGCCTCGGTAAGAGCAGCCGCATCGTTGGGGGGCGTTAAGAGCCCGGTGCGACCGTCCTCGATGATTTCCGCTGGTGCACCCCGGTTCGCCGAGACCACTGCCGTGCCACAAGCCATCGCCTCCAGCACCACCAGCCCGAACGGTTCGGGGCGCGTGCTGCAATGCACCAGCACATCGGCGGCGGCGATGACGGGGGCGATATCGCGCCGGAACCCCAGCCAGCGTATCTGCGGCTCCATGCTTGTCGCCCTCGCCCTTATTTTCATCGCGTAGCGGTGGTCGCCCATGCTGTCGTCGCCCGCAAGCCAGAAGACGGGCAAAGGGCTTTCCCGTTTCCGCAACAGGTTCTGCGCCATCTGCAGAAAGAGATGCTGTCCCTTAAAGGGCATCAAACGCCCTGCATGGAGCACGACCGGAGCGTCAGCCGGAGTTGCAAATCGCTGGCGCACCTGACCACGCTGTGTATCTTCCAGAGGGGCAAACGTCCGGATGTCCACGCCATGCGGCACCAGATGAACCTTATACCTCAACCCATTGCCAAACTGTTTCCGGAGAATCTGTGAGTATGCCACCACTGCCTGTGCGTAGCGTCGGGCGACCGTCTGCAGCCACAGCCGCTGCCAGGGAAAAGGAAACAGGTCATGTATTGACCACACCATTGGCACGTGCAGCTGACGGCAGAGGCGACCGGCAAACCAGCCCGCGCGTACAGAGTAAGCGTGCACGAGGTCGCAGCACACAATCGCCTGACGAAGGCGCTGTATATCCCCGGCACGGGGCTTGTCCCGATGTCGCAGTGAGGGAATCTGTACTGGTACAACCTCCACACCTGTTGCACGTGCTTCCTCAGCCAGTGCGCCCGGCGGACAGGCGAGCGCCGGCTGTATCTCTCGAGGTAGATTCTCCAGCACACGCAGCAGGCTGATCTCCGCCCCGCCCAGTCCTCCCCACTGGTTCACGTAGAGTACCTTCATGGCGCTCCCCACTCACGATAGGCTTGCACCAGCTGTCTGGTGATTTCTCGCCAGCTGTACTGCATGGCAAACTCTCGCAGGCGCGCTCGATACCCGGGGGAATGACTTGCTTCCGCACTGTGCAGCACTCTCTCCGCCAGGGCACGGATGTCGTTCGGTGGTGCGCTAAGGCATACCCCGCTCGCCCACTCGTTCAGCGCGGGCGTGTCAGCAATGACGGCAGGAGTACCGCAAGCCAGCGACTCAAGCACCGGTAAGCCGAAGCCCTCCCGCACAGAGGGGAAGAGCAACACGTCACAGGTCTGGTATAGCCGGAGCAGGCTCGCATCATCCAGCGACCCCTCTACGTGGAGGCAATCAGCAATACCCAGCTCCTGTGCCATCCGTTGAAGCGACGGGGAGAGCGGTTGCCCCGCCTTTATCCACCGCACCGGCTGCCCGTTGTTGCGCAGGTACGCCACAGTGTGCAGAACAGCGGGAACGTTCTTGTAGGGAGCGTTGGAACCGACGTGCAGCAGGACGATTTCCTGCGTACCGTAGCCCATCTCCTGTCGATAGCGTTGGCGTTCCTCCTCCCGTAGAGGAACGAAGAGATCGGGGTCTACGCCATGGTATACCACCTTTAATCGTTCCGGCGCGATGGACAGAAAACGCAGAACATCTTGCGCCGTTGCATGGCTACATGCGATAACGCCATCCGCACGGGCAATGTCGCGCACGGTCAGCCGGTAAAGCCAGCGTCCCAGCCAGCGGCTCAGCGAGTGGCGGTAGACAACTTGCTCGGCTGCCAGCGGGATCAGGTCGTGGCAGGCGACCACCCTCAGCCGAGCACGCACTGCAGGGAGCAGGAACGACTCGCTATGGTCTACGATATGCAACACCTCGCAGGGCGGAATGCGTGCTGCCATGCGTTGCAGATATCGACGGGCGTGCAGCACATACAGTACGTGAATGGCTGCTGCGGGGAGTCCTCTCCGCAGAACAGCGGGCGGAGAAGGACTGGCGTAGCGGATGTCCGATGGCACGGGCAGATAGCGATGTAATGCCTGTGCTATCCGCTTCATGCTTGGAGCCGGGCATGGATGTGCTTGCAGAAGAGTGACGTGCATAGCGCAGAATCTTTTCGCCACCCCGGCTGTGAATTACTACTCTAAAAACACCTCTAGAGAAGTTTGTAAGTTTCGCCGATGATAATAACAGCAAATACATACAAACAGAGCGAAAAATGGGCAAACGAACGCAAGAAAGGGATAAAGAACTCTCAAGCCTTGAAGTGATGAGCGTGAGAGAACTTGCAGAGTATCTTCGTATCTCTGTGCACACCGTCTACCGTCTGGCTGAGCAGGGCAGGTTGCCGGGGCGCAAGGTAGGCAAGCACTGGCGTTTTCACAGGGACGCGATTGTCGCATGGCTGGCAACACATCGAGAGGAGGATGCCCTGTACAGCGTGGCAAGTGGAGGTAGCTTTGAATGACAGTTGCGAGAAGTAGAAGTCACGTCGATACTGCCGGCATCAAAACGCCTCCTGCACTACATCTTGCCTCTTTGCCTCGCGCTACCGCAAGGGCAATGGAGCAGCTGATGGACACGATGCTGGCTACGTTACATGTAGACGCCGGAGCCATCTGGGTAGAGCACGAGCAGAACACCTACTCGCTCGTTATGCGCCATGTTGCTATTCCCGAGATGCAGGCACTGCAGCAGGCTATCGCGAGCTGTGGTCAGCAGTACCCGATGATGATACAGGCTGGCGGACAAAACTACGTGGTGTCCTGCACAGGGTATCCCCTGCTGAGGATTTACGCTGCGGTCAGGGTGGGAGCAGTACGTCCTCTGTATCGGCGTTTGATGCCCCATTTCACGCGGCTGGCACAGACCCTGCTGCAAGCGAACGCCTCCCCAATAGGGATGCCGGCAGAGGACACCAGCCATCAGGCTTACCGCGTGGTGGTGGAGAACTCCTTGCGCCGCTTGTGTGAGCTGATGCAAGCAACAGGCTGCACATTACTGTGGTTCTCTTCCTGGAACAACTCATGGCACCGGTTTACGGTAGGTAGTGTGCCAAGCTGGTTGTACCAGCATCTTTGGGAGATGCCCTCGCCGGGTGATGGGCTGGAATCCTGGGCGAGAGGTATAGAAGCACTCATCCGGCATCGCGGGCAACATTGCGTGACCGACGAACTGACCGTCCGCGATGCGGTCAAGGGATGCGTTTTCGTGTGGCGAGATAAGACACACGGGGATTTCGCCAGCGAGGAGGTAGAGTGGCTTCGGGTTACCGTACAGATGATAGCCGCTTCGCTGGACGTGCTTGAAACGCAGACCGAGTTGTTACAGAGGGTGTATCAGGACCCGCTGACCGGCGTGTTCAACCGTCTCTACTTCGAGACCGCTTACCGCCAGATTCTGCACAGCGCGCAGCGGCATCCGCGCCCGGTCTCACTGCTGTTGATGGATGTCGACAACTTCAAACGAATCAACGACACCTGCGGACATGAGACGGGCGATATGGTGTTGCAGATGGTGGGGCAGGTATTGCAGCAGGTGCGGGCTGGTGATATTCCGGCGCGCTATGGTGGAGATGAGTTCGTGGTGCTGCTGCCGGACACCGATAAAGTGGGAGCGCGGACACTGGCACAGCGACTGCGGAGCGCAGTGAGACAAGCCTCCGAACAGCTGGGGTTGCCGTTCCCCATTTCACTCAGCATCGGTTGCGCTACCGTTACCAACGGCGATCCCAGTCTGTTGCTGCTGGCAGACCGGGACATGTACGAGCAGAAGCACGCAGAGAAAGCAAATGCCGGATAACTTTGTAAGCATTTCCCTCCTTACACATTGACACCTCGTGTTGGCTGAGGTAAACTGATTAGCGTAACGAATCCCTCAAAAAAGGAGAGCATACGTGCGCCTGCTGGAAACCGTTCGTTCGCCCGCGGATTTGAACTCTCTGAGCCGGGAGCAGCTTCGACAGCTCGCGGCGGAAATACGGGAGACTATCATTGAAACCCTCTCACGCACCGGTGGGCATCTGGCGTCCAATCTAGGAACTGTTGAGCTCGCCATCGCACTGCACAGCGTGTGGCACATGCCGAAAGACAAGATTATCTGGGATACAGGGCACCAGGCATACGCGCACAAACTGCTTACCGGCAGGCTGGAGCGATTTGGTACGCTGAGGCAATATGGTGGTATCAGCGGTTTTTTGCGCCGTGATGAGAGCGAGTATGACGTGTGGGGTGCGGGGCACGCGGGCACGGCTATCTCTGCGGCGCTGGGTTTTGCGAAGGCTCGCGACCTGCGCGGTAGCGATGAGCGCGTGGTGGCGGTAGTGGGCGATGCTGCATTGACCGCCGGCATGGCTTTAGAGGCGTTGAACAATGCGGCGGAGGCAAAGACCGACCTCACCGTCGTGCTCAACGATAACGAAATGTCCATCGCCGAAAACGTCGGTGCGCTGGCAACCTTCCTTTCTCGCCTGCGGGCACAGCCCTGGTACCAGCGAGTGGAACACAGGGCAAAGGAGATGCTGGAAGGTCTACCGGGCAAGGCGCGCGTACTTGCCAAGCACGCCAGAGGATTAAAACACAGTATCACCCATATTATTGCCCCTGAAAATACGGGAGCCATCTTCGAAGAGATGGGATTTGAGTATATCGGTCCGCTGGACGGACACGATATCGACTTGCTGATAGATGTCTTCTCGCACGCCAAAGAGCTGAAAGGTGCAGTGCTGATACACGTTATTACCGTGAAGGGCAAGGGATATGGGTTTTCCGAAGCCGACGCGCGCAAGTACCATGGCGTCACCCCCTTCTGCATCCATGACGGTAAAATGGAGAAGAAGGCGGGCGGAGAGACCTATACCCAGGTCTTCGCCGATGAACTGGTACGCATCGCCGAGCAAAACCCCAGGGTGGTGGGCATCACAGCAGCCATGCCCGACGGAACCGGATTAGCCAAACTACAGGAGCGGTTCCCTGACCGCTATTTTGACGTAGGCATCGCCGAACAACACGCAGTGACCTTTGCAGCGGGGCTGGCGGCGGAAGGCATGGTACCGGTTGCTGCCATCTATTCCACCTTTATGCAGCGCGCTTTTGACCAGATTCTGCACGATGTGGCTATACAGAATCTGCATGTGGTGCTGGCGATGGATCGCGGAGGGCTGGTGGGCGACGACGGCGCAACGCATCACGGCGTGTTCGACCTTTCGTATCTGCGCCTTATCCCAAACGTGGTGATTATGGCGCCCAAAGACGGTGAGGAACTCCGTGCCATGCTCCGCTTCGCCGTTTCATACAACGGTCCTATCGCTCTGCGCTATCCGCGCGGCTCGGTACCCGCCATAGATTGGGGCGTGCCCGAAAGCCCGATAGAGCTGGGTAAGGCAGAGGTACTGCGCGAAGGGGATGATGTGGCCGTTTTCGCCATTGGTTCGATGGTGGCGACGGCATTCGCTGCGGTGAAGCAGCTGGAACAGGAAGGAATCCATGCCGCGCTGATCAACGCCCGTTTTGCCAAGCCGCTGGACAGAGAGACCATTCTGCGTTTTGCGCATCGCGTTCCTCGTTTCGTGCTGGTAGAGGAAAACGCGATATGTGGAGGGTTCGGTTCAGCGGTTCTGGAATTGCTGGCGCACGAGGGTGTTACCGGTGTGCGGGTGAAACACCTGGCTGTACCGGACGAGTTCATCGAACATGGCTCGGTGGACATCCTGCGGAGGCTGGTTGGACTATCTACGGAGCATATCGTGGAGGCAGCACGCGCGCTGTGTGGCGTCCCGCGCAGGGCGCCCGTGGTGCTTACCGACTGAAACGAGCCGAAACTTTACTTTCTTCCCACGTGTCGAAGGAGTACAGAGTTTCGGCAAGGAGGCGGTTATGAAAGGCTTAAACGCTTACCTGACCATCGGTCTGATTCTGCTTACCGCATCCGTCGTGGGGTGGGTAGTGCTGCTTCTGGCACAGCTTGCCCACTGGCTAACGCGCATCGCCGGCGTGGTAAGTATCCCCTTTTTGCTATACGGCTTCTACGTGCAGATAAAGGGCGGATCGCGCGAATTGCCCTCGAGCGAGAAAGGGATGCTCGATGAGTAAGCACGCTACGATGAGGCAATTGCCATCGGCAGGAGATGCATGGCAGGGTGGTGAAGCAAAATGCAAGTGTATCGGACCGAGACTACTGTATCGCCCGAAGGGGAGTTAGTCATTCGCGGAGTGCCTTTTCGCCCCGGGGAAAAGGTGGAAGTGATCATTATCCAGCCGAGGCGACATAAGGAGACTCTGGAGCGCTATCCCTTGCGCGGAAAGCCTTTTCGCTATGAACGCCCCTTTGACAGCGTAGCAGAGGACGAGTGGCGGTAGCCTATGGTTGCCCCCTTGTGACTTCTGATGGGAAAATCTTGCACTATCCTTATGTCCGTACGGTGTATTAACGATTAGAACCTCTCCGCTAGCGTTGTAAACGGATAACACTTCGGGAACAGGTCGTCGAGCACCTCAGCCACTTCGGGCTGTGAGAGAGTAATCAGTCCGGCAGAGAAGGCTTCCGAAGGCAAAAGATACCCCCCCACAATCTGGCTCCAGGTGTGGATACCACCCCGTGCCCAGCTGGTTGCCCGTATGGGTTTGTCGCTGCCCTCCGGCGTAAGTACCGCCTGGTGTTTACCGCCCGGCACGAAGCTATCGTCTACCACGATACGTATCGCCTCCTGCCAGCTCCTCCAGTGAGGGCGCAGGCACTCTATCAGCGCAGGCAGATGGGTGATGCGCAACATGTAGGTTGGGCGCAACCCTCCCCGCACCTGTGACAGCAGTTCATCCTCGTTGTCGGTCAACCAGGTACTCCACTGTTGAGCGCGGTAAACCGGAGCACACACGCCAATTGTGTCCGCCAGATTCGCGCTGGAGAGAAAACCCAGCAACGCCCGCTGCGCGCGCGATGTGATAAAGATGATTTCCCGAACCTCTACACGATTGCGTCCCGATTGCACCTCGTAAATCATGTAGCCTTCTACCGCACCATGAAAATCGGCGATGACCGTTTGGTACTTTTGTCGCAGAATCCACTGCCAGCGCGCCGGTTCCCGCACGAATCCTCCCGCCGTATTATGCAGATGGACGTCGTGCAAACGGCGCATGTGTTCGAGGTCACCCGCCTGATACGGGCGCACGAAGCGGCTTTCCGAGTAGGGAGGCAGAAGAGCGGAAGGGATTTCGCACCACCACTCTACCGAGGCGGTTTCCCAGCCGAATTTGCGGTAGTAGCGTGGCGAAAAGGGATAAAGCATGGAGAGAGGCACTTTTTTGCGGTAGAGGAGTTTGATGGTGTCGCGCAGGAGCGCACCTGCATACCCCCGGCGACGGAACGCCTCGTCGGTAGCCACTCCCGCAATGCCTGCAACGGGTATGCGCGCAGCGCCCAGCGCGATGACACCTGGCACGATGGTCAGACACGAGATGACCTTGCCTCTGTCTACAAGCACCCTGCGCTCCAGCAGGTCAAAAAAGGGGTCGGAGTAAAATATATCTCGTGCCAGCTCCACATCGAGCTCGAAAGCGCGGCACATCAGCTCCAGCATTTCGTCTAACTCGTTGGGGTAAGGAGCACGTATCTCCATATTAGCCCTCGCAGCGGAATGCACCGGATACAAGGGAGATTTGGACAGCTCGGATGGGAATCCTGCCTGTACAAGTGGGAGATTACGTCATGCTGCGCAAGCCTCACGCCTGTGGCGAGAACCGCTGGCAGGTGGTGCGGTTGGGAGCAGATGTGGGGCTGGTATGCGCCCGCTGTCAAAGGCGGATACTGATGCCGCGTGACGAATTTGACCGACGCCTGCGCCGGCGGTTACCGGAGGAGAGGCAAGAGGGTGAAACATCTGGCGATTAGTGCGGTGCTCAGCCTGTTGTGCTTGCGCGTGATACTTGCGCAAGCAGAGGAGAAAATCACGTGGTCTCTCCAAGGGGTGGAGACACCCCCTGTCCCCTTTCATCAGTTTGTGGGAATATCCGGGCCTTCTGCCGCTACCGACGCAGTGGCACGCTGGGTCGGGTGGGAAGGCGGAGAGCGGCTGAATTGTGAGAGCAGTAATCATTCGCTGCGCGTCGCTGCTGTACATCTACCCCGAACGTGGAGCCTGGTGCTGTGGAACAGCTCGGAGCAGAAGGTGAAAGTGGTAATAGAGGGGGAGCTGCCCGCCGGTGTCTACACGACAGAACGGCTAACGCTGGGGGGCGATGGAGAGATTGCCGCCATCGAGCGACGTAACGGGTTGCGACAGGACAGCGCAGGCAGAGTACAGCGTGTTGAATGGCTGAACGCGCGGTCGGGACTGGTACTGCGCTTTGTGGAGAGGCTGCAGAGTGTGGACGAGGCGATGAACGCGCTCCGGCAGTCGGTATGGCAAAGTGAGGTGCCGCGTGGCGTTTTGTCTCGCCTTGCTGCGCTGATGCGTGAAACCGACAGCCACTGGTATCAGGCGCGGGCAAACTTACGCAGGGGCAACATATCGATGGGTGCACGCGGAATACACCGGATGCTGTTTTTAGCCAGCGGGATGCGAGTAGTCTCCTCGAAATACGCCGGTGCAGAGGAAGTAACCGGGCAAGCGGAAATCCTTATCGATGCGCTATCGGAACTCTCGTCCGCACTGTTGAATATCGTTATCGGTGTCAGGCGTGAGGAGCAATCACTGCAGGTACAGGTGGTGAACGCAGGAGCGCAGGTCTGGAAAGCACTGCGCCTGACGCCGGAATCGGCAGCGGATAGCGACGCGGTGGTGCTGTCAAATGTGAAACCGATGGAGCGTGCCGAAGCGTCTTTTAGATTGTCGGGCGAGCAACAGGTACCTGCCGTCGTGGCGAGCGTGCTGTTCAACGGGGGATACGCCCGACTGAGGGTATCCTGCGGCAGTGTCGAAGCCGGTAAGGAGGAGGAGCCATGAAGGCGTTAGTATGGATAGCGCTGGTGAGTGCGATATGGTATCCGCCGCGCTTGACAATCACCCCTGAAGCGGGGAGCGTGGTGTCGGACGTTGTGGAGGTGCGCGTGACCTCTAACGAGCCGCTGAAGCGTGTGGAGTTCTTGCTGGACGGCAATCCGGTCGGCAGCGACACCACAACGCCTTATACATGGACGTGGGATACTCTGTCCGTTGCGGAAGGAGAGCACGTGCTGACCTTGCGGGTCACCGACTGGAACGACCGCGTGGCGTCAACGGAGGTGCGCTACAGGGTAGACAACGGCTTGTCGCGCGGTGGGGCATTCTATCTGGAGCAAACCCGGCAACACCTGTCCGCGGGGCAGTGGGATGAGGCGCTGAAGGCGGCGCGGCGAGCGGTACATCTGCTGTCGAACGATGGGCAGGCGCATCATCTGCTGGCTCAGGCGTGGCTGGGTACCGCACAGTGGGAAAAGGCGGTGACAAGCGCGGAGCAGGCGGTCAGGCTACTGCCGTCGCCCGAAACATACGGCACACTGGCTCAGGCATACCTGCGCGTTGCCTTTGCGCAGATGGTGGACCCGGAGAAACGATTTTCCTCTCTGCGGACGGCGATAGAATCCGCTCTGCGTGGGGGCGAGTTACGCCTTGCGCAGGCAAAAACGCCCATCGAGAAGGCGCGTGCTCTGGCGCGGCTGGGCAGGCTGGAAGAGGCAGCGACCGCTTACCTGCAGGCGGGCGGTACCGCAGAGAACTTTTTGGCTGCAGCGCGATGTTACCTGCTGGCTGGACGCTGGCAAGACGCAGAGCGGATGTGCAATCTGGCGGAGGGGCGATCGGCGGATAAAGTAGTTGTGGGAGCATACAGGGCGCTCGCGCGGTCTCAGCGAGGCAAGATATCGGATGCGCGCGCGATGCTGGAACGGCTAGAGGAAACGGAGGCAACCGGCACTCTGTTGGCGCTGGCAAAGGCAAACGTCTCTCTGCGCGAGATGAAGGCGTCGGAGACACTGCGCACCCTGCTTCCGCTTCATGAACAGGGGCAGACTTCGGATGCAATGGAGGTTCTGCTCGCCGCAGCATTCGCGGAAACACGTGAGTTCCCACGCGCCGAGGACCACTTTCGCGAGGCGCTGTTGCGCAACCCGCTGAGCTGGCAGGCTCTGGCGCAAAAGGGGTTCGAGACGCTCGCGGTGGGTTCCATCACAACCGCCTCGCGCTACTTTGACCTGGCGGCGCGCATCCGCCCCAATGACGCATGGGTGTTGTGCGGGCAGTCGCTGTGTGCCGGAGACAAACGGCGTGCAGTGGAGCTCGCCCAGAAAGCGGTCAAGCAGGCACCCACCGACCCATGGACGCTGGTGGTGTTGAGCTACGCTCAATCGCGTGCCGGGCAGATAGACGAGGCTCTGCGCACTATCGAGAGGGCACGCAACATGGACCGCGAAAATATCGATATCGCCTCGCCGCCGGACGCGCGTCGTGCGGGACAGATAGCCCGCATCCTCGGCAGGCGAGTGATGTTGCCTTTAGAGTAGTGAGAGGAGGTCTTGACAATGCGCCTTGTGGTTTTCAGCAAGATGTTCAGGCAGTACGACATTGACGGGCTGGCGACCCTTGGGCAAGAGCTGGGTACAGAAGGCTGGGACCTTGCCGTGCGCAAGGGGCATCCGGTGAACCCGGAGAACGTCGAGCGTATGCTTCCTGTGGCTGCAAAACGCCTCGCCGAGGCAGGACAACCGGTGCTTGCTGTTACCGGTGAAACCGACCTGTTGACCCCCAGCACGCCGTACGCCGAGCCGTTGCTGAGGGCGATGGATACCGCCGATGTGCGCCTTCTCAAACTCGGTTACTTCCTGTTTGACCCCGGCAAGGGGCAGTACTGGCAGGAAGTGGACAACGTCCGCCGCGCACTGGAAGGCTGGCAAAAGCTCGCCCGCCGCTATAACGTGAAAGTGGTCTACCACACGCACAGCGGTATGGGATACATGGGGTTGAACGCCTCCGCGCTGATGCACCTGCTGCGCGATTTCGACCCCACCGCACTCGGAGCCTATCTGGACACAGGGCATCTGGTAGTAAACGGGGAGCCTTTTGCGTTCGCCCTGGCGATGGTGAAGCCGTATCTCGCCATGGTCGGGTTAAAGGACTATAAACCCACCCTGCAGCCGTCGGGCGATGAGCAAAGGCTGGTGTGGGAATGCGTTCCCGCCGGACAGGGCGGTGTGGCGTGGAGCGAGGTATTCCGCTTGCTGGCAAAAGAGGGTTTCACCGGACCCTGTTCGGTGCACGCGGAGTTTACCGCGCCCTCCGGCGCGGCTTTTGCGAAAATGGTGCAGGCGGAGGTGGCTTATTTGAAGAGGAAGCGCGGCAGTTAGTGGACGCGCGTGAAGGTTTCAACGTGGCAGGCACACACGGCTAAAGCCGTCTCCTTGCAAACGAAACCCTGCCTTCGCAGGGTTTCGTTTGAGCATGACAAAAAGGACGAGATGCTTCGCTGACGCTCAGCATGACAAGAACATACGCCAACCCTGTCATTCTGAGCGCAAGCGAAGAATCTCAGAGATGTTTCACGGCGTTCAGCATGACAAAAAGGACGAGATGCTTCGCTTCGTCACGAATCGCTACTCACACGGCCAGACCTCCTCACCCCGCAGGCCGGGGTCGGTATCCAGCACCTCTTGGGGGATTGGGCGGATGTCAGTATACAGGTACCAGGGGTGGCGCTGTTCAGTAGAGTAGTGACTACCGGGGCTCTTGTGACACAGTATCTCTGAATAACCGCGTGATATTGAGCCGTCCAATCGCAGGCGCAATACCTTACCTACATAGTCCGTGTCTGCCCCAGGGCTCTGTACTCCGCTTCGTCTTTTACCGTGCAACACACACGCAGCTATCCCATGATTCGGATCAGCCTTTTCTAATATCTGTCGGTACTCATCCGCAAACGGGCGATAGTAGTAATAGCTCGTCTCAATCCAACGGTCGCCTCTATCTGAGCCGAACCACGCAGCGCCATGCTTGTAGGTATCCGCCGGGCAACGCAGGATACGTCGGTCGCTGATGTAGGGCAACAGCAACGCCTGATACCGGGCGGTTTCGCCGTAGTCCTCGCGATACAGCGAGAAGGCGACGTGAAACTGCCTCAAGTTGCTGGTGCACACCGGCTCATACGATTTCTTGCGCGCCTGCTGGAACACGGGCAACAGCAAAGCCACCAGCAGGGCGATAATCGCCACTACAATCAGTATCTCCAAAAGGGTGAAAGCGCGCCGGAACATCTCGTTACCTCCCGTAGCTCAGAAAGTCGTGAACAGGTTGATGCAGATATTGAAGCCACCTGGGCATTTTCAGCACAGCGAAACCGGCGACAATGGGTTCTACAGACAGCCCCGTCAACGCTAGCAAAGCGTAACGCCAGTCGTTGCCGGGGGGAGGACCGTATCTACCCGACATCCCTACCAGCACCCCTGTTAGCCACAGAAACCAGCCGCTGTTCACCAACAGCAAGCCCAGACAAATAAGCAGCGCTATCTTCCGGGCGCGAGCGGTTTCATCGCTCCGGTATCCCCATGCCAACGCTCCTGCCAGACCACCCCACAGCAAGTAGCCTAACCAGATGACAGGCATGAGCATCAGGGCTGTGATATCGGAAGGTGCGAGTACTGCTCCTTCAGGCGGGCGCGGCGACCACAACAGGCGGGGGACGATAGAGTATACAATGGAGAGCAGTGCGCCAACCAGCAGTCTGGCAATGACCGCAACGAGTATGCCCGCTAACGCTGCTGCCATCAGATGTGTGGCATTTCTATCTTTCGTTTTTTTTCCTTGCATGCATACGCGGTACATCCCCGTATCATCTGCTTACACCACATTCTGCTTACAGTCTACATCTTGCGGGCAAGGAGCATCCGTGAAAAGATACCAGTTGTAACGATTACAGTGGTCAACATAAGGTACCTTTGCCCGCTGCACCGAGCCGTCTAGCCTTAAGCGTAGCACTAAGCCTTGAAACATACCCGGAACCGATGGGGTGTTCCCCATCTCGTAGGACCGCCAGAGCCATTCGCACCCCCGCTCCCCGTGCAACAGGCATACCACCACGCCGTGATTGATGTCCTCACGTTGCAAGGCACGAAAAAACTGTACCAGCTTGCTCGTTTCCTCGTTTGGCACGCCAATCGGTCCGTGCGTTGCCATACCTGCGAACAGCAGCACCGACAGGTAGCTCACCGGATACTGGCTGCGTGCTCCCCAATGGGCAACGGTCTCCGTGCGAGCAGCCCCGCCAAAAATGTCCAGTGGGCACTTGTAGACCTCGCGACTACGTGTGTAAGGTTGCAGTCTTGCCAAGTAGTATGGCCAACCCATATCGTAGTCTTCGCGATACATCACCAACGCTGCGTGCAGCTGCTTCAGATTGTTTATACACGGTGATTGCTGTGCATGCCTGCGTGCCTGCTGGAACACGGGCAGGAGTAGCCCTATCAGCAATACCAAAATAGCAACGACGATGAGTATCTCTATCAGAGTAAATGCCTCTCTGGTCTTCATCACAATTTGTCCTCCTTCGCGGAAAGGGATCGTTTGCTAAGATGCCATATCAAGGCGATACCCACTACCAGCATCACAGTGTTTACAGTGCCGTAGAACGGGTCGGACCAAACGGGGTAAGTGAGCAGATACCACAGACTGAACACCACAATGATACCCCGTAACCATCGCCTTTGCATTACGTAATTGTCCTGTGTGCGATGTTGTACCACATAAATACCGCCTCCCAACACCGCCCACAACCAGCTCCACCGCCACGTATAGGCAGCGAAAAGAGCGTCCCACAGTCGCGGTAGCAAATTTCCTTGTAAATAACCAGCGTATCCTCCGAAGGGGGCAAGATACTCTTGTCCGGATGGAAAGAGAGCTACGATGCCCATCAACAGCATGGATAGCACATGAGGAAGCAGGTGCAGGAAAAGGGTAAAGAGCAATACACTGACGGCTGCTGTCGCCACCATACCCCATACCTCCAATTGCTTATCGGGCTTGCGTGCGTGTTCCATACACCTGCTCCTCTCATCATTCGTCGCTACAGGTCGCCAACGCTGCTACACTGCTCCAGCGGACTGCCAGATAGTCTGTCCAAACAGCCCGGAGCTGTCCCACTAACGCCACAGCAAAGCGACGCATACGTCCACCCGTCGCAAACCACATAAACCGCGCCCGTCGCGCAGTAGTAAATGTGGCGCTGCCTACTTTGCAGGTAATTGGGCTCTCCTGCCCAGCCATCGCCATCGCGGTCTTGTCCTGCGGCTTCACAGGCTGGTTCAAAGAACCATTTGGGCGGGCACCAGTACTGGGTCTCATCTCTTGAACTTCGAATGTCACAGGCGCAGCTCGCTATCATAGGTAGCAACGTACTATCCGGGCGCACCTGTCGCCTCTCCGTTTGCGTAGTGACCACTACAACTTTGGAACAGCCAAGGTCCTCAGGAGGTTGAGCCGCCCCCCCCCGCGCACGCCGAACGCGGCGAGAGTGCGGGGCAGAGCGAACACGTTTGCCACGAACAGACCGACCATCGTCCAGACCAGAAACTTCCTCAAGCGCATTTTGTCTCTCCTCCTCTCGGTGTGATGCGGAAGCCTCCGCTCCAGAAAGGCTTCCATATATATTACCGTCGCGAGAGGGCGATTTGGTTGGGTCATAACCGTAGTATTTTACAAATTTTTTCCGCAACTCCGCCAGATATGCCTGCACCGTGCCCGGCGACAGCGACATCTGCTCCGCTATCTGCGCACAGGTGTATCCCTGCAAACGCAACTCCAGCACCTGCCTCAGGCGCTCGGGCAGGCTGTTCGCAAAGCGTTCGGCGTCCAGTTCGTCTACCGCCAGCGTCTCTACACAGGTTTCGGCATTGCACGTCAGCGTGCACTGTAGTTTCTCCAGCCGTTGTTTCTCCCGCGTCTGGCGGCGGAAGTGCTCGCACAGCACGTCGCGTGCCAGCCTCCAGAAAAGCGGTGGAGGCGTATCCGCACCCCACGGGGGCGCATCCGCCTTTGCATGGTAGCGCAGGAACACCTGCGTCACGCACTCTTCGGCTTGCTCCCGTTTCAGCGCGTGGTGTGTGAAGTAGTCGCGCAGGGCGATATGCCATTCATCCCCGTTTAACATCGCCGTGTTCCCATCGCACCCCGTCAAGAGGTCGGCGAGAGGGCGTTTATTGATGCTAATTGTAGAGGCTCTCTGATAAATTGTCAATATGCTCGATGTTTACCCGGTCGCAATCCTCTTGCTTTTCGCGTTTACATTTTGCTACACTAAACAAAACCGGCAAGAGGAGGAGTGGTTATGGCCATTATACACCGCACAGCCGACCGTGCAGCACAACGTGTATCGGGCAGTAACCGGCGTAAGCGTCAGACCTATTTCCGTGTGGAGGAGAGCCAGGTTATCTTCCACCACTACTTCTCGCTGGAGTTCGAACTGGCAACGACGCTGGCGGGCGCTATTGCCATGTTGCCCGACCTGGAAGCGAAATGTGAGCTGAGCCATCATCTGCACAGCGCGATGTTGCGCGCGCGTGACATGCGGGCGCGGTTGCGCGACTTTCTGGTCAGCGACGCCGAACGCAAGGTGCTTCCCCAGTGGAAAAACTTCGTGAGGCACCTGATGACCGCAAAAGACGATGTGACGCTTCTCGGTGCGTTGTATCGGGTGATTCGCCCTGCACAATATCGGGCGTACAGCCTGCACGCCCGATATACTCTTCCCGTGAACGATGCTCCCACCAAGGAGCTGCTGGAGTTCCATCTGCCTGCCCTCAAGCGGGATATTGAGTGGGGCACCGATTACCTGAAGCGCAAGGAGGAGCAGGGCAGAGTCGGCGACCCTGTGTTCGACCAGCAGATACGTGAACATCTGGTAGCACTGGGCGGTATCTTCGGCGTTCGCCCGCCTGCGGATGCTCCACCCATTCCGGAGTACCCCGAGTGGCAGTACCCCGCGGAGATGGCACTGGAAGAAACCTTCACCATCCGCAGCGCCGACCGCTATACCCTGCCCGACTGGCCCGAGTACGAAGCGATACCTACCGCCTATACGCACTTTACCGAATTGCCGGTTATCGACATCGTGGGCAGTATCGTCTACGATGGACGCAAGTACGACATGCCGTTCGATTACTACATGGAGTTCATCCGCCAGATGTGGGATGAAGCGCGGCATACCATGATGGGCTTTGAGCGACTGAAGGCGTTTGGAGTAGACCCCTACAGCGTGCCCATTCCGGTTGGGCACTATGCGGTGTGGACAAGCCTCAGCCTGCTACATCGGCTGGCAAGCCTCACGCAGGTTGGCGAGGCGTGCAGTTTCGAACCCAAGCGGGCATGGGTTGCCGCTGCATGGAAACGCAATGACCCGCTTTCCGCGCTGGAGCATGAGTATGACATCGTGGACGAGCGCACGCACGTCACCTTCGGTAGCCGCTGGATTAAACATCTCATGCAGATAACCAGTGAGCAGCGCGATGTGAAAACCGTCGTGCAGGATGCCGACTGGGAGTTTCGGGAGAAAATCAACGAGCTCCGCAAGCAAAAAGGCGAGAAGTGGGTAGAGGACCTCGGGCAGCGTTTCATGGGCTGCGGCACCAACACATCGCCGGTAAGCCTTGCACCTGCACTGGACGGCATCCCCAACATCATCGCCTGAGACTTGCATTTGCTCGATTCTTGAAGTATAATCATACCGCTTGGTCCGAAGAAAGCAGGCGCTCGCTGAGAGCTTAATGGGATTTCCACCTGCCGAGGCGAAAAAGGGAAACGATTTGACGGTCACCCCTTCCGCACATCTGGTGCGGTGGGTTTGCTGTACGGGGAACCCTCGCCTCTGGCAGGGTTCCCCGTGATGCTTTTACAGGGGCGCAAACGAGAAAGGAGGTGGATACCGCGTGCGAGCAACGCCCAATCCGCAAAAGGTGGCGCAGGTCGAGCAGATTCGCCAGTGGCTGAGCGCGTCCAAAGGCGTTATCTTCACCGACTATCGCGGGCTGAACGTGTCGCAGATAACGCAGCTGCGCAAACAGCTGCGCCAGAATCAGGCGGAGTACCGCGTGGTGAAGAATACGCTGTTTCGGCTCGCGGCGCAGGGGCTCATCAACGATAACCTGGACGACATCCTCGAAGGACCCACTGCGGTTGCCTTTATCCACGGCGACGAGGCAGCGACCGCTAAAGCGCTATCGGATGCCATCCGGGAACTGCGAGTGCTGGCAGTAAAAGGAGCGGTTCTGGGCGGCAAGCGTTACGATGCCGAAGCGGTCCAGCAGCTGGCAAAGCTACCGCCACGCGAGGTGCTGATTGCGCAGATAGTAGGTGGGTTGCAGTCGCCTATTACCGGGCTGGTGGGCACTCTGCATGGTATCCTGCGTGACTTCGTATACACCGTTCAGGCGATAGCCGACAAGAAATCCGCGCAAAGTGCGTAAGGAGGGAGTAAAAACCATGGCACTGACCAAAGAGGAGATTATCGACGCCATTAAGGGCATGAGCGTGCTCGAGCTCAACGATCTGGTGAAAGCTCTGCAGGAAGAGTTCGGCGTGACGGCGGCCGCCCCGGTAGCGGTTGCCGCGATGCCGGGCGTCGCTGCTGCCGGCGCAGCTGCGGAAGCGGCTCCCGCCGAGGAGGAGAAGACATCCTTCGATGTCATCCTCAAGTCGGTGGGCGAGAAGAAGATTCAGGTTATCAAGGTGGTACGCGAAATCACCAACCTGGGACTGAAGGAAGCAAAGGACCTGGTGGAGAGCGCACCACAACCCATCAAGCAGGGCGTCACCAAAGAAGAGGCGGAGCAAATCAAGGCGAAGTTCGAAGCCGAAGGCGCAACCGTCGAAATCAAGTAACCCTTCACTTGCTGTGTCGGTACCCCCATGGGGTACCGACACACGGTTCATCCCCTCACCCCGGCCCGGTTTGTGTGGGAATCACCTCTAAACGCTCAGACCTGGCGACAGTTGGGCTGTGTGTAACCTTTGTATTGGTAAATTTCCTCGATTCATGGCACAATAAAGTGTGCAGGTAGCTTTGTCAGGAGGGAACTTTGCGTGCGCACCAACGTTCTAATACAACGGGAGCCTGATGCAATGGACCTACCCCTGCCCCAGTACGCAACGCCCGGGTCGGCGGGGGCAGACCTGTATGCAGCAGTACAGCAACCGGTCGTACTGCACCCCGGTCAACGATGCCGTATTAGCACGGGCATCCGCATCGCCCTGCCGCCCGGCTATGAGGCGCAGGTGCGCCCGCGCAGCGGACTGGCTGACCGATATGGGCTGAGCATGGTGAATGCGCCGGGCACTATTGATAGCGACTATCGCGGGGTGATACAGGTCATCCTGATTAACCTGGGACAGGAACCGATTACCATTCGCCGCGGTGACCGTATCGCGCAGCTGGTGATAGCACCGGTCGTGCAAGCCATCTGGCAGGAGGTAAAAAATCTTCCCGAAACCGAGCGTGCCGAAGGCGGATTTGGCAGCACCGGTTTCTCTGCAGACGAGTAACGGAAGAGGTGTGTAAACGATGAAGTTCTGCGACCACTGTCTTGCGCCATTAAGTCAGAATGCAACACATTGTCCCGAGTGTGGTCTACCGGTAACATCTGGCACCGATGACCCGCTGCTGATTGCAGAAGAGGAGCGTATAGTCAACCCGCGTTTGGCTCATGCGAACCTGCTGCGACTGCGTGGTCAGTGGGAAGAAGCGATGCGCGCATGTGCAGACGTACTGCGCCAGTTTCCCGGCAACGTGCACGCACACGCGCTCATGGGCGATATCTACCGCGACCAGGGTAACCTGGAAGAGGCGGCGCAGTGGTACAAACTGGCTCTGGACCTCGCGCCGGATAGCGCGGTAGACCGCCAGCGACTGGAACAGGTGCAACGGGAGATGGAACTGCGCCAGAAGGCACAGAGCCAGTCTCAAGAAATGGAACACCTGCAAAGGCAGGCACGCACCCTGCGCATCTTCAGCGCGTCGGTACTGGGACTGGCGGTGGTTATCGCCATCGGCATCACGTGGGCTTTTCAGAGCCGAATCGCCGGAGGCTCTGCTCCACTCAGCATCACCACCTCCCGTCTGCCGGTAGAGGCATCTACCGCCCCCACCCTGCCTGCGCCGGATGGAAATGCGGGAACCGCTCCTGTGGCTCTCCCAGAAACCCAGCCGGAAGTCGGTGCGCCCGCAACAAAACCGAAGGCGGAAGTACGCCCGCGCACGGAAGACGATCTGGTTGCAGAGAAGATAAAGGAGTGGCTGCGTCAGCACGAGGTCACCCCCAGTCTGCTGATGGCCACTACCGACCCGCTGGCGAATCACCTGCTTATCACTTTCGGCTATGCCTCAGAGATGAACAGGGAGACGCTCTATCGCACCGCATGGCTCTCCGCAGCAGCCGCCTTTGCCGTACAACCCAACGTCCAGACCGTCCGGATACGCTGTCTGGTGCCGGTCAGTACACCTTCTACGGAGAAGATGCTGGTACTGGGCTTTGCTGCCGACATCTTACGCAAGCAGATGCCCCCTCAGCCCGTAGATACCCCTGCCAAAGACATTCCCGCCTTTTTCCAGAACGTGTATTACAACCCGGTGGCGGGGATGACACCTGCACAGTGAGAGACTACACGATAGAACGCACATCCCTCTGGAGAGACACGCTCCGTCGCGCCCACAACCACGTCCGGTCACGACGGAGCATGACCCTCTTCTGGATGGAGATTACGCTTACTTCCCCGAAGCCCGCTGCTGCAGACCTTTGAAGAAGTTACTCCAGTATTCCGCCGCTCTTTGCCCAAAGGGGGTGCTGGTATCCGGCTTGAAGGGGTTGAAATCCTTCATCTGAGCGGGATTGGGCATGCGGAAGCCGCCTCCCGGCCTGCCGCCCGCTCCGGGCGCACCACCCGGTCTTGCCCCAGGTGCACCTCCGGGCTGTCCGCCTGGTCCACCCGGGCGCATCATCCCCATACCACCGCCCGGGCCGCCGGGCCCGCCTCGACGATTGCGTCGCTCCGCCTCGATGCGCGCGATAGCGTTCAGCTGGTTCACGTTCAACGCCGCCTTAATGCCTTTGAGCGCGTTCTTGGCATCGTCTTGCGTCATCTTTGGTTTATTGCGGTAAGGCTGTAACACCGCGAGGATCTTCTTCGCCTGCGCTGGGGTGAGCTTCGTCCTGGCGTCCTTGTCGATCTGCTCTATCGCCCGAAGCGTGCTGGTCAGCTGGAAGGTGTATTTGTGCGCCTCGCGCCACTTGCGGAACTCCTCCATCCGCCTCTGCATCTCGGGGGTCATCTGAAAGCCCCCTGCGCCCGGAGGCGGCTGAGCGACGGCAGTGAAGGCTGCCATCACCAGCAGCAACATGCCTGCCCATAGTGTCAATCGCTTCATCGTGTTGTCCCTCCCTTACAGATTGTTTTGGTTACTCGTAGCGTAATGCTTCTATCGGATTTAGAGCCGACGCTTTCTGCGCCGGATAGATGCCGAAGAAAATACCCACTCCTGCCGAGAACCCAAACGCCAGTAGAATGGGCTGTAAACTGATATGCACCTGCCAGCCGGAAGTGCTCGCCAGAACGTACGACGCCCCCAGCCCCGCGCCGATGCCGATGATTCCGCCGACAAGGCTCAGCGTCATCGCCTCAATCAGGAACTGCAACAGGATATCGCGCCGCTTTGCGCCCACCGCCTTGCGGATACCGATTTCGCGCGTGCGCTCGGTAACCGATACCAGCATGATGTTCATGATACCGATGCCGCCTACCAGTAGAGACACACTGGCGATACCCGCCAGCAGCATGGTGAACGTGCGCGATACGTCCTCTGCCGTCTGCACAAACTCCGCCTGATTCATGATGCGGAAGTTGTTGTCCTGCCCGGGGTTCAATCGCTGGCGACGGCGCATGAGGCTCTCTATCTCCTGATACGCCGCGTTCATCCGCTCCTCGCTCACCGCCTGTACGCTGATGCTGTTGATGAAGTCCATACCGAACAGGCGGCGCATGGCGGTAGTGTAGGGCACGAAGATGATGTCATCGGGGTTACCGAAGCCCTGCGCCCCCTTTGGAGCGAGCAACCCCACCACCTTGAAGCCGACGCCACGAATGCGGATGGTCTTGCCGATGCACGAAGAACCGTTGAACAGGTTCTCGTACACCGTCTGCCCGATGACGCACACCCGCGCCATGCTGTCCACCTCGCGCTGGGTGATAAACCGCCCCTGCTGCACAGGATAGTTGCGGATTTCAGAGTACTCGGGCGATACGCCGGCGATATTGGTGTTTGTGTTGCGGTTCTTGTATTTCACCTGCGCGTTGCGCCGTACCTCCGGCGAGGCGGCACGCACAGAGGGACAGCTGCGCCGGATGGCGTCCACATCATCGGGCTTCAGAATCTGCATAGAGCCGAACCCGCCAAATGACGCCCCCATGCGCATCTGCCCGGGGAACACCACCAGTACGTTTGTACCTAACTGCTGGATGCGCTGCATGGTCTGCTCGCGCGCACCCTGCGCCACCGAAATCATGGCGATAACCGCCCCTACGCCGATGATGATGCCCAGCATGGTCAGCGAGGAGCGCAGCTTGTTCGCCAGCAAACTGCGCAGGGCTATCTGGAAGTTCTCCACGAAGTTCATCTGCTCACCCTCCTCGCGTTATCTCATGCGCATGGGCGGACCGCCAAACATGGGCATGCCTATTCCTCGCGGCGCACCGCCGCCGCTCTGCTGGGTCTGAGGCTGAATCACCTGCGTGACCACCTCTTCACCCTCTTTCAGCCCGCTGACGATTTCGACGGTGTCGTTGCCCTCCAGCCCGATTTCCACATCGCGCTGTTTGGGCACGCCGTTCTCCATCACCTGCACGTAGTACTTGCCGTCCCCTTCTTTCACCGCCTCGGCGGGTACCATCAGCACGTTCTCCTTGCGGTCTACCACAAATTCGCAGGTGGCGTTCATGCCGGGCTTCAGGCGCGCATCGGGGTTCTCTATCTCCACGCGCACGTACACCACCGTCACGTTCTGCTCTACCACCGCACGGGGGTCAATGCGCGTCACAGTTCCCTCGAAGATTTCGCTGGGGTAGGCATCCAGCGTCACATCCACCTTCTGCCCCGTCTGGATGAAGGCGATGTCGGTCTCGTCTACCTGCACGTCCACGAACATCCGGCTCACATCGGCGATTTGTACGATGCTGGTGCCCTGCGAGAAGACGTTGGTTCCGGGCGGGATGATGGTTCCCTCCTCCACATACTTCTGGATGACGATGCCGTCACGCGGCGCCACGATGGTAGTGCTGCGTAACTGCTCCTGCGCGTTCTGCAGGCTCGCTTTACTGCGCACCTTTTGCGCCTGCGCGGAGCGAATGTCCGCCGCACGGATGCGGTTCTGCAAGGCATTGGCTTCCGCCTGCTTGAGTGCAGCTTCCGCCTGCTTGACAGCTGCTTCCGCCTGCCGTACATCCGCCTCACGTAGTGCGACCTGCTCGGCGTTCGTACGCGCCGATTCCAGAGCGGCTTTTGCCTCGTCCAACCGCTTCTCTGCATTCCGCAGCATCGCCTGCAGGTCACGCTCCAGCGTGGACAATCGCTTCTGCGCCGTGTCAAACTGCGCCTTTGCCACATCGCGCTGTGTACGCGCGGTATCTACTGCCTGCTGGGAGACGAACCCCTTGCGCAGTAGTTCCTCCTGCCTCGCCAGGTTCCTTTCGGCGTTTTCATAGTTCGCCTTCGCCTGCTCGTATTGTGCTTGCACATCCGTACGGGTTTGCGGGATGGTCACTTCCTGCAGCTGGCGCAGGTTCTCCAGAGCGGTCTCATAGCTGGCTTCCGCCTGCTGAATCGCCGACTGGCTGAGCTTCGGCTGCATCGCCAGCTGGCGACGTGCTTGCTCTAAGCGCGCTCTGGCGGATTCCAGATTCGCCCTCGCCTGAAGCACGGAGACCTCGCTCTGTATCGCTTGCAGTTGCATGTTCAACCGCGACTGCTCCTCACGAGCCTCTGCCGCCTCCAGGTCCGCCCGCGCTTGCTCGTACATGGTCATCGTGTCGGTAGGGTCGATGCGGGCAATCAACTGCCCCGCCTTCACCTCCGTGCCCACATCTACCGCCAGCTTGGTCACCATACCACCCGCTTTGGACTTCACGTCCACTACCGTCAACGGCTGTAGAGTCCCTTCTGCGGTCACCGACTTGGTGACCGTGCCGCGCTCCACCTTCGCCGTGCGATACTCGGGCTTGGGCTGGTTGTTATTGCGTAGCCGGCTCCACGCAATAGAGCCTCCCGTTACGATGATAATCAATATCACGGCGATGATTATCGCTCGTCTCATCCCTGTCCCCCTCCCTCGGAGAATGCATAGTCTTTACCGATAGCGCGTTGCAACCGCGCGTCCGCCGCCAGCAGGTCGTATATCGCCTGGACGTAGTTTGTCTCCGCATTGACCAGTGCCACCTGCGCATTGATTACCTCAATCAGGCTGCTGACACCCTCTTTGCGGCTCTCCAGTGCTGCCTGATAGTTCACCTGTGCCGCTTCCAGAGCCTTCTTCGCTGCGTTCAGTCGCTCTTGCGCCTCTGCTCGCGTCAGATACGCCTGCTCCACGTCCAGACGCACCGTCAACTTGAGCTGCTCCAGTTGCTGGAGCGCGCTGTCGTAGCCTGCCCGCGCCTCGCGAACCGCCGCCCGCGTCGCCCCTCCGTCAAACAGTGGATAGGTGGCTGTGATGGAGAAGCTGCGCGTGTCGCCGGGGTCGGGTTTAATGCGACGGCCATACGTGAAGTCGCTCTGCACCTGTATGCTGGATTCAATCTCTGCCAGACGCAGGCTCAGCCGCTGTATCTCACTGCTGACGCGCTGACGCTGGTAGTCCGGTCGTTGCGCAAACGCCTCTTTGAGATACTCCTCCAGCGAACCCAGCGGGGGCAACTGCTCCGCCTCTCTATCCCCCACTTCCGCAACCTGTAAAGGCATCTCCTGTCCGATGCCCAGCTCGTTGCGCAGGCTCGCCTCCGCCAGACGCACCTGATTACGCGCCTGAATCAGCGAAACCTGTGCGTTTGCCAGCTCCGCCTCCGCCTGAAGCACATCCTTCTGCGCCGCGACGCCCACCTCTACCTGTGCCTTCACCACATCCACCGTCTGCTGGGCGCGCTGCACGTTGGCTTCAGCAACCTTTTGTAACGCCATGCGCCGCAGCAGCTCGTAATAGGCGGTGGTGACACTCAGCACTTTCTGTTGCACCGCATCTCGATATGCCTGCTCTGCCGATTCCACCGAACGACGCGCCTGCGCTGCCGAGATCTCGCGCTGTCCCGAATCGAACACCGTCTGGCGCAAGGCAATGTCCGAGCGCGTCTCATCGATCTTGCCGACCCGAGTACCAAACCCCGGTAGCGCAGTGCGTGTCTGCTGGTTGACATAGCTGACCGAGGGACTCAGGGTCGGGAAGTAGCGCGCTTCCGCCTGAACCCGCCGCGCCCGCGCCTGCTCCAGCTGGTTCTTCGCAATCGCTACCGATGGGTGCCTTTGTAACGCTATCCGTATCGCGTCTTTCAAGGTTAACGGCTGGGGAACCTGGGCGTTTTCCTGCGCCCACACGGTTGCCGCCAGCAACAGCACGCACAACCACACTCCTCGTCTAAGCATTATCCCCCTTGTTCCTTTCCCGTCGCTTTCTCTCGAACCGTTAGTTACTGACGTAAAAAAGAGGAATTCGGTTGCGGGATTCTCCGCTACCCCCGCTTGCTCCACAACCGCCCTTGTCTGGAGGATGAATTTTCCTGTTGGGTGAATAAAAAGTATCCTGCTTCTGGAGGGAAAGGCTCCGTCCGAGCCGAGTTCAACTGACCATTTATCAATCGCGGGTTCAGCATGGTGGATGCTGCCTTGCCTGCACCCAGATAATCACGTGTGGCCAGGTACCGCCGAAGAGAGGAGAAGATTCTTGCCCCTGTCCCTACCCAAAATAGAAGCCTTTCCCGAGCCGCAGTGGGAACGGCATTTCCACCGGCAAGCGGGATGGATTGGCTCCGACTGCGCATACTCTGTGCCGCTGGATGCGGAGCGGACACTCTGGCTGTTTGGCGATACCTACTTTGGCGAGGTGCGCGACGGTCGGCGCGTGAACGCTACGCTGGTAATGGGCAACTCCATCGCTATCCAGCAGGGGACGGACGCTCGGACCGCGAGACTGCAATTCTTCTTCGGCGATCGTGCGGGAGATAAGCCGACCGCCTTCATCCGACCGCGTACCTCACGCGGCTGGTTCTGGTTTGGACACGGACTGGCAGAAGGTAAAAGATTATGGCTTTTCCTTACTCACATTGTG
>ERZ511473.715-NODE-715-length-43687-cov-5.309883_pt1 | contig 43687 bp, 48 predicted proteins | sample MGYA00374947_ERZ511473 | MGnify/ENA primary metagenome ERZ511473 (study PRJEB26303, sample SAMN06343854) | sediment metagenome | isolation source: hot spring sediment | place: Canada: British Columbia | collected 2012-09-26 ... | reverse complement strand
CGGCGCGAGCTCGGCCCCGGAGGCCGTCCGCAGCGGCGCGTCGCGCGCCTCCCAGCGCACCCTGACGAGCGCGAACCAGCGGCCGCCGCGGACGGCGGCGCTCGTCACCGCGCCCGCCTCCCGCCCGTCGGCGAGGACCGGCTCGCCCGCCCGGACCGGCCCGGTGGCCTCCAGGTGGCGCAGGACCCTCCGCGGGTGGCCGAGGTTCCGGACCTTGGCCACCGCCTCCTGGCCGAGGAAGCAGCCCTTGCCGAAGGAGACCGCGTCCTCCAGGCCGCACTCCGCCGGGAGGTCGCCCTCCTCCCCGTCCACCCCGAACCGGGCGATGCCCGAGGCCACGCGCCAGGCCTCCACGTCCTCCTCCGAGGCTTCCTCGGACGCGCCGCGGAGCTCCCCGAGGACGCGTCCCCGCTCCTCGGCCGGGAGGATCAGGTCGACGCCCCGGCCGAGGACGGAGGGCGCCGAGGCCCAACCCCCGGACACCGCCGGGGGCTCCTCCCGGCCGGGGAACGCGAGGAGCGCCAGCTCCCCGGTGCGGTCCTGCAGGCGGACGTCCGAGGAGAGGACGTAGGGCGCGAGCAGCTCGAGCACGGGGCGGGGCTGGACGGGGTCCTGGAGGAGCAGCAGCGAATCCCCCGGGCGCGCCACCGTCACTGCCGCCCGGACGCCTCCGGTGGGCGAGAGGAGGAGCGCCCGCCGCGCCCGGCCCGGCGCCAGGTCCTCCAGGTCGGCGGTGAGGAGCGCGTCGAGCCAGCGGAGGGCGTCGGAGCCCTCCACCGCGACCTTCCGCCACGCGGAGAGGTCCGCGAACGCGCGCCCCTCGGCGAGCAGCTCCGCCGGCTCGCCCGCGCGGGCCGTCCTCGCCTCGCTCAGATCTCCTCCTCCGGGTGGCGGGTCAGGGGGGCGACGGTGTGGGGCTCGTCCCGGAACAGGTCGGCCGTGCGGACCTTCACGGACTCGGTCCGCTTCCCGGCGGCGAACACGACCTCGGCGTGCTGGAGGACCTCGGGGTCCACGAGGGTCCGGGCCCCGACGAGCGAGCCGAGCGGCGGCATGGCGCCCAGCTCGATCTCAGGGAAGTCGCGCTCGAGCTCCTCCTCCGTCGCCAGGCGCGCGTGCTTGTCGCCCAGCGCGTCGTGCACCAGGCGCATGTCCAGCCGGCGGGACGCCGGGACCACCGCGAGGGCGTGCCCCTCCGCGGTCACGAGCACGACGGCCTTCACCACCTCGTCCGCGGCGATCCCGAGGGCGCGGGCCTCCTCGATCGAGGTGTAGGTGGTCTCGTGCGGGATGGACTCGAAGGGGACCCCTCGCTTCCCGAGCAGGTCGGTCACGGAGGCCATCGCGATCACCTCCCGGCGGAAGCGTAGCGCGCGCGGCGATCGGCCGCCCGGCCGCCCGGCACGGTCCCGACGGGACGGTGGCCCCCGGGGCGAGCGGACGGCCGATGCGGGCGGTCAGGGAGCGAGGGTCCCGTTCGCCGGCAGCCAGCACTCGACGCTCGTGCCCCGCCCCGGCGCGGTGTCGATCCGGCACCACCCGCCGGCGAGCTCGGCCCGCTCGAGCATCGCCTGCAGGCCGAGGTGGCCGGGCTCCGGGCGGGCGATCAGCGAGGGGTCGAACCCCCGGCCGTCGTCCGAGACGCGGAGGGAGACCCCGCCCTCCGCGGTCCGCAGCTCCACCCGGACCGCCCGGGCCCCGGCGTGCTTGCGGGCGTTGGCCACCGCCTCCCGGGCGATCCGGAACGCGGTGGCCGCGACCTCCGCCGGCGGCTCGCGCTCGAGCGCGTCGGCCAGCTCGGCTCGGAAGCCCGCGGCCGCCCCGACCCGCTCCAGGTACGTCCGGAGGGCCGGGGCGAGCCCGCCCTCGAGCGAGGGCGGGCGCAGCTCGAACAGGAGGTGGCGCAACCGCTCGATCGCCTCGGAGACGGCGGCGCGGACCTCCTCCAGCTCGCGGCGACGGCGAGCGTCGTCCTCCCCGGCGATCAACGCCTGGAGGTGGACGTCGGCCGCCGTCATCGCCTGGATCGGGTCGTCGTGGATGTCGGCGGCGATCCGCCGCCGCTCCTCGTCCTGGGCCCGCTCCAGGCGGGCCATCAGGCGGCGGCGCTCCATCATCGCGTCGCGGAGGACCGCGAGGCTCTCCCGCAGCCGTTCCTCGGCCCGCTTCTGCTCGGAGATGTCGAGCATCACCCCGCGCCAGTAAGCGGGCATCCCCCGCTCGTCCCGGACGAGGACGGCCTCGTCGCGGAACCAGACGACCCGTCCGTCCCGGGCGATCATCCGGTACTCGCTCCGGAACGGGGCGCCGGTGAGGTTGCTCTCACGGTGCTCGGCGAGGACCCGGTCCCGGTCCTCGGGGTGCAGCTGGCGGACCCACAGCTCGGGGTCGGCGCGCCAGCGCTCGACGCTCCAGCCGAGGATCTCCTCGACCTGGGGGCTCGTGTAGAGGTTCGTGGAGAGGTCGTCGACGGCGTCGACGTACAGGATCGCGGGGATCCCCTCGACGAGCGCCCGCCAGGCCAGGTCGTCCACCAGGCCCGGGCCCTCGCTCACAGCTTGTACCCGAACCGGCGGAGCAGGGCCTTCCGCTCCGCCTGGTCTTCCTCCGTCTCGACCCCGAGCGGCGAGCCGCCGTCCACGACCCCCAGGATGGCCCGTCCCTGCTCGGTCTCGGTCACCACGACCTCGACCGGGTTCGCCGTGGCGCAGAAGATCCGGCACACCTCGGGGACCATCTTCACCGCGTTCAGGACGTTGATCGGGAACCCCTCCCGGAGGAACACGAGGAACGAGTGCCCCGCCCCGATCGCCTGGGCGTTCCGGATCGCGAGCTGCACGAGCTCGTCGTCGTTGCCGCTCCAGCGGACCAGGCGCGGCCCGCTCGACTCGCAGAAGGCGATCCCGAACCGCAGGTGCGGAGACGTCCCGACGAGGGCCTCGTGGAGGTCCTCCACGGTCTTGATGAAGTGGGACTGGCCGAGGATCAGGTTCAGGTCGTCCGGCTTCTCGATGCGGACGGTGGAAAGCTCCATCGCACGGTCCCTCCTCCACCGCCCCCGCGCGGGGGCTCGACGCCGGGCAAGAGCCTACCCCGAGCGGACCCCGCGGCCATGGAACCGGACGGGCCCGCCGCGGGGCCTCCCCGTCATCTCGGGTCGAGGCGGCGCGCCCGCCCGCCGGGCGGACCCGGTCAGCGGGGGACGTAGACGGTCCCGCCCCGCTCCCGGAACTCCCGAGCCTTCTGCGCCATCCCTGCCGCCAGCGCCTCCTCGTCCCGCAGGCCGTGCCGCGCCGCGTACTCCCTGACGTCCTGCGTGATGCGCATGGAGCAGAACCGGGGGCCGCACATCGAGCAGAAGTGCGCCCGCTTCGCCGGGCCGGCCGGGAGGGTCTCGTCGTGGAAGGCCCGGGCCGTCTCGGGATCGAGGGAGAGGTCGAACTGATCCTCCCACCGGAACTCGAACCGGGCCCTGGACAGGGCATCGTCCCACTGGCGGGCCCGGGGGTGGCCCCGGGCGAGGTCCGCGGCGTGGGCGGCGATCCTGTAGGCGATGACCCCCTGCTTCACGTCCTCCCGATCGGGGAGGCCGAGGTGCTCCTTGGGCGTCACGTAGCACAGCATCGACGCCCCGTGCCAGCCGATGAGAGCCGCCCCGATGGCCGAGGTGATGGTCGTAGCCCGGAGCGATGTCGGTCGTGAGGGGCCCGAGCGTGTAGAAGGGGGCGTCGTGGCAGAGCTCACGCTCGAGATCGACGTTCTCCTCGATCTTGTGCATCGGCACGTGGCCGGGTCCCTCGATCATGACCTGGACGTCGTGGCGCCACGCGATCTCGGCGAGCTCCCCCAGGGTCCGCAGCTCGGCGAGCTGGGCCTCGTCGTTGGCGTCGGCGATGGAGCCGGGTCGCAGACCGTCTCCGAGCGAGAAGGCCACGTCGTAGGCCCGGAAGATCTCGCAGAGCTCCTCGAAGTGGGTGTAGAGGAAGTTCTCCCGGTGGTGCGCGAGGCACCAGGCCGCCATGATGGACCCGCCCCGGGACACGATGCCCGTGACCCGGTCCGCCGTGAGCGGGATGTGGCGGAGGAGCACCCCGGCGTGGACGGTCATGTAGTCCACGCCCTGTTCCGCCTGCTCGATGACGGTCTCCCGGAAGACGTCCCACGTGAGGTCCTCGGGGCGGCCGCCCACCTTCTCCAGGGCCTGGTAGATGGGGACCGTCCCGACCGGCACCGGGGAGTTGCGGATGATCCACTCCCGCGTGGCGTGGATGTCCCGTCCCGTCGACAGGTCCATCACGGTGTCGGCGCCCCACCGCACCGCCCAGCGCATCTTCTCCACCTCCTCCTCGATGGAGGAGGCGACCGCCGACGTGCCGATGTTGGCGTTCACCTTCACCAGGAATCGCCGGCCGATGACCATGGGCTCCGCCTCGGGGTGGTTGACGTTGGCCGGGATGATGGCCCGCCCGGCGGCGACCTCCTGGCGCACGAGCTCGGCGTCCACGCCCTCGCGGATGGCGGCGAACTCCATCTCGGGCGTGACGGTCCCCCGACGGGCGTAGTGCATCTGCGTGACCGCTCGGCCCGCCGCGGCCCGCAGCGGCCGACGCCGCGCTCCCCGGAAGCCGGGGACGGGGATGGCGAGGGACCGGCCATCGTACTCCTCGACGTCCCCTCGCTCGAGGATCCAGGGACCCCGGAGCGGGGGGAGCCCATCGCGGACGTCGGTGGCGACGCAGGGGTCGGCGGAGGGGCCGCGGGTGTCGTACAGCCTCACCGACGACCCGTCCGTCAGGGGGACCTCGCGCATCGGGACGCGGAGATCCGGACGGCTCCCCCGGACGTAGACCCTGCGAGCGGACGACGTGCCTCGCATCCGACCTCCCTTCGCCGGCATTACCCGGATCAGGTTCATGCGGTCGGCGCCGATACCAGGCGCCCTCTCAGCCCGGTCTCCCCGAGCTCCCGCGTGCGCCGTATCCTACCAGGGGCCGCCGTGCCCCGCGCCGGGCCCACGGAGATCCCGGGCGCCCGTCCAGCCCGACGAGCACCCGCCTGGGCGGTTGAGGACACCCACGCTTCCGGGTGAACCAGGTTCCATCCTCGCCCTCCCTCCACGGGGGAATGCGCCGGTGCGGCGGCACGCCTAGCTTGCCGTGCTGCGGGGACCGCGTCAGGTGAGGATCGATGAGGTCGCCCCGATGAGGAGCACGCGTCGGGGGGGCTCGCTGCCCGGGAGGGAGGACGATGAAGCCGGTCATGCTCGCCATCGTGGGCGACAGCGCGGCCGGGAAGACGACCTTCACCGACGGGATCGTCCGGCTGCTGGGGGCGGATCGGGTCGGCCTGGTCTGCACCGACGACTACCACCGCTACGACCGCGCCGCGCGTCGCCGGCTGCGCATCACCCCCCTCCACCCCGATTGCAACTACATGGACATCATGGCCCAGCACCTCAGGCTGCTCGCCCAGGGGGAGCCGATCCTCAAGCCGGTCTACGACCACAGCACCGGCACGTTCGCGCCACCGGAGTACGTCGCCCCCCGCCAGTTCATGGTCGTGGAGGGGCTCCTGGCGCTGGCGACGAAGCGGATGCGCGACTGCTTCTCGGTGAAGGTGTACCTGGATCCGCCCGAGGACCTCCGCCGCACGTGGAAGATCCAGCGCGACTGCGCCAAGCGCGGCTACACGCGGGAGCAGGTCCTCGAGGAACTGGACCTCCGGGAGCCCGACGCGGACGCGTTCATCCGTCCCCAGCGGGCCCACGCGGACAACGTCGTCCGCTTCCTGCCGCCCGACGGGGTCCTCGACCCGGCGCGCCTGGCGATGCGGATGATCCTGCGGCCCACCATCTCGCACGTGGACCTGATCGAGGTCGCCGAGAAGGCGGCCTCCGACGGCTGCCCTTCCGTCCGCATCGAGCTCGGGAGGGACGCGGGGCAGGCGGTGGACATCCTGTCGGTCTCCGCGGACATCACGCCGGAGGAGACGGCCCACATCGAGTCGCTGCTCTGGGAGCGGATGGACTTCGACCACCACCTCGACCGCGACCACCTCGGTACGTTCCTCGAGGGGAACCGGACGCGCCACTCGGACACCCTCGCAATCGCGCAGCTGTTCATCGCCTACCACCTCCTGAGCGCGGCGGCGAGGCCTGCCGAGGAGCGATGAGGGGGTGGGAGCGGGGTGATCGGCGCGGCATCCGTGGTGCTGCCGTCCCGCTCCTACCGGACCCTCGACGAGTACCTCGAGGCGGGGGGCGGTGAGGGCTTGGCGATCGCGCTCGGCGCCTCGCCGGAGGCGGTCGTCGAGGAGGTCGCGCGGGCGGGGCTACGAGGACGTGGTGGAGCCGGGTTCCCGACCGGGGAGAAGTGGCGAGCCGTCCGCGCGGACCGGTCCGCGACCCGGTACCTCGTGTGCAACGCCGCCGAAGGGGAACCGGGGACCTTCAAGGATCGCTGGATCATCCGGCGCAACCCGTACCAGGTGCTCGAGGGGGTGGCGATCGCCGCCTACGCGGTGGAGGCCGAGCGGGCCTTCGTCGCCGTGAAGGCGGCCTTCGAGCGGGAGATCGCCATCCTCCGGCGCGCGATGGAGGAGATGGGGGAACGAGGGCTGCTGGGGCCGGTCCCGCTGGAACTCGTGACCGGTCCCCACCGCTACCTGTTCGGCGAAGAGAAGGCCCTCCTCGAGGTCATCGAGGGCGGTGAGCCGCTGCCACGCGTACTCCCTCCCTACCAGGTGGGGCTCTTCGCCCGGCCGGGCTCGCCCAACCCGACGGCCGTGAACAACGTCGAGACCCTGGCCAACGTCCCCCCGATCCTCCGCAGGGGCCCGGACTGGTTCCGGACGATCGGCACCCCGAGCTCGCCCGGGACCATGGTCTTCACGGTCTCCGGGGACGTCCGCCGACCGGGGGTGTACGAGCTGCCCCTCGGCATCCCCCTGCGCATCTTGATCGAGAGCTTCGCGGGCGGGACGCAGGAGGGCCGGCGGATCAAGGCCGTCCTCCCGGGGGCCTCGAACACGATCCTCGTCGATGAGCAGCTCGACGCGCCGCTCGACTTCGACTCGATGCGGGCCGTCGGATCGGGCTTGGGTTCCGGCGGGTTCGTCGTGTACGACGAGTCCGCGTGCATCGTGGCGGTCGCCCTGCTCTTCGCACGCTTCCTGGCGCTCGAGTCCTGCGGCCAGTGCCCAGCCTGCAAGCTCGGATCGGAGGAGATCGCCGACCGCTTGGAGCGGATCGAGCGGGGAGTGGGATCGCGAGCGGACCTCGAGGTGATCCTCGCCCGTTGCCGCTCCGTGACGGGGGGGCAGCGATGCGCCCTCCCCACGGGGACATCCCTGCTCGCACAGAGCGCGGTCCACCTGTTCCCCGAGGAGTTCCGTTCCCACCTGGGAACCACGTGCCCCCGGCCTCGCGAACTGCTCCTCCCCAGGTTCGTCGACCTCGACGACGAGGCGGGGCTGTTCGTGTACGACATCGGGGAGCTCGTCGAGCCTCACGGCCGGGCGGACGCCCACGTGCTGATCTCCTCGGAGGCGTCGGTGGGGTGAGTCCCGAGGCGGGGCGTACGGTCGCAGCCGCCGGGTGCTCCCGCGACCGCGCGGCCGGCCCGGGATCGACCTCCCGCCACCCGCGCTTCCCCTGACCAGGGATGCGCACGGCCCTCGTCACCGGGGCGACCGGCTACGTCGGATCCCACCTGGTCCCCACGCTCCTGCGGGCGGGCTGGCGGGTGCGGGCCTGCGGGCGGCGGGACCGGCCCGCCTGGCTCCCCCCCGAGGTCGCCTACGACCGGGTCGACCTCACCCTCGCCGCGCCGCCCATGGAGGGGGTGACCCACGTCTTCCACCTCGCGGGGACCTCCAGCACCTTCGGCGCTCAGGAGGAGGTGGAGCGGTCCAACGTGATCGGGACCCGGACCGTCGCGGCGGCCGCGACGGCCGCCGGCGTGGAGCGGTTCGTCCACGTCTCCTCCACCGCCGTCTACGGGGAGCGGGTGCCCCTCCCCCTCCCCATCACCGAGGCGACACCCCCGCACCCGAGCCGGGGGTACGGGCTCGCCAAGCTCCTCGCCGAGGAGGAGGTGCTCCGCCAGGCGGAACGGGGGCTCGTCGTCACGATCCTGCGGCCGACCACCGTGTACGGCCCGGGGTGCGTGAAGCTCCTCGCCAGCGCCGTCCTCGACGCCGCCATCGAGCGCTACGCGGGCCTGCGCCGCCTCGGGATCCCCCGGGACCCGGTCCGGGTGCGCCTGGTCCACGTGGAGGACCTGGTCCGGGTATGCCTCGTGCTGGCCGAGGCCCCGGGGGCGGCGGGAGAGATCTTCAACGTGACCTCGGGGACCTACCCCACGAGCCTGGAGGTGGCCGGCGCCATCGCGGAGGCGCTGGGGATGCAACCCTGGCCCACGGACGGACCGGCCGGGCTCGGCCCCGAGGAGCGGCGGCGGATCCGGGCCCGCATGCTGACCGAGGCCGGGATGGTCCCGGCCATCGTGTTCACCGAGGAGCGCCTGCGGTTCCTCATCCGGCCGAACCCGAACACCGAGCTCAGCATCGCCAAGCTCAGGCGGGCCGGGGCGGGGCCGCGCCGCACCGATCCCCTCCGCGACGTGGCCGAGCTCGTCACGTGGTTCCTGGAGCGTCGATGGATCGTGTGAGCACGGGACGTCTGCGCGCCGTCCTCTTCGATCTGGACGGGACGCTCGCCGACACCGAACGGGATGGGCACCGCGTGGCGTTCAACCGGGCCTTCGAGCGGGCCGGTCTGCCCGACCGGTGGGACGAGGCCCTCTACGGTGAGCTGCTCTGGGTGGCGCGGGGGCGGAACCGGCTCGAGCACTACTTCACCCACCACCGCCCCGTCCCCCAGGCGGAGCGCGCCCCGCTCGTCCGCCGGCTCGTCGCGCTCAAGCGCCAGGCGTTCCTGGAGATCGTCGCGGAGGGAGGGATCGCTCCGCGGCCCGGCGCGGCGAGGCTCATCGGGGAGCTCCAACGTGCAGGGATCGCCACGGCGGTGGTCACGGGAGGCGAGCGCCACTGGGTCGAACCGCTGCTCGTCCGCCTGTTCGGCTCCCAGGTCGCCGCCGGGTTCCGCGCGATCGTGACCGGCGACGACGTGGGGCGGCCCAAACCGCACCCCGAGGGCTACCTCGAGGCCCTCGCTCGGCTGGGCTGTCCCGCGGGGACCGCGATCGCGGTCGAGGATGCCGAGATAGGCCTCCGCTCGGCCAAGGCGGCGGGGCTCGCCTGCGTCGTCGTCACGAACGGCTACACCGTCGGCCACGACCTGCGGGCGGCCGACCTCGTCGTCGACGGGTTCGGCGCGCCCGCCGAGCCCTGCACCGTGTCGTGGAACCCCCACGGGCTGGCGGTGGAGGGCGCGCTCAGCGTGCCGCTCCTGCGCACGCTCCGCTGCGCGGCCTCCGCGGACCAGGGGCGCGCCGGATCCGGACGCCGCGACGCGCTCCCCCCGTCGCGATCCCACCCCCTCCCCCGGGGCGGGGCCGGCGGGTCGACGGCGCCCCCCGCTCGCCGGTGACGGCGCTCAGCCGCGCCCCGCCCGGCCCCGGAACGACCGCACCGCCTCCGCCAGGGCACGGGCGTCGAGGACGTCGGCCATGACGCCGATGTGTTCCTCCCACGCCTCGGGCGGTACCGCCCGTCGGACCTCGTCCTCGAGCACGTGGTACACCTCGAGCCCCAACTGGGCTCCCGCCAACGGACCCGCGTAGCTCGGATCACCGAGCGTCACGGTCTCGGCCGCGATCCCCGCGCTCTCGGGATCGGGAGCCCCGAGGAGCACGAGCAGGGCATCCCGGCCGTGCTCGGCGGCCAGACGCTCGATGGCCTCCTGCGTCTGCAGGTCCATGGCCCCCGCGGCCGTTCAGACGAAGCACTCGGTCGCCACGAAGGCGACCCGGCCGCCGGCCGCCTCCACGCACCGCGCGATCGCCGGTCCGGCGATCCCGTCCCGTTCGCCGATCACGATGACCTGCTTGCCCTCGAACATCAGCTCACCTCCTCCTTCCCGACCGCGTCGTTCCTCACCGACCCGAGGGTCGCGTCCACCCATGCCCGCAGCCGCTCGGGCGAGGGGGGCCGCTCCGCGAGGCGTGCGATCTCGCGCCCCTCGACGAGCATGAGGAACGCCGGGACGCTCGCGATCCGCAGGTCGATGCACAGCCGACGGGCCTTCGTCGCATCGAGCTTCACCACGGTCAGCTCCGGTCGCTCGGCGGCCAGTCGTTCGACGTGGGGCATGAGCGCCAGGCAGGGCGCGCAGTGCGGTCCCCAGACGTCCACGAGCACCGTGCCGGCCGACACCGCCTCCCGGAACGTCTCCGCCGTCGCCTCCACCACCGATCCCATCCTCACCTCCCGGCCGATCGGTTCCGCTCCAACAGCACGCTCATCCCGTCGGAGGCCTGGCACATCCGCCCCAGGAACAGGCTCCCCTTGGCGAGGAGCAGCACGCGCTCGGCGGGATCTTCGTCCGCCGTCAAGCGGCGCAACGCGTGGGGGAGGTAGCAGGCACCCGATCCCAAGTGGCCCTGGGTGGGGGCGAAGCCAGGCATGCCCCGCGCATCGATGAACGCCTCGATCTCCCCCGGCCCGATCTCCCGCCTCCGGGCAGCCAGGGCCGCGATCGCGCGGTAGTTGCGCGCGGGGACGTTCCCCGAGCCCTGGGGCTCGGTGATCTCGGGGTTGTGGAGCTCGGTCGCGTAGTCGTCGACCTCGAGCATCCGCAGCCCCGCGCGCACGAGGGGCTCGACGGCGAGCGCCTCCATGATCCGAGCGTTCGCCTCCCCGTCGCCGACGCGGTGCCGACCGATGACATCGAGCCGGACCCGCGGCGAGCGGCCGTCGTCGGGGCCCACGAGGACCGCCAGGCCCCCCAGCACGTCCTCGAGGACGGGGAGGCCGGCCCGCAGGTGCCCCTGGAACTTCATCCCGAGCTTCGGCAGCGAGCCGCCCGCGACCACCGCCACCCGGTCGAAGGCTCCCGCGGCGACGAGGCTCGCCGCCACCACGAGCGCGGGGATGGGCGCCGCGCAGAAGTCCTTGATGTCCGCACCGCTGGCACGGACCAGCCCGGAGGCGCCCGCGATCGCCTTGGCCATGTTCCCGCCACCACGCTGGTAGCGGTCGCCCACCGCCTCCTCCCCGCAGGAGATCACGTAGTCGATCGAGCCGGGATCGATGCCGTGGTCGTGGAGGAGGTGGAGCAGCGCCAGCGTCCCCGTGGCCTTGCAGGCGAGGTTCTCCAACAGCACCGGCGCTGCCAGCGCCTCGTCGACGTCGTGCGCCCGCCGCACCGCACCGGTCACGCTGCCGTCGACCCCTCGCAGCACGAGCGCCCCCGCCTCGGCCCCGACCGCCTCCGCGTCGCCGGCCGAGGCGGCGACGCGGTCGAGCGCCATCGCCCGGGCCAGCGGGTGGCGCCCGAGCGCCGCGCCCGCCGCCTCGGCCACGGCCGGCTCGAGGGTGAGGAGGCCGAAGTCGTCCACCGCCGCCATGAGGCCGATGAACTCCACCTCGGGCATGAGCTCACCCGCCCCGCCGAACCGGGTGGCGCCCTCGAGGCGCTGACCGACCCAGGGCCTGGAAGGCAGGCGCCGGGGATGGATCCTGCCCAGGAACGCCTGGTGCGGCGGGTAGCCGAGCGCGTCGTCGAAGGGGCGCAGCCGGGCACGCAGCGGCTCAGCGAGCGATGGATCGCGCCGAAGCTCCCGCGACGGCTTCGAGCCCAGCGGGACGAGGCCGGGGATGTGGGCGAGCACCGTGGTCGCGGCGACGACGACCGGGGCGGGCATCAGCGCGCCGCCTCCGACGTGGTCTCGAACACCGTGGGGCCCGACACGGCCGTGGCGAGGGCGCGGAGCGCCGTCTCACACAGCCCGCGACGCCACATCCGCTCCTCCCCCGCCTCGAGGCTGGGGTCCCCCGCGGGGTAGGGGATCCCCCGCGTCTTCACGATCCGTGGCACCCCCGCGCGGCGGGCGATGGGGTCGAGGTTGCACAGCAGCGCCGTGGGCACCCCCGCTCGCTCCAGCTCGATCGCCAGCGTTGACCCGCAACGCGTCCCCGTCCCTCAGGTGGCCGTGAGGATCGCCGCCTGGACCCCGGCCTTGCGCAGCTCGGCGGCCCACTCGACGCCGAACCGCCGGGCCGCCGCGACCGAGGTGCCGTTGCCCACGGTGACCAGGTACTCGGCGTGGAGCCTGCCTATCCGACCCTCGGCGGCGAGCTCCACGGCCGCGTCGAGCGGCACGATCCGGTTCGGATCGGCGTTCGCCCAGGTCACGGAGAACCCCCCGTGGATGCACTCCCAGCGGCCCGGCTCCAGCGCGGACGAGCCGGCGATGCGGTAGCGCAGCCAGCGGCTCGCCCGGGCCGACTCGAGCCGGTCGGGGTTCCCGGCCGGCACGAGCCCTCCCTCCGTGAGGAGCGCGATCACGGCGGTCGAGGGGTCCACGGGAGCGGCCGCATCGACCGCCGCCGCGGCGGGCGGGGGGATCTCGGTGGCCCGGTCATCACCGGCGAGCCGGGCCAGGAGGAGGTCGACGGCTCGCTCGGCGGCAGGCGCGGGGGCGCGTACCGTCGCGCGCCGCGGCCGGGTCAGGAGCCCGTCGTCCGGACCGAGCGCCGCCCCGGCGAGGAGCTTCCGCAGCGCCGCCGCCAGGCGCTCGCAGGAGCTCCGGGCGTCGCGTGCGGTGGATCCCGAGGCGACCACGACCGGTGCCCCCTCCTCGAGGCCCGGGTTGTCGGGGTGCATCGCGGCCACCGCCCGCAGCCCCGCGCGCGCGGCGGCGGCCGCCACCCGCGCGCAGGCCACCCCGTACCGGCCGCTCCCGAAGGCGGGTCCCGCCACGATGACCTCGCCTCCTGCCTGCTGGGCCAGGCGCACGATCTCGTCGATCGCGCCCGGCTCCGTGACCGCGTGGTCATCCCCGCACCACGCGGTGGCCACGATCTCGTGGTCGGGCGCCAGCAGCTGCTGCAGCAGGAGGCCAGGCCCGACCGGCTCCGAGCGCAGACCGGGGGGCTGCTCGCCGCCTCCTCGCCGCCGACGCCGGCGAAGAACTGGTTCAGGTAGTGGACGATGCGCACGGAACGTTCACCTCCCGACAGGTGAGCCGACCCCAGCCGAGCGAGCTGAGCGCCCCGCACATCACGGCCATGGGAACCTCGAGCTCGGCGTCGGCGTCGGCGTCGGCCACGTCGATGCGCTGGCCCCCCAGGACCCGCTCGACGCGCTCCAGCCGCACACGCTCGTCGTAGTTCCCCGTGCTCACCATGCCCGCGGCCCGGGTCGGGGGGACGACGAGGGGCGGGCCCGTCCCGTCGGACCCCGACATCTCCGCGAAGAGTCCCACGCTGGCGATCCCGAGCTCCTCGAGGCGGTCCATCTTGAGGGAGGCGTCCGCGTCGGCGTTCCCGCCCCCTTCCTTCGTGACGATCACCCCGTCGAAGCCCGCCGCCAGGCATACGGCCGCGGCGTGGGCCGAGACCAGGGCCTTCCGTTCCTGATCGACCGGCTCGGGGGAAAGGACGAGCCCCGCGAAGCGCAGCTCGCGGCCATCGCGGCGTCGCAGCGCCTCGACCACGGGGTGGTTCTGGTAGAGGTACGTGGGGTTCCGCAAGGCGGGGTGGCCGTACTGGGCGCTGACCACCGCTCCCCGCTCCAACTCGTTGCGGTCGATGAGGGTGGGCAGCGCGTCCGCCATCGTCCTCCCGTAGACGAGCACGTCCTTGAACGCCCCCTGCGTCTGGACGTTCGTGATCACGCCCACGCGCGGCAGCGATCCATCGGCCCCGTGACTGGTGGGCGTGACGAGCTCCTCGACGGCCTCGGGGGCGGCCTCGAGGGCGGCCTCGGCGAGGCGGAGCGCCAGGCGTAGCGCCCCGCGCCGCAGCGCCCCGTCGACCTCCTCCCATGGCACCCTGGACGGGGGATCGAACTCGATGACGACGTTGTGCGTCTGCCCGAGGGGCGACAGCTCCGCCGCGGGCCCCGACATCTCGACTATGGCCTCCTGGGCCCGCGGGAGCCTCCCGGCCACCACGACCGCGGCGCCGCGCAGCACGTGCACCTCGTCGGGACAGGTCGTCGTGGCGGGGCAGAGGAGCCCGGGGAACAGGCCGGGCGCGGCGGCGGCCCGGGGCTCGACCGCGTCGAGCACCTTGACGATGCGGGCGCGTTCGCCAGGGGAGACGACCGAGACGCGGACCGATGCCAGCGCCTCGTGCTGCACCAGCGCCTCGGCCTCCCGGCGGTCGATGATCAGCGTGCCCGAGGGCTCGTATCGCGTCGTCCCCCCGAGGGCCACGGCCCGAGCGGGGTGAACGAGCCTGCGGAGCCTCCGGGGTCGGATGCCGCGCACCACGTCCTCCGGTCCCTCGTCGTTGCGGCGGACCGGGTGTTCCCGGCCCGCCGCTCACGTCCCCCGGCCGTGTGGACGGCAGCGTACATGGGGCTCGCTTGAGCCTCAATGACAAGTTTCGTTCATTCCATTAGATCTACTCCTAATGAAGCTCCCGCCCCGATCGAACGAAGGGCAGGGGGGCGCGGGACGCCGTCTCGTCCCCGCGCTCCTGCGAGCGGGCTGGGGGCGTGCGGCCTGGGGGGGCGGGACCGGCCCGGCCTGGCTCCCAGATCCCAAGAGGTCGGGCCGGGCCTACCGCCCGTCCGCGGCTCCCCCGGGCGCGGCGTCGCGCGAGCGGACCGAGCGGAGGAGGCGGAGGAAGGTCCTCGCGCTCGACGGGAGCGGGGCGTCGTCGCGGTAGAGCGCGTACCAGGAACGCCGCAGGGGGGTGCCGCGGGCCCGCAGCTGCGCGAGCTCACCGGCGGCGAGCTCCTCGGCCACCGCATCGAGGGAGATGAGGGTCACCCCGAGCCCGAGGGAGACGGCGCGTTTGATGGCTCCGTTGCTCCCCACGTTCATGATCGATCCCGGCTCGATGCCGTTCGCGGCGAGGAACTCCTCGGCGTTCTGCCTGGTCCCCGAGCCGGGCTCGCGCATCAGCCACGTCTCCCCCGAGAGCAGGCGCGGATCCCATCCCCGCTTCCCCCGCAGCGGGTGGTCGGGGGACCCCACCACGACGAGGAGGTTCTCGCGGACCGCCTCGCCGACGATCCCGGCCCGATCGGGCGGGCGACCGCCGAGCGCGAGGTCGACCTCCTCGTTGACGAGCCGGGAGAGCGTGCTCGCGCGGTTACCGATCTCGATCGACATGCGCAGGCCCGGGTGCGCCTGGAGGAAGGAGGCGAGGATCGGGGGGAGGACGTACTCCCCGGCGGTCGTGACGGCGGCCAGCCGCAGGTGCCCGGCGCCCCCGGCCACCTCCCGGGTGGCCCGGACGGCGCGGTCGGCGAGGCCGAGGATCCGTGCCGCGTAGCGCGCGAACTCCCTCCCCGCCTCGGTGAGGCGGATCCCGCGCCCCACGCGCTCGGTCAGCTCGACCCCGAGCTCGCGGCTGAGCTGGGCGATCGTCGCCGAGACCGAGGGCTCGGTCACGACGAGGGCCGCGGCCGCGCCCCGGATCGAACCGGCCTCGGCCACCGCGAGGAACGTCTTCAGCTGGTGGAACGTCACGCGCGTGAGTTTAAGTAGGTCCTAACGATACTTCAAGAAGATTTACTTGTCCTTTGGATGTCGGGGGGCTAGCGTGGGGGGCGTCGAGATGGCTGGAGGGACGGAGATGGCCGGCACGGGTGATCGAGGACGGTCGCGACGGGACCGCTTCGCGGCGGGCGTGATCCCCTACAAGGAGATGGGGTACTGGCGGCCCGACTACGAGCCGGCCGACACCGACGTCCTCGCCGCCTTCCGCCTCATCCCGCAGCCCGGCGTCGAGCCGGAGGAGGCGGCGGCGGCGGTGGCGGGAGAGTCCTCCACGGCGACCTGGACGGTCGTGTGGACGGACCGGCTCACCGCCTACGAGAACTACCAGGGCAAGTGCTACCGGGTGGAGCCGGTCCCCGGCACCGATCCCCAGCAGTACATCGCCTACATCGCCTACAAGCTCGATCTGTTCGAGGAAGGCTCGATCCCCAACATGGCGTCGTCGATCATCGGCAACGTCTTCGGGTTCAAGGCGCTCCGAGCCCTGCGGCTCGAGGACCTGCGGATCCCCCCCGAGTACCTGAAGACGTTCCAGGGCCCCCCGCACGGGATCGTGGTCGAGCGGGAGATGCTGAACAAGTACGGGCGGCCCCTGCTCGGGTGCACGGTGAAGCCGAAGCTCGGGCTGTCGGCCCGGAACTACGGGCGGGTCGTGTACGAGGCGCTCCGGGGCGGGCTGGACTTCACCAAGGACGACGAGAACATGAACTCCCAGCCCTTCGACCGGTGGCGGGACCGGTACCTGTACTGCATGGAGGCGGTCCATCGGGCCATGGAGGAGACCGGGGAGATCAAGGGCCACTACCTCAACGTGACGGCGGCCACGATGGAGGACATCTACGAGCGGGCCGAGTTCGCCAAGGAGCTCGGCACGGTGATCATCATGATCGACCTCACGATCGGGTGGTCCGCGATGCACTCGATGTCGAGGTGGGCGCGGAGGAACGGGGTGATCCTCCACCTCCACCGGGCCGGCCACGCCACCTTCACGCGGCAGAAGACCCACGGGGTCAACTTCCGGGTGATCGCCAAGTGGTGCCGGATGCTCGGGGTCGACCACATCCACGCGGGGACCGTGGTGGGCAAGCTCGAGGGCGACCCCGGCGCCGTCCGCGGCTACTACGCGACGTGCCGCGAGGACTTCAACGCCACGAACCCGGCCCTCGGCCACTACTTCGACCAGGACTGGATCCACATGCCTGGGGTGATGCCGGTCGCCTCGGGCGGGATCCACGCGGGGCAGATGCACCAGCTCCTCCACTACCTGGGCGAGGACGTCGTGCTCCAGTTCGGCGGGGGCACGATCGGGCACCCCATGGGCATCGCCGCCGGCGCGACCGCCAACCGGGTCGCGGTGGAGGCGATGATCAAGGCGCGCAACGAGGGCCGGGACTTCCTGCGCGAGGGGCCCGACATCCTCAAGGCGGCGGCCCGGCGCTCGCCCGAGCTCGCGGCGGCCCTCGACGTCTGGGGCGACGTGACCTTCGACTTCGAGCCGACCGACACCCCGGACGTCGCGGTCACCCCGACACCGACGTCATGACGAACGAGGAGGCCACGGGATGAGCACGGGTGTGCGGATCACGCAGGGGACGTTCTCCTACCTGCCGGACCTCACCGACGAGGAGATCGCGGCCCAGATCCGGTACGGGATCGACAACGGGTGGGCGGTCGCCATCGAGTTCACGGACGATCCGCACCCCCGCAACGTCTACTGGCACATGTGGGGCATGCCGATGTTCGACATCCAGGACCCGGCGGCCGCGCTCCACGAGGTGCGCCGGTGCCGCGAGGCGTTCCCGAACCACTACATCCGCGTGAGCCTCTACGACCCCAGGCTCACCAGGATGACGACGGCGCTGCAGTTCATCGTCCACCGCCCGCCGCACGAACCGGGGTTCCGCCTGGAGCGCCAGGAGGCCCACGACCGCACCATCCGGTACACGCTGCACCCCTACGCGGCGGACCGACCCCACGGCGAGCGGTACGCGAACGGCGGCGCGGGAGGCGCCCGATGACCGACGCCGGCCGCGAGGTCCCGCCGGCCATGGTGACCAAGGGCCTCGGATGGTCCGGTCGCGAGACGTCCACCGGACCCCCCCCGGCGGGACCAGGGATGCGGGAGGACGTCTCCCGCCGGTTCGGACGCGCCGAGGTCGATGCCCGGTTCCGAGACCTCGCGGACCCCCTGCGGGAGATCCCCGATGACCTCGAGGTCGACGTGCGGGCGGTGGTCCAGGACTCCCGCGTGGAGGAGGTCCTCGCGGCGCTCGACCGCGACCTCGTGGCGCTGCACGAGGTGAAGGGCCGCATCCGGGAGATCGCGTCGCTGCTCGTGGTGGACCGCCTCCGCCGCACCCTGAACCTGGAGGCGGACCCCCCGACCCTCCACATGTGCTTCACGGGGAACCCGGGCACGGGGAAGACGACCGTGGCCAGGCGGATGGGGGAGATCCTGTACGCCCTCGGCTACGTGCGGAAGGGCCACCTGGTCGCGGTGAGCCGCGACGATCTGGTCGGGCAGTACGTGGGCCACACCGCGCCGAAGACCCGCGAGGTCATCAAGCGGGCGATGGGCGGCGTCCTGTTCATCGACGAGGCCTACCACATCTACCGGGTCGACAACGAGCGGGACTACGGCCAGGAGACCGTGGAGATCCTCCTCGAGGTCATGGAGAACCAGCGTGCCGACCTCGTGGTCATCATGGCCGGGTACAAGGAGCAGATGGACCGGTTCTTCTCCGACGTGCCCGGGCTCTCCTCGCGCATCGCCCACCACATCGACTTCCCCGACTACCGGCTGGAGGAGCTCTTGGACATCGCCCGGCTGATGCTCGAGCAGCAACGTTACCGCTTCTCGGCGGACGCGGAGCGCGCCTTCGAGCGGTACCTGCGGGAGCGCATGGAGCAGCCACGGTTCGCCAACGGTCGGAGCGTCCGCAACGCCCTCGACCGCGCACGGATGCGACAGGCCGTCCGGCTGTACGAGGCGGCCAGGCGGGGGAGACGGCTCACGAAGAAGGACCTCGTGACCATCGAGGCCGAAGACATCCTGGCCAGCCGGGTCTTCGAAGGGGGCGTCTACCGGGGCGACGGTGGCCGCACGGATCGCGCGATCCCCGTGCGCGGCTGAGCCATGGGGCGACGCGTCGTCCTGGGCCGGCGGAGGTCCGACGGCTGGGCCGGCTTCCAGTGGACCGGCGCGGAGCCTCCGGGGATGTTCGATCCGAGCCAGGCGGAGGTCCTCGGCGCGGTCTGGGAGGGCGACGAGCTCGTCACCTACCACCTCGACGAGCTCCGCCACGCGTTCCAACACCTCCGGGACGACTGGATCCCGGACTCCGACTGAGCCGTGGCGGGCCGAAGCGGTCGTTCCGTGCTCGGCGGGAGGGGCTCCATCGAGGGCGGCCGACCGTGTACGCTCCGGGTCGCCACCGGCGGGGAGCGGGCACGATGAAGGGAAGGGTCGACGCGGAGCGGCGCCTCCTCCATAGGGTGATCGACGAGATCGCTACCAACGTCGATCTCGACGCCGTGCTGCGGGCGACCGTCGAGGTCGTCACCGAGGCCACCGGCGGCGATGCCTGCTTCCTGCATCTGTGGGATCCCGCCGAGGAGCGTCTCGTCCTGCGGGCCGCGACCGCCGGCTTCGAGGACGTGGTGGGGAGGATCACCCTCCGCCTCGGGGAGGGGGTCGCCGGTTGGGTCGCCCAGCACCGGCAGGTGGTCACCATCCCCGAGGACAAGTGGGCCGACCCACGCTACAAGTACATCCCGGAGCTGCGCGGCGAGGAGTTCACGTCGATGCTCTCGGTCCCGGTGGTCTCGCGCTCGGGGAGCCTCGTCGGGGTGTTCAACGTGCACTCCCGGGAGCGGCGGGACTTCTCCCCGGACGACGTGGCGTTCCTCCGCATGACCGCCTCCCTCGTGGCGGGCGCGATCGAGCGGGCCCACCTGTTCAGGGCCCTGGCGGAGAAGGAGGCGGAGCTCGAGGCGCTCATGCGCAGGACGATCGAGGCCCAGGAGGAGGAGCGACGTCGGGTGGCGACCGAGATCCACGACGGCGTGACCCAGCAGATGGTCTCGGTGTGGTACCGGCTCCAGGCAGCCCTCCGCGCGCTCCGGAGCGACCCCGACCGCGCGGAGGCCGAGCTGGCGAGGGCCCGCGAGCTCGTCGACGAGGCTCTGGAGGAGGCCCGGGCCGCCATCTACGACCTCCGCCCCTCGATCCTCGACGACCTCGGGCTCGTCCCGAGCCTCCGCACCCTTGCCGCGCGCCAGCTCGAGGGGCTGGAACTGGAGCTGGAGCTCCCCGAGACCATCTCGCTCCCGCCCCACCACGAGGTCGCCCTGTACCGGATCGCCCAGGAGTCGATCACGAACGTCCGCAAGCACGCGGAGGCGTCGCGGGTCCGGATCGCGCTCCGGCAGGAGGGCGACGACGTCGTCCTCGTGGTCGAGGACGACGGGCGGGGCTTCGACGCTACGGCGTCCTCCCCGGGCCGGATCTCGTTCGGCCTCACCGGCATGCGGGAGCGGGCGAGCCTCGCCGGCGGGACGCTCGAGGTGGCGAGCGAGCCGGGTCGGGGAACCCGGCTGGAGGTCCGGATCCCCTGTCAGCCCGCGGAGGTGCGGCGGTGACCGCTGGCGCTCCGACCCACGAGGGTGCCACGGGGAGCCAGCCCATCCGCGTGGTGATCGTCGACGACCACCGGATCGTCCGGGAGGGTCTCCGTTCGATGCTCCACGACGTCCAGGAGCTGGAGATCGTCGGCGAGGCCGAGGACCTGGATCGCGCGCTGGTCGTGATCGCCCAGACGCGCCCCGACGTCGTCCTCCTCGACCTCCGGCTCCAGCGCTCGAGCGGCCTCGACGCGTGCCGCACGATCACCGAGCGCCACCCCGAGGTCCGCGTGGTGTTCCTCACGGTCTACGAGGACGAGCAGTACATCTTCGAGGCGCTGCGGGCCGGGGCGCGGGGGTACATGCTGAAGAAGGCCACCCCGGAGGACATCGTCCGCATCCTCCAGACGGTGATGGGTGGGGAGGTCGTCGTAGATCCGGCCCTGGGAGGCAGGATCGCCCTCCGGGCCGCGGCCCTTCGCGGGGGGAAGTCCTGGCCCGGCGCCGACCTCGGGCTCACCCAGCGGGAGGGCGAGGTCCTGGCGCACCTCGCCAAGGGCCTCGACAACCGCGAGATCGGGGAGGCGCTCTACATCTCGGAGGACACCGTGAAGACGCACGTGAAGGCGATCCTCCGGAAGCTCGGCGCGAAGGACCGCGCCCACGCGGTCGCCATCGCCCTCCGCGGCGGCCTCCTGAGCTAGCTCGCCCTCCACCACCACGGATCCTCGGCCCGATCGCAGACCGGGGCGCGAACCTGCCGGACCGATGGTCGGAGGCCAGCTCCAGGATCGGCTCCCCCTGCCTGGATGAAGCCGGCGGGAGGCCGTCCTCCCCCGCGGGAGGGATGGCACGGGGCGGTGGGGGGAGGCGAGGTTCCTCCCCCGGACCCCGCGGCGGGAGGTGGCGCCGTTCCGCGGAGGGCCGGACGATGCGATCCGGGAGGTGCGCCGTGAAGATCTACGTGGATACCGCGGACATCGGGGAGATCGAGGAGGCCGCCCGCTGGGGCGTGCTCGGGGGATGCACGACGAACCCGACCCTGCTCGCCAAGGCGGGGCACGCGGACCCTGAGGCCGCCCTCCGGAAGATCTGCGCGATCGTGCCGGGGCCGGTCTCGATGGAGGTCATCGCGACCGACACGGCGGGGATGGTCGAGGAGGGGCGGACCTACGCCTCCTGGGCCCCCAACATCGTCGTGAAGTGCCCCTGCACCCCCGAGGGTCTCGCCGCCACGGCGGCCCTGGCCCGAGAGCGGATCCCCGTGAACATGACCCTCGTGTTCTCGCCGGCGCAGGCCATCCTGGCCGCCGAGGCCGGAGCGACGTTCGTGAGCCCGTTCCTGGGACGCCTGGACGACGTGGCGGCCGACGGGATGCGCGTGCTCCGGGACATCTGCGAGATCTACCGCGCCCAGGGCTACCGGACGGAGGTCCTCGCCGCGAGCCTCCGCCACCCGATGCACGTGGTCGAGGCGGCACGCGCCGGGGCGCACATCGCGACGATGCCCTTCGGCGTGCTGCAGCAGCTCGTCCGGCACCCCCTCACCGACCTCGGCCTGGAGCGGTTCCTGGCCGATTGGGGAGCCCTGCAGCGGAACCTCGGAGCGGGAGCATGAGGCCGGCCCGCATCGTGGCCTCCGCCCTCGGGGCGGACCACGCCCGCCTCGGCGCCGCCGCGGCCGAGCTGGAGGCCGCCGGCGTCGACGGGATCCAGTGGGACGTGATGGACGGTCGGTTCGTGCCGAACCTCACCGTGGGCCCCGCCGTGGTCGCCGCCTGCCGACCCCACACGGGCCTGCCGTTCGAGGCCCACCTGATGGTGGAGGACCCCGATCCCTGGCTGGAACCGTTCGTCGGAGCGGGGTGCGCCACGGTCATCGTGCACGCGGAGGCGGCCCGGCACCTGCACCGGACCCTCGCCCGCATCCGCTCCTTGGGTGCCGCCGCGGGCGTCGCGCTGAACCCGGCCACGCCGCTGGAGGCGGTGCGACACGTCCTCCACGCCGTGGACCTCCTGCTCGTGATGACCGTGGACCCCGGGTTCGGCGGCCAGGCCTACCTCGCGCCGATGGAGCGGAAGATCACCGAGGCCCGCGACCTGATCGATCGCGAGGGGACGGACACGGCCCTCGAGGTCGACGGGGGGATAGGGCCGGCGACGATCGGGGGCGCCCGGCGGGCGGGCGCCGATGCCTTCGTGGTGGGCTCGGCCATCACCGGCCACCCCGCCGGGCCGGCGGAGGCCGTGCGGCAGCTCCGGACGGTCCTCGCGCACGTGGAGGCCTTCGCATGACGACCGGGGCGATCGCCACCGACCTCGATCTCCTGTGCGTGAACGCGATCCGCGCGCTCGCGGTGGACGCCGTCGAGCATGCCCGCTCCGGGCACCCCGGAGCGCCGATGGGGCTCGCCCCGGCCGCCTACGTCCTGTGGACCCGGTTCCTCCGCCACGACCCGGCGGATCCTGCGTGGCCCGACCGGGACCGGTTCGTCCTCTCCGCCGGCCACGCCTCGATGCTCCTCTACGCCCTGCTCCACCTCTCGGGCTACGACCTGCCCATGGAGGAGCTGCGCCGGTTCCGGAGCTGGGGCTCCCGGACCCCCGGCCACCCCGAGCACGGGCTCACCCCGGGCGTCGAGACCACCACCGGCCCCCTCGGCCAGGGCCTCGCCAACGCCGTCGGCATGGCCATCGCCGAGCGCCTCCTCGCCGCCCGTTTCGACCCCCAGGGCCTCGGGATCGTCGATCACCGGGTGTTCGCGATCTGCTCCGACGGGGACCTGATGGAGGGGATCTCCCACGAGGCCGCCTCGCTCGCCGGGCACCTCCGGCTCGGCCGGCTCGTCGTCCTCTACGACGACAACCGGGTGACGATCGACGGGCCGACGGACCTCGCCTTCTCCGAGGACGTGGGGGCCCGCTTCCGCGCCTACGGCTGGCGCGTCGACCGGGTGGAGGACGGCCGGGATCTGGATGCCATCGCCCTGGCCCTCGAGGCCGCCGTGGCCCAGAGCGACCGCCCGTCGCTCATCATCGTCCCGACCACGATCGCCGAGGGGGCGCCCACGAAGGCCGGCACGGCGGCGGCCCACGGCGCGCCCCTCGGGCCCGAGGAGGTGGCGGCGTGGAAGGAGCGGATCGGCTGGCCCGCCGAGCCGTTCCACGTGCCCGCCGAGGTCCGCGCCCGCTTCGCCGAGGTCCCGGAGCGGGGGGCTCGGCTCCGGGCGTCCTGGGTCGAGCGGTTCACGGCATGGCGCGAGGCGCGACCGGACCTCGCCGCCGAGTGGGACCGGGTCATGGCCCGCCGTCTCCCGACGGGGTGGGAGGACCGCCTCGCCGAACCCGACGGCGCGACGGCGACCCGGAAGGCATCGGCGAAGGTTCTCGCCTCGCTCGCCCCGCACCTCCCGGAGCTCGTGGGGGGCTCGGCGGACCTCACCGAGTCCAACGGGACCGCCCTCCCCGGGGAGGAACCGTTCCGGCCGGGTCGCCCTGGCCGCTACCTCCACTTCGGCGTCCGGGAGCACGCCATGGGCGGGATCCTCAACGGGATCGCCCTCCACGGCGGGCTCCGGCCCTACGGGGGCACGTTCCTCGTGTTCTCGGACTACCTCCGCCCGTCCATCCGCCTCGCGGCCCTCATGGAGCAGCCGGTGGTCTACGTCTTCACCCACGACTCGATCGGGCTCGGCGAGGACGGGCCCACCCATCAGCCGGTCGAGCACCTCGCTTCGCTCCGGGCGATCCCCGGCCTCGTCGTCATCCGCCCGGCCGACGGACCGGAGACCGCGTGGTCCTGGCGGGTGGCCCTCGAGCGGACCGAGGGCCCCACGGCGCTCGTCCTCACCCGCCAGGAGCTGCCCGCCCTGGACCGGCGCGCGCTCGCGTCGGCGGCGGGACTCGCCCGCGGCGCCTACGTGCTCACGGAGCGGGGACCCGAGGCGGGCGGGTCCGGCCCGCCCGACCTCATCCTGATCGGCACCGGGTCCGAGGTCCACGTCGCGCTCGAGGCCGCCGACCTCCTCGCCGCCCGGGGCGTCCGGGTGCGCGTGGTCTCGATGCCGTCGTGGGAGCTGTTCGAGCGGCAGCCAGCCGCCTACCGCGACGCCGTGCTCCCCCCCGCCGTCGGCGCGCGGGTCGCGGTGGAGGCCGGCGCCCCGCAGGGGTGGGAGCGATGGGTCGGCGATCGGGGGGCGGTCGTCGGGCTCGACCGGTTCGGAGCCTCCGCCCCCGGTCCGGTCGTGATGGCCGAGCTCGGGTTCACCCCGGAGCGGGTGGCCGAGGCGGCGCTGCGGGTGCTCGGATGACGGTCCGGGTCGGGATCAACGGGTTCGGGAGGATCGGCCGCCACGTCGCGCGGATCCTGGCCGCGGGCGCCGATGGCCTCGAGCTGGCCGCGATCAACACGACCAGGAGCGACCCCGCGATGCTGGCGCACCTCATGCGCTACGACAGCGTCCACGGTCGCTTCCCCGGCGAGGTCCGGGCCGAGGAGGAGCGCCTCGTCGTGGAGGGTCGCCCGGTGCGCGTCACCGCCCACCGGGACCCGGCCGAGGCCGACTGGCGCGGCGCGGGTGTCGAGGTCGTGGTCGAGGCCACGGGGGCCTTCAACGACGGCGAGCTCGCCCGCCGTCACCTCCGGGCCGGCGCGGAGCGGGTCCTGATCACGGCCCCGGCGCCGAGGGTCGACGCGACGATCGTCCTCGGGGCGAACGAGGAGACGCTCGACCCCGAACGGCACCGGGTGATCTCGGGAGCCTCGTGCACGACGATGTGCCTGGCCCCCGTGGCCCGGATCCTCGACGAGGCCCTCGGGATCGAGGGCGGGTTCGTAACCACGGTCCACGCCTACACCAGGGACCAGGAGCTCGTGGACGGGAGCCACGACGACCTCCGGCGCGCCCGGGCCGCGGCCCTGAACATCGTCCCGACGAAGACGGGGGCGGCCAGGACGCTCGGGGAGGTCCTGCCGCACCTCGCAGGGCGCCTCGGCGCGATGGCGGTACGGGTCCCGGTGGCGGACGTCTCGCTCCTCGCCCTCTCGGTCTCGGTCCGTGGCGGCGCCGACGCCGACGAGGTGAACGCCCGCTACCGAGAGGCCGCGACCGGCACGGCCCTCGGCACGATCGTTGGGACCACCGACGAGCCCCTGGTCTCCTCCGACCTCATCGGCGACCCCCGCTCCGCGGTGGTGGACCTGGGGGCCACGAGGACCGGGCCGGGGAACGTCGTGCAGGTGATGGCCTGGTACGACAACGAGGTCGCCTACGCCCACCGGATGATCGACCTCGTCCGGCTCCTCGCCGGCGCGGGACGACCGGCCGCCTCACTCGCCTCCGCCCATCCAGGCTGAGGGATCGTCGGTGACGGGACAGGCGGGGTCGGGACAGGCCCAGCAGTCCGCCGCCGCGGGATCCATGGTCGGCACCAACGCGCCCCCGCAGACGGGGCAGCGCGCTCCCCTGCGTACCTCGGTGCTCGCCTCCATCGCGACCCGAGGATGCCCGTGGGTCCCGGACCTCGCATCTCCCGGCGTGGGGAGGCTGGGGCGGAGGATGCCATCACCCGGGCGGGTGAGGGATGCTCGGAGCGGCGCCGCCTGGTCCTCGTCGAGCGCGAGTCGAGCGCGGACCGCCTCCGCGTCCCGTCGACGACGACCTCCTACAGGCGGGAGGCGTGAACGACGAGCACCGGGCCGGTCGCCGCGCAGCTCGTCCAGGGCGCGGACCGGAGCGCCCGCGGTCACGGGCGGAGGGCCGCGTGGACCTCGTCGTCGATACCACGGATCTGCACGGTCTTGGGGATGCGAGCACGCTACCATGCGTTCCCGCATGACCCCCATGTGGGCGCGAGGCGCGCTCGGACCCACGCCCGCTCAGTCCTCCTGCGCCGCCCGGGCGATCAGGCCCGCGAGCAGCGCCGTCCGCGGGACGACCGAGGCGAGGTCCAACCACTCGGCCGGCGAGTGGTCATCGCCCCCCACCGGGCCAAGGCCGTCGAGGGTCGGGACCCCGGCGGCGGCGGTCGTGTTCGCGTCGGACGCCCCGCCCGTGGCGGCGTCGCGGAGCTCGAACCCGAGCTCCCGCGCCACCCCTCGGGCCATCGCCACGAGCCGGGCCGTCCCCTCGGTCTTCTCCATCGGCCGGTGCCACGCGTGGGCGTCGACCCGGACCGTCACGTCGGGGACCACCGTCTCGCCGCACAGCCGCCTGACCTCCCCCTCCGCCGCCGCCAAGGTCGCCTCCGCCGGGGAGCGCAGGTCGACGTGGAGCTCGCACCGTTCCGGGACCACGTTGGACCGGGTCCCTCCCCGGATCACCCCGACGTTGACCGTGACCCCCGGCCACATCCCGTTCAGCCCCTGGAGCGCCACGACCTTGTGCGCCGCCTCCAGGATCGCGCTCCGTCCCTTCTCGGGCTCCACGCCGGCGTGCGCCGCCCGCCCCAGGATCTCGATCCGGAAGTCGGTCACCCCCTTGCGGGCCGAGACGATGTCGCCGTTCGCCCGGGCGCTCTCGAGGACCAAGGAGACGTCGGTCTCGCTCTTCGCGAGCTCGGCGATGGTGGCGCGGGAGAACGGCGACCCGATCTCCTCGTCGGGGTTACAGACGTAGGTGATCCGCCCGAAGCCGTCGAACCCTACTTCCTGCAGGGCCTCCACCGCGAAGAACCCGGCGAGCAGCCCCCCCTTCATGTCGGAGACGCCGGGGCCCCGGGCCACGCCACCCTCGATCGTGAACGGGCGCCGGGCCGCGGTCCCCGGGTCGAAGACCGTGTCCATGTGGCCGATCATGAGGATCCGGGCCCCACCCGATCCCTCGAGCCGCCCGACCAGCAGATCACCGAGCTGCGGTCCCCCACCCCGCGGCCGATGCGGGATCCGCTCCACCTTCCACCCCCCCTCCTCGAACCGGCGCTGACAGCGATCGGCGACGGCGTTCACCCCCTCCGGCGTGAACGAGCCGGAGTCGATGTCCACGAGCTCCCGGAGCGCCTCGACGTACTCGTCGAACCTCCGCTCCAGGACGCGGGCGAGCTCCCGGGGGTCCACGGCGGGGAGTATACGGGGGCCCCGCTCCCCCTCCGCGCCCGGGGCAGCCCGCTCGCTCAGGTCCTCCCCCGGTAGCGCGCGATCGCCAGCGGCGCGAACACCGCCTGGATCGCGGCGAGCCAGAGGAGGGACCGCGCGAGGGAACCCCCGACCGGTGCGCCGAGCATGAGCCCGCGCGCGGCGTCGATCACCTGGGTGATCGGGTTCACCTCGGCGAAGGCCCGGAGCCAACCGGGCATCGTCTCCGGGGCGGCGAACGCCGAGCTCGCGAACGTGAGGGGGAGCACGACCATGAACCCCCAGGTGTTCACCGCCTCCGGGCTCCCGGCCGTGACCCCGATGAACGCCATCGGCCAGCACATCGTGACCCCGAACGCCGTGACGAGCGCGAACGCGCCCAACGCCTCGGCCGGGCCGGCGCCGAAGCGGAACCCGAGCAGCACGCCGAACAGGGTGAGGACCGCGATCCCCCAGACCACCCGCACGGCGTCCGCCGCGATCCTCCCCCCGACCACCGCCGACCTCGCCATGGGCAGCGAGCGGAACCGGTCGACGAGCCCCTGCTGGAAGTCCTTGTGGAGGCCGAGGGCCGTGGTGAACGGCGTGAAGGCCGTGCCCTGGACCAGGATCCCGGGGAGCGCGAACCGCAGGTACTCGCGGCTCGACCCCGCGATGGCCCCCCCGAACACGTAGACGAACAGCACCAGGAACATCACCGGCTGGATCGTCATCCCCACGAGCTGCTCGGGGTCCGAGCGGATGTGGAGGAGGTTCCTCCTCGCGATCGTGAGCGTGTTCCGCAGGACGCCCGCGCCTCGCGCTGCGGCCGCGGCGGTCATCGGCGCCTCCCCTCCGAGTTCCTCCGGGTTCCCTCGTCTTCGCCCTCCTCCGCCGGGTGGCCGGTGAGCGCGAGGAACACCTCGTCCAGGCTCGGGCTCCGGAGGGAGATCTCCTCCACCGCGATGCCGGCGTCGTCGAGCCGGCGGATGGCCTGCCACAGGACCGAGCGATCGGTCACCGGCACGGCCACGAGCTGCCCGTCGGCGTGGACGCCGTCGTCCTCCCGCGCGTATGCCTCGAGGATCGCGCGGGTGGCGGCCAGATCCGCGGGGTCGGCCGGCTGCGCGGGTCGAGCCCCGTGGTGGGTTCGTCGAGGTAGAGGAAGCGGGGCCGACCCACGAGGCTCGCCGCCAGGTCCAACCGGCGCCGCATGCCTCCGGAGTAGGTCTTCACCAGCCTCCCGGCGGCCTCCGCGAGCCCGAAGGCCTCGAGCAGCTCGTCGGCGCGCCGGCGCGCCTCCGCCCCCCGCATCCCGAGGAGCCGACCGAGCATCGAGAGGTTCTCCCGCCCCGAGAGCAGCTCGTCCACCGCCGCGTACTGGCCGGTGAGCCCGATCAGCCTCCGGACCCGGTCCGCCTCCCGGACCACGTCGTGCCCGCCCACCCACGCCCGCCCCCGGTCGGGCCGGAGGAGGGTCGAGAGCACCCGCACCATCGTGGTCTTCCCCGCGCCGTTGGGGCCGAGCAGACCGAACACGGTGCCCTCCCGGACCGAGAGATCGATCCCGTCCAGGGCCCGCACCGGTCCGAAGCGCTTCGCGAGATCCTCCGTCTCGATGGCGTTGGTCATCATCGCCCCTCCTGGGTTCCGGGCGCCGGGGAACGGTCGTGCACCATCGGTGGGAGGCTCCCGCCATATCCCCCGAACGCATCCGCCCGCGGCCGAAGCCGCGGGCCTCCCCCATCATGGCGCCCCGCGGGCGGAGCGACCACCCGACGGGGGCGGCGCCGGGGCGGCGCCGGAACAGCCCCGCGGTGGCCCCGGTGGGGTCGGCGTACCCGGCGTCCCGCTCGAACGCGCAGACCCCGATCCCCTCCAGGTCGAAGTCCGGGAAGCGGGCCGCCGCCTCCTCCGGCGTGAGGAGCTCGGTGGCGATCTTCAGCCGGTTCTGGGCCCCCGGCCGGGACGGTCCGCTCGAAGATCGCGCACCGCACCCCGCGGGAGGCGAGGTGGAAGGCCGCCGAGGCCCCGTGGATGCCCGCCCCCACCACGCCGACGTCGAACCCCTCCATCGTCGCCCCTCCCTCACGACCACCGCCCCGGGCTACGGTGGCGGCGGTAGCGGCCCTGCGCCCGCCGGGGCGCGCGCCTCCCGCCCCGGGGCCCAGGGGCACGCGTTCCTCGTCTAGGCTCCCCGCATGGGCGGACGCGCCGATCGGCTGGGCCCGTGGTGGCGCCTCGGGCTCGCCGTCCTCGGGCCGCTCCTGCACCGCGCGTTCCGGATCCGGATCGTGGGGCGGGAGCGTATCCCCGAGCAGGGACCGGCCATCCTCGCCGCGAACCACGTGAGCGCGCTCGACGGGATCCTCCTGGCGCTGATCGCGGCCGAGCGCGCCCGGCCCATCCGGTTCCTGGTGGCGGCCGAGTTCTTCCACCGTCCCCTCCACGGGTTCCTCCTCCGGCGCTTCGGGCAGATCGCGGTCCGCCGCGGCGAGCAGCACCAGGCCGCCCTGGACGAGGCGGTGGAGACGCTCCGCGGAGGCGCCCTGGTGGGGATCTTCCCCGAGGGCCAGGTGAACCCCGACCCCGAGGCGGGGCTGGCTCGGGGCCGGACGGGGGTGGCGCGGCTCGCCCTCGCCGCAGGCGCGCCCGTGGTCCCCCTGGGCATCTGGGGCTCCCAGGCGCGGTGGCCCAGGTCCGGCTTCCGCTTCGGTCCGCCCCTCCGGACCCCGGTGGCGCTGGCCCTGGGCCCGCCCCTCGAGCCCGCGGGCGACCCGACCTCCCGCGACGACCTCGCGGCCTTCCGGGACCTCGTGATGGAAGCGATCGCGGCCCAGGTCGGGCGGGCCCGCGAACTCGCGTAGGCCACCCGCTGGCCCACGGGATCCGCGGCTCGCGCCGGCTACAGCATCGCCGCGCTGATCAGCTTCGACTCGCGGAGCTTCCGGAGCGCCTCGCGTTCGATCAGCCGCACGCGCTCCCCGGAGAGCCCGAGGACCTTCCCGGTCTCCCGGAGCGAGAGGGGCTGGCCGTTCTCCAGGCCGTACCGCAGCGCGATCACGTGGCGCTCGCGCTCGTCGAGCACCTTCTCGACGGCCTCGCCGATCTCCTCGCGGAGCAGCTGGTCCTCGACCTCGTTGAAGGCGGACTCCGAGTCCACCTCCTCGATCAGGTCGCCGAGCTCCGTGTCCTCCCCGACCGGCGCCTGCAGCGACACCGGCTCCCGCCGCCCCATCTCGGTGAGGTCGTCGATCTCCTCGACCGTGGTGTCCAGGGCCTTCGCGAGCTCCTCACGGGTCGGTTCCCGGCCCATGGCCTGCGCGAACTGGAAGCGCGTGCGGTTCAGCTTCCGCAGGCGGTCGTGGATGTGCACCGGCAGCCGGATCGACCGCGAGCGGTCGGCGATGGCGCGGGTGATCCCCTGGCGGATCCACCACGTCGCGTAGGTGGAGAACTTGAAGCCGCGGCGCCAGTCGAAGAGCTCCACGGCGCGCATCAGCCCGATGTTCCCCTCCTGGATCAGGTCGAGCAGCGGCAGCCCCTGCCCCTGGTACTTCCGGGCCACGGAGACCACCAGGCGGAGGTTGGCCATGATGAACCGCTGGCGGGCGGCCTCCGCCTCCTTCACGAGCTGCCGGGCCTTCGCGATGCTCTTCTCGGAGCGCAGCCGGCCGGAGCGGAGCTTCTCCTCCGCCTCCTTCCCGCGCTCGATGGTCATCGCGAGCTCGACCTCCTCCTCCTTGGTGAGCAGCGGCTCCCGGGCCGCCGCCTCGAGGTACAGGCGGAGGTCGTCAGCGTCGTCGGTGCCGAGCGGGCGTGCGGGCTCTGCCATCCTTCTCCTTCACTCTCCTCCTCGAAGCTCCTCCGGGCCGTGCGTGTGGACCCTCGGGGTGGTCTTCGGGACCGGACCTACGGACTTCGCGGGTCTGGTGGTCGGGCGCGACGGATACGAGCCTTGACGGCCGACCGCCCCGATGCTATCCGAACCGCTGCCCCCTGTAAAGCGGGGTTCGAACGGCCGTTCAAGCTCCTCGGCCCGGCCCCGTCCCTCACCCTCATCCTCGTATCCGCCGCTGCGCAGCGCCCGGTTCATCCCCCGGGGCGGGTGGGGCCCTCGATCTCCCACCCGGATCGAAGGCTCCCACCCAGCGGGGGGCGGACCTTCCCTGCAGGAGGCCGCTGCTCAGGGGACCGCGGCGGGATCCAGCCGCTCGCCGGGCAGCCTGCGGGCCCCGAGTTCCGAGGCGACCATCGCGGCCACGATCAGCACGCCTCCCGCCCAGCGGTGAGGCGCGAGGCGCTCCCCCAGCCAGACCGCGGAGGACGCCGCCGAGACGAGCGACTCCCCGGCCAGGACGATCGCCGCCCGGGCCGCCGACACCTCCTGCTGCGCGACGACCTGGATGGTGAACGCGAGCCCGCTGCCGAGCACCCCGGTGAGGGCCAGGAGAGGCCAGACCTCGAGGGCCTCGGCCACCCGGAGGCCGCTGCCCACGCAAGCGAGGAGGTGGAGCCCGGTCGCCACCCCCATCTGGGCGAGCGAGAGGAGGGGGCCCTGCGAGCGGGGGGCGAGGCGCCCGAGGACGGCGATGTGGGCCGCCCAGGCCACCGCCCCGGCCAGCACGAGGAGGTCGCCGGGCCTGGGGCGGAGCTCGCCGAGCCCGGGCACCGCGAGCAGGGCCAGGCCCGCCACCGCCACGGCGGCCGAGGCCCAGCCCACCGCCGGCACGCGCTCGCGCCACAGGACGAGCCCCAAGAGCGGCGTGATCACGACGTACAGCCCCGTGATGAACCCCGAGTTCGTGGCGGTCGTGAGCTGGAGGCCCCAGGTCTGGAGCCAGTACCCGAGGAACATCAGCGAGCCGAGGGCCAGGCCCGGCCCCGCCACCTCGCGGAGCGCGCCCGGGCCGAGCTCCCCCCGGGCCACCACGGGCAACGCGGCGAGGATCGCGAGGAACCCGAGCCCCCGGCTCCAGGCCATGAACGGGAGGAGCGGGAGGGTCTCGAGGGCGACCTTCGCCCCGGGGAACGTGAGGCCCCAGATCAGCGGCGTCAGGAACAGCAGGAGCCCGAGGACGGGCCGGCTCGGGCTGCGAGCAGGGGCTTCGGCGCGCATCGACCGGCCATGCTAGCCGCGGGCGCGCGGGGAGACCCGCCCGGTACGCTTGGGCCGTGCCCGGAGCGGTCCGACCGCCTGATCCCCGCACCGTCCACCTCGACGGGCCGGTGCGCTACGTGGAGTGGGAGGGGCCTGCGGGGCGCACGTTCGTCCTCGTCCACGGGCTCGGGGGCTCCCACGCGAACTGGATGCTCGTCGCCGCCGGCCTGTCCGTGCACGGCCGGGTCCTCGCCCTCGACCTCCCCGGGTTCGGACGGAGCCCGCTCGCCGGGCGGAGCCCCGGGCTCGCCTCGCTCCGCGCCACGCTCTCGGCCTTCGTGCGGGAGGTCGCCGGCCGGCGGGCCGTGATCGTCGGGAACTCGATGGGGGGGACCCTCGCGATCCTCCAGGGTGCGCTCGAGCCCCACACCGTCGAGGGCCTGGTCCTCACCTGTCCGGCCCTCCCCGTCTCGCGCGCGGCGGTCCCCTCGCCGGTCGCCCTGGGCTCCTTCACGCTCTACCAGGTGCCCGTGGTGGGGGAGTTCGTGGTCTCCCAGCGGTTCGCCCGCGTCCCGCCGGAGCTCCAGGTCCGGATCGGGTTCCGGATCCTGGCCGGGGACCCCCGCGCCGTCGGGGAGGAGGTCGTCCGGGCCCACGCCGAGATCCTCCGGGAGCACGCGCGCGACCCCGAGGCCGCAGCGGCGTTCGTGGGGGCCGCCCGCTCGCTGCTCCGGCTGCTGTGGCGCCCGAGGGCCTACCGGCACCTCATGGCCCGGGTGCGCGCGCCAGTGCTGCTCCTGCACGGGCGGCGCGACCCCCTGGTCCCCGTGGCCTACGCGCGCCAGGCGGTCGTGGAGAACCCCTCCTGGCGCCTGCGGATCTTCCCCGACCTGGGGCACATCCCGCAGCTCGAGGACCCGGAGCGCTGGCTCGCGAGGATGGAGGCCTGGCTCGCCGACGAGCTCCCCGCGCCGCTTTCCGAGCCGGCCCCGACGCTCCCCACGCCCGCGTAGCCACGGTCGGACGCCGCCGGCGCCGGCCTAGACCCCGGCCGCCTTTGCGAGGGCCTCGACCTGCTCCTCGATCGCGAGGGCCAGCCGGTCGAGGTCCCGCATCGCGTCCCGGTCCCCGGTGAGGCCGAAGGCCATCGTCCCCGCGAGGCTCGTGCACCCGATGGAGAGGGCGACGTTCTCGGCGAGCGGCATGGCCGGGTAGCTCGCGAGCAGCCGGGCCCCGCAGAGGTAGACCGGCACCTGGGGGGCGGGGACGTTCGAGACCACGACGTTGAACCACCGACCGCGGGAGACCAGGCGCGCCGCGGCGGCGAGCAGCACGGGCGGGGCGAGGGCCCCGAGCCCGAGCACGGCGTCGGCGCCCAGCGCCGTCCCGCGCAGGTGGGCGGCCGCCCGGCGGACGGCGGCGTGGCGCCGCCGGGGCGACATCGGGCCCACCGGGACGTCGACGAAGGCGGGCGCGATCCGGTTGCCGACGAGGTCCCGCTCGTCCCGGGCCCGGAGCGAGACCGGGACCATCACCCGGAGGGTCCGGCCCCGGGTCGGCTCCCGTCGGGCCCGGAGGAGGTCATGGATCGCCCCCGCCACCACCGTGAGGACCACGTCGTTCACGGTCCCGCCGAGGGCCCGCTCGATCGCGCGGAACCGCTCGAAGGGGGCGTCGGCCATCGCGAAGCGCCTCCCGGTGCCGACGGGCGCGTCGAACGGCCCGCGGGGCGGAGGGCCCATACCCAGGATCCGGATCGCGCCGGCGAGGACGCCCGCGACGCCCGCCGCGGCGACGCGAGGCGCGAGGGCGGCCCGGCGGAGGGCGTCGGCGGGGTCGGCCAGGCCCTCCAGGACCGCGTCGCGGACCAGCGCGCCCGGCGACGGCGGGGGGGTCGGGCGCCACGGCTCGGGCTCCGCCGGCCGGCGGGGCTCGGGTTCGAGGTCGAACATGGCCTGGGCCACTCGCATCACCGAGATCCCGTCCGCCATCGCGTGGTGGACCTTGAGGAGCACGGCCGCGAGCCCGCCCTCGAGCCCTTCGAACACGTGGAGCTCCCAGAGCGGTCGGGTCCGGTCGAGGGGCTGGGAGAGCGCGCGCCCCACGGCGTCCGCCAGCTCGGCCCGCCCACCGGGGGCGGGCAGCGCCGCGCGCCGGAGATGGTAGTCGAGATCGAACCGTTCGTCGTCGACCCACACCGGCCTAGCGAGGCCGAGGGGGACCTCGAGCACCCGCTGGCGGAGCCTGGGCGCGAGGTGGATCCGGGCGGCGAGGGTCCGGCGGACCTCCTCGAACGGCAGGCGGCCGTCGGGCCGGGTCGAGGGATCCAGGACCGAGACCCCGCCGACGTGCATCGGCATCCCCGGCCGCTCCAGGTAGAGGAACGAGGCGTCGACGTGCGTGAGGCGCTCGGGTCCACCCATCGCCTCCACCCTACCGCCGGGTGCTAGGCTCCGCGCGCGATGGGGCGCCGCCTGCTGCTCCCGCTCCTCGGGGCCCTCCCCCCTCGCGCTCGCCCCGCTGGCCGCGGGCGGGCCGCCCGTCGAGGCGGTCCGCGCGCTGGACGACGTCTACGACCCCGAGGTGCTCCGGGTCGCCCCCGGCACCGAGGTGGTGCGGGAGAACGTCGGGCGCTCGCCCCACACCTACCACGGGGCGCCGGGGATCGGGATGGCGGGGGTGGTGGTCGTGGGGGACGCGGCCCGCCCCGGCGGCCTGGTCCTGGTCTCCCCCGGCGTCTGCCGGAGTCGGTGCGGGTCAGATCCTGAACTCCGAGCGGCGGGGGAACATGGCGGGGATCGTCCGCGACGACCAGGGCGTACGCGGCCTGGGTCTCGATCTCGCTGTGGCGCCTGGTGCGCCGCGCCGAGCTCTCGACCGGGACGCGGGTGGGGTGGATGGCCGCGGTGCTCCTCGTGCCGTTCGCGGGGCCCGTCGCCTACCCGGGCCTCGCCCGTTCGCCGATCCCGGCCGCGATGCGGGCGGCGCTCGTCCTGGGCGGGATCGTGGCGTACCTGCCGGTCGCCGTGCTCGGTGCGCTCCTCGGCGCTGGGGTAGGGCTACGGGACCGGGGGCTCGGCCGGGAGGCGGGCCCGGGCGACGCTCGCCGCCACCGCGCCCGCCAGGATCAGGGCGCCCCCCGCCGCCGTCCCCGCGGAGATCCGCTCGCCCAGGAAGACGGCGGCCAGGACCGCCGCGGCGAGGGGTTCCATCGCGGAGACGATCGCGGCCCGGACCGCGCCGACCAGCCGCAGGCCGTTGAGCAGGCAGACGAAGGCCCCGGCCGTGGCCAGGCCCATCCCCGCGATCCGCCAGAGGTCGGATCCCTCGGCGGGGAGCACGGCGGCCCCCGAGGCCAGGGAGGAGACGGCGAGCGCCAGGGAGGCGAAGGCGCTGGTCCACACCGCCCCGGTGAGGGCGTCGGTGCGGCGGAGCACGGCCTCGGCGCCGAGGAGGTAGCCGGAGAACGTGGCCGCCGCGGCGAGGGCGAGGGCGGCGCCCAGGGGCTCCACGGCGATCCCGCCGGAGGTCCCGACCACGACGGCGGCGCCCACCACGGCGGCCGCGAGGGAGGCCGCGAGGACCCGCCCCGGCGCGCCCCGGCCGAGGAGCCAGGAGCCCACCGCCACGAAGACCGGGTAGGTGAAGAACAGCAGCGTGGTCGCGGCCGCGGTCCCGTGTCGGAGCCCGGCGAAGAAGAACCAGGTCTCGAGGCCGTAGCCGGCGGAGCCGAGGACCGCGAGCCGGAGCCGCTCCCCCCGCGCGGCGAGGAGCGGGCGGCGGAGCGCCGCGAGGATCCCGGCCAGGACCAGGGCGGCCACCCCGAACCGCACCGCGAGGAGCGCGTGTGGGGCGAGCCCGCCCTCGAGCACGGTCTTCCCGAGCACCACCACCACCCCGAACTGGGCCGAGGCCAGCGCGATCAGGCCTCCGCCGGCGAGCTCGGTCCGGCCCGCGAGCCGGGCGGGGGAGCTAGGCCGGGTCAACCTCGATCCGCATCCGCTTGAAGGCCCGGCCCTTGCTCTCGGTCTTCACCACCCGCACCCGCCCGACCTCGGCGGTGGAGCGGACGTGGGTGCCGCCGTCGGCCTGCACGTCGATCCCCTCGATCTCGACCACGCGGATGGGGTCCACGTGCTCGGGGATCAGGTTCACCTTGGTCCGGACCAGGTCCGGGTCGGCGAGGGCCTCGGCCCGGGGCACGAACCGCACCCGCACCGGGCGGTCCTCGGCGAGGAGCGCGCTCAGCTCCTCCTCCACCCGTCGGCCGAGGTCCGCCGAGATGGCCTCGAGCTCGAAGTCCATCCGGGCCACCCCAGGCTCCATGTTCCCGCCGGTGACCTTGGCCCCATGGCTCCGCCACACGACCGCGGAGAGGACGTGGAGGGCGGTGTGCGTGCGCATCAGGAGGTGGCGGCGCTCCCAGTCGATCCCCGCCCGGACGCGGGTCCCGGCGGGCGGCGGCGGACCCTCGAGGACGTGGAGCGGCCGGCCGTCCCGCCGGATCGTATCCACGACGCGGGCCTCGTCCCCCTCCCACCGGAGCCACCCGGTATCCCCGGGCTGGCCCCCGCCCCGGGCGTAGAAGACGGTCCGGTCGAGCACGACCCCCCTGGGCGAGGCCTCGAGGACCGTGGCCTCGACCTCCCGGGCGTAGGCGTCGACGGCGGCGATCTCCTCGGTCACGACCGGGCAGCCTACCGGACGGGCCGGGGCCGCGGCCGGGTTGGGATCGGTCCCCGCCCGGCGGCCCCGCACCCGCCGCGGCCACGCCGTCCGATCGGGATCCCCGGACCGGCAGCCCCTAGGCCGCCCGGACCTGGGTCGGCCCCACGACCCGCCGCACCATCCCGGTCCGGACGTCGTGGACGAGCCCGGAGACGGCCACGTCCGCCGGGATGAAGGGAGACGCCTGGATCCGCCGCACGTCCTCGCGGACGCTCTCGTCGAGGTCGGAGAACGGCAGGAAGTCGATCCCGGAGGGGTCCGCGCCCGTCGCCTCGCGGAGCCGCTCGCGGAGCTCCTCGTTCGAGAACGTGAGCATCCCGCAGTCGGTGTGGTGCACGACGACGTACTCCCTCGTCCCGAGCAGGTGGGACGAGATGATCAGCGAGCGGATCGCCTCGTCCGAAGCCCGGCCGCCGGCGTTGCGGATCACGTGCGCGTCGCCCAGGTCTAGACCCAGGAAGGCGAGGGGTTCGAGACGCGCGTCCATGCAGGTCAGCACGGCGAGCCCCCGGGCCGGCGGGCTGGACAGGTCCCCCCGGTCGAAGGCCTCGGCGTACCGGCGGTTACCGTCGAGCAACTCGTCGAGCAGGGCCATCGTCCCCTCCTGACGCGTGACCGCCCCTACGGGCGGGTGATCGCCGATAGGGCTCAGGGGCCCGCCCCCTGGGGAACCCGGCGGACGGCGGGATCAGGCGGGTCCGGCCTCTCCGGCGCCAGGCCCGCGCCCACGGGGGCGGGCAGAGGTACAGCAGATCCGGTCGGGGATCATGATCCCCACGAGGCCGCGCACCGGGTTCGGATCACGGTCGGATATCTCCATCCCAGAGGTCGGATCCACCCCACCCGCGGTCGGTCGGCGCGGTCAAGCCCCTGCCTCAGATCACCGCCGCCGGGGATCGGGCGCGCAGCCGGGTGGGATCCGGAACCCGGCTTCCCGCGAGGAGCCGGAGGGCTCTCAAGGGAGCTTCGAGGCGGGGAAGTCCCTCTCCCCGGCCCGGATCGGGACGTCGAGCCAGTCCTCCCGGGGCGGCAGCGGGCAGCTCCAGTGCGCGTTGTAGGCACAGTAGGGGTCGTAGGCGAGGTTGAGGTCCACCACGACCCGGCCGTCGGGGTCCGGCGGATGCACCTCGAGGTAGCGGCCACCGCCGTACGTCTCCCTCCCCGAGGTGGCATCGCGGAACGGCAGGAACAGGTCGGGCATCCCCTCGGACGAGAAGAGCGTCACGCGCGCCGGGCGCCCCTCGACCTCGAAGCGGACCACCCCTGCCCGCCGGTAGACCTGCTCACCGCCGGTGGTCGTGGCCATCCGGACCTCCTCGTCCCGGTCGACGTCGGTGTCGAGGACGGCCTCGATCCGGAGCGACGGGTCCTCCGGGTAGTAGGCGAGGCCCGTGAAGGCCGCCCGTTGCTCCGGCGTGAGCGGGGAGCGCGGGTCCTCCCGGAAGAACCGATCCTTCTCCCGCCGGAACTCCTCGAGCTCGTCCACTCTTCGTTCAACGCCTGCCCGGCCCTCCCCATGCCCGGAGGGGCCAGCGCGCGCCCGTGCTTTCACGGCCCGCGGCGGTACACGTCCCGCCGGTGGCCGATCCGGGCGATGGTCACGACGCGCGAACGGTCGTCGACGAGGTAGACGATCCGGTGGTCGCCGACCCGGATCCGGAAGGCGTCCAGGCCCACCAGCTTCTCCGCACCCGGCGGGCGAGGATCCTCCGCGAGGAGGTCGATCTTCTGGGCGAGCCTCCGTTGGACCGGTCTCGGGAGCTTCAGGAACTCACGCGCCGCTCGCGAGGACAGGTCGACCTCGTAGGCCATCTCACGCGTCGAGACCGGCCTCCACCTTCACCTTGGCCCAGGCCGTCCGCGCGTCCTCCCCTTCTTCGCGAGCCTCGAAGACCGCGAGCCGGTCCTCGAGTTCCTCGAGCCGCTCGAGGAGCGCGTGGTAGGCGTCGTAGCCCATCATCACGCCGACCGGCCGGCCGTGGCGGAGGAGCAGCACCTCCCGCTCGGAGAGCTCGCGGACCAGCTCGTGGAACCGGGCCTTCGCCTCGGACAACGGGACGAGGATCTCGTTCACAGCTGAGATCGTACCAGAGATGGGTCGTGATCTCGGCCTGGATCATCGGACCTGTATCCTGATCACGTCTCGGTTCGCTGATCCGGTCCGAGTTCCCCCGAAGCGTCGCTCCCCGCCGGACCGGGCGGGGGCCCTGGTCGCGCGGCCCGGAAGCGGGGGTCGGCCTCCTCGAGGAACCGGGCCCAGGCGAGGAGGAGCGGCTCGCCGTCCTCGGGCCCGACGAGCTGGACCGAGAGCGGGAGACCTTCCTCGGAGGGGCCTGCGGGCATCGCGAGCGCGGGGAGCCCGGAGAGGTTCACGGGCTCCGTGCACCAGGCCGGCCCACCTCGGTGGACGTCCACCCCGACCCCCGGCGCCACCTCCACCTCGTCCGCCTCGGCCGGGGGCGCTGGGGTCGGCGTGGTCGGCGCGAGCAGCACGTCGACGCCGCTCAGCCGCTCGAGGAACCAGCCGCGGATCTCCGCCGCGCGGGCCCGCGCCGCCGCCCGCTGCTCGGGGGTCCTCCCCGCCCCGAAGCGGAGCGCCATCGCGGTCCGCTCCCCGAGGAGCTCGGTCCGCTCGAGGAGCCCACGGTGGTGATCGGCGAACTCGGCCCAGGCGAGCGTCCGCCAGACCTCGAACACGTCCTCGATCCCCTCGCCCGGCAGCTCCACGAGCTCCGCGCCGGCCGCGGCGAAGGCCTCCGCCGCCGCCCTGACCGCCGCGAGCTCGTCGGCCCGGGCGCGGGCGAACCACCCGCCCAGCACCCCCACGCGGGCCGGGGCTTTCGGCTCGAGCCCGGACGCGTCCCGACCGGCGAGGACCGCCCATGCGAGCGCCAGGTCCTCCACGGTCCCCGTCATCGGCCCCGGGCAGTCCAGGGAGGGGGCGAGCGGCATCATCCCCTCGGTCGGGAGGCGGCCCGTCGTCGGCTTGAGCCCGAGGCACCCGCAGTACGAGGAGGGGATCCGGATCGAGCCGCCGGTGTCTGTGCCGAGGGCGATCGGGACGACGCCGGTCGCGACCGCCGCCCCCGAGCCCCCGCTCGAGCCGCCGGTGATCCGCGCCGGGTCCCAGGGGTTCCGCGTCGGGCCGCAGGCCGAGACCACGTTCGTCGCCCCGCAGGCCAGCTCGTGCTGGTTCGTCTTCCCGACCACGATCGCCCCCGCCGAGCGGAGGCGGGTCACGAGGGCGGCGTCGGCCCGGGCGATGCTCCCCTCGTAGGCCCGGCAGCAGCCCGTGGTCTCCCAGCCGCGGACGTCGAAGAGGTCCTTCACCGCCACCGGGACGCCGTGGAGCGGGCCGGGGGTCACGCCCTCCGCGAGCGCCCGCTCCGCGGCCCGGGCCAGGTCCAGCGCGTCCTCGGGCTCCGCGACGCTGAAGGCGTTCGTGACCGGCTCCCACCGCTCGAGGCGTGCGAGCGCCGCGGCCACGAGGTCGACCGGCGAGACCTCCCGCCGGGCCACGGCCCGGGCCATCCCGGCGGCGGTCCCAGGCAGCGCCTCCGTCACGGCCGCCGGCCTCCCTCGCTCACGCCGCCCCCGCGAGGAACGCGGAGACCTTCCCCACGAGCTCCGGGATCGCCCCGAAGAGCGCGCCCTCGTCGGGGAACAGGAGGAGCTCGGCGTTCGGCATCAGGTCCGCGAGGATCCGGCCCAGCTCGGCGGGATGGATGGGGTCCCCCTCCACGCAGACGAGGAGCGTCGGCGCCTCGACCCGGCGGAGCAGCTCGCGGTCGGGGACGGGGAAGTCCTCGATCACCTCGCGGATGGCCCGCGCGAGCCCCTCCGGGTGGAGATGCTCCCAGAGCGCCTCGTCCACCGCCCGCCGCCAGGGCGTCTCGAGGTAGCGGCCGAGCCTCGCCGGGTCCTCGACGATCGCCCGGAGGAGCTCCTCGGGCGTCTTCCCCTCGATGGCCGCCGCGGTCTCGAGGAACCGGTCCTTGTGCTGGAACGGCACGTCGAGCCCGGCCGGGAGCAGGAACACGAGCCGCTCGAACCGGTCGGGCTCCCGGCAGAGGAGGTTCGAGATCGCGCCGGCCCCCATCGACGTCCCCACGGCGCAGGTCGCCCCGTAGGCCCGGGCCACGGCGTCCACGTCCCGGGCGAGGTCGGCGAAGCGGTAGCCGGTCTCGGGGGCGCTGGAGTGCCCGTGGCCGCGGAAGCAGAACCGGACCTTGGTCCCGGGGACGAACCCGGTGAAGGCCGCGAGCTCCCTGCAGTTGTTGGTGAGCCCGTGGGCGAGCACGGTGACGGGCTCCCCCTCCCCGTCCACCTCGACGTGGAGCACCGCGTCCTCGGTCACGAGCTCGGGCACGTCCCTCCCTCCCGCACGGCGCGTACCTTACCTGGGATGGCGGCGGAGATGCTCGTCGAACGGCGAGGGCGACCGCTCCCGGAGGAGTCGATGCTCGTTCCGACCTCCCGCTGATCGCGCGCTCGTCGTGCCACGCCGGGCCTCGAGCCTCCTGACGACCTCCTCGGAGGCGGATCACGGAGGGGCGCGCTCGTCCGGAGCCCACCGGACCGGTCGAGTCGCATGGTCGACCGGCAGGCGTTGACCGATAGACGGTCACGAGGTAGCTTGCGACCGAGGAACCCGTGGAGGTGATCGCGCTCGGCGTCCGTGCTTCGCTCGGCCTCATCTTCGTCGTCGCGGGGGCCGTTAAGCTCACGGCTCCCGACCGCTTCGCTCGAGCGATCGGCGCCTATGGGCTGCTTCCACGGCGCGCGATCCCGGTCCTGGCGCGCGTGCTCCCTCTCCTCGAGATCGCCACCGGAACCCTGCTACTGGCGAGGCCCGCCGCCGGTCTCGCCGCCCTGGCGGCCGCGGCCTTGCTCGCGGGGTTCGCCGTCGCGGTGGCGCTGAACCTCGCGCGGGGCCGCAGGTTCGACTGCGGCTGCGCAGGCCTATCGGGCAGCCGGACGATCTCCTGGACGCTCGTCGCGAGGAACGTCCTCCTCGCGGGGGCCGCCACCTTCGTCGCGGTCGTCGAGCTCGCCGCCGCCCCCGAAGGGCCCCGCGCACCGTCGCCCACCGCCGAGATGCTCCCGGTCATGGTCACGGCCTGGACGGCCACCGTCCTCGTCGCGCCCCTCGGGGAGACGGCCCGACTGGCACGCCGTCTCGATCACGTGATCGGAGGTCGAGGGTGAGCGGGGCGTGGATCGCTGCGTTCGTCGCTGTGTCGCTCGCCGCGCTCGTCACCCTCGTGCTCGTCCTAGGCCTCATCCGCCAGCTGGGGGGCATCCTCGAGCGGGTGGAGACCCTCCTCCTCGACGCGGAGGGCCTCGCGCCGCTCCACGGCTTGCCCGTCGGGTCGCCGCTGCCTTCCTTCCAAGCGACGACCGCGGCTGGTGGCACGGTCTCCGACGCCGACGTCCGCGGCCACCCAGGGATCTTCCTCTTCCTCGACGTCGACTGCGCGCCCTGCCGGGCGCTCCTCGACGAGCTCTCCGACGACGACGGGCCCCCGCTCCCGGTTCCGTTGTACGTGCTCATCGAGGGAACCACCGAGGCACGCGAGCGGCTGCCCGGCTGGATCGTGACTATCAACCCCGAGGCGACGTCCCTGCCCAGGAGCTTCCGGAGCTCCGTCCGCCCGAACGCGATCGCGTTCGATGCGCGGGGAGTCGTGGTCGAGCGGAGCACCCCGAACGCGATCGACCACCTGAGAGAGATGGCCGAGCGGATCATCATCGCGGAGGTCGAGGAAGGCCGTGGGCGCGCCGAACGCCAGCGCGGGGAGGGACCGCCGGTGGGGGCGATGGAGGGGTCTGAGAGGGAGGGATGACCATGATCGGGGCGTCGGCTGCGGCACGGATCGACCGCAGGCGCTTCCTGCGTCGGCTCGCCGTCACGCTCGGAGCGGGCCTGGGGCTCGTGGGACTCGGGCGATCTGGGGCGCTGGCCGCGGACGACCCGGAGGCCGCCTGCACGTGCTGCGTCGACTGCCAGGCGTGCGACTGCAGCGGATGCGGTTTCGGGAAGGCCCGGTACCGGTGCATCCGGGCGGGGTGTTCGACCTGCACCGGCTGCCGCACGGCGGGCGGTTGTTTCCAGGTCGCGAACTGCTGCTGATCACAGGGGCGCCGACGGCCCATGGGGCGGTTCATCTGGCGCGAGATCAGGGGGCGCCCCGGCCGTGTTGCGGCCCTCGGGCTCGGGACCCTCGCGGCCGCGGCGAGCTTCGTCCTGCTCACCTCCGCCGTCAGCACGAGTCAGCTGCGGGTGGTCGGCACCGTCCGGGAGCACTTCCGCGCTGCCTACGACATCCTGGTCCGGCCGCCGGGAAGCCGGACGGGGTTGGAGCGGAAGCATCAGCTCGTGCAGGCCAACTTCCTCAGCGGCGCGTACGGCGGGATCACCGTCGACCAGTGGCGTCGCGTGCTCGACGTCCCCGGGGTCGAGGTGGCCGCGCCCATCGCGAACCTCGGCTACGTGATCCCGATCCACCGGGTCCCGATCCGGATCGACCGCTACATCGACGATGA
>ERZ511473.714-NODE-714-length-43724-cov-28.610099_pt1 | contig 43724 bp, 17 predicted proteins | sample MGYA00374947_ERZ511473 | MGnify/ENA primary metagenome ERZ511473 (study PRJEB26303, sample SAMN06343854) | sediment metagenome | isolation source: hot spring sediment | place: Canada: British Columbia | collected 2012-09-26 ... | reverse complement strand
AGATGGAACCGAGGCTCCACGGCTGATTGCCCGATTGACTTGGATCGCTATCGGGATTAAGCACCGGGGCGTCGTTGCGAGCCGTGATTTGCAGTTGTACCTGGATAGTAGTCGTGTCCGCACCGCCGTTGTCCGTGCCGCCGTTGTCCTGGAGTTTAATGGTGATCGTCGCATTCCCGTAAGCGTTGTCCGGCGGCGTGAAACTGACCATCGCCGTACCGTCGATGCTGTCGTAATCCACCGCCAACGATCCCGTCAACGCGGTATTACTCGATGTCGCGGTTACCGTCACCGTCTGCCCACTCTCATTGGCTGGGCCAGGCGCGATGCCGGTTACCGTAATCGTCAACGGCTTGGAGAAATTATCTTCCTGCAGCGGATTGGTCCAACTCGGCGTAACGCTGGAATACACCGGCGGATCGTTGACCGGCGTAATAGTCAGTTCGGCCGTCGCGCTGTCCTTGCTATAGGCACTGGTGTCATTCGGCGGCGTACCGTTCGCCGGTATCGTTACCAGGCTGCCATTGCTGGCGTTATCGGACTGATCCCAGGCGCGGAACGTAAACGTGCTGGTGCCGTTGAAGTCCAGATTGGGCAGGAAACGCACTCGAGTATTAGCATCGGCTTTCAGCACAAGAGCCTGGCCACTAAGCGTCGGGAAATTCGTCCAAGTGCTGCCGTCGGTGCTATACTGCCACGTGCCGTTGGTGTTGTCGAACGCGGTGATGGCGATCCCACGCGGGTCGGTGTAACCGCTCGGATGGCCGTCATCCGCATCCGTGTACTTGTTCGAGCTAACGAGCCCGTTGACAAAGGTTTGCACCAAGAAACCCGGATTGCTCGCGGGATCCTCCAAGATGTTGCCGAGACTGTACGTTCCGGGGGTTAGAACGGGGGCATCGTTCGCCTTGGTCACGGTGATCGGAATATCGAAAATCAGCGTGTCCTGCCCGCCATTGGCGGTGCCACCGTTGTCCTGGATCGTGATGCGGATAGTGGCGGAACCGAACGCGTTGGTCGCCAGTGTGAAATGCACGGCGGTCGAGCGCGGCCAGGCACCGTTGCCACCGGTAAAGCTCGGATCGTCAATCGTCAGACTGGAAAACAGCGTGGAAAATCCCGGCGTCGGATCGAGACCGACTTCGGCGACGCTGAGGGTCAGGTTCTGATTCTCCTCGGCCAGACCGCCACCCGGCGAAATGTTGCTGAGGTTGATTGTGAACGAACCAGGGGCATCTTCAATGAGCGAGAAGCTGGAGACGTCCACTAAACCCGTCGGCTGGCTGTTGACGGGCTGGACGGTGATGCGCACGCTGTTGGTCGAAGTCAACGGGCCGCCCAGCCCCGTGTTCCCCAGATCGTTCACCGTTATCAGCAGGAAAACGGTGCCGACGTAATCTTTCGGCGGGGTGAATTCCAGACCGTCCAGGGCGGTATTGATAGCCGCAACCGTCCCGGAGAACGACACCGTCGGCCCCGATAGGCCCAGGCTCGGCACGTTGAGCGTGCCGGCGGTCACCGTAAGCGTGACCTGAACGTTATTGTTTCCGACGTCGGCATCGGCTATTTGAATCCGGTTGGCGTTGGCCTGGGAGAAAACCAGTTTGGGCGGCTGGCTCTGATAGAGGTATTCGAACATGCTTTGCGGGCCGGGCACACTCACGCTCGGGCGCTGATTCGGCTGACCCACCGTGATTGTCAGCGAGGCAGTGGCATTCAAGACGCCACCATCGCCACTTGCCCCTTGATCGGAAACGAAAATCGTCAGGGTCTCGGTGCCGGCGAAATTGGTGAACGGCTTGTAAACCAGGCCGTTGAGCGCTGCATTCACTGCCGCCAGCGAACCGGTGAAAGTCAACGTGGACTCACCGTTCGGCCCACTGAGCAGGTTCAATCCCGCCAGTGTGGAGAGGAACAGGGCACCGTTTTGCACGACGTTGCCGCTGGGGTCCGTATGGCTCACGCTCAAGGTCACCAGCAACGGGCTGTTGCCAACGTCCACGTCGTTGATGCTAATGGCGTTGCCTATAACGTTGGAGAAAACCAGCCCCGTATTCACCTGCACCGCTTGCGATCCCGGCAAGCTGATGACGGGAGCGTCGTTGACGGCCTGCACGGTGATGGCGACCGTGGCACTGCTACTTTTCGGGCCGCCAGGCCCAATGTTGCCCAGGTCATTTACGTCAACCCGCAACGTCTCACTGCCGTTGAAATCCGGCGGCGGCGTGTACACCAGGCCGTTCATTGCCGTATTGATGTCCGCGATGCTGCCGATGAAGGTCATGTCGGCGGTGCCGTTGCCGCCCGCGGTGAACGTCAGGCCGGTCGTGCTCGGTAACGTCAGCGTTCCATTGTTCCCCAGTAGCCGCAACCGCACCTGTACGGGATTGCTCGCCGCATCCGGGTCGGAAATGGAGATGCGGTTGTTGTTGGCGAGATTGAAGACCAGCGGAGTATCCTCGCGGGTAGTTTGCCCAGCCGGCACAGTAACAATCGGGGCCTGGTTGTTGGGCATGCCCACGGCGATGGTGACGGTTTTGGTATCGCTCAGCCCCTGAGCTGGCCCCCTGCCGGTATTCCCCTGGTCGTTGACGGTAAAGGTCAGCGTGTCCACGCCGGTGAAATTGAAATTCGGCGTGTATTGCAACCCGTTGCTCAGGGCCGTATTCAGTGCCGAAACCGTGCCGCTGCCAGTGATGGTCGAACTGCCGTTGCCGGTGATGCTCAGGGAGCCCGGATTCACTAGCGTCAACACACCGTTGTTTACCGACAGGCTAAACTGTACGCTCACGTTACCGTCCGGATCGCTGGTCGAAAGGGCATTGCTATTGGCACTCGACAGTGTGAGCGTGGCGTTCATATTGATGGCCTGGGTCGGCGGAACCGTGTTGACCGGAGCGTCGTTCACCGGGCTAACCGTGATGGTGACGGTATCGGTGTCGGACTGCGGTCCGCCCGGACCAGTGTTGCCCAGGTCATTGGTGGTGATGGTCAGCGTCTCCGTGCCGTTGAAGTTTGTAGTTGGCGTATAAGTCAGGCCATTCAGCGCGTTGTTGATCGCGCTGATGTTGCCCAACAGGGTCATGCTCGAAGAATTGTTCGTGCCTGCGCTGATCATTATCCCAGCCGTGGTCGGCAACGTGAGAATGCCGTTGGTTACCGTGAGCTGCACCTGGACAGTGGCGTTGCCAGCGTCAGGGTCGGAGATGCTCAGGGCGTTGCCGCTGGCGGTCGAGAAGACCAGCGCGGTATCTTCGTCGGTGGTTTGCGCACCGGGAACATTGTTGACTGGAGGCAAGTTCGCCACCACCACGAGGAGGGTAACGGTATCGGTATCGGTCTGCGGCCCACCGGCACCGGTGTTGCCCAGGTCGTTGGTGCTGATGATGAGCGAAACCGCGCCCGCGAAATTGTTGGCCGGCGTAAACGTCATCCCGTTCAAAGCTGCATTGATGTCGCTGATACTGCCGCGGAACGTCATGCTCGACGTACCGTTGCTGCCAGCCGTGAACGTCAGGTTCGTGGTCTGGTTCAAAGTGAGCGTACCGCTGGTAACCGAAAGCGAGACTTCCACGGAATTACTGCCAGCGTCCGGATCGGAGATGGAGACTGCGTTGCTATTGGCGATGGAAAACACCAGCGGCGTGTTGACCGAGGTCGTTTGCGCGCCCGGAACGGTGTTTTGCGGCGGGCGATTGGGATTCCCCACCACAATCAACACCGTGTCGGTGTCGGTTTGCGGGCCGCCGGCACCGCTGTTGCCCAGATCGTTGCTTTGCACGGTGAGCGTAACCAGTCCCTCGAAATTACTCGGCGGCGTGAAGGTCAGGGTATTCAGAGCGTTGTTCACAGCCGACAACGGGCCGGTGAACACAACGCGGTTCGTGCCGTTACCCGTGACGGTGGTCAGGCCGGAGGTGTTGCCGAGCGTGAGTCCGCCCGCGGTTACCGTCAGCGTGACCTGCACGTCGTTACTGCCGGCATCCACATCGCCAACGGAAATGGCGTTAGACACCGAGAAGGTTACCGGCGTGTTGACCGTGGTCGTCTGCGTGCCCGGAACGGTGTTTTGCGGCGGATCGTTGATGGCGAGAATGGTAACAGGAATCGTGAAGGTCAGTGTATCCTGCCCGCCGTTGGCAGTGCCGCTGTTGTCCTGGATCGTTACCGTCAGAGTCGCAAAACCGTTGGCGTTGGCCGGGGGCGTGAATGTGATCGTCGCAGTCGCTGGATAGACGTTCCCACCGCCCGTGATAGAGGTAGGTGCGATCGTCGGCGTACCGGTAACCAACGGGTTGCTGCTCATTACACTCAAAGTCAGGTTCTGGTTATATTCCAAGATGCCGCCGCCGGGCGTAATGTTGTTCAGGGTAATCGTCACCGTGCCGGAATCCTCAGCGACGAGCACACTGCCCGGGAATGGTGTGGCGGTGGGCTGGTCGTTGACGGCATTCACCGTCACCGGAATAACGCGAACATCGCGCAGCGGGCCATACAACCCGCCGTTGCTCAGATCGTTGACCAGGAACACAATCTGGTCTGTGCCGTAGAAGTCCGGGTTAGGCACATAGGTGATGTTGGTCAGGGCGGCATTGATATCGGAGATGCGTCCCTGATACGTCATACTGGAGCTGCCATTGGCACCGCTGACCTGCATGAGATTGGCGGTGCTGCCCAGCGTCAGCGTGCCGTTGGCGGCAATCAACGTGAAGCGCGCCAGAAGCGTGCCGCTATTCGACGGATCATCCTGCGGTTCCGAAACGCTCAAGCTGAACGCGGTGGAAGTGTCCTCGTTAAGGTTGAGCGAAGTGGTCGTATTCTGCGGCGGGTCGTCCACGGCCAGAACGGAGATCGTAATGCTGTCCGTATCAAGCTGCGGGCCGCCGGAACCCAGGTTCCCCAGATCGCTGGTGGTAATCGTCAACGTATCCAGTCCGTTGAAGTCCGGGTCGGGGATATACATTAATCCGTCAAGCCGACTGTTGATTGTGGCAATCGGGCCACGAACACGGATAAAATTCGAACCGTTATTCCCAGCGACGATGCTCAAGTTTGTGGTGTTCGGAATGAAGAGTCTGCCGTTATTGACCGTCAGCGTTACCTGCACTGGCAAGTCGGTGGCATCGGGGTCGGAAATGGTAATGCGATTCGCATTGGCCGAAGAAAACACGAGGACGCGATTAAACAGAGTTTCGTCGGTCTTATCTTCCTGAACGGTCTGCGGGCCAGGCACACTGTTGAGAGGCGGTTGATTCGCCGGCAGGCCGACCGCGATATTGATCATCTTGGTATCAGACTGGGCTCCGCCGGTGCCGCTGTAACCCTGGTCATTGACGGTGATCTGGATGGTGGCGCGACCAGTAAAACCGGAACTGGGCGTAAACCGCATATTGTTGAGGGCGCTATTGATGTTCGTCAGCGTACCGGTGAACACCATCTGGGCATCATCTGTACCATCACCGGTCGTAAATGTCAAGTTAATAGTCTGCGAAAGCGTGGCCGTGCCGTTCGTAACATTGATGGTCACCCGCAACGCCCCGGAACCCGCGTCCACATCCTGAATGGAGATCCTGGGCTGGTTCTGGTTTGCCCCGGAAAAGATTAGCTGCGTATTCTGCGGCGTGAAAACTGTCGCGGGCGGATTGTTGCTCAAATTCCCGACGATGACCACCGGCGGATTATTCAGGCTCGAATCCAGGCTGACTTGTATGGAGACAGTGGCAACAGCGCTCTGGTGTCCGCCAAAGCCGCGATTGCCCATATCGTTGACGTAAATCGTCAGCTGGTCAAAGTCCAAGGGGTTCGGATTCGGGAAGAAATTATCGGGAGTGTATTGCAGGCCATCAAGAGCTGTGTTGATGTCGTTGATCGTGCCTCGAATGGTCATGTACCGCGAGTTGTTGGCCCCGTCCACGATAGAGACGCTCGGAGGCAGCTGAGTAGGAAGCGTCAGGATACCGCGAGTGACTGCCAGGGTTAATTCAACATCCAAAGCTGCATTGGCATCCGGATCGGAAATAGTGATTTGATTCGCATTAGCTGCACTGAAAACCAAGGGCGTGTTTTCGCTCGTGGACTGCGGCCCCGGAGCGGAAATGGTCGGTGGCTGGTTATTGCCCTGGGTCACCTGGATGTTGACGACACCGGTGTCCGACATGGGGACGCCTGAACCGGTGTTGCCGTTGTCGTTGACGGTGAAGGTGAGCGTCACGTTGCCGGTGAAATTAGGCGGCGGAGTGTATAGCAGGCCGTTCAACGCTGCGTTGATGGCGGCAATCGTGCCACTGCCGCTGATTAGTCGTGTGCCGTTTCCCGACACTGAAGTCAAACCGGCAGTCGTAGCCAGTTGCAACGTACCGCGATTGATTGGAACGGATATTGTGAAATTGACGATGCCGTTGCCGGCGTCCACGTCAAATGTGGAAATGGGATTGCCGTTTGCAGTGGAGAAGACCAGCGGGGTATTGATGGGCGTGGTCTGTGTCGTAGCCGGCACAGTGTTGACCGGGGCGTCGTTGACGGCAGAAACCGTGATGGAAACGCTGGCACTGGCTTGCTGTGGGCCGCCCAAACCGGAGTTGCCCTGATCGTTGACGATGATGGTCAGCGTATCATTGCCGGCGAAGTTGGTGAAGGGGCGATATTGCAGACCGTTCAGAGCGTTATTGATCGCGGTGAAGCTGCCCAGTCCGCTGACCAATGAACTGCCGTTGCCGGTTACATTGCTCAGCCCGGCAGTGCTGGCCAGAGTCAGCAGTCCGTTCGACACCTGCAATGTGAAGCGCAACAGGTTATTGCCGGCATCGGGATCGAAGACGAGGATGCTATTGTTATTGGCCTGGGAGAAGACCAGGGGCGTAGCGGGGTCCTCGCTGATGGTTTGTGCACCGGGTACCTGGAAGGTTGGCGGCTGGTTGATGCCCACGCCAACACCGATGAGTACGGTATCGATATCACTCTTCGGCCCGCCTGCCCCGCTGGCTCCCATGTCGTTGACGGTGAAGGTCAACGTAACCGGCCCGGTGAAGTTGAGCGGTGGTGTGTAGGTCAGGCCGTCCAGAGCAGCATTGATGGCACTGATTGTGCCCTGGTAAGTCATGCTGCTGGAGTTGTTACTGCCGGCGACCAGATACAAACCGTTGGTTTGCGGTAGAAAGAGTGTGCCGTCAGTGACCGAAAGGGTGAATCGCAGCAGATTGTTCCCCGCATCGGGGGCGCTGGTGGACAGGGCGTTGCCACGACCGGGCGAGAAGACCAGCGGCCGGTTCATCGGCGTAAACTGTGGGCCGGGAACCGTGTTAACCGGCGGATGATCATTGTTGGTGGGAGTGACCAGAATCGGCACGGTGTCGGTGTCGCTCAGTGGGCCGCCCGAACCGATATAACCGTTATCGTTCACCGTCAGCGTCAGGCTGTCCGAACCGCTGAAATTAGGATTGGGCGTGTAGGTCAGGCCGGAAAGGGCGTTATTGATGGCGGCGATGGAGCCAGTAGCCCGAATCTGGTTCGTGCCGTCACCGACCACGCTGAGCAGGCCGGCGGTGCTGGCCAGCCGCAAGCTGCCGTTGGTCACCGTCAGGGTCAATTGGACCGGTTGATCGCCGGCGTCCACATCGCGGGTCGAAAGGGCATTGCCGTTGGCTGGAGAGAAAACCAGCGGCGTATTCATGGGGGTAGTTTGCGGCCCGGGGAAGGTGTTGAGCGGGGCATCGTTGACGGGCCGAACGATGATGTCCACGGTACTGGTCGTCACCCAGCTCGGCGGTGCCGATGGTGGCCGCACTCCCGTATTGCCCAGGTCATCCACGCTGAAGACCAGCTTATCCACACCGTAAAAGTTGGGATTGGGGCGATACTGCAAGCCGTTCAGCGCCGCATTGATCGCGCTCAGCGTGCCCCGATAGGTCATGGAACTGGTACCGTTGTTGCCCGCTACGAGCGTCAAACCGGTGGTATTCGCCAGCGTCAACGTCCCATTACTCACGGAAAGCGTGAATTGGATCGGGTTGGAGCCGGCATCCTCGTCGAAGGTGGACAGGGCATTGCCGCGCGCGGTGGAGAAGACTAACGGCTGCGGTGTATCTTCCTGAATGGTTTGCGGCGGAGGTACGGAATTGATCGGCGGCTGGTTGGTATTGATAAACAGGCCGTAAATGCCGCGGCCGTAGGTGGCCACCAAAAGCGTATTCCAGTTAGGAACGAACAGCAGATCGGTGATCGGCACGTCGGGCAAGGTGGTCTGATCGCCCAGCGCTCGCCACTCCCAGCGACCGGTCGAGGTGTTATAAGTGCCGCGGAACACGCCCGCGTCGGTACCGACGTATAGCACGTCGTCTTGCCAGCCCGGCATCCGCGGCTCTACGGTAATTGCCCGCACCGGCACATCAGGCAGGGTGTCGCCGATGGATTGCCAACTTCCCCCCGCATCCGTCGTCATGTACACCTGACTGCGCAGATTCGCGGCACCAAAAGGCGAAGGGTAAATGCCACGATAGTTGTCAGCGACGATATAGAGAACGTCCTGATCCTGGGTGGTCAAACCACTGACAGCGGTATCGGCCCAACGAATACCAGTCGCCTGGGGGAATGGACCTATGGGCTTGCTGGGGACACCCGCAGGATTCGACGCCGTGGGATCGAAGTCGAACTCGTCATCTGCGTACTGGATAATGTCGCCGGTGCTGATCCAGAGACGTCGCGGGTTGTTGCCTGACGAATCCACATAAGCCGAGATAGTCCCGGCGCTCAGCCCCCACAGGTCGACCGCGTTATTGGTAGCGGGAAGCAATCTTATGCGTATCTGGCCATCTGCGCCAATGAAAACCCGGACCGTTGTAGCGGGGACACTTTGGGTGCTGAAAAAAGTCAGGCGGGTAAAGACGCTTCCAATAAATTCGTTCGGGTCTGGCTGACCGTTATTGTTGCCGTCGTTGTAGTATTCCCAGGTAACAACCTCCGCATCGCCAACTTGAGAGACAGTGGGGTTGGTTCGGAGGTTGTCCACAGCCCAGAGCGCATTGGTGGCGATGTAAATCCGGTTGAAGACGGGGTCGATTTCCATGGGGGGAAAGAAATAGCACTGCTCGGTGCCGGAGAAGGGGGTTTCGGGCCTGGCCCCGGGATTGTTGGGGTTAGGACTAGGGGAAGGGAGCCCGCCTACCAGCCCAGTATTACGCATGATGTTGGTCGTGATCAGGCCAACTAATGCCTGGAAGGTCTGCACCGGGGAGAAAGTTTGCCCACCGTCAGTCGAACGCAGCAACCGAAATGAACCAGTGTTAGTAGGGCTCGCAAAATCAATGGCGTAAACGAAGTTCGGGTCTAAGGGGTCGGCGATCACTTTGCCGGCCGTATTGGGGAAGTTGTTGATACCGAACCAATCGGCAAACGCGTTATCATCGTTATAGCGGAGCAGACCGGTGAACCGCGTGCCGGCGAACATGACGCTGTCGGTAAACGGCCCCATGCCCACCGAGTTGACCAGGGAGATATCGAGGCCTTTGTTCAAGTTGCGCCACTGGCCAGCACCGACGTCGTAACGCCAGATGCCCCCTTCGGTGGTAACGACGATGAAATCCGTGCCCACTTGCAGGTCGTTAATCAGCGGGTAGATGCCGCTTCCCTGAGTAATGGTCTGGGTGCGGGATGGGTCAATCGTATAGCGCGAGGGATCGTTGGGGAAAGCTGGATCGGGATTAAACTGAACAGCCACCACACGGTCGCGACCTGCAACGTAGATACGGTACTTATCGAGCGGGTCCGGCAGGATCAGGGCGCGGTCTGGCTCAGTGATACCGGTGTTGGGAGGATTGGCGATAGGAGCCCAGAATCCGCCGCCATCCGCGCTGGCCATCAGCCGATACAGGCCGAAACTTGTGGCGTCGGTTACGACCGCATACATTTTGCTCGGGTCAACCGGCGAAATCGCCAACCGGATAGCCCCGACGCGCGGCTCAAAGCGACCGGAAGGGAAGGATAAAACGCGCGTCCAGGTATTGCCGCCATCCAGGCTCTGATACACCCCGTTGAGTTCATGTCCGAACGGATCGCCTATTGCCGCCCAGAGGTGCTGCGGATTGTTCGGGTCAATAGCGAAGTCGGAGAAATTCCGCCGGGTCGAGCTGAAGTTCCCGCTGGTGTCCTGTATCTTGTTATAAGTTAGATTGGTCCAGGTACGCCCGCCGTCGGTCGAACGATAAATTCCGGAACCTTGCGGATCGCCAGTTGAAGTAGGGCGAGTTACCGCAGCATAGACGATCCGCGAGTCATTCTTGTCCACAACCAGACGACTAATGGTGGCATCCACAAAGGGCCCGTCGCGTAAGTTCGTATCGGTGCCGCCAGGCCCGTCCGAGGCCGAGTCGCCGTCTGTGATAAACCACGTCTGACCACCGTCGGTAGAGACATAGAGTCCGAAACCACGGTGGTTATAAATCGTATAGTCGAGGCTTGTGTCATAGTTCGGGGGGGCAATGTTCTGATAGCGCCCGGCATAGCTATTAGGGGCAAACGATTGGGTGAAGTCTTCGAAGGGGCGGCTTTGAGCGTAGATGATGTTGGAATTGGTAGGAGCGACGGCGATGGTGGAAATATTGAGCGACAGGCCGGGGATGCCCAACTGTGTGGGAAGTTCGTCGGTCAGAGGTGTCCAGCTTTGTCCGCCGTTGGTGGTTTTCCAGATACCGCCGCCACGGGTGGAAATGTACATGACGTTGGGATTCTGGGAATCCACGGCGACACCGGAAACCGGCCCACTCCACGGCTGCTGCTGATTCCCGCCTGGATTGATGGCGACCGGGCCGAGTGACGTCCAGCGAACCGGATGCAGGGGGATAAAATTCGTCGGCGTGGTGCGGTCTTCGAGTTGTTCGAGGCGAAGGATGGCGCGGTGTTTCGAGGAACGCGACGGCGAACGGTTACGTCGGCGTGAAGCCGGGGCCGATTTTCCCGTGGCCCGATTCCGATACGTCGTCCACCATCGCCAGGGTCGCCACCAGGATAGCATGCGGTGCCTCCTCTTGTTGCTGGCAGAGCCGTTGCAGGACGTTGCCCGGGTCTTTTCGCCACTGCGCTTCTCACCACCAAGACACAGAGGCACGAAAACCACTAAGCTAATCCTTGCTGTCTCCTACGTGCCCTAGTGCGTTGGTGGTTACCATCCTGGTAAAAGTGCATTCGCCCGAAAAAGACGAGCCAGGTAATAGCTGTGTTGGCGCAGTGGTAGCGTGTGCAAGTCCCCAAAATTTGCAAACGGACCGAGTGCAGCCCCTTGCCTGCCCCCGACCCACCCACCATCCGATGTTACCAGAACTGTCGCCACGATTCAAGTAGTTTTCGCAAGTTTTCATTTCCTAGCTGAACTGTGTCTGCGCATCGGTCGGCACTGTCATTAAAGACGAACGAATCAGCAGATTAGTTCCCACCGGAATGGGCAATGCCTTCAGGAAGTTCTCAGATTTCTGGCAGCCACGGCGATTGTACGGTAGGGTCGAACGTGCTAGGATAACGAAAGCCTTTCCGGCATCGCGGCTGGCCGGAAGAGTAATCGCGAATAGCGAATGGCGAATTCGGTCGCGTACCCCACCCAGAGGAGAAACCGATGTCGCCCGGAGGCAGCGTTGGGGAAATCGTGGCGGAGTTGGTGCGGCTGGAGTTAGTGCCCGCAGACCGACAGAGGGAACTGCAGGCGCTGGCCGCCGATTGCCCCGAGCCGATGCGGTTCTGGCGGTTACTGGTCGAACGGGGTCTATTGACGGCCTATCAGGCAAACGCGGCGATGAACGGGCAGTGGTCGGCGCTCGTCCTGGGGCCGTACCGTCTTCTGGAGCGGATAGGAGTTGGGACGCAGGGCGAGGTGTTTCGAGCCAGGCATGCGGCGTTGGGGCGAATTTGCGCCTTGAAGGTGATAGAGTTAGGGAAATGGCGAACGCCCGGGCTGGTGGAACGTTTTTTCCACGAAGCGAAACTGGCGGCACGATTGCAGCATCCGAACATCGTGGCCGTTTATGATGCTGGCCAGGAAGGGCAGCGCTGTTACTACGCGATGGAATATGTCCAGGGGAAACCGCTGGGGCAGCTGGTGCGCGAGCGTGGTGCGTTACCGGTGCCGTTGGCTTGCGAATACATCCGCCAGGTGGCCAGTGGTCTGCAGTACGCCGCCCATCTGGGTCTGGTGCATGGTAACCTAAAGCCGTCTAATCTCATCGTCAGCCGTGACCCGGTTACGCAGAAGGACATAGTGAAAATCCTGGATTTCGGCCTGGGGTCGGCGGGCATACGCCAGCCACTGCTGTTAGGCGCTGCGGGAACGATCCAGCGGGAACCACGATCCGGGCCGGCCGGACAAAATCCGGTCGCGGTAGATTACCTGGCGCCGGAGCAACTCACGCCAGGGGCGCCGGTGGACATTCGCGCCGACATTTACAGTCTGGGCTGCACGTTCTACTACCTGTTGACCGGTCGTCCACCGGTGAGCGACGGAGGCGTGCAAGAAAAGGTTTCGGCGAAGCTGCAAGGCCTAATCCCGCCGATCCAGTCCGTGCGAGCGGAAGTGCCAGCGGCACTGGTGGACATTCTCAACAAGATGCTGGCCGTGCAGCCGAACCAACGATACCAGAGTCCGGCTGAAGTATTCCAGGCCCTAACGCCGTGGACGCTGGGGGCAGGGCTGAGCGGAAGCAGTGCCGCAACGCTGGAGCCAGACGCAGCGGCAAGTGTTCCGCCGGCATTGCCCTTGCCGCCTGAATTCGGAAGCGGGGGGCTGGTGCGGCGAACGAAGCGAAACCTGGCCTACCTGATCGTGGGCCTGGCGGTGACGTTTCTACTCGGAGCGATCCTGACCATTGTGGTGATCCACACTATGTTTTCGCGCAGCAGGCAACAAGAAGCGGTAGTAAATGGTCAGGTGAAACCGCCTGACTCCGATGCGGGCGTCAAGCCGACCCAACCAGCCGAACCCACCAGGCCGAGCGATCCCGCACCGGACAGCGAACCGGCTATACCGGAATTGCCGCTGCACTTGCCGACCAAGTTGCTGGACAATCCGATCCCGGTGGGGAAAATCCGTTCCCTGGCGGTGGAAGCGACCGGTCGGCGAGTGGCGATTCTGGAAGAACTCGGCCAGGTGAACGTGTACGATTTCGCCACGTCGAGACTGCTGGTATCGTTTCCGGTCGCCGGCGGACGTTTCCCACTGGCTCTGTGCTGGTGCGGTGCCCACGAATTGGCTATTGTGTACAGCGATGGCGTGCAGATACTCGATCCCTTGCGCCGCGAAGTGCTGCGGGAGTGTCGGTTCGAATTCGCGGGCAAACCACGAACCACCGGGCACATCCCGGTCGCCTATTCGCCCTATGCCGAGAAACTGGCGCTGGTCTGGAACGGGACAGTGGTGCTGGTGGATTGCGTGAGCATGCGCTACCATCTGGTCAAAGGGCGGGTTCCGGAAGCCCTGGCCGTCGCCTTTCGCGATCGAACCGGTAGCTGCAGCGTGCTCGCCAGCGACGGATTGTATGAAGCGGGGGAAGAAATCCGGCGTGTGGAATTGCCGAAGCCGGAGCCCCAGGCCGAACCTCTTCCGGTCGGGACGCTGTCCTGGGATGGTAACTGGGCAGCGTTGGCGTGGCGTTTGCCGCTGGCAGGCCGTCCAAAATATCGCATCTGCGTGTGGTCGCGGGCAGGAACAGGGAATGGCGAATGGCGAATAGCGAACGGCGAAATCGCCGTCCTCACCACCGCCGCGCCGCCGCAGCGACTGGCCATTTTGCCTCATGCCAGCCCCCCGGCGGACTCATCCCCGCCGGTCCTGGGTCATCTGGTAGCCCTGTACGGTGGTCGAGCGGCAGTGTTGTATGAGTTGCCACGAGGCGAAATCCGTCTGGTGCAACGCAGCGAAGAACGCGCCGACCAGCTAGTGGCCGCCGGACTGACTAGTCGCGCCGCTCTCGCCGGGGAAGGCCGTCTGTGGTTGTGCGAGCTGCTGCCGCCCGCAGCTGCCGTGGCGACGCCATCCGTACTGGTCGCAAGCGAACGGGAGGACCCGCCCGCGAGCGTTGCCGTGCGGTTACCCTTGCCGCTGCCCGGCGAAGAAAAGCCGTTGCGCGAAAAATTGCGTGAAAGCTACGCGGCGGCATACCGTCAGTTGCCCGCCAGCCGACTCGACTTGGCCAGGAGATTAGCGGAGCATGGCCGGCAGGCGGAAACCGCGGCGGAAGTGCTGGCCTGCGCACTGGAACTGGCGGCGATTAGCGGTCAGGCCGCCGACCTGACCGGCTTGCAGCAAAGTATCGGCCTGCTGGAGGATCGCTTGCTGGCCGAGCCTCCAGAGTTGTTGCAACTGTTGGTCTTGCAGGAATTCACCCAGCACTTTTTGCAGCGAAAGTCGAACGTAGCTGCGGAAAAAGTGCTGGCCCTTTGGGAACAACTGGCCGAAACTTTTACGCTCCAACTCGACCTGGAAAGCGCTGCCGACTGTTGGCGACAGGCGGAAGCATTCGCCTCGAACTTCCCGTCCCTGGCGGCGCCAAGGGGAGCGTATCTCCGGCGGCAGGTCGAGTTGTGCACCAAAGCTATGGAAGACCGTCCCGCCTGGCTGGAGCTGCGCAAGGCGTTGCAACAAGGTGCCGATGCCCCCCAGACGCGACGCTTGCTGGGCATATTTTTCGTGCGTCGGCTGCAACGTTACGCCCGCGGATTCCAGCACCTGGCAATATGCGGCGAACCGGCTCTGGAACGTGTCGCCCGGCTCGAACTCGATCCGCCCAAATCCGTCCCGCAGATGGTCGAACTGGCTGACGCCTGGGTGCAGGCTGGGCAAGGTGTGCAGCCCGACAGCGAAGCCCGCTGGTATTACGAGCGAGCGGCCTACTGGTATGGCCAGGCGTATCGCCAACAGTTGCAGGAAAATGCGGTCCTGGCCCCCGTAGTTGCCGAGCGCTGGAAAAAAGCCATCGCCCGGTTTTTTGACGTCCCCGGACCTGGAGGTGCCGCCATTGTCCATGACTTGGGCAAATGGCTGCACGCGAATTCCCTGGTCGGCCCGGTTCTCGTCAATGGCCGCTTCGTCGTCTGCGCTGGGCAGCAAGTCAAGCGCGACCAACCCATTCTGCTCGCCCTCCACCTGGATACCGGCAAAGTGCAAACCTGGAATCTGGAGCAATTGCCCCGTTGGCTGGCCGGCGAAGAGTCGCAATCCACGCTGGCCGGCGGTTTTCAAGACGGGATTTTTTGGCTCGACCTGGCCGCCAGCCCGTCGGCGCCGCTGGAAGTGAATACCCCGGGCGTTCGCGTTGGCGTCCTGGTTCCACAGGCGGCTAAGTTGATCGTGCTGACCAGCGATACGCTCCTGGCCTACCCTTTAGGCCGACGAGTCCCGTTGCAAGAACGCCCATTACGCAGCGAGTTTGGGACGTTTGCCCCGAGGTTGGCCGTGGCCCCGGACGGTCAGCGGCTGGCTGTGGTCGGAAAAAAACCCCGCCAGACCATCCCGCGGGTGTTTCTCCTGGATGGCGACGCCAAGTTACTCAACACCTTCGATTATGCGGAAAAGAGCAACGAACTTCCCCAGGCCGCATTCAGTGCCGATGGCAGGTGGCTGGCAGTCGCACTGCACAAAGAACTGCGACCGTTCACCGCCCACCCCGACAAACTGGTGCCCCAAGGGGTAGTCGCTTTGCCTCAGCGCGCCACCGCCCTGGCCGCTCATCCAAAAAAATTGCAATTCCTGGTCGGGATGGAAGACGGCAGTGTCGGTACAGTGGATGTGCAAACGCGGCAGGTAGTGCCTATGACTGGTCCCAGCAAGAGCCCGGTCCGCGGCCTGGCTGTGGACAGTGCGCGCAACCAGCTGATTGCCGTTTATGCCGACGGTCTCTTGGCGGTCATCCCATTGATGCCGGACAATCCGTAGTCACCGTCACCCCGCCGACTCACACCCGCTGTTGGCGCTGTGGATTTCCGACGGCACAGCTAACGGCACATCCGCAGATCGGCAAATTCCTCGCTGACCGGGGCGTAGTGGCTGGGTTCCATGGTGAAAGTAGCGGTGCCACTGGTGAAGTTGCGCAGCTCGCTGGCATAGCCGAACAGATTCGCCAGCGGAATCCAGGCCTCGACGTGGCAGCGGTCCCGCTCCAGATGCGTGTGCAGGATCTCGCCACGACGACGGGCAATGTCGCGGTGCAGATCGCCGAGATATCTTTCCGGCGCAAACACGTGCACCCGCATGATAGGTTCCAGCAACACTACCCCCGCCTGCCGCACCGCTTCTGTGAAGGCCTCTTGAGCTGCGATCTGAAACGCCAGATACGAACTGTCCACCTCGTGATGCTTGCCGTCCAGCAGGACGCAACGGATGTTGACGAAGGGAAACGGCCAATGGGCACCACGCCGGGCCGCCTGCCGAAATCCTTCCTCGACCGCCGGGATGTATTCACCCGGCACCACTCCGCCGACGATCTGTTCCTCGAAATACAACCCCATCGGGTCGGGCGTTTCTCCGCAGGCGGTTCCGTCCTCGGCCAAGCTTTGCCGCTGCTCGGGCGAAAGCGGTTCCAGGCGAACCACGATGACGGCGTACTGACCGCGACCACCCCGTTGTTTGATATGGCGATGCTCCAGTTCGACCGCCCGCGCCAGCGTCTGCCGATAAGCCACCATCGGTTTGCCAACCTGCAATTCGAGCTGGAAATCCCGGCGCAGTTTGTGGACGGCGACTTCGAGATGCAACTCGCCCATGCCGCTCAAAATCAACTCCCCGGTCTCCGGGTCGGTGCGGGCCCGCAGCGTAGGATCGTCGCGAACCAGTCGGCTCAGGGCTTGTGCTAGTTTGCCCTCATCGGTGGTTTTTCCCGGCAGCAGGGCTTGGCTGATCACCGGTTCGGGAAAACGGATTTCTTCCAGCACCACCGGGTGATCCGCATCGCAGAGAGTATGCCCCGTAGCGGTATATTTCAGACCGACCAATGCAACAATCTCACCGGCGACAGCCAGCTCCCGTTTTTCCCGACGAGATCCCATGACCTGATAAATGTGACTGATCCGCTCCGGCTTGCGTCGCGTCGCGTTGAATAGGGTCATGCCCGGTCGGATTTGTCCGGAATAGATGCGAACAAACACGAAGTCGCCGTGGCTTTCGCTGACGGTCTTGAAAGCCAGCGCGGTCAACGCTTCCTCGACGCGGGCACTGCGGCGAACTTCCTGACGAGTGGCCAGGCTGCGTGCCAGCACCGGCGGTCGCTCCAGCGGCGAGGGCAGGTAGTGGACGATGGCATCCAGCAACAGATGCACTCCCTGGAAGCGTAAGGCACTGCCGCACAATACCGGCACAAATCGCCCGGACAGCGTTCCACGCCGCAACGCCTGCCGCAACAGTTCCGCCGGAACCGGCCGCTCTTCCACTACGCAGGTCAGCACCTGGTCGCAACTGTGGGAGGCAGTTTCTAGCAAGCGTTCCCGGGCCAATTCCGCTTCTTCGCGGAAGGCTTCGGGAATGGGCCGGGCTTGAGTGGTTTCGCATTCCGCGGGCCAGAATTGCATCGCGATCAGGTCAATGACCCCCTGAAACTCGTTCCCCTGACCGGCGGGAACGCAGCACACCGCCGGATGCACCTGGAGTTTGCGCTCGAGTTCTTCCACGACATTCCAGAAATCGGCACCGACGCGATCGAGCTTGTTGACGAACGCCAAGCGCGGAACAGCATGGCGATCGGCCTGACGCCACACGGTTTCGCTCTGCACTTCGACGCCGCCTACCGCACAAAACACGCCGACAGCTCCGTCGAGAACCCGCAAGGCCCGTTCGACCTCGGCCGTGAAATCTACGTGGCCAGGCGTGTCTATAATCGTCAGCCGATGACCCGCCCACACAAAGGTCACCGCCGCACTCTGTATCGTGATGCCCTTCTCGCGCTCCAGCGGGTCGTAATCGGTAGTGGTCGTGCCTTCGTCCACATCGCCGGCACGGTGTTTGGCGCCACTGAAATAAAGGAGTCGTTCGGTGAGCGTGGTTTTGCCAGCGTCCACGTGAGCGATAATGCCGAGGTTGCGGATAGTTTCGAGCATGCCGTCTCCTGAGCGTTTTGCAGCGAGAATGTTCCCGGCCAGCACGCCCCGATCGTGCCTGCAGGCGAAGATGGCGGCAGAGTGCGGCAAGAGAAGAAGCGAACGAACCAACCCTTACCCGAACCGACAATCCAGGCAGCAGTCTGGCCAGCCGAGCCAGTCCCAACCATGGACGACTGCCGGAGCCGGCTTGTGCCAACCGGCCCCGAAAAGCGGAGGGGGTGGGATTCGAACCCACGAGGCGGTTGCCCGCCTACCGGTTTTCAAGACCGGCGCAATCGGCCGCTCTGCCACCCCTCCGACTCGTGTCACCACTTTCCCAAATCACGAGCGGCGGGGGTGCTCCATTGTAGATGCCCCGCCCACTAAAAGCAAGCGGAAATTTGTCTGACCCATCCCCAGTTTTGCGGGCCGCTTGAAAAAATGGACGCCGCCGGCTCCAGCACTCCCTTGCTGATTACGTGACCGTTCCACTCCTGTTTTCGGGAATACGCATTCGTCCAGCGCGAAAGTCGCTTTTTCGGCGCCAAGCGAACGACGTGCACCAGGAGCGGCCGGTGTCAGCCCGCCATGATTGCGACTACCGCGATTGCAGTGCGGTTCGCCGACGCCGCGTGGGCAGTCCCCGCGTATGGGGCATCGTCATTGCGAGCGCATTACCGTGAACCACGGGGGGCTTACGCCCCCCGCTCTTGTTCGTGCGCCGTTCGCCTGCCGACAGAATTGCGACTTTTGCGATGCACAAACGTACATGCACAGGAGCGGCCGGTGTCAGCCCGCCGTGTGGCTTGACAAAACGAACGTTGCGCGTCGTAAAACGGAAGTGCAATTGCAAGCATGGACTGTTTCGCACGGCTGGCTTACGCCCCCCGCTCTTAGTTGGCGTGACGGTAGCTGGCCACGCTATGCGCATTGCACGCGCGACCTCGGCATGCTCAGCACGGCTGGGTTACGCCCCCCGCTCTTGTTCGCGTGCCGTTCGCCCACCGACGGAATTACGACTTTTGCGATGCACAAACGAACAATCAGCGCCAGGAGCGGCGGGCGTGACCCCGCCGTGGGTGTAGTAACGCGACTGCAGCGGAATTCGCTGGCGTAGGGTTGGCAGTCTCTCAGACATTGACGCAAACACCCTTGCAAGTGCGTTTCCGTGAAGCACGGGGGGCTGACGCCCCCCCACTCTTGTTCGCGCGCCGTTCGTCCGCCGACGGAATTGCGACTTTTCCGATGTACAAACGCACACGCACCAAGAGCGGCCGGTGTCAGCCCGCCGGGGTTTGGCAACTCGACCTCACTGATGTGGGTCGCAATACCGCCGGCCGGGTGGGTACAATGACAACGACCGGACGATTTTGTGAGGGGCATAGCGGCTATGTCGGCTGGAGTACAGATGCAGGAGCGGTTGCGGACAGCGCTGCCGATCGTGGTGGCCTGGCCGACTCCGCTGCCACCGTTTGAGGGGTTACGGCGACTGGCCCGCTTACCGATGCCCATTTTGCTGGAAAGCGCCTTGCCCGGTGGAGAATGCGGGCGGTACTCCTGGCTCAGCGCTGATCCATTTGCCACGCTGCGTGCCTGCGGGCAGGAGTTGCGCTGGGAGTATCGCGGCGAACAGTTGCGAGAGCGAGGCCATTCGTGGCTGGCGCTGCGACGGTTTCTGACACCGATGCGCCAATGGCCACGACCGGATTTGCCGCCGTTTCCAGGCGGAGTGGCGGGCGTCTGGTCGTATGAACTGGCACGACAACTCGAACGCCTGCCGCGAGCCGCACACGACGATTTTGCTCTCCCGGAACTGGTGGTCGGCTTTTATGATTGGGTCGCGGTCTGGGATCATGCCAGCGGACAAAGCTGGCTGATCAGCACCGGCTGGCCGGAACTGCAACCCGATCGCCGACTCCAGCGGGCGCAGAAGCGCCTCGACCAGGTGCTGGCCTGGCTGGAACATGCCGAACCACTGCCGACCGATTTTGCCCATCCCGTTCAGCAGGCCGATCCCGACCTTCGACTGGCGCCGCAGTTTCCTCTGCCACGACTGCAGGGCCTGAGCAGCAACTTTACCCAGGACGAGTATTGCCGAGCCGTGCAGCGGGCCATTGACTACGTCCATGCCGGCGATTGTTTTCAGGTGAATCTGGCGCAACGGTTACTGTATCCAGCGAAGGTCAGTCCGCTGGAGTTGTACGGGCGATTGCGGCAGATCAATCCCGCTCCCTTGGCGGGGTATTTCGATGCCGGCGAATACGTGCTGGTCAGCGCCTCGCCGGAATTGTTCCTGCGGCTCTCTCCGGATGGCTGGGTCGAAACTCGCCCGATCAAGGGAACGCGTCCTCGTGGCCACGACCCTGCCGAGGACGAGCGACGGCGTCAGGAGTTGCTCGCCAGCAGCAAAGACCGTGCGGAAAACGTCATGATCGTGGATTTGCTCCGCAACGATCTGGGGCGGGTCTGCCGGTACGGTACGGTGCAGGTGTCGGCCGTCTGTCGGTTGGAAAGCTACCGCACAGTGCATCACCTGGTCAGTGTGGTGCGAGGCCAGTTGCGGCCCGAATGCGACGCGTTCGACCTGTTGCAGGCAACATTTCCCGGCGGTTCGGTCACCGGTGCTCCGAAGATTCGTGCCATGCAGATCATTGCCGAACTCGAACCCACCGTCCGTGGGCCGTACTGCGGCTGCCTCGGTTTTGTCGGTTTCGATGGCAGTGCCGAATGGAACATCCTCATCCGCACCTGCACGGTCGCGCGGGGCTGGATACAACTGCCCGTCGGCGGTGGCATCGTCGCCGATTCCCAGCCCGAACTCGAATATCTGGAAACTCTCCACAAGGCCGAAGGATTGCTCCACGCCCTCGAATAATCTCGACCCGCTATTCCCCGGATTTACGCCGTGATCCTGGAAGGACTGCTAACCACGCTGACGCCGGAAGGCCACCTCCATCTGGCCCCCATGGGTGCCACGATTCCGCCTGAAGAACTCGACGACAGTGGCCAGCCGAACTTCTCCTTGCGACGACTGATCCTGCGACCGTTTCAGACAGCACAGACCTATCGCAATCTACGGCATCATGCCGAAGGAGTGTTCCACTTGACCGACGACGTGCTGCTGATTGCACAATCCGCTATCGGAGCGGTGGCCTCGTTTCCGCCAGTTCGGCCAGCGAGCCTGGTTCTCGGCTATATTTTGCAGGACGCTTGCCGCTACTACGAGTTTCGCATCGTCCGCCTCGACGCTCGCCACGAACGCGCCTGGATGGAAGCGGAAGTGCTGGCGAGTGGACGTGGCCGCGAGTTCCTCGGTTTCAACCGTGCTCGCCATGCCGTACTCGAAGCCGCCATCCTCGCCACACGCATCCATCTGTTGCCACGCGATCAGATCCTGGAAGAATTCCGCCGCTTAGCACCCCTGGTGGACAAGACCGGGGGCCCACGTGAACTAGCCGCTTTCCAGCTCCTGCAGGATTTCCTCCAGCGCTCCGGATAACCTGCCTTTTGCCAGCGCAAGAGTGGCTATTTCGTCGGCCGTAAGCCCAGCTCATCTGTCGCCGCCAACCTAGAGCCCCACCAGCGGCAGGGATCAGCCGACCCTGCGAACGCCAACCGTGCTGGCAAGGGCATGCGACTTTGGATGGCGAACGAAGCATGTCAGGAGCGGCGGGTGTCAACCCGCCGTGGCTTCAGGAACCGCGCCTGCAACGACAATTCCGCACACATTCGGACACGGTCGTCGCACACGCACCAGGAACGGCGGGTGTGAGCCCGCCGTGTGTCGCGCTGACGCACTCGCACAGGCGCTAACGCGACTGTTCGGCAGACTGCCGACCGGCGTGTTGGCGGACGCCGTTGCAATCGCGTTCGTGCGACCACGGGGGGCTTAGGCCCCCCGCTCTTCGTTGGCGTGACGGTAGCCGGCCGCGCTATGCGCATTGCACGTGCGACCTCGGCATGCTCAGCACGGCTGGGTTACGCCCCCCCGCTCTTGTTCGCGCGCGTTCGCCCGCCGGCATAATTGCGACTTTTACGATGCACAAACGCACACGCACCAGGAGCGGCGGGCGTGAGCCCGCCGTGTGTCGCGCTGACGCACTTGCAAAGGCGTTACCGCCACTGTTCAGAAAACTGTCGCCGGTGTGTCGGCGAACGCCGTTGCAATCGCGTTGCCGTAACCACGGGGGACTCACGCCCCCCGCTCTTGCTCGCGCGCCGTTCGCCCGCCGACAGAATTGCGACGTTTGCGATGTACAAACGAACAATCAGCGCTAGGAGCGGCGGGCGTAAGCCCGCCGTGGCTACGGGAGCTGCACTTGCAAAGGCGCCTCCGCAAATGTTCGGCAGACTGGCGCCGGCGTGTTGGCGCACGCCGTTGCAATCGCGGTCGCGCACCACGGGGGGCTCACGCCCCCCGCTCTTGTTCGCGCGCCGTTCGGCCGCCCGCGGAATTGCGACTTTTACGATGCACAAACGAATAATCAGCGCCAGGAGCGGCGGGTGTAAGCCCGCCGTCGCGGATGGGCAACGCACTTGCAAAGGCGGTTCCGCACTTGCTCGGCAGACTGCCGCCGGCGTGTTGACGAACGCCGTTGCAATGGCGTTGCCGCAAGCACGGGGGGTTTACGTCCCCCGCTCTTGTTCGTGAATGTGCGTTTGTGCAGCGCAAAAGTCGCTTTTTCGCCGGCAAGCGAACGCCGCGCGGTCGCGAGTCGGAAAACATGCCGGCAAGCCCGTAATTGAGCTAGAGCGACGTCGCGGAGGCGACTTCTGCCGATTTGGCAAGCCGCCGCGGAGTGCGGTGCGGTCGATCATTCGCCGGTGTTGCGCGGGAAACCTTCGATTTCCAGGCGGATTTCCTTCTGGTTCGGCGCGATTTCTACATTCGGCAAAACGTAAGGGGAATGCGTTTGCCCCATATCCGGTGGCGGCGCGATGGAGACCTCATATCGGCCCGGAGGGATTCCGGAAACCTTCTGGTCTCCTGCCAGCGTTTGCAAAGTGAAGCTGCCATCTCGTTCAATGTTACCCACGGCGCGGATGGCGGGGTCACGGAGCAAGCGAAACTCGACTACGCCCCCGTTCACGGGTCGGCCATCTTTGTAGAGCACGACGCCGCGCATCTCCTGGGTTTGCGGAACATACACGACCACGCGCTGGCATCCCAGGTTCAGCAGCAGACTGTACAACAACACTAAGCCGCATCGCCGCATCTTCTTCCGCTCCTGTGATAGGACATGACAAGCCTGAAAGTGGCAAGGCGAACAGAAGGCGGCCGCCCGGTTATTGCCAGTCGGAACCGAGCGGATTGCCGTCGGCGGGATGGCAAGCGTTGGCCCAGGTAGTGGCACTGACGTTGGCCGACACGAATCGCACCGCGTGATCCCCCATGGCCACATTGATCCCGCCGGTATGCGGAGACTGTGCCCGCGCCGGGTCGCAATTCTGCAAGTAGCGTGGCTGCACCTGGAACAGCAAACAATTCGTGTATCCACTCGGCGGGTTCTTGTTGGAAGTGTTGGTGCAGACCACCGGCCGCCAGATGCTGTTCGCATCCGCCCACAGGCTGCCATAGGCGAAGCTCAGGTTGTTCGTCCAGCCGCACGTCGCATACAGCTCCGTGAAAAACATGGTATTGGACGTCCCGTCGGGAATATTTGCCGGGATAGTGGTCGCCCGGGGAATACCGGTGTTATTGTGCCAGCCAAAGACATTGTAATTCGCACCATACGAGGCCGCTCCCCAGTTGTTCGCCCCTCCGTACGTGGTCATGCACTTGCCATTAGCCGCCGAAGGGTCGCTCGGACATACGTAAAGGCGGATCACTTCGTCATATCGGCCACCCCCGTATCCGTTGGGCGACATTTGCTTATACAGATTGTCCATTTCGATGTACGGCAGCAGGAACGCGTGCGGCGTGTAGTTGTAGCCCTGGAACGGCCCGGTAAGCGTAATCCGACACCCAGGAACCACATCCGCGCAAGGAGCCGTAAAGGGCGGCAAAACGTTGTAGTCGTTGTGGAGATTGTGCACGGCAATGAGAATCTGCCGCAGATTGTTCCCACAACGCATGCGATTCGCCGCTTCCCGCACACGTTGAATGGCCGGTAAAAGCAGGGCCATGAGTAATCCGATGATCGCAATCACGACCAGCAATTCGATGAGCGTGAAAGCTCGACGCCGGTACGAACCGTTCCACATGGCTTTACCTCCTGCTGAGGAATACAAGAAATTTTCGGCGTGCCACCGCAACACGCTGTCTATTGCCCCTGCAACCATTCCCCCCGCTTTGGCTTGCATCTCGACGCGACCGTCTCGATACCCGATACCTCTTACGCATCCTAGCAAGTTTCTCGCAGCGGTCAAGCATTTTTTCAACCCGGTCGCAGAACTGAGGTGGGTCAGTAGATCGTTCGCTGTCGGTTGTCGCGTTGGCATACTGGACGCCGTTCGCCATTCGCTTTGCTCACAGGAGCGGGGCTGGTGGCCCTGGAGCAGCAGAAGGCAGCGAGGTGGAGCAGCGAACGCAACGGAGCGAGCGGCGAGTGGCGACAAGTAGCGAGCGGCGAGTAGCCCACTCGCAGGGAGATCGCCTGCCTGGAATTGCTTTACTTACAAGCCCGTAGCGCTCTGGTGGGCGCCCTGGCCGCGGAGGCAGAACCGTGGGGGCCACTTGGGCTTGACAACAGCGTCGCGATATCATAGTGTATATTTGTACACATATGAATGTGGAAACCGCCATCCTTCAGCTGCCCTGGAACCGACGCCAACACGACAGGAGAGCTCTAACCATCGGGACACGAAGGAGGAGTTGGTGCCTTCGTAGCCTAGTGTCCTGGTGGTTGGGCGAAAGCGGAGCCAGCCCATGAATCAGCTGCTCTCTCTCGATTCACCGGCACTTGGGTACCGAACCTCAGGGCAGGTTGTCCGCTGCGCAGCCGCTCTCTCTCCCTATAGCGGACACAACGACATTATAACTCCGGACGCCGTTACTGGCGTGGGAACATTAGAATGCCCGTTGGAGGCGGCCGTCATAACCCATCGCGCGTGCTCACGTGTGGTGCTGCATCTAGATATAGATGCTTTTTTCGCATCGGTGGAGCAGTTGACGGACCCCCGGCTGCGAGGTCGGCCGGTGGCGGTAGGCACTGGAGTAGTGGCTAGTTGCAGTTACGAGGCACGGCAATGGGGGGTGCGCACGGCGATGCGACTGAGCGAAGCACGCCGACTCTGCCCGGAACTCATCGTGGTGCCGGGATATTATCCGCGATATGAAGCGATTGCCCGGCAGCTACTGGCGTTCTGTCAACAATTTACCCCGCAAGTGGAGTGTGCCGCCCTGGACGATTTTTATTTAGATTTAGGCCCCGTGGATGTCCGCGAAGGTGAACATGTCGGTCGGCAATTGCGCCACTGGGTGCGGGAAGTATTGCGACTCAGCTTATCTATCGGTGCGGGGAGTTGCAAACTGGTCGCGGAAGTCGCCACGCATCAAGCGAAACCGGGTCGGCAGGTGCTGGTGTTTCCCGGTCGGGAGCAGGCTTATCTAGCCCCCTGGCCAGTTACGATGTTGCCTGGTGTCGGACCGCTGGCGGCACGGCAATTAGCCCGGATCGGTCTGCGCTATGTCGGTGATCTGACACGGGTTCCCGGGCGGTTATTAGCAGGTTTATTCGGCTGGCGTGGGCGCTGCTGGCATCTATACGCGCAAGGGATTGATCCCAGACCGGTTCGGGCACACCACCAACCGCAAAGTATTAGTCGCAGTACCAGTTTTGCTCCACCGGAATCGGATCCACTATTCCTTCGCGCCATGCTGACGTATTTGCTGGAACGAGCGGCGAGCTGGATGCGCTGGCTATGTCGGCGGGCGGCAGGCGTAGAAGTGGCGGTGCGTTATAGTGATGGAACTGCCCTGGCGAAATCCTTCCCTTTGCGACCGCCAACCGATCAGGACGCGGAGTTGCGACCACCTGTGTTAGAGACTTTAGCCCGATTATTAGAGCGACAGCTTCCTATACAATGGTTAGCGGTTACCTTACGACCCTTGGCATACCCGGATGGCCAGCTCTGGTTATTTCGCGAGCCGCAGCAGGAGCGGCAAAAACAATTGCAGCGCTGGAAGGATGCCATTCGGCAACGGTTTGGCTTTTTATCCTTGACTAGCGGCGAAGAGTTAGTGTTGTTACAACGACTGACCCACGATCGGCAACGCCTGATTTTGCGTACCCCGTGTCTGACGCGCTGACCGGGAGCCGGACATGCCGGCACGACTGGTCGCTTTACATGTGCATAGCTGGCACTCTTTGCTGGAGGGTGTAGACTCGCCGCGACGGTTACTGGAAGCGGCAGCACAGCGGGGCTACCTAGCATTAGCGTTTACGGATACTAATAATCTCTACGGCCTGCTGGCGATTCACGATCTGGCCTGGCAATACGGAGTGCGACCGATTTTCGGCGCCTGTTTACGTTCCCTCAATCCGACCCGACAACGAAGGGCACTATCGGCAGACCAGCGGAAGTCCGCACTCCGCTGCACCGTCTTGATTTCCGAACCCATCGGATATAGCAACCTGTGCACTATACTAAGCCGACTGCACTTATATCAGGCGCCCTTGCTCGATTTACTCTGCGAATATTCTGATGGCTTACAGGTATTAGTGGATTCGCCGCATTGGTTTGAGGTCTTACAACCGGTTTTTGGCGAGCGCTTATGGGCGGAATTGATTCGACCAGGGCGGTCTGTAAAGCAGGAGCGGATTTTATTAGAGGCTGCGGCGCAACGACGTATTCGCGTGGTCGCCAGCTGGGCGGTGCATTTTGCAGAACCACAGGGCTGGAAGGTATTCCGCTTACTCCAGGCGGTTCGTCAACGGCAGCTGCTAAACCGCCTGCCTGGACGTCTCGCCATCACGCCGGCGCATCACTTGCTGAGTACGGCGGAAGTGTGGCGGCGATTCGCCGATATTCCCGAAGCGCTGGTGCATGCGGAACAACTGGCCGAACGCTGCCGTTCGGATGTTCTGCCGCGGCAACGGATCCTACCAGCGCCGCCGGAATACTGGCGAGCGGGGGATCCAGTTTCCCGGCTGACGTGTTTACAGCAGCAGTTACGGCAGCGATGTTCCGAGGCTTTGCGCCAGTATAAAGGGGGTCCTGCGGAAGCCCGCGCGCGGTTGCAGGAGGAACTAAGTATTATCGAACAGCGCGGCCTGGCCGGCTATTTCCTCGTCGTCCAGGAGATTGCTCAGCAGGCACGACGCCGGGGTTATCCGATGGCCTTGCGCGGTTCCGCCGGGAACTCCTTAGTCTGTTATCTCCTGGGTATTACCGATGTGGACCCCTTGCGCTATCGTCTACCACTGGAGCGGTTTCTGCATCCGGGCCGGGGCGATTTACCAGATATAGACCTGGATTTCGATTGGCGGGTACGTGATGAAATCCTCCGTTGGATGGTGCAACGCTTCGGGGAAGAACATACAGCCCAGATCAGTTCGCACTTATTTTTTCAGCCGCGCTCCGCGTTTCGCGAGGCTGCGAAAGCTTATGGTCTATCCGACCCGCAAATATCGCAGCTCTTAGTCCGCCTGGATGCCTGCTTAGAAAGCTTAGTAGATGAGCAGGCGAATACCTCTTCAGCATGGCAACGACTTCGCCTAGCGGGAAAGGAATTATTACCGGAATCCGCTTGGCCACGAATATGCGAATCGGCACACTGGCTTCTGGGCCGACCGTATCATCTCTCTTTGCATCCTGGCGGAATGGTACTCACGCCAGACCCTCTGTGCCGGCATGTGGCGTTGCAGCGTGCTCCCAAAGGTGTAATCATGACGCAGCTGGATAAGGATGGCGTCGAACGCCTTGGCTTAGTGAAGATAGATATCCTCGGGAATCGGGCTCTGGCTACCGTGGCGGAGGCCCGAAGCTTAGTGGGTATCCGAGCGGAGCTATGCGAAAGCGACCCGGCCACCTTACAACTGCTGCAACGTGGCGATACCTTAGGAGTGAACCAACTGGAATCGCCGGCCATGCGCCATTTACTCGTGCAATATCAACCGCGGAATCGCGACGATTTAGTGCAGGTGCTGGCGCTGATTCGTCCGGCAGCGGCGTCGGTGGGGAATAAGGACTTGTTTCTGCGTCGTCGGCAAGGTCTGCAGCCGACACCACGGTTGCCGGCGCTATTAGAGCCGATCCTAGGAGAGACCTATGGCCTGATGGTCTTCGAGGACCAGGCGCTATTAGCGATTCAGGCGGTGACGGGCTGGCCAGCGGCGGAGGCGGATCGATTGCGGAAAGCGATCAGCGAAGGGCTTCCCGCCGACCAGGCTGCGGATTGGTGGCAGCGGTTTTTTCAAGCCTGTCGCAGTCGTGGTATCCATCGGGAAACTGCCGCACAAATCTGGTCGCAACTCGCCCGTTTCAACGCCTATTCTTTTTGCAAGAGCCATGCGGTCAGTTACGCTCTACTGGCCTGGGAAGCCGCCTGGTATAAAGCCCACCATCCTCTACCGTTCTGGACAGCCGCACTGAATAACAATCTCGGCATGTATCCACTCTGGCTGTATATCGAAGCAATCAAGTGGTCTAATATACACTTATTGCCACCGTGTGTGAATCGCTCGGATTTAGGTTTTCAAATAGATGGGAACGCTATTCGTGTGGGTTTGGGCAGCATTCGCGGTGTACCCCGGGCCCTATTAGAAGCACTGATACGGGAACGGGACCGGCATGGGCCATTCACCAGTATTCGCGACCTCTGTCGTCGGGTAGCTATCGGCCCGGAAGCGCTGGCGCATCTGATGGAGTCTGGGGCGTGTGCTTTTACCGGCCTGCCACGGGAGGAGATGTTCTTAGAAGCGGCCCTCTACTATCGGCACTGCGATGAGACGGCTATATTTGCGGGGTATCTGGGTAATCCGCCCCCATTATTACCCCGCGGGAATCCAGATATGGATCGGTCAGCCAGACCGCAGGACTTAGTGGAGGCGATCCGGCAATGGGAGACGCTGGGGTTTGTGTTGAAGATGCCCTTGATGGCGCTTTTTCGGCCGTACTTGCCTTCCGGTCTAGCGGACAGTCGCGCTCTGCAGGAGCCGCCAGGCACTTGTCTGACCCTGGCCGGGCTGGTAGCTGCCAGTCGTACCACCACCACTACCGACGGCAAACTCGTGCAATTTCTTACCCTGGCGGATGAATGGGGCCTGGTCGAGGTGACGCTTTTGCCCGATACGTGTCCGCTGCTGCCCTGTCCGACGCTCGGCCCCTATATCGTGACCGGTCAGATTGCAAGCCATCTTGGCGCCCGCAGTCTGACGGCGACCAGCAAGCCGAAACCGTATAGGCAGCACGGCTGAGCTCCCCAGAGGGCTCGCTGGCTGCAGGACTTGCCTGTCGGCGCTGAGGAGTGGATTTCTCCGTCGAATTGCGGCAGTGAATCGCCTTGGGGCACCAGCCGATGCCTGCACCGCAGACCAGAAGTGGCTGGCCAGGGCAGACGCGGGCGGCAGCGGTGTCGCATCTCCCCTCTGGCAACAAGCCGGGCATGGGTTCGGTAATCGCCCGTGGACTGGCCGGTTGTGCTAAAATGGTAAGGCAACAAAAGTCGCAGCCGCAAAGCAACAGACCTGAACCAGCGGTCCATTCGTCTGTAAGAATTGGCCCGGATGTGCTAAACTGTCGGTTCGGGGAGTCGCGTGACTCGTCCGAAGACGCAGCGACGACAGCGGAACGGGCATTTTCGGAGTGGGATATGCGTGTCGGGATCCTCACGGGAGGTGGTGACTGTCCCGGATTGAATGCGGTGATTCGCGCCGTCGTCCGCAAAATCCACAACGCCGGCGGCGAAGTCCTCGGTATCCTGGAAGGCTGGCGCGGCCTGGTCGAAGACCGCACGCGACCTTTATCGGTCGAGGAAACCGATGGGATCATCGGTCAAGGGGGGACAATTCTTTTTTCTTCACGCACCAACCCGTTCAAATCGCCGGAAAAAGTCGGAAAGTTGCTCGAGGTGGTTCACAAGCATGGTCTGGAAGCCATCGTGGCCATCGGCGGGGAAGACACGCTGGGAGTTGCCTATCGCCTGCACCAAGAACACGGTGTGCCTGTGGTGGGCGTGCCGAAGACGATTGACAACGATCTGTCCGCCACGGATTTCACGTTTGGCTTCGACACGGCGATCAATGTCGTGGTCGAGGCAGTAGACCGGCTGCGGACTACAGCGGAATCCCATCGCCGCATCATGGTCGTGGAAACTATGGGGCGACACGCCGGCTGGATCGCCTGCCTCAGCGGCATCGCTGTCGGCGCTGACTATATCCTCGTGCCGGAAGTGCCCGTGCAACTGGACCACGTCTGCGAGGTACTGGGACGGCGACGCGAGCAGGGGCGCCCCAGCAGTATCGTCGTGGTCAGCGAAGGAGTAACGCTGCCTGAAGAAGCGACCGCCCAGCAACGCGAACTGGACGAATTCGGTCATGTGCGCCTGGGTGGCATCGGCGCGGTGCTGGCGGCGCTGATTGAAAAGCGGCTCGGCATCGAAACTCGCTATGTCATTCTCGGACACTTACAGCGGGGCGGTCCGCCTACCGCTTACGATCGCGTGCTGGCAACGCGCTTCGGCATCAAAGCGGCGGAGCTGGTGCTCAATCGGCAATTCGGAAAAATGGCGGCGTTGCGCGGCACGGAGATCGTCGCCGTGCCTCTGGCCGAAGCCGTTCTGCAAATCAAGAAACTCGACCTTCGCTACTACGAGGAAGCCCAGGAATGGTTCCTCGGCGCCTATACGCAACCGCGTTTGCAGACGCCATAATGTCCCGCAATCACAAAGACATCCCAGCGGTCGGGATCAACCCGCCGTGATTCGGCCAACCCAAGGCTCCTCTCGTCTCTTTTAGGGTCTCGGCGGTTAGACGTTTGGGGCAAGCCCGGTCAGTGGCGAATTCCGGCTCTGGTGAAGAGTGCGCCACCGCATCCGGAGCCAGTGGACGTTGCCCCGAGCCTCGCTGGCAAGGCCAGGGGAGCTGTCGAACCGACGGACTGAGTTCGGCACTCGATTATGGTACGCACTGCGCGACTGTTTCCCCGACCTGTACCGGTCGAACCGACGGACGGAGTTCCGCATTCGCTTATGGGGATTTCGGCATCTTTCGCTCCCCGGAAGCGCGGGCGCAAAAAAGCTGGCAAAACCTGGCAGTCCAGGGTTGAGCCGCGGCCGGCTGATGGGTCGCCGTAGTGGAGGTGGCTTAGTCCGGCTGGGCTTCGATAGCCTGCACCACCAGGTCGCCGACTTCGCTGGTGGAATAGCCCATTTGTCCTGCGGCCATGCTCTTGAGTTTGTGCGCGGTGACGAAAGCCACCGCCTGCTCGACGCGCTGGGCCGCTCTTTTTTCGCCGAGAAACTCCAGCATCATCTTCAGGGCGAGGATGGCGGCCAGGGGATTGATCTTGCCGGTGCCCGTGTATTTAGGCGCGGAGCCGCCCATCGGTTCGAACATACTGGTGCCGTTCGGGTTGATGTTGGCTCCAGCCGCCACGCCCAGCCCTCCCTGCAGGATCGCCGCCAGATCGGTGATAATGTCGCCGAACATGTTTTCCGTCACGATGGTGTCATACCACTCGGGATTCTTGACCATCCACATGCAGCAGGCGTCCACGTGGTTGTAGTCGGTCTGAATATCGGGAAACTCGCGGGCCAGCTCCTGGAAGACACGCCACCACAAATCATGGGCGTAAGTCAGGACGTTGGTTTTGAGCACGAGGGTGAGTTTTTTCTGGTCGTTGCGTTGGCGACAGAACTCGAAGGCGTAACGCAGACAGCGTTCGACACCGTGGCGGGTGTTGATGAGTTCCTGAGTGGCGACTTCCCAGGGCGTCCCTTTATGCAGAAAACCCCCGGCGCCACAATACAGGCCTTCCGTGTTCTCGCGGATGATGACGAAATCAATGTCTTCGGGGCCTTTGTTTTTGATCGGTGTCTCCACGCCGGGATAGAGCTTGACCGGGCGGAGATTGATATACTGCTGGAACTCGAAGCGGAGGCGCAACAGCAAGCCACGCTCCAGAACTCCCGGCGGCACATCGGGATGGCCGACCGCACCCAGGTAAATCGCCCGAAACTGTCCCAGCTCACGCAACACCGAGTCGGGCAGAACCTCGCCCGTTCGCAGATAACGTTCCCCGCCGAGATCGTATTCGACGGTCTCGTAAGTGAATCCTTCACGCCGGGCAACTGCACGCAGGACCTTCAGTCCCTCGCGCACGACCTCCGGTCCCGTGCCGTCGCCACCGATCACTGCGATCCGATAATGCCGCATCAGTCATTCTCCTGGATGCAGAGGCATGCACGGCCTTCGGGAAAAGGGTTGTGGAGGAGGGCGTCGTGTTCGCATCTCCCGCGCAGTGCCCCTGGCCAGACCATAGCACGTCGGGCGGACGCTCGACGTGCTGTCCGCTGGCTTTCCCCAGGCCGCTACAAAACCGAGCCAGCCACCTGGTTGATACGTTGACACCGCTGCCTTGGTGGCCGACAGTTTTCTCTGCTGGCATAGCATATTCATAGCATACAAAGCGACGCCTCCGGCAGAAGGAATGCCATCATGATACGAACGCCCACCGGTCACGCGGCCCACTGGTGCCCGACCGCCACGAGTATACTGGCGGCCCTTTTGGTGCTGTCGAGCGGTTGTGGAAGCCAGGTCAGCGTCCGCGACTCGGCCAGCGCCACCGCGACCAGTTCGGCTGCGGCAGCACCTGCTGCTTCCGCCACCGACCAGCCCGAACGCGACCGCCAACAACATCTCGATCTCGAAGCCACGCTGGCCTCGATCCCGGACGACACCACTCCTTTACGCCAACGTCTTCAGGAGGAGTGCGAGGTCCAATTCCTGTGGGACGACCGCGAGGAGGGCAAGGTTTACGTGGCCCAACTGGGGTTTCAGAAATCATTAGCTGACGCACACCTCGTTGCCCTGGCCGGCCTGGCTGGCCCACTGGACATTACGCTGACGAATACGGCTATCAGCGATGATGGGCTGGCCCTCCTAGCACGGATGCGCACGCACCAACGCCAGGGGCGGCCATTGCTGGCTGAGGTTTACGAACTTCACCTCAATCGCACCCGTGTCAGTGACCGCGGGCTGACACACCTGGCCGCCTTCCCGACGCTGCGCGTCCTCGACCTCAGCGATACCCGGATTACCGACGCCGGACTCGTTCACCTCGGGCACCTGACTCAGTTGCAGCGATTGTTTCTGGCACGTACCAAAGTCAACGGTTCGGGATTAGCGCAGTTGGCGACATTATCGGCCTTGCGGGAACTCGACCTGGAAGGCACACCGCTGGACGATGATGGTTTGCAGCAACTGCCAGCCTGGCCGAAACTCCGGAAGCTGGTGTTACGACGCACACGGGTCACCGATGCCGGCCTGGAACGGCTGCGAGTTCTCCCGGCCCTCGAGGAACTGGACTTGACCGACACGCGTATCACCGACGCCTGCGTCGCCACTATCAAGGAACTGAAACATCTCCGCCGGCTGCGCATCGCCGACAATAAGGGCCTGACCGAGTCCGGCGCAATCCAGCTGCGTATCGCTCTGCCCGACCACGTTCGCATCGAATAACCAGGAATGCGTTTCTTGCAGGCAGGCCTGCTCGAATCCCCGCCGGTGCTGACAACGCTTCCGGTGCCGTTCGCGGTTGGCGTCTGGTCGGCAAATAACGCCGCGGGCACCGCACGCACGAGGCGGTGGACTGACACCCGCCTGGGGCACTCGACCAGCCGCGGCGGCCCCGGCGGGCACCGCACGCACGTGCGAAGCGGTGGACTGACGCCCCCCGCGCCGGTCGGGAATCGCATGACAAGTGCGATGACGCCCACGTCCGCACACGCTTGTACCGCGCGCGAACAAGAGCGGGGGGCGTAAGCCCCCCGTGGCGATCGGTCAAGGCACTCGCAAGGGAACGCGACTTTTGCGATGCATGAACGCATGTGCACAGGAGCGGGGGCGTGAGCCCCCCGTGGTTGCGGCAAAGCGATTGCAACGGCGTGCGCCAACACGCTGGTCGGCAGTCTGCCGAACAATGGCGGAGGCGCCTGTGCAAGTACGTCTCCCGTCCCGAAGCCACTGCGGCTTCACGCCCGCTGCTTCTGGCGCTGAGTGTTCGTTTGTGCATCGCAAAAGTAGCAATTCCGCTGGCGGACGAACGCGCAAACAATAGCGGCCGGCGTAAGCCCCCCGTGGCGATCGGGCAACGCGCTTGCAAGGGAATGGGACTTTTGCGATGTACGAACGCATGTGCCCAAGAGCGGGGGCGTGAGCCCCCCGTGGTTGTGGCAAAGCGATTGCAACGGCGTGCGCCAACACGCTGGTCGGCAGTCTGCCGAACAATGGCGCTAACGCCTGTGCAAGTGCGTTTCCCCTCTCACGGCGGGCTCACGCCCGCCGCTCCTGTCCCGGCCGAACCAGGTTTGCCGCCGAGTCTGGTTTATGATTGGGACGGGCGACGGGAGGGTTCAGCGGGCGTATTCGACGGCGCGGACCTCGCGAATGACGGTCACCTTGATGTCGCCGGGATATTCCAGCTGTTGCTCGATAGCGCGAGCGATATCGCGACTGAGTTTGATGGCGTCCTGGTCGGTGGTCTTGTTGGCCTGGGCGATGACCCGCAGTTCGCGACCGGCCTGGATGGCATAGGCTTGTTCGACGCCGGGAAAGCTCATGGCGAGATTTTCCAGTTCCTGCATGCGTTTGATGTATTTTTCGAGGGTTTCGCGGCGTGCTCCTGGTCGGCTGGCGCTGATGGCATCGGCAGCGGCGACGAGCACGGTGTAGATGTGGCCGGATTTGAGGTCATCGTGATGGCAGAGGATGGCATGGAGGACTTCCTGACGCGTCTCGCCATAGCGGCGAGCGAGTTCGGCGCCAATTTGGGGATGGCCGCCTTCCATGTCGTGATCGGCCGCCTTGCCGATATCGTGAAGCAGACCGCACCGGCGGGCCAGCTGGCCATCCAGGCCGAGTTCCTCCGCCATCAACCCGCACAGGTGGGCCACCTCCAGGCTGTGTTGCAGGACGTTCTGGCTGTAAGAGGTACGGAACTTGAGCCGACCTAGGAGCTGGATGATTTTTTCGTGGACCTGGCCGATGTTGGCCTCCTGGACTGCGGCACGACCGGCTTCGAGGATGTGGCGTTCGACTTCGGCGCGGGTTTCCGCCACCACTTCTTCGATCCGGGCCGGGTGAATACGTCCGTCGGCGATAAGTTTTTTCAAAGCCAGGCGAGCGATTTCCCGGCGGACGGCATCAAAGGAACTAACTACCACCACGCCGGGGGTATCATCCACAATCACGTCCACGCCGGTGATGCGTTCGAAGGTGCGGATATTGCGACCCTCGCGGCCGATGATACGGCCTTTCATTTCGTCGTTGGGCAGGTCAATGGTGCTGACGGTGGTTTCGGCGGTGTGGCCAGCGGCGTAACGCTGGATAGCGGTCACCAGGATCTCGCGAGCCCGTTCTTCGGCCTGCGCCTGGAACCGTTCCTCAAAGCGTTGAATGCGCTGGCCGATCTCCGCCGACAATTCCTGTTCCAGCCGTGTCAGGAGCAAATTCACGGCTTCGTCGCGGCTGAGGCCGGCAATCTGCTGAAGTCGTTGCTGCTCTTCGGCCAGGAGATTTTCGAGTTGTTTTTCGCGGCGGGCCAGGGCTTCCTGCTGTTCGGCTAGCCTTTTCTGCGTCAACTCCAGGGAACGGTCTTTGCGATGGAGCAGCTGCTGGCGTCTGGCCAGCGCTTCTTCCTGCTGCTGCAAACGCTTTTCCCGTTCGCGCAATTCGTTCCGAGCTTCCTGAATCTCCCGTTCGAGCGCCTCGCGGCGACGCTGAGTTTCTTCGCGGGCCTGGAATTCCGCCTCACGTAGAATCCGTTCCGCTTGTTGTCGCGATTCCTGGAGAAGTTTCTGAGCGGTGGAGCCCGCGCGATCACGGCGGAGACGATCTACCAGGCGAGTGATCAGATAACCGAGCAGCAGGCCGGCCGCTAAGCCCAAAACAATTCCTATTACCCACTCCAAGGCATACCCTCCCGGCGAAGCCAGCGGCGAACGCTGACCGCCAAGGGGCATCAGCCGGTTGTCTGCTGTTGTGCCGGAGGCATACCGCCTCCATCGTCGTCCTTAACAGTTCGACTGAACCGGAAGAGGGAGAAGATAAGCCCAACCTGGTGGCGATCTCCGTTGTGCCTCGACGCCTGCAGCCCTACCCATCGCCAATGGCCGGAGCGTTTGCCTCGCCGACAACAGCTGACCGCGCGCAGCGCCACTCCGCCGCTGGCATGCGTGTCTGGCGAGGTGAAACCACCAACCACTGTCGCTGCACCAGCTAGCCCCAAACTGCGGCGCAGGCAGCCCGACTGGCATAGCGGCCAGGCCGATTCTTCCCCAACCGCTTTCTGCCTGGGCGTTGCTGACCGGGCGCTTCGGCTGGCTGCAAACGGACGTGCAGCGGATTTCCAGGTGGGGCTCCCGATCCTGCCAAGTTATCAGGGCAACCCACCCGGCCAAGACCACCGCCATCATTGCCATCCAGGCCAGGCTCACTCCATCCATCATGTGCTTCCGTCAGTCGGCTTGACAGCTAGCGACCCAGGGAGTTGCTAGCAGCTTTCGCACCGGGCTGATGCCCTTGTAGCCGGCGCTCTTTGGCTGACTTCGCATTCTACTGGTGCGCCAGCAAGATTCAGTTCCCTGCCTGCAAGCGCTCAGCAATCGCCTCCGGTACTCAGCCCGGAAGGCTCTGCCATCTGCCCGCAGGCACCGTTTGTCAGTATCCTAAACGGTTCGGCTGTGGAAATCAATCAGATTTTTGCCCCAGGCTTTTCGCTTTTTGCCAGTCAGCTTTCGGTGCAGCCCGGTTGGCCAAGCTCGTTTGCCTCGTTGCCGTATAACCCGACTTGTCTTTTTGGGCAGTTTCGTGCATGATGCGGCGTCTGCAAACGCTCAAGGTGCCATGAGTACCACCAATACCGCCGCTGCTCCGCTGACTGGTACCCAGCGCTGGACAGTCCTGCTCCTGGTGGCAGGACTGCTGGTCGGCAGTTTTGCTTACTACCGCCACCGCTATGGCGAGTGTAAACGCTTGCGAATTGTCGAACCGGGCAAGCTTTACCGCAGCGGCCAGCTCAACGCACGCGGGCTGGAAAAGGCCATCCGTCGCTTCGGCATTCGCACCGTCATCAATCTCCGCGAAGAAGCGCCGAATCCACGCCTGGCCGGGGAAGAAGAATCGCGGCTGTGCCAACGGCTCGGGGTGCGGTACGTGTACCTGTATTGCGAGGATTTGACCGACGAAGACCGCGAAAACGGTCTCTGGCCGGAATCGGCCCGGCTCTTTCTCGAACTGGTGTGCCGACCGGAAAACCAGCCGGTCCTGGTTCATTGCCAGGCTGGCCTGCACCGCACGGGCTTGCTCTGCGCTGTTTATCGCATTGCCGTTCAGCAATGGGAACCTTACTCGGCCTGGCAGGAGTTACGGGACAACGGCTATGGCGAGGATCGCTGTGCCGGGATCAGTCCCGGTTTCCGTGATTATTTGCTGCCCCTTCTACGCCACCGCCGCGGTGTCCACGAGTATCTGGCGCCCACGACGGCCCAACGAGCGGCTTGCCCGAAGTTGGTGCCGGTGCTTCTCGACCCAACCGCCGATCCGAACGGCCGCCATCCATGACTCTCCTGGATCGAACTTTGCTCGTCAACTTCTTCCGTGCCTGGATCATCGGCTTCGTTTCTTTGCTGAGCCTCTATTTAGTCATCGATTTCTTTAACAAATTCGACGAATTTCTCGAGGCGGCCAACGGCGATTCGCGCGAACTGTTAGCCGTGGTCAGCACTTACTATTCCTATCAGGTGATCTTGATTTTCGACCGGCTTAGCGGCGTGATCGTCCTGTTAGCCGCTATGTTCACCATTGCCTGGATGCAGCGCAACAATGAACTCATCTGTCTGCTTTCGGCTGGAATTCCGGTGCGAAGAATCCTGTGGCCCATCTTCCTGGGATCGGCACTGGTGCTCTTGTTGAGTATTCTGAATCGCGAATGTCTCATGCCCATGCTGGCCGATAAGCTCATGCGTCCTGCCACCGATCCTCGCGGCGAAATGCCCTGCCGTGCTTATGGCGCCTTCGAGCCGAATGGTATCTTGATTTCCGGCCAGGAAGCCCTCCGCCGTCATCAACTGGTTTATAACCTGACGGTGACTATACCCGAGCGGGTTTCCGGAGCCCTCCAACATATCCGCGCTCGTGAAGCCCGCTATATTCCCCCGTCTAACGATTATTATAGTGGCGGATGGTTACTCACCGACACCATTCCCCGCACCTTGCCGGACAACTGGCATTGCCCCGTTCTGGAAGTGATCGATCCGGGCAAGCTCTTTCTGCGCACGAAGCGTGTAGATTTCGATCTGATCACCAGGCCGCCGGGCTGGTTCCAATACGCCTCTACCTGGACGATTTTCCAGGAACTGCAGCGCCCCGAAACTATAGGTTTGTCCATGCTGGCTGTGCAGTTCCATCTTCGCCTCACCATGCCTTTGCTGACCATGATCATGGTGGTCATCGGCATCTCCTTATTGCTCCGCGACTATAACCGGAACCTTTTCCTGAACACCGGCTTATGCCTGGTGGTTGGCTTTGTGCTTTTCGCAACTCACTATGTTTGCCGACATTTAGGCGAACGGGACTATTTAGGTGCCGCGGAGGCGGCATGGCTCCCCGTATTTATTTTTGGTCCCCTGGCTATCGGGCTTTTTGACGCCATCAAGACCTAGATTGCTGACAACCAGCATCCGCCTGTCGAGGATTCAAATCACTTAGATCCTGCTAGCCAACCACAACCAGTACTAACGAAACAACAGCCGGAGCCAGCCCTGCCTCGGCCGCTCTGGGAATCAAGTCTTGATTTCCCGGGCCAGAATGGGAAAGCGGCTCGGCAGCCAGTGCCCTGATCGCCAGCGGCCCCACACAGCTGCGAGCTTTTCTCGGCCTATCTGCGATCCGGCATTTCAACAGGCCGGAAACGGTCGAGGGTTACTGTCTGGGACTTAGCTTTTCGACAAGGCGTTTGAAATCTTCACGCGGACGCACAAATTCCAGGTCAGGGTCTTGATGCAGATATTCTCGTCGGACCGGGTTTTGGAAGTAACCTAGATCGGCGGCTTGCTCAAGAAACTCTACCGCTCGAGCCGCGTGGAGTTCGGTCTGCTTTTGCAATTCTGGCGTTGGGGCTTTCGAACTCTTGGTGAGTGTTTCCGCAATGACGGCGTGAATGCACGCCAAGTTATAGAGCACGCTGCCCGTTTTCGGTGCGGAGGATGACAGTTTGTCGGCCTCGGCGTCGGCCCGCTCTATGTTGCCTAAGCGCGCCAAACAGATCGCACGATAGGCACGCACCGACGGCAAGCGCTCGCCGTCCAGACTCCAGGCCTCGTCCCAGTCCTGCAACGCTTCGCTATAGCGTCCCAGGGCCATATAAGCATGAGCGCGGTCGGCATAAATGTCGCGCAGCGATAATATAGCCTCTAAGTTTTCAGGAGCGCGCTTTCGCAATGCCTCAACCAGTTCTAGGCTGCGAGTATAGAGGGGTAATGCCTCCTTGATCTGGCCGGCATCCCGGTAAAGCACCGCCCGGTCATGCAATGCCGAAGCGAGACGTAACTGGCACTCTTGATTTTCCGGCTGCCGATGCAGGAGTTGCTCCAGGATGGCGATCGCCTGCTGATGGCGGCGATCGGCAGATTCTACCTCATCGCGCAGCTCCGCTATATAAGCAAGGCCCTGGTGAGCTCGCGCCAGGTGCAGTGCATAAGCGAACTCTTCGGAGCGCAGTTCGGCCAATTTTTCCAGCATGCGGACCGCGTGATCATAAGCGGCTACCGCTTTGTCAAGCTGCCGACTTTGCCGATAAAGCTGCCCGAGCCGTTCGTGGCACCGCGCCAGCTCGAATCGCCAGGCTTCCTGTTGGTTTTCCTCTCGGGCCAGCTGTTCGGCAATGTTGAGTGCCTGCAAGTAGGCGGCCTCAGCTTCCGCATATTTCTTCTGCTCTCGATAAAGGCGTCCGGTGCTCACGTGGATTCGATACAGTAAGGTTCTATATTCCAGGCGATTGCGCATTTCCTGGGGTGCCTGGTTCAGGAGTGACAAGGCCTGCTGATAGGCGGTTTCGGCTTCCTGAAAGGATTCGCAATCCTGGTGCAGCAAGGCCAAACTCAGATAAGCGCTGCCCAGACTAAGCATCGAGACGCTCTTTTTCTCCTCCAGAAATCGGACGGTTTCCGATATGGTTTGCCGCAGATTAAGCATCAGGGGCCGGCGAACACGTCGCGGATAGTTATACGGATTTTCGTCCCCCGTAAGTCGGTACACAAGCTGGAACAGCAGATCGCTAATCCGCTCGGTGTCCACGGGCGAGGCCTTTTGCAGGGCCTGATATTCGGCGGCCAGGGTTTCCAGTTTCAGGGCCAGTGCTGCAGCTTCTTCCTTAGCCGATTTCTCCGCTTCCCAAGCCGATTGCAATTGTTTGTGCAGTTTTTCGATTTCCAATCTGGCCGACTGATAGTGTTCGTGGGAGCGGCGCGCGTTCTCCTGAGCCTGCTGCAATTCCTGCTGCAGCTTGTTGACTAGCTCCTGGTTCCGGTCGGCATCCTGCGAGGCCGTAGAGGCCGCGGGCTTAGTTTCCGGTTTATCGCCAGTTCCCGCCGGCGCCGGAGGAAGAATCGGCTCCGAAGCACTAATAGGCCGGGTGGAATGAACTGGTGATGTGGGCGCCTCAGGTAAGGTCGGCCTATCGCGCTCTAAGTCTGCGCCCGACGAGACGGCGGAAGAACCAGTCGGCTCCGCGGGAACAGTAGCCTGGGCATGCGAATCATCGTTCCATCCCATTGCAACCCAGCTCAGCGCACGCTCACTGAGCAGAGCTAATAACTTAGCAGGTTCTATATTCAGCCACCACGATAGTCCGACGAACAATGCTGCCAGAAGAGCGGTAACGGTCGCGCCACTAGCCAGCACCGCCAGGAGATAGGAATAAGCCCTGGTCGGTTTACCGGTCGGATGAATGGCTTGATGTACGGAGAATGGTGTGGCAGGTTGCGGCGACGAGGAGGGAGGTGAATCCCCGGATTTTACGGATTCCTGCGTGCCGGTAGCCGCGACTAACTCTATTGAACCGGTGGCGGTGCGCGAGGGGCTGGACGATTTTTCCAGCTCACTGAGATATTCGCGGAGTGTATTAGCAAAATCGAGTACAGTGGCGGGGCGAACCTCTATAGGGGTAGCTAGACAGGTGGCTAAGTAATCCGCCAATCGGTGTAAAGCCGGGAAACGGAGCTGCGCCAACCGGGCCTTGCGTGCTTCTTCATGTAGCAGCGTTTCGGGAGTCAGTAAAAGCAGGTCGGCGAGTATAGCGGCCAGGCTGTAAATATCGCTTTGCGGGTCGAGCCGAACTGCCCCATTGCGACTTTCGGGACTGAGGAAACGCCAGGATTGAGCCAGGCTGGTACGGCCGGCAAGATCGTGAAAACTACCCGGCTCTAAGAGGACCGGTCGGCCATCCTCACTGGTAAGCAAAATCCGCCCCGGCACGATAGACCCATGGATAGCGCCGGCCTGGTGTAAAGTGGACAAAGATTCACTTATATCGGCAATTAGCCGAACCACCTGGCGGAGATAAGCAAGCGGATCGGGGGCGGCATTCGATTCGGCAAAAGCCAAGGGGCCTGTTTGCGGTGGCAAGAGATAACGACCCAGTCGCCGTTCGTAAGTGTGCAGGATACATAAAGGTCGCTCGCGTCGGCTCTCCTCTTGCCAGGCCAGGCGAATTGCCTGATACCAATCTTCTAAACTTGGCCAGGCCGGCCGCTCGCCCAGGCGGAGTTGTTCCATGACGCTAGCCAGAGATACCCCCGGCACGAATTCGGTGGCAATATAGGTCACCTTGTCAGACAGCCCATGCTCATAGACCTTGACGAGTTGGGGATGATGGATGCGAGTGAGGGCCAGGAGGGTGATCAGTTCGCGTTCGGCCAGCGGCGGGCGATTTTCAACCGGTAACAGACACTGTAAGCGCACGGGGCGACGTAACGAGACCTGCCAGGCGCGATAGCCGACTGCTTGTGGGCCAGAGGTGACTTCGCTCAGCAATTCAAAGCCGGCCGAGTGTTGTGAGGGGAAAATGGTGGCGGCCGGCCCGTCCGTGTCGCCGGGGGATGTCGGCGGCGTCCACTGGCGGACATATTCGGCGGTAACCGGATCCCGGGCCAATTGTTCCAGGCTTTGCCGAGCGGATTCCATCCAGTCGGCAGGTTGCAGTATTCGTCCGCTCACTGGGCAAACGAATGCACCAACCGGCAGATCCCCGCTGGCCGAACTGTCACTTTGCCGGCTAATGGGCCAGGGTTGCAGGAAGAAGGTCTCGTGGGTTTCCGTTTGGAAGGTGATCCAGGGGTGGAGGCACAGAGCTGGCCAGGCATCTTCAGCCGCCGCGGTTGTTTCGTTGCGTGCCAGGCTGCCAGGCCAGGTTCGTGGCAATTCGAGATAAACGCTACCGGCTTGCAGGTCGCCGATTTCGGCACGGCACCGCCAGGAGGGAAGGAGACGTGGCGTGGCTCCCGACAACTCCAGGCGACAAAGGCGATAACTGCCATCCGGCTGTCGTTCTAGCTGCGTGACAAAGACCAGGCGATGCTCGCGGAAGAATTGTCCCGCTTGCGTCAGCCGCCACCAGACCTGGGTCAAGCAAGCGGTGCGGCGGTTCCATTCGTCGGAACGGACGGGATGAGCATTTTCCAATTCGGTGAGACTGCTCTGCGCCACGAGAAAAGATTCCAGCCAGTCAGCCAGGCAGCGTGGCGTGGGAGAAGCCGACGACAAGCCGAGCAGTGGCCGCAACGGGGCGATCGCGTCGGCGTCGAAGACCGGGCTTTCAGCATAGAGCCAATCGCGCAATCGTAATGCTACCGCATCGCCGACATTGCATAGTGTCGGTAACAACAAACGCAGCCAGCGCCAGACGCGGATGGCATGGGGATGGTGATCGTTCAGACGCGTCTTATCGGCCATCCATTCAAGTAAGGAGGGCACGCCTGGCGCCGCCGTGGGCGAGAGTTGCGTCCGACACCGCTGCCAGTCGGCCAGGACAACATAGCTCAACAACCAGGCAGTGACTTCCCACAATTGGCGGGCATAGAAAAATCGCTCGGCGGCGGTTTTGGCGCAGGTGCTTCCCTCGAGTAATTGCACCAGAGGCAACGGTAAATGACCCCACTGCCCACCAGCCTGCCTTCCGCTGGCCATATTTGTTCTCCGTCTTCCTTGCCGGAAAAGGACTCTGTCCAGGCTCGCCGATTGTAACTGTTTTCCCAGTCGTGTCAAACGCAATCGCACCACATCTGAAAGAAAGTGCTCCGTGTGCTACGGTTTGCAAGAGTTTGCCTTGCCGTGCCCGACGCGATCGTCCCGCATGAACGATATGCTGCCGGTTCATATCGGCGGACGGTTTCCCTTGCCCTGTCCGATGCAGTCGTCCTGCCCGGGCGGACTTCGCGTGGCCTTACCCTCGCCGGCCTCACCTGCCGCCACCCCAGCGGTTCCCCCGTCCACCGATGGCTAAAGCGACGGTGTGGGGCAGCA
>ERZ511473.709-NODE-709-length-43892-cov-4.750200_pt1 | contig 43892 bp, 35 predicted proteins | sample MGYA00374947_ERZ511473 | MGnify/ENA primary metagenome ERZ511473 (study PRJEB26303, sample SAMN06343854) | sediment metagenome | isolation source: hot spring sediment | place: Canada: British Columbia | collected 2012-09-26 ... | reverse complement strand
TTTTTAATGATACGGCGACCACCGAGATCTACACTCTTTCCCTACACGACGCTCTTCCGGTCTTCGTCGAGACGATCAGGCGTCTCCAGGCGAGCGGTCGGTCCCCAAACGTCCTGGTCATCGGCGACGGACCCGCCCGTCCGTGGTTCGAGCAGCGGTTGCCGGGCGCGGTCTTCACGGGCCTGCTCTCGGGCGAGGCGCTGGCGACGGCGCTGGCCAGCGGCGACATCCTGCTGAACCCCAGCAGCACGGAAACCTTCGGTAACGTCAATCTGGAGGCGATGGCGTCGGGTTTAGCCATCGTCTGCGCCGATGCGGCGAACACACGAGCGCTCCTGCGGCACCGTGTTAGCGCCATGTTTTGCCCGCCATCCGATCCCGCGACCTTCAGCGAAGCCATAAGCTTGCTCACGGCCGACCCAGCATTGCGGGATAGGCTGAGGGGGGAGGCTCGCAAGCTCAGTGAAGTCTATAACTGGTCGGAAATTTTGGACAGGGCGATCGGGGTTTACGGCGAGGCGCTGTCGGTTCAATGCGACCGGCGCGGCTTTGCGCCGAATACGACCCTCGTTCCAATCCAAAGCAAGCAACTCGTAATGTCTGGTTTCTGGAGGTAGATCAAAGTCCGTTCTTGGCGCGCGACGGGCATCTGCGCCTCGCAATGCCTAGAGACCTGGGAAAGCGCGCGCCCCGCTGCTGGTCGCATACGGTGGCAAGGCCTCCGCCTCTAGAAGGTAGGCCAAGCCGCAATGGCTCGGCAGCCGCATGGCGGCCCGGAAGGGTGTCCCGCAACTCAACGATTACAAAGGGCTAGCCTGTCTTACCCCCGCCAGGTGGGCCTCTGTTTCCTTAGCGAATTAGCAGCGACGTCTAACCTCTTTCGCCTTTCTTCGGCGGCCTAGGATGGGCGTTTACGCGGTACAATGGGCGTTCCAGACCCCAATCCTGAGCCCAGGCGCCAAATTCGTTTTGGTGGCCTTGGCCGAACACGCCCGCGACGAGGCGCCGACAGCTGGGCTTGCTTCCCGTCGATCAAACGGCTCGCGAAGCGCACGGCGCAGGGCGAGCGGACCATTGAGCGCCATCTAGGATGGCTGATAACCGAGGGCTGGATCAGCCGCGAATCCCGGCGACGCAAGCGCCACGGCGAGAGCTCCTATTTCTACACGCTGCATCGCGCCAAACTCGGCGTCGATGCTGTTTGGGGACGCGACCTAGATGAGGGTCTCCAACTGGTCCGCATCAAAGGCACCCCTTTCCCCGACCATAGCCAATTGTGCCGTGGGGCCGGCCAGCGCCATCAGCACACATTGACCTCGTGCCGGAAAGCGGACGTCCAATCTGTAGCCACTACCGACTACAAGTCGGCCTTTAAAGCCTCGGGTCGATCGGTTCACTCTCCAGAGCTAGGACCGCGAAGACACACTCATGAACCCGACGCAGCGGCTCGCGGGCGACGAAGCGCTTGAGGCCTTCGTGGCCGAGGGCGAACTCGCGCAAGGCCAAGTTGCGCTTGCCGGCCAGGCCGCGCTCGCGCAGGCGTTCGAGATGCTCGGGCGCGTCGTATTCTGGCCCGTAGATGATCCGCAGATATTCGCGGCCGCGCACCTTGAGGGCCGGCTGGATCAGGCCTTTCTTGCCGCGCACCACGAAGTCGCGCGGCTTGACCACCATGCCCTCACCGCCGGCGGTCGTGAGGGTTTCCCACCATAGGGCCGCATCGGCGCAGGCGGCTTCGTCGGCGAGATTCACCTCGCGCCAGCGGGTCGGCGCGATCACGGCGTCGCCCGTCGCGCCCAGCCGGTCGGCCAGGCCCATGTGCCCGACGTGATCGCGGTCGAACCAGACCTGGCCCTCGCTAGCCAGCAGGTGGAACGGCGCGACCTTCAGGTCATCGACGCCTGACACCGGCCAGACATAGGGCTCCCAGGCGTGGGCGTAGAGGTCGGCCCGCGCGCCGCGATCCTGGAAGCGGGCCAGCAGGTCGCCGACCGGCGCGCCATGGGCCGCCGCGCGCGCCAGGGCGTCCGACGCGGCCGCCAGACCTGCCTTGGCCGAGGCAGCGACCGGCGCGTACTGGGCGTCGATCAGCGCGCCGGCCTTGGCCGACCACGGCATGATCTCGGCGTCCAGCAACAGCCAGTCGGTGGACAGCTCGTCCCACAGGCCCGCCGAATCGACGGCTCCACGTAGCCGGGCCAGCAGCCCTTCGGTCATGGCGGCGTCGTTGAAGAACGCGCGGCCCGTGCGGGTCCAGATCGCACCGGTCTCGCCTGCTGAGGCGTCGAACCGGGCCTGGGCGGCGGCATGGTCGCGGCACAGGGCGATCACCGCCCGCGAGCCCATGTGTTTCTCCTCACAGACCACGCTGGCGACGCCGCGCTCCCGATAGTGAGCGAACGCCTCTTCGGGCCGCTCCAACCACCCGGCTTGGGTGCTGGTCTCGCTGGGCGACATGGTCGGCGGCAGATACGCTAGCCACTGGGGCGCTAGGGCAAAGCGGCTCATGACCTCGATCGCGGCCGAAGCGTTCTCCTCGGCCACCACGACGCGACCACGGAATTCGGTGTCGATCCAGCGACGGCCGCTAACATCCTCCATGTCGAGCAGGTCGTCGGCCAGGGCCTGGTTGGAGCGACCGCCATCGGCCGGCGCCAGCGGGCGCACGGGTTCGCACCACACTTGGCGGGCGGGAACCTCGACCAGGGTCTTTTCGGGCCAGCGCAGGGCCGTCAGCTTGCCGCCAAACACGCAGCCGGTGTCGATACACAGTGTGTTGTTGACCCACTGGGCCTCGGGCATGGGCGTGTGACCGTAGATGACCGCCGTCTCGCCGCGATAGGACGCGGCCCAGTCGGCGCGCACGGGCAGGCCGAACTCGTCGATCTCGCCGGTCGTCTCGCCATAGAGGGCGAACTCGCGCACCGCGCCCGAGCCCCGGCCGATCATCTCGGCCTTGAGCCCGGCGTGGGCGACGGCAAGACGGCCGCCGTCCAGCCAGAGGTGGCTGCGCAGATCGTCGAGAAAGGCCGGCAGGGCCGCCTTGAAGCCGCGATCAACGCCGTCCAACTGGTCTATGGTCTGCTGCAGGCCATGGGCGATCGTGACCTTTCGGCCCTCCAGCCAGCGACCCAGCTTGCGCTCGTGGTTGCCCTGCACGCAGTAGCCCGTGCCGGCCGCCACCATGCTCATGGCGATCCGCAGGGCGTCGGGCGAGTTGGGACCGCGATCGACCAGGTCGCCGAGGAAGATCGCCTTGCGGCCCTCCGGCGGCGTGACCGTCACCGAGCGCTCGCCGAGGATCTCGCCCCAGGCCACTTCATAGCCGAGCGCGATCAGCAGCTCTTCCAGCTCGGCCGCGCAGCCATGCACGTCGCCGATGATGTCGAACGGCCCGTGGTCGTCGCGCTTGTCGGTCCACAGCGGCTTGCGCTCGACGGTGACGGCGGCGATCTGCGCCTCGCTGGTCAGCTTCCACACATGGCGGAAACCCTCGCGCTGCAGGCCGCCCTGGCCCTTGCGGATCTCGGAGACCATCCGCTGGACCACGTTGGCCCCGAACGGCCGGTCGGGCCGCGCGCGGTTGCGCTCGACGCAGACGTCGATACCCGGATCGACGACCACGGCGATCGGCAGGGCGTGCCAGCGGCGAGCCAGTTCCACCCAGGCCTTGCGGTCGGGCATTCGGACATTCGTGGCGTCGATCACCGTCAGCTTGCGGTGCTTCAACCGCTTCTCGGCTATGGCTTTGACCAGATCGAAGGCGTCGGCGCTGACCGATTGGTTGGTCTCGTCGTCGGAAACCAGCGCGCGGCAGTGGTCCGACGAGATCACCTCGGTCGACGCGAAGTGCTTGGCCGCGAAGGTCGACTTGCCGGACCCGGATGCGCCGATCAGCACGACCAACGCGAAGTCAGGAATTTCGAGGGTAGTCATGCTTGGTCTCGGGTAAAGATCGCCATCTGGGTCGGCGCGCCGAGCGCCTCGTCCGTCTTGCCGATGCCGTCGAACACGGCGGTGTAGCCCCAGGCGGATTCGATCGCCGCCGCCCAGGCGCGGAACTGATCGCGCGTCCACTCGAAGCGGTGATCGGGGTGACGGAAAGCGCCCGTCGCGAGATTGGGAAACAGCGCGTTGTATTCGGCGTTCGGTGTGGTCACGATCACCGTGGCCGGACGCGCGGCGCCGAACACCACCTTTTCCAAGGCCGGCAGGCGATCCAGGTCCAGGTGTTCGATCACCTCCACCAGAGCGGCGGCGTCAACGTCTTCCCAGCGCCGGTCGCGATAGGTGACCGAGCCGTGCAGCAAGGTGACGCGACCTTCGGGCGGCCCGCCGACCATGTGCAGCTTCAGTCGTTTGGCCGCCCATTCCAGATCGCGGGCGGCGGCGTCGACGCCCACCAGTCGTTCGACCCAGCGCTCCTTCAGCAGCCGGGCCAGCAGCTTGCCCTCGCCGCAGCCCAGGTCGGCGATAACCTTGGCGCCGCTGGCGCGCAGGGCGTCGACCACGGCGACCATCCGCTCGTCATTCAGGCGCAGCGGCGCCTCCAGCGCATCTTCGGGCGCGGGCTTGCGGGCGGCGGGCTCGACAGCCTCGTCACGAGTCTCCGGCGCCAGGCGCTCCAGCGCGTCGCGCGCCAGGGCCCGACGATGAATCAGATAGCGCTCGACGATCAGGTCGCGCGAGGGGTGGCTCTCCAGCCAGCCTTCGCCACGCTTCATCAGCTTCGTGATTTCGTCCTCGCCAACCCAGTAGTGCTTGTCGTCGTCGAGCACCGGGATCAGCACATAGAGGTGGTTGAGCAGGTCGCGCAGCCGTGCGGTTCCGGCCAGTCGGAGCGTGACATAACGAGAAGTGTCGGAGTCGATACCGGGGACGGGATCGATATCGACAGTCCAGCCCAACGGCTCGAACAGCGTCCGGACGAGCACGGCGCCGCCGCCGCGAGCCGGCAATGGCGTGACGACGACTTCCAGAGGAATCGCTTGCTCGGCCAGTTCCGGCCGCTCGCGCGAGGTCCCGGCCATGGCGGTGCGCAAAGCCCGGGCCATGGCGACTGACAGGAAGGACGACGCCGCATAGGGGCGATCGTTGACGTACTGGTCGAGCAGGCCGTCGGCGCGGCCCTTGCCGCGCACCAGCGCCACAGGATCGATATCCAGCACCAGCGCCGCCTCGCAGCGCGCCTCGGACACTTCCGGATAGAAGACGTGCGCCTTGCCGAACGGCAGCTCGGTCTCATGGGCGCGGCCGGGGTGCTTGTGCAGCAGGAAGCCGAGGTCGGTCGCCGGCTGGTGGGTAGTCGCGATGGACAGGTACATGGGAAGCTTTCGCGAAGAGTACGCGGGGGCGGGCCGTCAGGCGTCGCCGGAGAGATCGTCTGCCGGGCCAAGTTCGTCGAACTCGCCCGGCCGACGACCGGTCAGTTTGTAGATTACCAGCCAGGCCTCGACGGCGGCGGCGACCGGACCGGGCACCGGCAATCCCGCGAACCAGCGAGACACCGATGACCGGTCCACACCCAGGGCCTCGGAGAGCCGGGACATCCAGCCCCGTTCTCCGAAGAGGGTGATCGCCGCCTGCCGAAGGACCTCCGGGGTCATCCTATCGGGCCTCGCTCATGAGCCGTTCGTGCTCACGCATAAAGCCCAGGACCGCCTCGGAGAAGCCGTCGATGTGCGTCCAACGGCCCTCGTAGCCGACACCGTTCCTGGCGCTGGCGACATTGACCATGTAGGCCTTGGCCGCCTTCGGGTCCGGGACCTTATCGGCCGACTGCTCGTCGGTGATGACGATCAGCCGGTCGTGCGGGACGCCGTTGATCCGCTTGATCGCCGCGCCCAGGAGCGTGCCCCCATGCGCCTGCGAGCGGATCACCGCATCGACCCCGGCCATGCCCCGACGGGGCGGAACCTCCACCACCTCCTGGGAGAAGGTGAAAACCCGCACTTCGCCGGGGATGATCGAGGCCAGGGTAGCGGCCGCGTCCATCCGGGTCAGGTCCGACTTGGCCGACAGCTTCCAGTCCATCGAACCGGAGACGTCGACCAGGACGAGGGTGCGCCCCTCGAACATCGGGCCTTCCAGCACCGTCTCGGCCAGGGCCTGGTCGAGCCAGGGCTCGAACCGGGGCGCCGCCCGAGCCGCCGCCACGTAGCGGAAGGGCAGAACCCGTTCCGCGCCGCGCCGCGCCAGGATGGCGTCCTTGACCAGGGCTTCATCGACGCCGGCCTGGTCCATGTTCCGCAGGTTCCGGAGCAGGGCCAGGTAGCCGAGCTTGCGCTCGGCCAGCAGGCGCTCGAAGCTGGCCTTCTTGTCGGCCCCGCCCGAGAGGGCGACCTCCCAGGTGTCCGGCGACGGCAAGGACCGCTCGGCCACCTGCTTCCACAGGGCGGCCTGAGCCTCGTCCTTGGGCTTGGCGTGAACCAGGAACAGGACGTCGCGCAGTTTCACCGGCCCGTCGCGGTCGTACTTGGCCAGCTGGTAGGCGTCGAACTTGCCGAAGGCGGTGGCGAGACCCTTCTTCATCTGCTTGCTGAGCGGCTTGCGGCCGTGGCGCCAGTAGAGGCTCAGGAACTCGCTCAGCTCGTCGGCCCGCTGGATGACCCGCGCGATGGTCTCCGAGACCAGCGACGTGCCCGCGCCGGTGCGCGCCAGGGCGCACAGCAGCATCAGCGGCGCGTGACGCAGGTTGAAGCGCTCGCGGGCCTCGATCGCCAAGTCGGCGACGACGCTCGGCGCGACCTCGGCGGCCAGGGCGGCGATGCGGTCGGCGATCGCCAGGCCGTCCTCGTAGAACTCGTCCTCCCACAGGAGGCACGAGAGCACGGACCGGCGCAGCGACTGCTCCGCGTTGAGCTTGATGGCCGGGGCGCCCTCGAAGGTGACGTCGGGGCGCTTGGCGAAGATGTTGAAGCGCATGGCGCGCCTCCTTCCTGACGTCGTGTTGCGGGGCCGATCGGAGCGGGACGAGACGTCCAGATCCCCGATCGCCAAGCGGCGTCGGGGCTTAGGGTTTCAAACCCTCTGGACGGTATGGCTTCATCATCGAAGTCAGGGTCTCGTCATCGCCAAATCGGATCTTCGTCCAGCGGGCGCCATCAGCGCCACCTGTCGAAGACCGGAGCTCTCTAGTCCAGCTTGTTGCGCAATGCAACAAGCTGGATAGAAAAAGTTGTCGGCGGGGAATGAGCGGATCGGGAGGGCGCTTCCGCCGGACGTGTCAGCGTCCAGACCCAGTTGAGCTTGCGCTCCGGCCGCCCTTTGCTGTGGAGACGAAGGACCCGATACCTGTCGCCGCCGCCGACGACCCGCCAGGGAAAAGGCGCATCTCGAACTGTCTCCTCGCGGAGACACCGGCGCTTGGCTTTCGCCCGCATACCGTCACCCGAAGAACCCGAAATGCTGCGCCACTGGCGGACTTTGGAAACCCGATGGGGAAAATCGGAAGCGGACGGTGCTCTACCAGACTGAGCTACACGCGACTTGCGCCGCGCGGAGGGATTCGAACCCCCGACCACCTCGTTAGGAGCGATGAAACCGCTTCCTGCACCACCATCGGTCCCGACGCCGAAACGCCGGGAGGGGTCGTATAACCACGGTCGTTGCACTGTGCAACAATGAATTTGGGAAAGAGCGACGGCGGGGAATGTTCGGAAGCGGACATGCTCAAAGCTCTATCCACCTGAGCTACAGCGAACTCTCGTCCGCTGGCGGGATTCGAACCCGCGACCGTTGAGTCCGAAGAAACCGCTTCCTGCGCCACCGCCGTCGAACTCCAATACGTCGGCTCGTTGCAGAATGCAACAATTCGAGGGTGTCCGTTTGCGCCGGGAACGGAAATTGATGCGTCTCCAGATTCCGGACCTTCAGCGGCACGGGCCAATGGCGAGGTTCGACCCAAGCGCAAATAGATCGCTCGCCCTCACGCCGACGGGGGCCAGCCTCTTGAATTTGACCTTAAGATGCCATAGTGAGCGTCACAGCCAAGCCCGGCGTGTTTTTGAAACTGGAAAGGAGAACATCATGCGAGCGACTTCAGCCCGTCAAGAAAATCTCCTCATAATCCAGACTCTTCAGGAACAGATTGCATGGGCAATTCGCTGTCGGGCGATGTCACTCGCCTGATCCCGTTCGGCAGGGTGAAAACACCTCGCCGTTTCATCAAAAATCCGCTGTCCAGCCAGGCGACGTCGGCTTCCCTTTCTCGGGAGGCACGTCATGCGCGCTGATATGTTCAAAGTCATCGTCGAGCGACCGCGGTGGGGCGCTGGGCATGCGCCATCACCGAAACTGAAAAGGACCCCCGATCCGCATATCCAATACATTGGCCTGAAACGTCACGCGCACATCGCCGCGCCCTATTCAAAATCGCTCAACGAAAACCTCGCACCGCTCGTGCGGTTCTTGCGGAGCCGGAGAGGGCGGCCGTGGGACAGCGTGTTCAGCGAAATCTGCGCCAACCTTGACACCGGCAGCACGATCAAGATGCATGTGCGCGAGCACATCGAGGACTATGTCCTGACGCGCATCTCGGTGGGGCGGCGCGGCGAGTGGATGCACGAGGGGGAGGTGCTCGGGCACGAGGACCGATGGCGTCGCCGACGGGCGTTCTTCGTCGACCCGCGTGATGGGATCCTCAAGGACATCAAGGGCCTCGCCCAATGCCTGCCCGCAGCCAATTGCGGCGGGAAAGGCGGTGCGCTGTGAGCCTGTCTCCTAAAATCACGCTGGTCTCGGCGGACCCCTCCCGCCTGGATCCGGCCGCCATCGACCAACTCGAGGCGTCGGCCCGCTATGAGGGGATCGAGCGCGTCGTCGGCCTGCCCGATCTGCATGTCGGCGCGGGGATCGCGGTGGGCGCCGCATTCTGGTCGCCGGATCGGATCTGGCCACATCTCGTGGGCGGCGACATCGGTTGCGGCATGGGCCTGTGGGAACTGAGCAGTCCCCTGCGCAAGTTCAGACTGGGGTCCGTGGAGCGCAAGCTCCACGGCCTCGACGAGCCCTGGTCGGGCGACATCCTGGCCGCCGTCGCGGGTTTCGATCTGCCACCGAATTTGGCCGGCCCGGCGCTGGGCACGATCGGCGGCGGCAACCACTTCGTGGAATTCCAGCGGATCGAAGAGGTCATCGACGGCGAACGTTTCGAAACACTGGGTCTGCGGGCGGATCGTGTGTGGATGATGGTGCACAGCGGATCGCGGGGATTGGGACAGGCTGTTCTTCAGGCGCACAAGACAGAGCCCGTCAACGCCGGGATGCTCGCGGCCAGCCCTGCGGGGCAAGCCTATCTTGCCGAGCATGATCAGGCTCAGGCCTGGGCCGTGCTGAACCGGCGGATCATCGCGCAACGCTTCTGCGACGCCGTCGGCGCCGAGGGACGGCCTGTGCTCGACATCTGCCACAACTGCGTGACGCCCCACCTTGGCGGATGGTTGCACCGCAAGGGCGCAGCCCCGGCCGATCGCGGGCTGGTCGCCATCCCGGGATCACGCGGCGATTTCAGCTACCTGGTCGACCCCATCGCCGACGGAGGCGACCGGGCTCTTAGCTCGCTCGCCCATGGCGCCGGTCGCAAGTGGAGCCGCTCGGACGCGCACGCAAGGCTGTCCGCGCGTTTCCGCATCGCCGATCTTCAACGGACGGCGCTCGGCAGTCATGTCGTCTGCGAGGATCGCCGGTTGATCTATGAGGAAGCGCCCCAGGCCTACAAGGATATCCAGCGGGTCGTGGCGGACCTTGAGCACGCTGGCCTGGTGCGCGTCATCGCGCGACTGCGTCCCCTGCTCAGCTACAAGACAAGGGCGGCGTCATGAGCGAGGTCGTCTTGCACCTGACGTCCGGGCAGGGACCGCGGGAATGTCGGTGGGTCATCGCTCAATTGGCGGCCGCCTACGCCCGCGAAGCCGAGGCCCATGGCGTCGCCTGCAAGGTCCTGGAAGGCTTTGAGGATTACCCCTCGTCGCTGCTGATGCGTGTCAGCGGCGACCAGGCGCCGGCGTTCGTCGCCGGGCGGATCGGCACGGTCCTGTGGATCGGCGATAGTCCGTTTCGGCCTGGCCACAATCGCAGAAACTGGTTCGTGGGCGTCGCCATTGCGCCGGAGCCTGACCTTGTCCCTGATTTGAAGGCTGATGACATCGACTACCAGACCCTGCGCGCCAGCGGTCCGGGCGGCCAGCATGTCAACAAGACCGATAGCGCCGTGCGCGCCACGCACCGCCCCACCGGTCTGGTCGCCACCGCGCAAGAGCAGCGCTCGCAGCACGCCAACCGCAAGTTGGCGCGGTTGAAGCTCGCCATGATGATCGAAGAACAACGGGGCGCGTCACGCGACCAGGCCCGCCGATCGCAATGGAGCCTCAACCAGCAACTTGAGCGCGGCAATCCTGTCAGAACCTACAAGGGAGCCCGCTTCACGCCGAAATCGGCGACTTGAACCCAAACGGGGTGGGCGGAATCTTGCAAATTTCGCCTACCCCAGTCTGTGTTGTTGGACACGTCCGCCTAGCCGGTGCGATAGCGCCAGGAGCGGCCCTTAGATCACCTCCAGATTCCGGACCTTCGGCCGCGTAGGCTAAAGGCTTTGCCCGACGCTTCTCGCTCATCAGGCACTCCTCTCCAGCTCCGAAAAAGCTAGCACGGTGTCCACTGAAACGAGGGAGGATCAGTTAATCTGCCCGAACCTCCGCCGAGGCTGGTGTTCGACGAGGCGCGCGACCCGCCCTTCAAGGCATGTGGGGCAAGTTCATCAAGAAGGCACTGGACTGCCGCACAGCGGACGGCGCCCCCACGCCGATCACGCGCCTGCATCCGGCGCTGGGCCACCTGCCAGGTTTTGCGCCCGGAAATCCGAGCGAAACGACCATTCATGTGCTCGGGCCGATCGATTTCGAGGTTGATGGCGCCCCCGCCCTGCCCGTCCTGGGCATCAACCCGTCGAAATCGACCAACGGCAACAGCGTGCTATTGCGCCTAGAATACGGCGACGCTCGGATCCTCCTGACCGGCGATCTCAATCTCGATGCGCACCGTCTGATCCTTGACCACTTCGCGGGACGTGAAGACGAGTTGGCGTGCGACGTGGCCAAGGCCTGCCACCACGGCAGTGACGATGTCTCGTACCGCTTCCTGGAGGTGATGAACGCTGCGGCCACCGTGATCAGCTCCGGTGACGGCGAAGGCCATGACCATCCGAGGCCCGTGATCGTCGCCGCCAGCGGTTTAGCGGGTCACAAGGAGATCCGTGGAGACAAGGTGATCACGCCCCTCGTCTACTGTACAGAGCTGGCGCGGGGCGTGTCGCTGGGCACGCCCATCAAGCTGAACGTCCAGCACGACGGAGAAGCCCTCGAAATTGAGGCAAGCCAGCTTGGGTCCGCGATCGTTACCTACACGGAGCAAAAGGTCGGCGACCTTCGCCCCCGTGTCCGGTCCCGCTCGCTGGACGGAACCAGCGTGGTGGCCGGCCTGACCTATGGCCTAGTGAACGTTCGCACCGATGGTCAAAAAATCCTGGCCGCGACGATGAACGAGGGGAAAGAGGGTCATTGGTCGATCAAATCGTTCAAAACGCGGTTCGGCTAGCCGAACCGAGCGATCGGACACGCTCGCCATCGCGCTCGATCCATTTATTCACGATGCGCCAGAAGCGGACCTCGGAGCACCTCCAGGAAGGCGACGTTCCAAGTACGGACATCGGGCGACTTGCGGACGGCCGACATACCTGAGCGATAGCTGGATGTGTGCAGCGATATCAGCGCCAAGCTGCGCGTTTGGCTATATAGGGTCAAAACACTGAAATCGGGCCGTGCGCGGAGAGGGTTGGCGGACAAGTGGGCGCTGGGCGTATCCAGGCTATCGCAGAACATGGGCGCCGCGCCGCCATGACGGAACATCGCGCGCATGCGCAGGTGTTGCGTGTTCTAAGCGTTGAGCGAACGCGAGACGCCCGCTCCTGGATATGGGACCGCATCCCCTAGGCGCATTTTCAGGTCTCGCCGAGGGTCCGCATTCCATTCGGCGATATGGGCGCTTGATCGCCGGATCGCCATTACTCGCTTCTGCACTCCGTCAGCCGGCCCGGATGCCTGCCGATAGACGCTAGCTTCGGAAACCGAAACTGACATGGTCCGGCCACACTCAGCAATCGAGGCATCTGAGTAGATGGATCTAGCGCCGGCGACAGCTTAAATTTGCGTCGATGGATATATAGAAAACATCAAATAACCACGTTACGTTCAATGGCAAATACACGACAAATAACGTGGTTATATTTATTAGTCTGTAATCAAAGGTTAAGCTTGTGGTCGTATTTATATGACCAATAAATGTCTTATTGTTATATTTTTAGTTGAGTACAATGCCGCAACGCATCCCGGGCCGCTGGTCGTCGACCTCGACGCCGTCACCGAAGCAGACCTGACCTTCGTGCAACTGATCGAGGCCCTGCGCCGGTCGGCGACCGACGCCGGTCGGGCGGTGAGCCTGGCCCATCCCGCCGGCGAGGCGGTGCGCGACGTCCTGCAACGCGGCGGCTTCCTCGACGACGACACTTCCGAACGTGCGCTGTTCTGGCTGCAAGGGGCGAAACAATGACTGCCATCCTCACCGTCGACGACTCCGCCAGCATCCGACAAGCGATCAAGATCGCGCTGACGGGCGAAGGCTACGCCGTCACCGAGGCCGTGAACGGCGCCGAGGGGCTGGAGAAGGGCAGTGCGGGTGGCTACGACCTGATCGTCACCGACCTCAACATGCCGGTCATGAACGGCCTGCAGATGATCCGCGAACTGCGCCAGCGTCCGGCCGGGGCCGGCGTGCCGATCCTGTTCCTGACCACCGAGTCCGACGCCGAAATCAAGGCGCAGGCCAAGGCGGCCGGGGCCACCGGCTGGCTGACCAAGCCCTTCGATCCAGAACAGCTGGTTCGGGTCGTCAAGAAGGTCCTGGCCAAGTGAGCCTGGATCCGGTCGAGACCTTCCGCCAGGAAGCCCAGGACCTGCTTGAGCAGATCGAGCAGGGCCTCCTCGACCTCAATCAAAATCCGGGCGATCGCGAGCTGGTGGACGCGGTGTTCCGCGGGCTCCACACCTTGAAGGGTTCGGGGGCCATGTTCGGCTTCGACGCCCTGGCCGCCTTCACCCACCACTGCGAAACCGCCTTCGACCGCGTCCGCAAGGGCGAAGTCGCCGCCACGTCGGAGCTGGTCGGCGCCGTCCTGGCCTGTCAGGATCACATGCGCGCCCTAGCCGAGGGCCGTCCCGCTTCGGAAGCCACGGGCGATGTCCTGCTGGCCGAGCTGCATCGTGTCGTCGAAAGCGCCGGCCGAGCGCCCGAGGCCGCGCCCGCCGCGCCGGCGCTCAAGACCTGGCGCATCAAGTTCAGCCTGCCCGCCGACGCCCTGATCAACGGCACGCGCCCCTTGCCGCTGCTGGACGAACTACGCGAGCTTGGCGACTGCCAGGTCGTGGCCATGACCGACGCTGTCCCAGCCTTCGACGATCTGGTCGCCACTGAATGCCATCTGGCCTGGGACGTGACCCTGGTCACCCAGCACGGCCGCGAGGCGATCGAGGATGTCTTCATCTTCGTGATCGATGACATGACCCTGGACATCCAGGAGGTGGGCTCCGCCCAGGCCACCGTCGCGGTCTCGGAGGTCGTCGAGACCGCCGCCGCCACGCCGCAAGTCGCCGCCGAAGACACCCCGGCCGCCGCCAATGAAGGTCGCCACGCCAAGGCCGGCGGCGACACCGTCCGCGTCCCGGCCGAGCGTCTGGACGAGATGATGGATCGCGTCGGCGAGCTGGTCATCGCCCAGTCACGCCTCAAGCAACTGGCCAATTCCAGCAGCGACATCGCCCTGCGCTCCGTCGCCGAGGAGATCGAGCGCCTGGCCTCGGAAATGCGCGACACCATGATGGTCGTGCGCATGGTGCCGATCGCCCAGCTGTTCGGCCGCTTCCGCCGGCTGATCCACGACCTGGCCCGCGACACCGGCAAGACCATCGAACTCTCCACCGAGGGCGAGAGCACCGAACTGGACAAGACAGTGATCGAGCGCCTGGCCGATCCGCTGATCCACCTGATCCGCAATTCCGCCGACCATGGCCTGGAAACCCCCGAGCAACGCGTCGCCGCGGGCAAGCCCGAGACCGGCCACATCGTTCTGGCCGCCCGCCAGTCCGGCGCCGAGGTGGTGATCACCATCATCGACGACGGTCGCGGCGTCGACCGCGCCCGGGTCCGCGCCAAGGCCGAGGAGAACGGCCTGATCCAGCCCGGCCAGGTGCTGAGCGACAACGAGCTTCTGCAGCTGATCTTCGCCCCCGGCTTTTCGACGGCCGCCGCGATCACCAACCTGTCGGGCCGCGGCGTCGGCATGGACGTGGTCAAGCGCACCATCGAGGGCCTGCGCGGTTCGATCGAGCTGACCAGCACGCCGGGCGAAGGCGCGGTGGTCTCGCTGCGCATCCCGCTGACCCTGGCGATCATCGACGGTCTGCTGGTGCGGGTCGGGGCCGGCCGCTACGTCATCCCGCTGTCCAGCGTCGAGGAGTGCGTCGAGCTCACCGTCGAGCAGGACATGCGCTCGGGCGGTCGCAGCCTGATCACCCTGCGCGACCAACTGGTGCCGTTCGTCCGTCTACGGTCGCTGTTCGCCACCGGCCTGGCGCCCGACCCGCACCAGAAGGTGGTTGTGGTCTCAGTCGGCCGGGAGCGCGTTGGCCTGGTCGTCGACCAGATCCTCGGCGACCACCAGACGGTCATCAAGCCGATGTCGGACCTGCACGCGGACGTGGGCGCCTTTTCGGGCGCGACCATACTGGGCGACGGCGGCGTCGCCCTGATCCTCGACATCGGCCACCTGGTGGCCGCCGGCCAACGCTCGGACGCGCAACTGCGCGTCGCCAGCTAGGGAAGGGCCCAAGACATGGATATCGACACGCCGATCGAGGCCCTGACCTTCGACCTGCAGGGCGAGACCTTCGCGCTGGAAGCCGGGCTGGTGCGCGAGGTGCTCGACCTGCTGCCCGAGACCGTCGTGCCCGGCGCGGCGGCCTTTGTCGGGGCGGTGATCAATTTCCGGGGCCGGATCATTCCGCTGGTGGACCTGCGCCTGGCCTTCGACATGACCGCCGGCGAGCCGACCACCGACAGCCGCATCGTCGTCATCGAGTACGACCTGAACGGTCAGCCCACCCTGATCGGCCTGCGCGCCGACAAGGTGCACGAGGTCACCTCGATCGCCCATGACACCACCGAGGAAGCCCCGCGCGTCGGCATGAGCTGGCGGCAGGACTTCATCCGCCGCCTGGCGCGGCGCGGGGGCGACCTGATCGTCATCCCCGATCTCGACCAGATCTTCGCGGCCCGCGGCCGCTCGTCCGCGACCATTACGCCCATCACCTCGCTTCAATCCTAATCTGGCCGGAACCTTTGAACATGCGTTTCACGATTAAACTCAAGCTCGCCGCAGCCTTCGGGCTCATGGTCCTCCTGCTGGCCGGCACGGCGGGCTTTGGCGTCTACAGTCTCAGCAACCTCAACGACGCCATCTCCAACCTGCTCGCCGGCCCGGCCAAAAAGCTGGAATACGCGCAGGAGGCCAATGTCCAGGTTCTCATGGCCCTGCGCGCTCAAAAGGGCATGATGGTGGCGACCGGCGCGGACGATCTGGACCGATACGAGAAGAACGGCGACGCGGCGCGGGCGGGTCTTTCCAAGCTCATCGAAGACGCCTCGGCCATTTCAACCGACAAGGGCAAGGCGGACTGGGCCAAGGCGCAAGAAGCCCTCAATCAGTTCATCGGCTACGATGATCAAGTCCGCGATCTAGCGCGCGCCGGAAAACAGTCCGAGGCGATCGCCCTGTCCAAGGGCTTTGGCGGAAAGAGCGCCGACGCTCTCGTGGCGCAACTCGAAGGTGTCGTCGAGCGCCAGCGGGTCAGCATGGCCAAGGCTGACCAGGAGACTGAAGAACAATACGCAAGCACTCGCAGCATGATCCTGCTTATGACCGCAGTCGCCCTGATCATCGCGGTGGGCTCGGCCCTGTGGATCGCGCTCGGCATCAGCAAGGGCCTGAGCCGGCTCAAGGCGGTCGCCAACGCCGTGGCCATCGGCGACCTGAACCAGCGCGTCGAGATCAACTCCAATGACGAAATCAAGGACTTGGTCGACACCTTCAATGGGATGACCGAGAATCTGAAGGCTACGGCGGCTCTCGCCGACCAGGTCGCGGCCGGCGACCTCTCGGTCGAGATCAAACCGCTGTCGGAAAAGGATACACTGGGCCTTTCTCTGCGCAGCATGGTCGGCAGCCTGCGCGATAGCGCCGCCATGGTCGACAAAGTGGCCGAAGGCGATCTCTCCGTCGACGTCAAGCCGCGCTCGGACAAGGACACCCTGAGCCTAGCCCTAGCCCGCATGGTCGCCAATCTGCGCGACACCGCCGCCCTGGCCGACAAGGTCGCCGATGGCGACCTGACCGTGCAGCCGAAACCGTTGTCGAGCAAGGACACCCTAGGCCTGGCGCTGGAGCGCATGGTCGAGCGCCTGCGGGGTGTGGTGTCCGACGCCGTGTCGGCTTCGGAGAACGTCTCGTCGGGCAGCCAGGAGCTCTCGGCCGCGTCCGAACAGGTCAGCCAAGGCGCCACTGAGCAGGCCTCGTCCGCTGAAGAGGCTTCGGCCTCGATGGAAGAGATGGCCTCGAACATCAAGCAGAACGCCGACAACGCCGCCCAGACCGAGAAGATCGCCCGCCAGTCGGCCAAGGACGCCGAAACCTCGGGCGAGGCTGTCAACCGCGCCGTCGAGGCCATGCGCACCATCGCCGAGAAGATCACCATCGTGCAGGAAATCGCCCGTCAGACCGACCTGCTGGCCCTGAACGCGGCCGTCGAGGCGGCCCGGGCCGGCGAGCATGGCCGCGGCTTCGCCGTTGTCGCCTCCGAAGTGCGCAAGCTGGCCGAACGCTCGCAGACCGCCGCCACCGAGATCGGCGCGGTATCCTCCGAAATCGTCAAGGCCGCCCAGTCGGCCGGTGACATGTTGACGTCGCTGGTGCCCAACATCCGCAGGACCGCCGAACTGGTTTCCGAGATCAGCGCCGCCTGCCGCGAGCAGGACGTCGGCGCCTCGCAGATCAACGAGGCCATCCAGCAGCTCGACAAGGTCACCCAGCAAAACGCCAGCGCATCGGAACAGATGTCGGCGACCTCCGAGGAGCTGGCCGCCCAGGCCGAGGAACTGCAGACCTCCATCGCCTACTTCCGCCTGTCGAACGCCCCGGCGGCGCGCAAGCCCGTCGCTCCGGTCGTGCGCCTGCCGGCCCGCGCCGCCAAGCCGATCGCCGCCCCCAAGGCCGCGCCGCGCAAGGCCGCCGTCCGCGCCGTCGCCGTCCAGCAGGCCAGGGCCCAGGGTTTCGCCCTGGATCTGAGCCAGGGCGGCCCCGACGCCGACGACCGCGAATTCACCGAATACTGACCTCGACCAGCCGACCCGTCTCCGATCACGCCAAGGACAAAGACCATGCGCTTCACGATCAAATTGCAGCTGGGCCTCGCCTTTGGCCTGATCATCGCCCTGCTGTTGATGGCCACGCTGTTTGGAATCAACAGCTTGTCGACCACCAATCACGACATGAACCAGATGGTGGACGGCCCGGCCGTGCGCCTGCAGGCCGCCCAACAGCTCAACATCCACATGCTCAATGTGGTGCGGTCCGAAAAGAACATGGTCCTGGTCGATAGCGCGGAGGAGGTGAAGACCCTCGAAGCCTCGGTCGACAAGGAAAAGCGCGCCTTCGAGACTCTGCTCGCCAAGGCAGAAGGACTGGCGACGGCGGAAGGCAAGCCCAAGTGGCAAGCCCTGGGCGGCGCCTGGGAGCGCATGATGGCGGCCCATGACCGCGTCTACGCCCTGACCTCGGCAGACAACGACGTGCAGGCCGCCGCCATCTCGATGGGCGAGGGCCGCAAGGCGGTCACCGAGGCCGGCGCCCAGGTGCAGGAGCTGGTCGAGCTGTCGCAGGCCCAGCTGAACGCCGCCACCGACAACGCCGACGCCGACTTCGCCAAGGTCCGCACCAGCCTGATCGTCCTGACAGTGGTCTCGCTGCTAATCGCGGCCGGCGCGGCCGTCTACATCTCCATGGCCGTCAGCAAGGGCCTCAACCGCGCTTCGGACGCGGTGAAGTCGGTGGCCGACGGCGACCTGACCAAGACCGTCGAGATCACCACCAAGGACGAGATCGGCGACCTGCTGGGTCACGTCAACATCATGGTCGAGCGTCTTCGCGGCGTGGTCGGCGATGCGATCTCCGCTTCGGAGAACGTCTCGGCTGGATCGCAGGAGCTGTCGGCGGCGTCGGAGCAGGTGTCGCAAGGCGCCACCGAGCAGGCCTCGTCTGCTGAAGAGGCCTCGGCCTCGATGGAGGAGATGGCCTCCAACATCAAGCAGAACGCCGACAACGCCGCCCAGACCGAGAAGATCGCCCGCCAATCCGCCAAGGACGCCGAGATCTCGGGTGAAGCGGTCAACCGCGCCGTCGAGGCCATGCGCACGATCGCCGAGAAGATCACCATTGTTCAGGAGATCGCTCGCCAGACCGACCTGCTGGCCTTGAACGCGGCCGTCGAGGCCGCCCGGGCCGGCGAGCATGGCCGCGGCTTCGCCGTCGTCGCCTCCGAGGTGCGCAAGCTGGCCGAGCGTTCGCAGACCGCCGCCACCGAGATCGGCGCGGTGTCGTCCGACACCGTCCGCGCCGCCCAGTCGGCCGGCGAGATGCTGACCAACCTGGTGCCCAACATCCGCAAGACCGCCGAACTGGTCTCGGAGATCAGCGCCGCCTGTCGCGAGCAGGATATCGGGGCGTCCCAGATCAACGAGGCCATCCAGCAGCTCGACAAGGTCACCCAGCAGAACGCCTCGGCCTCCGAGCAGATGTCGGCCACCTCCGAGGAACTGGCCGCCCAGGCCGAGGAACTGCAGACCTCCATCGCCTACTTCCGCACCAGCGCCAACGGCGTCGCCCCGCGTCGTCCGGCCGCGCGCCCCGCCGCGGCCAAGCGTCCCGCCGCCTCGGTCGCCCGCAAGCCCACCGCCGCGTCGCCGCGCCAGACCGTGGCCGCCCAACAGTCCCGCGCCGGCGGCTTCGCCCTGGACCTGACCAATGGCGGCCCGGACGCCGACGACGCCGACTTCCGGGAATACGCCTGATGGCCGGAGCCACCGATCGCCAGTTCGTCACCCTGGGTCTGGGCGCCGAGGTCTTCGCGGTCTCGGTCGCCCACGTCCGCGAGATCCTCGACTACCAGACGCCGTTCGCCATTCCGGAAGGGCCTGACTATCTTATGGGCCTGACCGACGTGCGCGGTCGCGGCACCCCGACCATCGACCTCCGCCTCAAGCTGGGCCTGCCGCCGATCGAGCCGACCGGCGCCACCCGCATACTGGTATTGGACGTGCCGGTGGATGGCCGCGTCTTGGCGCTTGGCCTGGTCGCCGACCGAGTGATCGAGGTCATCACCTTCTCCGAGGACCAGATCGAAGGCGCGCCGGACATCGGCGTGCCGTGGCGCTCGGACTATATCCAGGGCGTCGTCCGCCGCGAAAGCGGGTTCGTGGTCATCTTCGACCTGGCGCGCCTGCTGACCAGCCAGGACGCCGCCGCCCTCAGCCAGGCCGCCTAGGGCGCGCCGGCGGTCCTGACGGGCCGCTCGAACAGATAGCGGCGCGACAGACGCCGCGAACGGAGACACCCGTGTCGAGACAAGCCGCCGCCGCGCCGCAAGTCACTGAAACCGAACCGCTCAGCGCCCGGAATTTCCAGCGCCTGGCGACGTTCATCCAGGATTACAGCGGTATCAAGATGCCGGCCAACAAGCGCACCATGCTGGAAGGCCGTCTGCGCCGCCGCATGCGCGCCACCCGGATCGCCGACGTCAACGCCTATTGCCACTACCTCTTCGAGGAAGACGGCATGGACGCCGAAGTCATCCATCTGATCAATGCGGTGACCACCAACAAGACCGAGTTCTTCCGCGAACCGGCCCATTTCGACTTCCTGGTCGCCAAGGGACTTCCCGCCTTGGCGGCGAAGGGCAAGCGCGAGATCAAGATCTGGAGCTCGGCCTGCTCGACGGGCGCCGAGCCCTATACCCTCGCCATGGTGATGGATGAGTTCTGCGAGGCGCAGCGCGGTCTGGACTACTCGATCCTCTGCACTGACATCTGCACCGAGGTGCTGGATCAAGCGATCGCCGGCCGGTTCTCCGAGCAGATGATCGAGCCGGTCTCGACGGCGCGCCGCCAGCGCTACGTCATGCGCTCGCGCGACGCGTCGCGCAGCGAGGTGCGGATCAAGCCGCACCTGCGATCGAAGTTGTCCTTCGGCCGCTTGAACCTGATGGACGACGCCTATCCGATCGAGACCGGCCTCGACATCATCTTCTGCCGCAACATCCTGATCTATTTCGACAAGCCGACCCAGGCCAAGGTTCTGAGCCGGCTGTGCGACCATCTGGCGCCCGGCGGGTATCTGTTCCTGGGCCATTCGGAGTCGATCGTCGGCATCGACCTGCCCGTCGTTCAGATCGCCAACACGGTCTTCCAGAGGCGATAGCGCCATGCCCGTGGTCCGAAAGATCCGTGTTCTGATCATCGACGACTCGGCCACGGTCCGCCAGACCCTGGCCTCGATCCTGGAATCCGATCCGCAGATCGAGGTGCTGGGCGTGGCGTCCGATCCGTTCGTGGCCGCCAAGCGCATCGCCGAGCAGATCCCTGACGTAATCACCCTGGACGTCGAGATGCCGCGCATGGACGGCATCACCTTCCTGCGCAAGCTGATGGCGCAGAGGCCAATCCCGGTGGTGATGTGTTCGTCCCTGACCGAGGCCGGCTCGGAAACTCTGCTGCAGGCCCTGGAGGCGGGGGCCGTCGACATCATCCTCAAGCCCAAGGTCGGGGTGGCCGACCACCTGCTGGAATCCAAGATCCGCATCTGCGACGCGGTGAAGGCCGCCGCCGGCGCCAAGCTGGCCGGCTCCAGGCGTCCGGTTCCGCAGTTCACCCGTCCGGCCCACGAGCCTGAGAAGAAGCTGACCGCCGACGCCATGCTGCCGCCGCCCGTTGCGCGGGCCATGGCGCGCACCACCGAGAGCGTGGTCTGCATCGGCGCCTCGACCGGGGGCACCGAGGCGTTGCGGGTATTGCTGGAAGCCTTGCCGGCGGATTCGCCGGGCATGGTCATCGTTCAGCACATGCCCGAAAAGTTCACCGCCTCGTTCGCCAAGCGGCTGGACAGCCTGTGCGCTGTCGAAGTCAAGGAGGCCGAGGACGGCGACACCGTGCGTCGCGGCCGCGTCCTGATCGCGCCGGGGAACAAGCACACGCTGTTGGAGCGCAGCGGCGCCCGCTACTACGTCTCGGTCAAGGACGGGCCGCTGGTGTCACGCCACCGACCGTCCGTGGACGTCCTGTTCCGCTCGGCTGCCCGCTCCGCCGGATCCAATGCGGTGGGCGTGATCATGACCGGCATGGGCGACGACGGCGCGCGCGGCATGGCCGAAATGAAGCAGGGCGGCGCCTTCACCCTGGCCCAGGACGAGGCGACTTCGGTGGTGTTCGGCATGCCCAAGGAGGCGATCGCGCTGGGCTGCATCGACCGTGTGGTCCCGTTGCAGAACCTGGCTGGCGAAGTGCTTAGGGCGTCGGACCGGTAGGCCCGGCGTGCGGGGGACGTTCCTCCGCCGTATCGCCTAGAACAGGACGTCGTCCTCGTCGTCCACCGGCGCGGCTACGACCTGAACCTCCGCGGCGGACGCCTCGACCAAGCCCTCGGTCAGACCGCGATGGACTTCGCGCTCCTGGGCCATGGTGTAGTGCTTGGCCAGTTTGGTCAGCAGCGGGTGCAAGGCGGGAGCGATGTCGTCGGTGAGAATCTCGTCATCGCCGGCCATGTCCAGCAACCCGTTGGCGGCGGTGTCGAGCACCGAGCCGATCTGCTTGTGGAAGTCTAAGCGTCCGGCTGCGCGGCGCAGCATATCGACCACGTCGGCGCCCTGACGAGCGACGGCGTCCAGGGCGCCGTCTACGCCGTCGCCGGCCTTGCCGATCCGGGCGACGGCGCCGCTCAGCACCGTGGCGGCGGCGCCGGCCTTGCCGTCCTCGCCTTCGTGACGGGCTTCCCGCTGACCCAGGGCCTCGGCCGCGTTGAACAGGCCTTCCAGCGAGCTGGTGGTCTGGGCGGCTGACTTCTCGAGGTGGATGGCGTGGGCGCGCAGTTCGACGGCGATGACGCCCAGCGGCTTGCCGGTCTCGCCGATGCGGCTGCACTTCAACGTCGTATTCAGCGCCATCATCTGCACGTCGGCGCGAATATTCTGGATGGCGGCGATGCGCTCGGTCAGCTCGCGGGCCGAAACGGCGGCCGAACGGCTGACCGCCTCGGCGGCCTGTTCGCCGGCGGTCATGTCGCCGACCAGCCCCAGGGCTTGGCCGACATTGCTTTCCAGGTTGCGCAGGAAGTTGGTCTCGACCCCGTCGCCCTGGCCCGAGGCCAGGTCGCGCAGGCGCAGAAGCTCGCCGGCGTCGGCGGCCATGCCGCTCACGTTGTGACCGATGCGAGCGACCTCCCGGTGAAAGTCCTCGGCCATCGCGGTCAGCTGCGCGCCCAACAGGCGGTGCACGAAGGCGTGGGCGCGCTCGCGCTGCTCGTCGTCCAGGACCGCGATCTCGGCGGAGTCGTCGAGGAGCCGCAGCCCAGCCTGGACGTGTTCTATCCGTTGGCGGGTGCTGTCGCCGACCTGCAGGGCCGCAAGGACGCCGCCGACCTTCTTCTGGACGTCGCGGGCCAGGGCGGCGACGTTGACGGCGACGCTGGCGATGCGGCCGTGGTGCTCGGCGATGGCGGCGGCGCTGGCCGTCAGGGCGTCCGGCACCGCCGGCAGCAGGGTGGCGCAGCTCTTGGCCAGGTCATGCTCGTGCGCCAGAGCGCCGCGCAGGGTGTGGTCCAGCCCCATCAGGTCGTTGTTCAGGGCGTCCAACTGGCCCCCGCCCATTTCGATGCAGTCGTAGATCTCCTGGGCGAAGATCGCGAACTCGGGACCGGCCGCGGCGATGCCGCCGGAGGTGATCTTGATGTTGATCGCGAAGACCCGAAGGTAGGCCAGGTGCTGGCGCATCTCGGCGATGCGGGCGGCGAGGCCGTCGCTGAACCTAACCAACTCGCTCACCCGGTCGCGGCGTGCGTCCAGGCTCTCGGGCAGCGACTTCAGGGTTTCGGCCGCCTGGACCAGTTCGCCTATGGTCGCCGCCACCGTCTCGGCGTCCAGATTGGCGCGGATGGCGTCCAGGCCGGCGATCAGCGCGCCGACGCCCTCGACGGCCCGCGACAATACGTCGCCGGCTTCGAGGAAGCGGGTTTCCACCACCTGACGAGCGGTTTCGAGGCACGCGCCGATCTGCGAACTCCCAGGAACCTGAAGGGGGCTCGTAAAGCCCGTCGAGGAGGACGCTAAGGCCATGAAAACGCCGGATGATTACGCTTGCCGCACTATGCCCGGAGATATGCGAAGGGCGGGTAAAGATCGGCCGCTTTCGCGCTGCGGTCAGGCTTCGGTGATATCGGGCTCGGGCGGCCTCGAAGACCGCCGATATCAGCCTTGGGCCTGGTTCCTGCTGTTGACCGGATTGCCCTGGGCCAAGGTCTGGGGCGACAGCCTCAAGGAGGTCCGCAAGCTTACCGGCACGACCCTGCTGAACGCCCTGCGCAATGTTCCTGGCGCCCAGGCCGATCTCAGCTTCACCGGGAGCCATTCTCAAGTGGTGGTGCTGCGCGGCGCAATCGCCGACAGCGGCGCCCAAAGCAGCCGCGTCGTCCGCGATGGCGCGCCCGTCCAACTACGCCTTCACGCCGGGGCTTCATCTGCAGCCACTGAGAAGAGCAGTCATCGAGGTCAGGCCGAGAGTTCTTTGCGGATGATCTCGGCGCCAGCGCTCAGGGCCTCCAGCTTGCCCCTCGCCACGTGACGAGCCAGGGGGGCCATCCCGCAGTTGGTGGAGGGATAGAGCTTGTCGGCGTCCACGAACTGAAGGGCCTTGCGCAGGGTGTCGGCGACATCCTCGGGTGTCTCGATGGTGTCGGTCGCCACGTCGATGGCCCCCACCATCACCGTCTTGCCCCGAACGAGTTCGATCAGATCCATTGGGACGCGGGAGTTCTGGCACTCCAGCGAGATGATATCGATGCTGGACTGCTGAAGCTTGGGGAAGGCTTCCTCATATTGACGCCACTCCGTCCCCAGGGTCTTCTTCCAGTCCGTATTGGCCTTGATGCCGTAGCCGTAGCAGATGTGAACGGCCGTCTGGCATTTGAGCCCTTCAGCCGCCCTCTCCAAGGTCGCGACGCCCCAGTCGTTCACCTCATCGAAGAAGACGTTGAACGCGGGCTCGTCGAACTGGATGATGTCGACGCCGGCGGCCTCCAACTCCCTGGCTTCCTGGTTGAGGATCTTGGCGAACTCCCAAGCCAGCTTCTCGCGGCTCCGGTAGTGGTCGTCATAGAGGGTATCGATCATCGTCATTGGACCGGGCAGGGCCCATTTGATCGGCTGGGTGGTCTGCCGGCGGAGGAACGTCGCGTCCTCGACGAAGACCGACTTCGGGCGGCTGACAGCGCCGACGACCGTCGGCACGCTCGCATCATAACGGTCGCGAATTCTGACGGTCTTGCGCGTCTCGAAGTCGACGCCGTCGAGATGCTCGATGAACGTCGTGACGAAATGCTGGCGCGTCTGCTCGCCGTCGCTGACGATGTCGATGCCGGCCCGCCGCTGATCGTCCAGGGACAGCCGCAAGGCATCCTGTTTGCCCTCGATCAGTTCCTCATCTTGCAGTTTCCAGGGCGACCAGAGCGTCTCGGGCTGGGCCAGCCAGGCGGGTTTGGGCAGGCTGCCGGCGGTCGAAGTGGGCAACAGGGTTTTCATGATGGATGACTTTGTAAGTTTTGGCTGATCAGGCGGCGAAATTGGCGAAAAATTGGTCAAGGAAGGCCCGATACGGCTTGATGAAGCGTTCCTCGGCGAACTTGCCCTGCTCATGGGCCAGTCGGTTGCGTTCTTCACGATCGTAGACAATCCGGGTCAGCGAATAGTCCTGACACTTCAGGCTCGGCTGATACTGTTCGGTCGCCGGGGAGTTGGCGTTATAGATCTCTGGACGATAGATCTTCTGAAACGTCTCCATCGTGCTTATCGTGCTGACCAACTCAAGATCTGTGTAGTCGGCAATCAGGTCGCCGATGTGGTAGAAGGCCATAGGAGCCACGCTGTTCCTGGGCATGAAGTAGCGAACCTTCATTCCCATTTTCGCGAAATACTGATCGGTCGAAGAGCGTTCGTCGTTCTCATATTCGAGACCCAGAACCGGGTGCTCGGTTCCGGTCCTATTGTAGGTCTTGTTGCTCGATACGCTCAGACAGATGACGGGCGGCTTGCTGAAATTATCCCGATAGGCGTCTGAACTCAGGAAGCGCTTGAACAGATTTCCATGCAGATCGCCGAAGTCTTCCGGAGCGCCGGAATTCGGGTGGTTCTCCACGTGCTCCGGCAGAAGCACGCTGAAGTCATAATCGCGGACGTACGAAGAGAAGTTATTCCCCACGATTCCGTCGACACGTTCGCCGCTCTGTCTGTCGAGAATGGTCGTCTGAAGGATTTCGATCAGCGGGAAGGGGTCGCTGCCCGCTTCTGGACAAGCATTCATCTCGACGGAGATGATCTTGAGTTCGACGGCGTAACGATCCCCCTTGGGATTGTCCCGATGGGCCAGGGAATTGAAACGATTGTCGATCATCCTCAGGGTGTTGCGCAGGTTTTCCTGCCGGCTCTCCCCTCTGGCCAAGTTGGCGAAGTTGGTCGTGATCCGCGTGTTCTCGGCAGGACGATAGTCCTCATCGAGCGCAGTGCTCTTGATGTTGAATGTAAGTTCGCTCTTGAGCATGATCCCTGCCGTTGATGCTGTGGCGAGACAGCGGGCAGGGACGCGCGACCGTCCGCGCGGAATCGTCCCGTCGCGGCGCTCATGCGACCTGACCGGACACCCCGCCGGAGGACGTTATCTGTCGGGGCAGGTCTCCTGGCTCACGGGTCACGGCTTCCGGTCCGGCCTTCCCAACGCCCGAGGACGTCAGTGACACGAGATGGACCTTCGGCTCGCCGCTTACAGTTGCGGGGGCAGCGCCGGCGTCACACCGGCTTCCCTCTTAGCTCCACGCCCTCCGAAGAGGACGGGAGAACCACGACAGACCTATCAAACGACCATCCACTACGGGTGTCAAGAGGACATAAGGATATCCTTATATGCCTTAGCCCCGCGCGTGAACGTCGTGTTTTTGGAGCTGCCTCAGAGACTGCTCCTGGAGCCTGATCACCGGAGAGGAAATCATCGCCGGTGCTGTCGCGGCATTATCCAGTGGGGCCACGCCGCGAGCCGGTGCAGCCCATCGTTACGGGTTGGGGGGAAGATCATGACCGTCCTTTAAAAGGGGGATCGCGGGTAATGCTCCGTTATGAGCCGCCTCGTTCCTCATCGGCTCCAGGAGCTCTCGACGGCCTCAGATCGCGGCGCGCCTGCGCGGGGCGCATGCTTCATGCCCAGAGAGGCGACGCCGCAGAGAGTTGGCCGCAGCGTCGCATTCAAATGACATTCGTGGATTCACTATCTCATGCGATATAGGATACCATCTAGGCCGCGCAGATCCGGCGCCGTTGCTTTCGAGGTCAAACCGTTGTCCAGACCCAAGGGCTCCCGCGACGCGGACCACGAGGCGAAGCGGCGCGATCTGCTGGCCAAGATGACCTTGCACATGGTCCGGCGTGACGGCGCGCGCCCGAGCCTGCGGGAACTGGCCACGGCGGCCGAGGTCTCGGTCCCCACCCTTCGCCACTATTTTGGCGATCGCGCCCAGACCATCGACGCGGTTCTGGCCGAGTGCCTGCGCCGAGGCCGTCCGGGTCTGGATGCTCAGCGGTCCAGCGACAAGCCCTTCGACCAATCGATCGCCGACTACGCCGCCGACCTCGTCCTGGCCCTGACCGCGCCCAAGACGGTGCGATTGGGCGATGTCTTCGCCGTTAGCCTTGCCGAGGGGTTTCTGGATCCCAGCATGGGGCCATCGGCCCTGACCCACATTCTCGATCCCACCCTTGAGGCGTTGCAGGCCCGGCTGATGAAGCATGTCGAACGCGGAGAGATGATCGACACCGAGCTGCGGGCGGCCGCGATGGTTTTGGTCTCGCCCCTGGTGTTGGCCTGCCTTCACCAGCACCAGCTTCACGGTCACGTCGCCAGTCCGATGGTGATGAGCACCCTGGTCCCAGACGTCGTCGCCGCCTTCGTTCGCGCCTACGCCATGCCCGTACCAGGCGCCGCTTCCGGCCCTCCCAGCCGCCTTGCGGCATAATCTCGCTTTTCTATATTTCACTTGAGATATAGAACTCCGCCGACGCAATCTGCCGCGTGGAGATCCCTATGCCCCCAGCCGCCGCTTCCCGTGCCAACACGCTGCCCGTCCGGCCGACCCAGGCCCAGGCCGAGGACGCCGTGCGGTTGCTGATCGCCTGGGCCGGCGACGACCCGAACCGCGAAGGCCTGATCGACACGCCCGCCCGCGTGGCGCGTTCCTATGCCGAGCTGTTCAGCGGATATGGCGAGGATCCGAGCATGCACCTGACGCGCACCTTCCAGGAGACCGGCGGCTACGACGACCTGGTGGTGCTGTCCAATATCCGGGTGGTCAGTTGCTGCGAGCACCACATGCTGCCGGTGGTCGGGCGGGCCCATGTCGGCTACCTGCCGGGCAACCGCGTCGTGGGCATCTCCAAGCTGGCTCGCGTGGTGTCGGGCTTTTCGCGCCGGCTGCAGATCCAGGAAAAGCTGACCACCGACATCGCCAACGCCATCCAGGACAGCTTGGAGCCCCGGGGCGTGGGCGTGGTGATCGAGGCGGAGCACAGCTGCATGACGCTGCGCGGCGTCGACACGCCTGGCTCGATGCTCACCACCAGCCGCCTGCTGGGCCGGATGCGCGACGATCCCCAGACCCGCGAGGAATTTCTGAACCTGGTCCGTCAGGCCCGCGTCTAGTGGAGCCGGCGATCGACAGCGCGCGGCGCGGCCCGGGCGCGCCGCCTTTGCTGGGCGCGCTCGGCGCTTTGGGCGTGGCCCCGTTCTGGCTGCCCGTCGCGGCCGGCTTGGTTTGGCCGCAAGCGCGCGCGATCGCCGTGGAGACGCTGGCGGCCTATGCGGCGGTGATCCTGTCCTTCCTGGCCGGCGCCCGCATGGGCATGGCCGCCCTTGAGGATCGTCCGGCGTCGATCACGCTCTGCCTGTCGATGGCGCCGCCGCTTCTGGCCTGGGTCCTGATCCTGATCCCGATGGGCCCGGCGCCCAGGCTTGTCCTGTTGGCCCTGGCCCTGCTGACGCACGCGGCCTGGGATGGAGGCGCGCGCTCCACGCCCATCTGGTACGGCCGGATGCGTTGGCGGCTGACCGCTGGGGCCGTGGCTGGACTGTTGACCGGCGCGGCGGTGCTGCATGGCTGACCCGGCCTCGATCGCTGTCGTCGTGGGCGTCAATGGCGGACTGGGCGGAGCCTTGGCCCGGACGCTCGGCGCGCAGAGCCGCTATGACCAAGTGGTCGGCCTGGCACGGCGACGACCCGACGACTGGCCCGACCGCGCGGACCGGCCCTTCATCGCGTCTGACATCCTCAACGAAGACGATCTGGCGGCGGCGGCCCTGACCCTGCGTGAGATGGGGGCGCTGGATCGCGTGGTGGTGGCGACGGGCGTGCTGCACGGCCCAGGCGTCACGCCCGAAAAGACCATGCGATCGCTGGACGCCGCGACCCTCGTGCAGCTTTTCGCGGTTAATGCCGTGGGGCCGGCCCTGGTCGCCAAGCACTTGCTGCCCCTGACGCCGAAAGACCGCCCTAGCGTGTTCGCGGCCCTGTCGGCGCGCGTGGGCAGCCTGTCCGACAACCGTCTGGGCGGCTGGTATGGCTATCGCGCCTCGAAAGCGGCGCTGAACATGCTGGTCGCCACCCTGGCGATAGAGCATCGGCGAACACGACCGCTCGGCGTCTGCGTCGCGCTGCATCCGGGCACCGTCCAGACCGACCTGAGCGCGCCGTTCCGCAAGGCTGGACCGGACGACAAGACGCTTTCACCCGCCCGTTCGGCCCAGGCCCTGGTCGCGCTGATGGACGGTCTGGGCGCCGACGACAACGGCGGCTTCTTCGCCTGGGATGGGAGCAGAATAGCATGGTGATCGAGCCCTCCCGCGCCCTGCGTCGCGTCGCGGTCGTCGGGGCCGGCATGGCCGGATTGGCCTGCGCCCAGCGCCTGACCCAGGCCGGTATTTCGGTGCGGCTGTTCGACAAGGGGCGCGGCGTCGGCGGCCGGATGTCGACGCGGCGGATCCCGACCCCTCTAGGCGAGGCCTGTTTCGACCACGGCGCGGCGTTCTTCACGGCCAGGGATCACGACTTCCGGCGATGCGTCGAAGGCTGGATCCGCGACGGCCACGCGGCGGCCTGGCCCGAGGCGGGTCCCGGCGCCGTCGTGGGGTTGCCGACCATGAACGCCCCGCTCAAGGCCATCGCCGATCACCTGGATGTCGAATGGTCGGCGCAGGTGACCGGCCTGTCGCGGAGCGCGGCGGGCTGGCGGCTCGACGTCGTCGGACGCGACGCCGCGGCCGACGGACCGTTCGACGCCGTGGTCCTCGCGATCCCGCCCGAACAGGCGACGCCGCTGCTGGCTCCGCACGCCTACGACCTGGCCGTCTATGCCGCTATGGCTCGGTCCGAGGCGGTCTGGTCGGCCATGGCGGTGTTCGACGGTCCCTTGCCCGCCGACGCTGGCCGGCTGAGCGGCTGCGAAACCCTGGCCCAGGCCATCCGTGAAACCAGCAAGCCAGGGCGCTCGGGCCCCGAAGCCTGGACCCTACAGGCGACAAGCGACTGGTCGCGGCGCTACCTGGAGGCCAGCGCGGTCGATGTGGCCATGCGCCTGACGGAGGCGCTCGCCCGGCGCTTTGACACGCCCTTGCCCAAGACCTTGGTCCTCCAAGCCCATCGCTGGCGATATGCGCGCCCCGCTCGGGCCACGTCGGGTCGTGTCTGGCGCCCGGTCGCGGGTCTGGGCCTTTGTGGCGACTGGGTCGTGGGCGACGGTGTCGAGGCGGCCTGGCTATCGGGCGTCCGTCTGGCCGACGTCCTTAGCCATCGAAAACTGGAAAGCACGGTACCCCATCTCGGGATCGCGGTGGACGATGCGCTGGAGATGTCAGAGCAGATCGATCTCTGACGTCGCTTCACGGTTTAATGGAGTCATATGGCGCTACGGATGGAGCCTCCTTGACGGCGACTGAATGTCTGGAGTCTGGAGCGATCCCAAGGTCCGCAAGGCCTCGCATCCCTAGGCCGGCAATCAGGGCCGATTTCGCTCCTAGAAAGTGTGTCCGTATTCTGGCGTAGTCGCCGCCCACCTGCAGTCTGGCCATGCCGGGCAGGGAGTTTCATACAGGGAGTAACCAAGCGTTTCGCGCGGCTGGTGGAGCGACGTAAAAGGTTCACTCGACGCCTAGTCCCTACGTCGTCACTCACGCCCTCGGTTGCGAGCACCGGCGGGCGGTCATGGATCAATTCGACATCGTCGATTGGGTTTCGCGTGAAATTTTTCCGCATGAAGCCGACGTGCGCGCCTGGCTACGGCGTTCATCGCTCCAGGGCGCCGAGGCGGACGACATCATCCAGGAAGCCTATTGCCGCCTGCTTACCATCAAGAGCGCCGCCGACATTCGCCAGCCCCGCGCCTACTTCTTCAGCGTGGCTCGAAGCATCGTTCTGGAGGCCTTCAGACGGGCCCGGGTGGTGCGCATCGACGCCGTGGCCGAGGTGGAGGCGCTAGACTCGATCGACCCCTCGGCGCCGGCCGAACAAGCGCTCAGCGACCGCCAGGAGTTGCGGCGGGTCGAGGCTGGCTTGGCCAAGCTGCCGCCGCGCTGTCGCGAGATCTTCGTGCTGCGCCGGATCCACGGCCTGTCACAGCGCGAGGTTGCCCAGAGGCTGAAGATTTCCGAGAACGTGGTCGGCAAGCAGACCGCGCGGGCCCTAGATTTGCTATTGCGAGCCTTGAGCGACCCTGCGGGTTCCCAAGGCCAGAACCTTGTATCGACTGATGACCGACGCCAGTTCCGAAATTGATGCACGCGCCGCCGAGTGGGCGCTTGTGGCCAACGGCGGCGAACCCGACAGCGGCCAGGCGCAGTACCTGGAAGCCTGGTTGGCGAGCGACCCGCGCCACCGGGGCGCCTTCCTGCGCGCGCAGGCCGGCCTGCGGCTGGTCGATCGCCTGCGTCCGGACTTGGTTCTGACCCGAGCGCCGACGCGGCCGCGCGCCTGCACGCCGCTGTCTCGCCGGACGATGATGATCGGCGGGGGCGGCGCTATCGCGGCCGGGTTGGTCGCGGTCGCCGCGTCGGTTCTATTGCGCGGCGAACGCTTCCGCACGGGCCTGGGCGAGATCCGCCGGGTGCCTTTGCAAGACGGCTCCAGCGCCACGATCAACACCGACAGCATCGTCGACGTAAAGTTGGGACGCAGCCGCCGTGACATCGACGTCGTTCAGGGCGAGGCATGGTTCAATGTCCATCCCGATCGCTTGCGGCCCTTCCTGGTGCGGGTAGGCGACATCCGGGTGCGGGCGGTGGGCACGGCCTTTTCCGTGCGGCCGCTGGCCGCCGGTGTCGACGTGACGGTCACCGAGGGGATAGTCGACGCCTGGGACGTGCGCCGACCTAATGCCAAGATGCGGATCCCCGCGGGCGCGACGGCCATGCTGGACGGCCAAGCCGAACCGCGTGCCGCAACGCCCTTGCCCCCGCCGGAGCTGGCGCGGCGACTGGCCTGGCGCGAGGGGCTGATCATCCTCAATGGCCAGACGCTCGCCCAGGCCGCTGAGGAATTCAATCGTTACAACACCCGAAGGCTGGAGACCGGCGACCTGGCGACCGAGCAGACCAAACTGGTTGGTGTGTTCAGCGCCACCGATCCCGAGAGCTTCGCCCGAGCCGTCTCGCCGATGCTTAGAGCGACCATCATACTGAGGTCGCGCGAAATAGAATTTTCTAGATCTTAATTTTGGTCTTAAAAGTTTCATCAAATTGACCGGCCAAATATCGGCGTAATTTCAAGGTTCGCCCATCGTTATCCTCGTATCACTTGTGTCGGGGATTTAGAGATTTCCCCGAATTTACAGTTCTCGGGGATAGTCTTGAAATATCTTGCGAATTTTCGGCGCGTGATCCTGGCTACGGCCAGCATCACCACATTGCTGGCCGCCTATCCGGCCCTGGCCCAGGTACGGGCGTTCGATATTCCAGCCGAGCCCATGGCGGCGGCCGTGACCCAACTTGGCCAGCAAGGACAGATCCAGATCTTGGCGGATGCGGCCGACATGGCCGGGCTCCGCGCTCGTCCCGTGCGCGGCGAATACGATGTTCGCACCGCCCTGCGAGAGATGCTGGCTGGCAGCGGTCTGGAGATCGTGGCCGACGACGGACGGACGATCACCATCGGCAAGCGCGCCGCTAGCGGCCCTTTGGCCAGCGAGGCCGTCGCGGTCGATGAATTGGTTGTAACGGGTTACCGCCTTCAGAACCGCCGCTCGGTCGAGGCCAAGCGCCAGGCGACCACGATCTCGGAATTCATCTCGCAGGACGACGCCGGCCAGAACCCCGACTACAACATCGCCGACGCCCTACGCCGCGTGCCGGGCGTCTCGGCCGTGTTCGACGAGGACGAGGGCCGTTACGCAGCCGTGCGCGGCCTCAACCCTGACTACAGCCTGGTGACCCTCAACGGCATGCAGTTGGCTTCGAGCGATCAGGCCAGCCGCCGGGTCCTGATCGAGCAGGTGCCGGCCAGCGCCGTCTCGCGCATCCAGATCATCAAGTCCCTGACACCGGCCATGGACGGCAACGCCATCGGCGGATCTATCGACCTGCAGAGCCGCAGCGCCTTCGACGCCAAGGGCGTCTACTTCGTCGCCCAAGGCCTGGGCGGCTATTACGACAGCAACGACGTGCCGGGCAAGAACCGGCTGTCCTATCGCGGCGACGCCACCTTCAGCACCACTTTCGGGTCCGAAAAGCAATTCGGCTTGGTGCTGAGCGGCAGCTACTTTCAGCGCACGCGCGACCAGGAACGCCTGATCATCGCCGGCTACAGCTACTATACCCCAGCCGGCGTGGCGGTCGCCGACCCGCGCGGCCGCACCGATCTGGTCGGCCTGCCCAATGGCAGCAACTATCTCAACTACACCCTGACCTCGAAGCGGTTCGGCGGTTCGGGCACACTAGAATACAAGCCCAACGATCAGCTGCACGCGTCGCTTTACTACAGCCGCTACACCCAAGACGACGACGAGACGCGCTATGGCCAGGTCGTGACGCCGGTCGGCGCGCCGCAGATCACCAGTCCTTCCACGGGCGTGGTCACGCAGGCGCGGGTCAGCGCCTCGGTCAGCCAGTTCGTGATCTCCAAGCCGATCGACGTGGCCCAGGCCCGGGTGGGCTACGACTTTGGGCGCGGCAAGCTGGATGTGCGCGGCTCGTTTTCGCAGGCCAAATGGGACGAGCGTGGCCCCGGCATCGCCTTCGTGACGCCGGCGACCGCCCAGCTTGGGTATCGCTATGGCCTCGACGGCGTGCCGTCGATCAGCTTCCTCAATCCTGACTATCTGGCCAACCCGGCCAACTATCCGCTGACCACCTCCAACAGCGTCAATTTCAACGTCCGTGAACGGGTCAAGGACGTCCAGGCCGACTACACGCTGGATCTCGACGACAGCTGGTCGATCGCCCTGGGCGGCAAGTTCAAGGAAACCGAGCGACTCCTGGATCGCGAACAGCCGACCTGGACCTCCGCCGGCCTGACCTTGGCCGATTTCGTCAAGGACGAGCGGAGCTATGCGCCGCCTTACGCCACCAGTCCGATGCTGCTGCCCAGCCGCACGGCCTTCTGGAGCTCTTTCGAAGCCAACCCCGGTCGCTTCACCTACAGCACGGCCGCCTCCGCGACCGCTGGCCTGACCGCCGACTATCTGTTCGACGAAAAGGTCAGCGCCGGCTACCTGATGGCGACCCATCAGGGGCCTCGGCACAACCTGATCTTAGGCGGCCGCTACGAGTCCACCGACGTCGAGATCAAGCGCGCGATCACCCAGGCCGGCGTCGTCACGCCGATCGTCAACAACAGCCAGTACAACGACTTCCTCCCTTCGGCCGTGCTGACCTACGACCTGACCGAACAGGTCAAGATCCGGGCGGCGGCGGGCCGCACGCTTGGCCGCGCCAACCAGTCGGACCTGGCAGGCGGCGAGAGCCGCAGCGAAACAGGCGGCATCGTCACGGTCTCGCGCCCAAATCCCGAGCTGAAGCCCCGCAAGGCCGACAGCGTCGACCTGTCGCTTGAGTACTACTTCGGCCCCAACGGCGCCGACGGCATCGTCAGCGCAGGCGTGTTCCGCAAGAAGATCAAGAACGAGATTTTCCGCGGCACGCAGGACCAGATCGACAACGGCGTCACCTATCGCATCACCCAGCCTCAGAACCTGGAGGGCGCGACCCTCACGGGCCTTGAGCTCAACTTCGTGCGCAACCGTCTCGACTTCTTGCCGGGCGTGCTCTCGAACCTCGGGGTGTCGGCCAACTACACCTATATCGATACTGACGCCCAGATCGTCATGGCCAACGGGACGCGACGCTCGGTCAGCCAACTGCTGGAGCAGCCCTCGCACCTGTTCAACGCCTCGGTGTTCTACAAGCAGGGTCCGCTGGAGACCCGCCTCAGCTACTCGCGGCCCGGCGAGTCCTTCCAGTCGATCAGCACCTCCACCGCGGTCGAGGACGTGGTCTACAAGGCCTTCAACCAGCTCGACCTGCAGATCCGCTACGACATCGGCGAGCACCTGAAGGTCGTCGCCGAGGGCCGCAACCTGCTGGGCGAATCCCGCGACACCTACCGGCCGTATTTCGGCGAGGTGCGCGAGATCAACCAGCACGGCCGCGGCTTCTGGATGGGCGTCTCCTACCGCTACTGACCAACACGCGCCGGCGCCGTGGCGCCGGCTCCTCCCCCCAAAATCCGTTCTCGAAACGAGGCCGTCATGTTGCTTCCCCGCGCGCTCGCCGCGAGCCTGCTGCTTCTGCTCCCCATCACCATCCCTGCCGCCGGCTGGGCTGACACCCCGGCCAAATCGACGCCATCCCTGTCTCGCATGGCCAAGCTCCAGCGCGATCTGCGCGATCCCAACGGCCCGGTCATGGTCGTGGCGCATCGCGGCTGCCACACCGAGGAGCCCGAAAACTCCATCGCCGCCTTCAAGCGCTGCATCGAGGTCGGCGTGGACGTCATAGAGACGGACGTCCAGCACACCTCCGACGGTGTCCTGGTGCTGATGCACGACCAGACCCTGGAGCGCACCACCAACGGCACGGGCCGGGTCGATGAGCATACCCTGGCCGAAATCAAGACGCTGCGCCTCAAGCTGGGCAAGGGCGGCGACGGTGCGCCTCTGACCGGCGAAAGCGTGCCGACCTTCGAGGAAGCGCTGCGGGTCACCAACGGCAAGATCCTGGTCGATCTTGACGCCAAGGGCGTGAACCTCAAGCGGGTGTGGGCCGACTCCCTGCCGCTGCTGGAGCGCCTGGGCATGCTGGACCAGATCACGCTGAAGATGACGGCGGGGCGCGACGACGCCCTGATGGAGCAGGTGCCGCTCCTGAAGCGGGTCAACTACCTGCAGCGCGTGGTCAGCTCCGGTCCGCCCTTGGCGGAGATCGTCAAGACCCACGCCCAGTACAAGCCGGCCGCCTACACGGTGATTTTCACCAACCTTCCCTACATGGAGGCCGGCGTGCCCGCGATCCGCGCGTCCGGATCACGCGCCTGGGCCGAGCCGTTCTGGGGCGCGACCAGCGGCGGCTACAGCGACAAGCTGGCGCTCTATGATCCCGACGCCAACTGGGGGCGCCTCCTGCAGGCCGGTGCGACGATGTTCCTGACCGATCGTCCGGAAGAGTTGATCGTGTACCTCTACGGCAAGGGAATGCGGGGCATCGGCCGGTAGTCAAACCCATAGCGCTCGGGGATGTCGCCGTCTCCCGAGCGTCGTTTTTTAAATGCCATCCGACACGCCTGTACAAATCCAACAGGTCTGAAGCGCAACCGCAGGCTGGCGGATGGCAAAGGTTTGGAATCTGGGTTGATCCCAAGGGCGGCCTATGGCGCTGCTCCGCCGCCAGCGAGCAAACTCAGTCGGTAGCCGAAGCGCCTTCGCGCACCGTGTCGATGAAGGCTCGCAGGGCCGGGCTCATCTGCCGTTGCTGGGGAAAACACAGGTGATGGCCGGGGAACGGCTCACACCAAGCCTCCAGCATCGGTACTAGCCGGCCGTCTGCGATGTCCTGGCGAGCGGTGCGCTCGACCGGGAAGGCGATGCCGACGCCATTGATGGCGGCCTTCAGGGCCATGTCCTTGCTATTGACGATCAGCGGCCCGTCGACCTCGACCTCGAACCAGGCGCCGTTCTCGAAGAACTCCCAGCGGTAGGGTTGGGTGCGACCTGGCCAGCGCCAGCGGATACAGTCGTGGGTCAGCAGGTCGCGCGGGTGGGCGGGCAGGCCGCGTTCGGCGATGTAGCTCGGTGCGGCGACCGGGATCTGCCTCACGGGCGGCTCCAGGGCCACGGCGATCATGTCGCGCTCGATCACCTCGCCGATGCGGATGGCGACGTCGAAACCCGACGCCACCGTGTCGACCACCTCGTCGTCGACCGTTATGTCCAGGACGACCTTCGGATAGGCCCGGTGGAACGCGGGTAGGATCGGCTGGACATAGAGCTCGGCGGCCGAGCGGAACACGTGGACCCGTACCGTCCCCGACGGATGGTCTTGATGGAGACGGGCCTGCCCGACCGCCTGGCTCAGTTCGGCCACGGCCGGAGCGACGCGGCGCAGCAGGGTCTCGCCGGCCTCGGTGAGGGAAACGCTGCGGGTGGTGCGGTTCAGCAGGCGCACCCCGATTCGGTCCTCGAAGGTCCGCACCACCTGGCTGAGGGCCGAGGGCGTGACGCCCAGCGCCTCGGCGGCGCGCGTAAAGCTCAGCGCCTGGCCAACAGCCACGAAGGCGCGCAGGTGGGCGAAGTCGCCGCCGCTCAGCATCGCATCGGTGCTCGTGGCCATTGATTAGTCCGTCTTACAAGCTCACGCAGATATGGCCCTATTATGAAGTCGCTCCAAAGGGCGCACAAGATGCGCCTCACAAGGAGCATGCGATGACAAAGCATTGGTTCATCACCGGGATTTCCCGCGGCCTGGGGCTGGCGTTGGCCAAGGCGGCCCTGTCGCGGGGCGACACCGTGGTCGGCACGATCCGCTCGGGCGCGCCGCCGATCGAGCCCAGGCCAGGCAGGCTGCACGTCCTGACCCTGGACGTCACCGACGGCGCGGCGATCAATCGTGCGGTCGACGAGGCCTTCCGCCTGGCCAACGGGCGGCTGGACATCGTGGTCAACAATGCCGGCTATGGCCTGCTGGGCGCGCTCGAGGATGCAACCGACGAGGAGGCCCAGCGCCTTTTCGCCACCGACGTCTTCGGCCCGTTCAGGGTGATCCGGGCGGCCTTGCCCAGGCTGCGGACCCAGGGTGAGGCGCGAATCCTCAACATCACCTCCATCGCCGGTCGTGCGCCGGGCGCAGCGTCGGCGCTCTATGCGGCGGCGAAGTACGCCCTGGAGGGCCTAACGGTGTCGCTGCACCAGGAGGTCGCGCCGTTGGGCGTCAAGCTGACCGCCGTCGCGCCGGGCGCCTTTCGAACGGACTTCCTCTCGGCCCATTCGATACGGTTGAGCGAGACGCGCGCCGACGGTTACGACGCCACGGTCGGCAAGGCCAGCGCGGCCTTCTCGTCGATGGCCGGTCAGCAACTGGGCGATCCGGATCGCGCGGCCGAGGCCCTGCTGCGCATCGTCGACGCGCCCGATCCGCCACTGCACCTGCTGCTCGGCTCCGACGCCCTGCGCCGAGCGCGGGCCAAGCTCACGGCGGTCGAGGCGGAGATCGGGACTTGGGAGGACCTTACGATCAGCACCGACTTCCCGGACGCTTGAGGAAGGGCAGAACCGCGCGGCGCCGGCTTAACGCCGCGGCTGATCGTGACCTCGCACGACGGCGCTAAGTTCAACGTCGGGCTCCTGGACCTGATCCAAGGTCGGCTCCTGGCGCGTTGCGCTCGTCCAAGTCGAGGCCGGGGGCGAAATGGGCGTTCTGCAGCTAGCAAGCTTGGCTTGTAGTACGATCAGGGCAATGCCCAGGCGCTCCGTTGCCTTCATTGGCCCGATTGCGAAGAGAAGGGATGACCAAACCGGCAGCGAGCGCGCGCCGTATAAATCTGACATCAAGCGTGGCTATCGCGCTGAAAACGCACACGCCCCTTTGTGTTCGTACGCGTGAGCAGATGTCGAATTTGCCTGAACTTGCCGCCGACCTCCTCCGCGCCGCCTTGTGGGGAGCGCTGGCGTGACCTTGCGAGCCGACCCAAAGGTGGTCTTCTGGGTCAGCCAGCATATTCTGCCTTATGAAGCCAAGGTCAGGCAGTCGTTGGCGCGGGCGCGGGTGCCCGAGGCCGACATCGACGACCTGTTGCAGGAAGCCTACTGCCGCCTGTGCGCGCTGCGATCGGTCGAGAACATCGACAGTCCCGAGGGCTATCTGTTCCGAACGGTTCGAAACGTCCTCAACGCCCAGATCCGCCGAAGGCGGATCGTGCGGATCGATTTCGTCGCCGCCATGGACCTGCTGGCCTATGCCGACGAACATCCCTCGCCGGAGGAAGAGACCAGCTACAGGCGTTACCTGTCCCATGTCCGCGAGGCTATGCTGTCCTTGCCGGAACGGTGTCGTCGCATCCTGGAGATGCGAAAGATCGAGGGTTTGTCCCAGCGGGAGATCGCGCGCAAGATCAACGTCAGTGAGAGTATTGTCGAGAACGAAGGCGCCAAGGGCCTGCGGTTGATCACCCAGGCCCTGCGCGCACGGCACGGCGAGGACGCGCCGGAGATTCAGTGGCGTAGACGGGCAAGAGATTAGGGTGAAACGGCAAAGCGCGCAGGAGATCGAAGCCGAGGCCTTCCGGTGGGTCATGGCGCTCGACCGCAAGGACGACCCGCGCGGCCAGCGCCGGCTCGAGGCCTGGCTGAACGGCGACCCGCGCCGGCAGGGGGCCTTCCTCAAGGCCCAGGCGATGTGGGCGGCGATGGACGAGGCCGCCAAGAGCCAACCGTTGTTTGTCGAGTCCGTGCGCGCCGCCACGCCCGTGCCTCGGCTTGACCGCCGACGCTTGTTGGCTGCCGGGGTGGCGGCCGGCCTGGCGGCTACGCTCGGCTGGGGGTTGCGACCCGAGACCTATCGCACCGCCAGGGGCGAACAGCGCACCATGCCGCTGGACGACGGCTCGGCCATCCGTATCAACACCGAAAGCGCGCTCAGCGTCGCCATGACCAGGGCCCAACGCCGGATCCGCTTGCGCGATGGCGAGGCCTGGTTCCGGGTCGCCCATGACAAGACGCGACCCTTTGTGGTCGAGGCTGGGCGGGTCGCGGTCCAGGCCACCGGCACGGCCTTCGCCGTGCGGCGCGAAGCCGACGGCGTCGACGTGCTGGTCACCGAGGGGACGGTGGACGTCTGGAACCTCGACGCGCCCGGCCGCAAGGTCAGTCTAAAGGCAGGCCAGAGCCTGTTCGTGCCCAAGGCGCTCGATCTGCCCAACGCGGAAAAGGTTCAAGACGATGCTGGCGCGGTGAGCCGCAAGCTGGCTTGGCGCGAGGGTCACATCGAACTGGACGGCGAGACCCTGGCCACCGCTGTCTCGGAATTCAACCGCTACAACCGCGTTCAGCTTCAGGTGACCGACCAGGCGCTGGCTCAGGAGCGTCTGTTCGGCGTGTTCCGTGTCGACGATCCGGACGGTTTCGTTCAGGCGGTGCAAGTGAGCCTGCACGCCTCGATCCAGCATCCGGCGCGAGACCAGATCGCGCTGACGCGGCCGGGCGGGGCGCCAAGCAAGAAGAATTCGTGACGCCCTAAGGAAAGTCGAGGGCCGGGCATCCTTGGGTCATGCGCCTGGACGGGTGCATCGACCAACAGGGGATCTTCTGGTGAAAACGATTTTCATGGCCGGCGTCGCGCCGGCCGCCATCGTCGCGTGCGTGATGTCGATGGCGACGCCCGCCCTGGCGCAGGACGTGCGTTTCAACGTGCCGGAGCAGCCCGCCGCCTCGGGTGTCGCCACCTTCGCCCGTCAAGCCGACATCCAGCTGATCATCTCGGCGCGCGACGCCGAGGCGCGCCGCACCAATGCGGTGGCCGGAGTATTGAGCGTCCAGGCGGGCCTCCAGCGCCTGCTGGCGGGCACCGGCCTGACCCTGCGAACCATCGACGCCAAGACCTATGTCGCCGTCGCCGAACAGGCGGCCGCCCTGGACGGCGCCGCCGAGCCGGACATGGTCGAGGCCATCGTCGTGACCGGTTCGCGCATCGCCCGCGCGGGTTTCGACGCCTCGACACCGGTCAGCGTGCTGACGACCGAGGACGTTCGCCTGTCAGGCACGACAAATGTCGAGGAACTGCTCAATGATTCGCCGCAGTTCGTGCCGTCCACCAATGGCGGCGCCTATGGCAATGTCGTGCCGGGCGGTTCGGCCGACCTGAACCTGCGCGGCTTCGGCGCATCGCGGAACCTGGTGCTGGTCAATGGCCGGCGTTTCACGGTCAACGGTCCTGAACTCGTGACCGACATCAACACGATCCCGGCCTCGCTGATCAAGCGGACGGAGATCGTCACCGGCGGTTCGTCGGCGGTCTACGGCTCCGACGCCATCACCGGCGTGGTGAACTTCATCACGCGCGACGACATCGACGGCCTTGAGCTGAACGCCCAGGCCAGTTTCGACAGCCCCACGCGGACGCCGACCTACAATATCGACCTCTCCGGCGGGCGGAGGTTCGCCGACGGGCGCGGGCAGGTGATCGCCTCGCTGAACTATCTGGATCGGGGCGCCATGACCCGGGCCGAGCGCGGCGACTTCGCCCCGCAATGGCTGGTCAATGGCTGCGTCACCGCCGCCAGCTGGCGCAAGGATGGCGCGGGCGCGCCGCTGACGGTTCCGACCGGCTCAAACTGCCGGGCGTCGGGCGGTCTGCCAGGCCTGATCGCCAGCGGCAGCGGCGACATCCCCAACGGTCGCTTCACCGGTGTTCCCCTGCCGGGGTCGTCGGCCTCGAACGCTGGATTGAACGCGGCCCTGGCGGCGGCGGGCCTCGGCGGCCTGGGCTCGCGCGGCTTCACCTTCAATGACGCCGGCACCACCGTCCGCGCGGCGGTGACCCCCCAGGACGACTACAACCTGCAGCCCGACAACTACCTGATCGTGCCGCAGCAGCGGGTGATGTTCAATTCGTTCGGCCACTTCGACCTGACAGACAAGGCCACCCTCTACGGCGAGCTGCACTACAGCCAGAACAAGGTCGACCAGCAGCTGGCGCCAGCCAGCATCAGCGGGCCGTTCCTGTTCAACATCAACAATCCCGACCTGACGCCGCAGATGCGCGAGGTGCTGCGCCAACTCGATATCCGCGAGACCGGCCCCACGACGGTGGTCACGGGTCCGACCTCGAGGGTCAACCGGCCCAATGACGGCCTGGCGGCGCTCAGCGTCGCCCGCCGGCTGCTGGAAGTGGGCGTCCGCCGCAACATGACCACGCGCGACGTGTTCCGCGGCGTGGTCGGCCTGAAGGGCGAACTGAGCGACGGCTCGCGGTCGTTCCTGACCGACCTGTCCTACGACCTCTATTATAGCTACGCCAAGACCAAGGAGGTCGACACCCAGGAGGGCAACATCTCCCGCAGCCGGTTCCAGGCCGGACTGCTTTCGGTCAACGGCGCGGCGCCGGTGCTGAACATCTTCGGCCAAAATCTCTCCACGGCCGGAGTCGACTCCATCATCATCGCCCTGACGACCAACAAGGTGGAGACCTCGCAACAGATCGCCGCGGCCAACATCTCGGGCGACGCGTTCAGCCTGCCGGCCGGACCGGTGGGCTTCTCGCTGGGCGCGGAATGGCGCAAGTCCGAGGCTTCGGTGTCGCCCGACGCCAACTTGGTGTCCGGCGACGTGGTCGGCTTCAATCCGGGCCTGCCGTCCAGCGGTTCGATCGCCGCCAAGGAAGTATTCGGGGAGGTGAGGGCGCCGCTGCTGGCGAACCTGCCGCTGATCCAGACCCTTACGGCCAACGCCGCCTTCCGCTATTCCGACTACGACCTGAAGGGCATCGGCGGCGTCTGGACCTATCTGGGCGGCCTGGAATGGCGGCTGAACCCCGACGTCGCGCTGCGCGGCCAGTACCAGCGCGCGGTCCGCGCCCCCAATGTCGGCGAGCTCTATTCTGGCCTGTCGCAAAGCAGCAGCGCGGCGGTCGATCCCTGCTCGAACCGCCAGCCGGCCGCGGGCCGCACCGCCGCCGTGCGGGCGCTGTGCGTCGCCATGGGCGTGCCCGAAAGCCTGGTCTTCGGCGCCGGCGTCCAGCCCAACGAGACCATCACCGCCATCTATGGCGGCAATGACGCGGTCGGGGTCGAGGAGTCCGACACCAAGACCTTCGGCGTCGTGGTCACGCCGCGCGCCATTCCGAACCTGGCGGTCAGCGTCGACTATTTCAACATCGACCTGAAGGGCGCCATCGCGCCCCTGGGCGGCGGCCTGAACAACACCCTGAGCCTTTGCTACAACGTACTGCAGGACAAGAGCAGCGAGTTCTGCCGGGCGATCGCCCGCAATCCGCTGACCGGCGAGATCAGCAATCCCTATTATGTCCAGATCCGCTCGGCCAACACCGGCGCCCTGAAGACCTCGGGAGTGGACGTCGCCGCGCGTTACCGCTTCAACACCGATTGGGGCTTCGGCGGCGCCAGCCGCTTCGACCTCAGCACCAACTGGACCTGGACAAAGGAATTGGTGTCGACCCCGGTCGAGGCCTTTCCCAATGTCTGGAACGACTGCGCCGGGGCGTATGGCACCACCTGCGGCGAACCGGTTCCGCGTCTGAAGGGCGTCTCGCGCGTCACCTGGACCAGCGGGCCCTTGGCGATCAGCCTGCGCGGCCGCTACATCGGCAAGGTCACGGTCGACACCTATGTGCTGCCCAAGCGCTCGGGCCTGGCCACGCCGGACCTGGCCGACCTGACCAACCCCGTCCTCAAGGCGCGCGGCTATCTCGACCTGTCGGCGGCCTATGACGTCAATGACGACATGCGGGTGACGGGCGGCGTCGACAACCTGCTCAACAGCGATCCGCCCATCGTCGCCAACCCGCGGGCCAACACCTATCCGACGACCTATGACGCGCTGGGCATGCGCTTCTATGTCGGCGCGTCGGTGAAGTTCTGACGCCTCAGGGCGGTCGCGCTTCGCCGCGGCCGCCCGTCTTTCGAACGGGGTTTCCGATGAAGACGACGGCGCGCCTGCTCGCGGCCCTGGCTGTGGCCTCGGCTCCGGCCTACGCCCTGGCCTGGGGCAAGACCGGCCATCGTGTGACCGGAGCCCTGGCCCAGCGCTACCTGACGCCCTGCGCCGCCAAGGGCGTGAAGCGCATCCTCGGCGCCGAAACCCTGGCCGAGGCCTCGACCTATGCCGACGACATGCGGCCCAGCCAGGATCCGTTCTGGCGTCAGAAGGCCGGTCACTATCACGACG